>Ga0070681_10003673_pt1 | contig 14393 bp, 13 predicted proteins | sample KBSC83BmetaG_FD_65650 | JGI IMG/M metagenome (GOLD analysis project Ga0070681, IMG submission 65650) | Corn rhizosphere microbial communities from Kellogg Biological Station, Michigan, USA - KBS C8-3B metaG | ecosystem: Host-associated > Plants > Roots > Rhizosphere | place: USA: Michigan... | reverse complement strand
GTGCGAAGCAGCGAGACGCGCTGCTCGCCCTCGGCGCGCTCGCGCTTCAGCCGCGCGAGCTCGGAGGTCAGTGCGATGATCTCCTGGTCGAGTTCCTGCCGCGCGTTCAGTCCGTATTTGCCGGTGTAGGCGTTGACGCCGAAATAGCCGATCAGGGCCGCCACCACCGTATAGAGGGCAAGGCCGGTCAGAAAGGATTTCAGGCGCGCGCGGGAGACCATGAACCCAACATGCGTCGGCCCGGTTAATGGTCTCCTAACGCGCCTCGGTCCCCTCGCCTAGCGATTCTGCTTGTCGACCCAGGCGGCGAACGCACCGAGGAACTGCTCCAGCACCTTCTGCAGCGACTCCTTGATCAATTCGCCCTTATCGTTGAAGGCATCGCCGACGCCGTTCAGATAGGTCTCGGGCTGGCCCATGATCGGCCCGGAAATGCCCGGCAGGATGTTCTGCAGATGCTTGGCCGCGCTGACGCCGCCAAGCGGGCCCGGCGAATTCGAGATGATGCCGATCGGCTTGCCCATGAACGAGCTCTTGCCATAGGGCCGCGAGCCGACGTCGATGGCGTTCTTGAGCGCGCCCGGGATCGAACGGTTATATTCGGGCGTCACGAACAGCACGCCGTGCGAATTCTGCAGCTTCTCGCGGAAGGCGAGCCAGTCGGCCGGCGGATTGGCTTCGAGGTCCTGGTTGAAGAAGGAAATGCCGTGCGGCGTCATCACCTCGAGCTTGAGCGAAGCCGGCGCGAGCCTGGCCAGCGCGTTGGCGATCTTCAGCGAGAAGCTTTCCTTGCGCAGGCTGCCGGCGATGGTGACGATGTGGTGGGTGGCCATTGAGTGTCCTTCGATCAAAAGCTGAAACGTCCGATCCGACATAATCCGGATCGGCAACAACATGCAAGTGCATGCACCGCGCAATTTTGGAAACGCCGTGCTCGCGGACGCGGCCCATGCAAAACGGGCCGCCCTTTTCGGCGGCCCATCGATGCGTGGTCATTCCGGGATGGTCCGAAGGACCAGACCCGGAATCTCGAGGTTCTCACGTGCGCAATTGCGCACCATAGTTCGCTGCTTCGCATCGCCCCGGAATGACGGAGAGAAAAATCAGATCGTCGGATTCCAGAGCGAGGGGATCAGCCGATAGCCGTTGCCGTCCTTCTCGACGTGACCGATCGAGGGGAAGGTGAAGTGGAAGCCGACCACCGTTGCCTTCTCCGCCGCGGCCATGTCGTAGAATTTGTGCCGCGTCTGCTGCGCCAGATCGCCGTCGACGTCGAAAGCGACGTGCCAGTCCGGATTGCGGAGGAACAGCTCGGGGATATTGGTCACGTCGGACTGGATCAGGATTTTCGAGTTGCCCGAGGCCACCGCAAATGACGTGTGCCCCGGCGTGTGCCCGGGTGTCGAGATCGAAGTGATGCCCGGAGCGACTTCCTTGCCCCACTCGTACTTCGTTACCTTGGACTCGATGCCGTTGTAGATCTTCTTCACGTTGGCGAAGTAGTTCTTCATCATCTCATTGGACTGGGCCTTGGCGGCGTTCTCGTCGCTCATCCAGAACGCCCAATCGACCGCGGGCACCATGATCTCCGCGTTCGGGAACGCCATCGATCCGTCCGCGGCGCGGATGCCGTTGGTGTGATCGGGATGCAGGTGCGACATCAGCACGACGTCGATGCTCTTGGGATCGACGCCGGCGGCGGCAAGATTCTGCAGCGTGCGGCCGACTGCGCCCTTGCTCGGCTCGAAGGCCGAGACGCCGTTGCCGCAATCGATCAGGATCAACTTCTTCCCGGTGTTGATGAGTTGCGGGTTGAAGGGGATCGTGACCATGCCCTTCGGCATGTAGGCGGCGTCGGCGGCGGCCAGCGCCTGTTCCTTGGTGGCATTTACCACCAGCTTGTCGGGCATCGGAAAGGTGCGCGCGCCGTCGTTGATCGAGGTGCATTCGTAATCCCCGACCTTGTAGCGATAGAAGCCGGGGGCCTGCGCACCGGCAGGTGCCACGGCGGCCCGCGCGGCGGGTATGCCGAGCGGTGATAATGCACTGGCGGCGCCGGCAATAGCGGCACCGGCCAGCAATTGGCGGCGATTGAGATCAGTCATGGTTTGCTCCCTGCGTGTGACATGCGGCGGGTTTTCCCGCTCTTGTCGAGGCGGCAATGTTCTACCGCTGCGGGTAGAAGACAAGCCTCCTTTCGGCCACCAACCCCGGGACGCCGCGGATCATCCGCCCTTGTTCGGATTGATGAGGAATTTCTCGCCGGTCGCTCGCTTTGCGTAGACCGAGAGGTTGGCGAGGTCCAAGGCCTCCTGCAGCGACACGACTTTGGTGTAATGACTGGCGAAGGTGGTCTTGAGCTCGGAGACCACACGTTCCCGGAGCTTCTGGCCCTCGACCGGGCCGACTTTCATCAGGAACGGGAACAGCAGCCAGCCGCCGACCCCCCACGCCATGCCGAAGGCCCGGTTGATCTCGACCGGGCGGGGATCGAGGGTGCCGTAGATATAGACCTGCTTGTGCACGCTGGAGCCGTAGCGGCTATAGGCCTTGGCGGTCTTGTTGATCGCCGCCTCCATGGCGGTGAGGATTTGCCCCGCGAGCTTGCCGCCGCCGATCGCGTCGAAGGCAATCGTCGCGCCGGTCTCGACCAGCGCGTTGGTCAGGTCATCCATGAAGCTCGGAGCGGAGGAATCCACGACATGCTTCGCGCCGAGCTTGCGCAAGAGATCGGCCTGCTCCTTGCTGCGCACGATGTTGACGAGGCCGATGCGGTCCTTGAGGCAGATCTTGTTCAGCATCTGCCCGAGATTGGAGGCGGCCGCGGTGTGCACCAGCGCCTTGTGGCCCTCGCGCCGCATGGTCTCGGTCATGCCGAGGGCGGTCAGCGGATTGACGAACCAGGAGGCGCCGTCGGCCGCAGAGGTGCCCGCCGGCAGCGGCATGCATTCATTGACCCGCAGCGTGCGATATTGCGCATACATTGCCCCGCCGATCATTGAGACGATCTTGCCCATCAGCGCCTTCGCCGCATCCGACGAGCCGGTCTTGACCACGACGCCGGCGCCTTCATTGCCGACCGGCATGGATTCATCGAGCCGCCCTGCCATCGCCTTCATCCCCCCTTCCGGGACTTTTGCGGTGATGACGGGCGAATCCTTTGTGCCGGAGACTTTCGCCGTGGAGAGATCGGCGGCACCCGTCAGCAGGCCGAGGTCCGAAGGATTGATCGGCGTCGCCTCGACCCGGACCACGACTTCATCGGGCCCGGGCTCCGGGGTCGGCACATTCAACAGGGAAATCTCGAGCTCGCCGCTCTTCTTGATCAGCGAACGCAGTTGCAGGCCGCTCTTGGCGTCACTCATGATGTTCCTCCCAATCTGGTTTTCTCGCAGAAGCTTCTTCTGTCGTTGTTTGGTCAGGCCAGCGCCTTCAACGCGGCCCTGCCTGCATATTTCGCCTGCTTGCCGAGTTGCTGCTCGATCCGCAGTAACTGGTTGTACTTGGCGGTACGGTCGGAACGCGCGAGCGAGCCGGTTTTGATCTGGCCACAATTGGTGGCGACCGCAAGGTCGGAGATGGTGGAATCCTCGGTCTCGCCGGAGCGGTGCGACATCACGGCCGTGTAGCCGGCCTTGTAGGCCATCTCGATCGCGGCGAGCGTTTCGGTGAGCGTGCCGATCTGGTTGACCTTGACCAGGATCGAGTTGGCTCGGCCGTTCTTGATGCCGTCGGCAAGCCGCTTCACATTGGTGACAAAGAGATCGTCGCCGACGAGCTGGCACTTGCTGCCGACCAGATCGGTCAATTCCTTCCAGCCGTCCATGTCATCTTCCGACATGCCGTCCTCGATGCTCACGATCGGATAGCGTCCGACGAGATCGGCAAGATATTTCGCCTGCTCGGAACGCGAGCGGGTCTTGTTCTCGCCGCCATAGACGTAACTGCCGTCCTTGAAGAATTCAGTCGAGGCGCAATCGAGCCCGAGCATGACGTCGGAGCCGGCCTTGTAGCCGGCCTTGCCGATCGCGCTCATGACGAAATCGAGCGCGGCGTCCGCCGACGGCAGGTTAGGCGCGAAGCCGCCCTCGTCGCCGACATTGGTGTTGTGGCCGGCCTTCTTGAGCTCGCCCCGCAGCGTGTGGAAGATTTCCGAACCGCAGCGCAGCGCCTCGGCGAAGGTCGCCGCCCCCACCGGCAGGATCATGAACTCCTGGAAGTCGATCGGATTGTCGGCATGCACGCCGCCATTGATGATGTTCATCATCGGCACCGGCAGGGTCCGCGCCGAGGTGCCGCCGACGTACCGATAAAGCGGCATGTCGAAGGAATTGGCCGCCGCCTTGGCGCAGGCGAGCGACACGCCAAGGATGGCGTTGGCGCCAAGCCTGCTCTTGTTGGCCGTGCCGTCGAGCTCGATCATGGTCTGGTCGATCTGGACCTGCTCTTCGGCCGGGCGGTCGGCGAGCGCCTCGAAAATCTCGCCATTGACGGCTTCGACCGCCTTGCGCACGCCCTTGCCGAGATAGCGCGCCTTGTCTCCGTCGCGCAGCTCCACCGCCTCATGCGCGCCGGTCGAGGCGCCCGACGGCACCGCCGCGCGGCCCATCGAACCATCCTCCAGCACGACATCGACCTCGACCGTGGGGTTGCCGCGGCTGTCCAGGATTTCGCGTCCGATGATGTCGACGATGGCGGTCATGCTTGCCTCTTGGGAAGGTGGGACTGGGCGGTTGGCGCCGCTTCTACCGCAACGCACGAGGGCGGAAAAGGTCGCGTGACGGCGCTTGCCCGATTGGTTAAGACGGCGAATGGAGATGGTAATGTCCCGAAAGCCGAACAAAACAGCAAAGTCGCCCAGTCTGCAGCTTGGGCGCGCGGTGGAATGGCCGCACACGCCGGAAGCCGCGCAAATCGACCGCGTTCCAAATCCGCAAGCCGACACCGACTATCTCGTGCGCTTCACGGTGCCGGAGTTCACCTCGATCTGCCCGGTCACGGGGCAGCCGGACTTCGCCCATCTCATGATCGACTATGCGCCCGGCAGATGGTTGCTGGAGTCGAAATCGCTCAAACTCTATGTCGCAAGCTTTCGTAACCATGGCGCTTTCCACGAGGACTGCACCGTGATGATCGGCAAGCGGATCGCCTCCGAGATCAAGCCGAAGTTCCTGCGCATCGGCGGCTACTGGTATCCGCGCGGCGGCATTCCGATCGACGTCTTCTGGCAGACCGGCCGCCTGCCCAAAGGCCTCTGGGTTCCGGACCAGGGTGTCGCGCCCTATCGGGGCCGCGGCTAAAGGCCAGTCCCTTCCGGCTGCGGCCAGAATCATCTAGGAGCCTAGCTACGTTTCACATTGAGCGGCGCCGATGAGCCGTCGCTGGCGCCAAACTGCCGCAGAGGGCGCGGGTCAGGGCGCCAATCGCCGGGAGAAAACGCTTGCGAAGCATCGTCGGCTCCCGCGACATCCAGAACGCAAAGCAGCAGAAGAAACTCAGGAAAGCGGCGGAGCAGTTGCAGCTTGCGTTCGCCGCCTATTGCGAGGAAAGGCACGCGGACGCTCAATTGCTTTGCCGGCGTTTGCTTCGCGATGTGCCAGACTATTTTTACGCCGTGCAGCTGCTGGGCGTTTCCGTGCTCGAGTGCGGGCAATTCAAGGAAGCGAAGCTCATCCTCGAACGTGCGGTTGGCCTCGAGCCGTGGTCAGCGGAGGCTCACTCCCATCTCGGTTTTGCGCTGCTCAAACTCAACCGCCATGACGAAGCCCGCGCCTGTTGCGAAAAGGCAATCGCGCTGAAGCCAGATGTGCCGACGGCCCACAGCACCCTGGGCAACGCCTTGTTGCGTCTGCAGCTGGACGAACAAGCCGTCGCGGCCTTCACGCGCGCGATCCAGCTAAACCCCAATGACGTCGAGTCGTATTGCAATCGTGGCGCCGCGGAGATGAGGCTCAAGCGTTACGAAGCGGCTGTCACAAGCTACGAGCGGGCCCTTGCGTTGCAGCCGCGCCATTTCGAATCGATGGTTGGCAGGGCGTTGGCCCACCTCGAGCTTCGGCACTTCGACGTGGCGGAAAGGACGCTCAACGATGCGCTCGGCATCAAGCCGGACAGGGCCGAGCTCCTGGCCAGCCGCGGAGAGCTCCATTTGCGGGCGGAACGCAGAGCCCAGGCGGAAGCCGATTTTGATGCCGCGCTCGCGCTTGAACCCACGCTCGAACCAGCATGGCTGGGAAAGGCCCAGATCGGCATGCTCAAGGGCAACATCGCGCAGGCGATCGTCGCCTGCAAAAAAGCGCTCGAGCAAAATCCGACTTCTGAAATCGGCCTCGCACGGCTGGGCGCCTGTTTCGCAAGTCTGGGAGACGCTGCCGCCGCAATCCAGCATTTCGATCGGGCGATCGAGATCAAACCGGATTGCGAAGAGGCGATCGGGAACAAGATTTTCTATCTGGACTTTCTTCCCGAGGCGGACTTTGCGGCTCAACAAGCGCCGCGGAAATACTGGTGGGATACGATTGGCTCCAAATTCCCCAGGCGGAGACTGGCGGCTCGGCCGCTCGACCCGTCGAAGCGCATCGTCGTTGGATATGTGTCGGCCGACTTCAAGAATCACTCGGCGGCCTTCGACTTCTTGCCGGTGTTTCGATCCCACAACAAAACGAACTTTCAGATCAATTGCTACTCGTCCCTGGCCGGGCGAGATTCAATGACCGCCGTATTCGAGTCGCTGGCCGATGTCTGGGTTGAGGCTGCGGCTCTTTCCGATGATGAGCTGTGCGACCGCATTCAAGCCGACGGCGTCGATATCCTGGTCGACCTTTCAGGCTACACGAGAGGCACTCGTCTGGGCGTTTTCGCGCGCAAGCCGGCACCAATCCAGGTCACGGCCTGGGGCAGCGGCACGGGGACAGGCCTCCAGACCATGGACTATTTTCTCGCCGATCCGGTGACTATTCCCCAAGATGTCCGGCATTTGTTTGCGGAGCGCGTCTATGATTTGCCGGCATTGATCACGCTGGACCCCATCACTGACATACAGCCTTCCGCGCTTCCAATGCTCCGCAACGGTTTCGTCACCTTCGGTGTCTTCAACAGGATCGACAAGATTTCCGACGATGCGCTGGCGGTCTGGTCGAGACTACTGCGCGCGGTGACAGGGTCGAAGATGATGGTCAAGCACACCGCCCTCGATGACGCGTTTCTGCGCGACAGTCTGGTCGGCCGTTTCGTGGCCCAGGGAATTCCGCAGGACAGCGTTGTTTGCATCGGCTCGACCGAGCGCCGCGACCATCTGCTGGCCCATGGGAACATCGATATCTCGCTTGATCCGTTTCCGCAGAACGGCGGCGTCAGCACCTGGGAATCGCTCTACATGGGTGTTCCCGTCGTTGCCAAGCTTGGCAAGGGCGCGTCATCGCGCGCCGCCGGAGCGATCCTGAAGGCTATCGGGCTCGACGACTGGGTCGCCGACGATGAAGACGGCTACATTGCGATCGCGCAGAAATATGCATCGATGCCCTCCCATTTGGAGACGCTGCGGGCGGGTCTTCCGGCCAGGATCGCGAACTCGCCGGCCGGCAATATTGCGGTCTACACGCAAACGGCCGAGGCCGGCTATCGGCAGTTCTGGCGCGACTATTGCGCGAAGGAAAGCAGCCGAAGCACGATGATCTCGGGATGAGCCGTCATTGCGTCAGGTGATGCCCGAGGCCTCCTTGACAGCAAATGTTGCTCGCTGTTAAAATGACTGATCAGTCAGTTTTAATAGATCGATGCCAAAGATCAGCCAAGCGAAACGCGATGCACGGCAGCAGCAGATCCTGGACGCTGCGCTGGCGTGCTTTTCCGAGAACGGCTTTCATCAGACCGGGATGGCGGACATCGTCAGGCGTTCCGGCCTGAGCCATGGCGCGGTCTATCTCTATTTCCAGTCCAAGGACGATCTGATCGAGGCACTGGCGGTCGATCGTCACCATCAGGAAGCGCTGCTCAACGAAGCTGCAAGGCATGTCGACGATCCCCTCGAGGGTCTTCATGTGCTGGCGCGCGGCTATGCGCGCTGGCTCACGGACCCCTCCTCCGATCAAGTCAGGCGCGTCGGCGTCAATGGCTGGGCCGAGGCCCTGAGAAACGAGCGCGTGCGCACCAGCGTCATCGAGGGCGTCGATGCGGCCCGCGCCGTCATCATGCTTCTGGTCGAGCGCGCACAATCGCAGCGTCTCATCGCCGGCAATCCCGGCGCGGATGCGATCGCGCGGACGCTTGTGGCGCTGTTCCAGGGATTTTTGCTGCAGGTCGTGTGGCGCCAGCCGGTCGACGTCGAGGCGGCGCTGGCGGTGGTCGACAGCATGCTCGGCGGTGTTGTCGCGCCGAGCCCGCGCAAGAAGCGGGAGCGCTGAGCATGCCCGGTCTGCTTGCCGGTGTCGCGACCGGACTTGCGGGAGGATTTGCCTCAGGCCTGCTCGGCGTCAGCCCGGGCGGCGGGCTGGTGGTGTTCTCCGTGCTCCTGCTTGGCGCCGAACAGCACGCCGCACAAGGCATTTCGCTGGTGGCGCAGATCCCTCCGACGAGTCTGGCCGCCATCAGGCGTTATTGGCAAAAGGGCAGCCGCAGCCCGCTGCGCTGGCTGATGGTGCTGACGATCGGCTTTATCGCGGGCGGTGTCATCGGCGCCTATGGCGCGAGCTTCGCATCGAGCAAGTTCCTGCAATGGACCTATGTGGCGTACCTCATCGTTCTCGACGCGATGCTGATCCTGCGGCGCGAGCGGAAAGAGACGGAGGAGCCGCAAGCCGCCTCCCCTGACCTGCACTGGCTGGCGCTCTCGATCGTCGGACTTCTCGCGGGATTGTCGTCGGGCTTCATGGGCATCGGCGGCGGGCTTGCAACAGTGGTCGGCTTGAGCGCCGTGCTGCGCGTGCCGCAGCACCAGGCCCAGGTGGTCAGCCTCGTGCTGTCGCTGATCCCGACCACGATCCCGTCCGCCTGGGTCTATTGGCAGCAGGGATGGTCGTCGCCATGGCCGGTCCTGATCGGTGTGATCGCAGGTCTGATCGTCGGCAACGATATCGGCGCGCGCCTCGCTAACCGGGTCGATCGCTCGGCGCTGCATGTCATGATGGTATTTTTTGTGTCGGCGATGGTGCTCTACATGGCCTGGAAGGCGCTGAGCTGACCGGCATCATTCAAGGCCGTCAGTCCAGGCCATCGTGGGCATCGCCGGGCCGCCGCTCCCTCAACAGCCGCGCGCAGACGAGCCCGAGCACGATCATGCAGGAAGCTGCAGCGAACAGGGTCGCCAGCTTGCCGCCGTGCAGCAGCCCGAAGCCGTAGGCGATCGGGCCGACGGTCTGGCCCATGAAGAAGAAGAACGAATGCAGCGACAGCGCCGTGGCGCGCGCTTCGACCGACAGCTCGCTGGCAAAGACCTGCAGGCAGCCATGGATCATGTAGAAGCCCCAGCCCATCACGAGCATGCAGATGAACTGCAGCTTCCAGGCCGGGCCGAACGCGGTCGCGACCAACTGTAAGGCGACCAGGATCGCGCCGGAGATCATCATGCCCCTGACGCCGATCGCGGACAGGAAACGCGAGACGGTCATGGTGTAGAACAGACCGCCGATCGCAAATCCCGCGATCACGATGCCGGCGACCGACAGCGAGGTTTCGCCGAGGTCGAACAGGAACGAGGCGATGAAGGGAAACAATCCGAGCACGCAGCATCCCTCGACGAAGACCGCGGCATAGCAGACGCGCGCATTCGGGTTGGTGAAGATGGTGCGGTAGCCTTCTCTGAGCGCGCCAAGGCTCGTTCGCGCCGGGTTGTTGAGGTCGGCCCCGCGAAAGCCAGCCGCAACCGCGATCGCCGCAATCACGACGAGACCGCCGAGAATTGCGAGCACCCCGCGCCAGCCCAGGAAATCGCCGATCAGGCCGGAGAAGGTCGCGCCGAGCAGGTTGCCGGTCATCGAGCCGGCCAGCGTCCGGCTGATGCCGATCTGGCGCTTCTCGGAGCTTACGAGATCGCTGGCGAGCCCGAGCGCGACCGGAAACACGCCGCCGGCGCCGATGCCGGCGAGAATCCGGGAGGCGAACAGCAGCGGAAAGGATGACGCGAGCGAGCCGACGAGATTGGAAAGGCCGAGGATCACAAGGCAGAAGATCATCAGCCGCGTCTTGCCGAAGAGATCGGCCGCCGCGCCGATCAGCGGCTGTATGACGGCGAAAGTGAAGGCGAACACGGCGGAAAAACTCGCGGCAGCCGCGATCGTGACGCCGAAATCGTCGGCGACATGCGGCAGCACTGGATCGAGCGCACGGCCCGAAAGCGCCGCGGAAAAAGTCGCCAGCGTGACGATGTTGAGCGCCGGCGGCAGGCGCTGGTCCTGCGGCCGCTTGATCGTCTGATGCATCAACCCGCCTTGCCCTTGGCAAGTGCGTCGAACGCCATCAGCCGCCTGATCAATCCCTCGAACTCGCGAAGCGGCACCATGTTCGGTCCGTCGGAGGGCGCGCGATCGGGATCGGGATGGGTCTCGATGAAGACGCCGGCGACGCCGACGGCCACGGCCGCGCGCGCCAGCACCGGCACGAACTCACGCTCGCCGCCGGACGAAGCGCCCTTCCCGCCGGGCTGCTGCACCGAATGGGTGGCGTCGAAAATGACGGGCGCGCCGGTCGTGCGCGCAAGAATCGGCAAGCTCCGCATGTCGGAGACCAGCGTGTTGTAGCCAAAGGATGCGCCGCGCTCGGTCACCAGCACATTGCGGTTGCCGCCGCCGGTGATTTTGGCAACGACATTGGCCATGTCCCAGGGCGCGAGGAATTGCCCCTTCTTGACGTTGACGACCTTACCCGTCGCCGCCGCCGCGAGCAGGAGATCGGTCTGCCGGCACAGGAAGGCCGGGATCTGCAACACGTCGACCGCCTGCGCGACGTCAGCACATTGGGATGCTTCGTGGATATCGGTCAGCACCGGCAGGCCAAGTGAAGCGCGGATTTCGGCAAAGACCGGCAGCGACTGTTTCAAGCCGAGGCCACGCGCGCCGGACACGCTGGTACGGTTGGCCTTGTCGAACGACGTTTTGTAAACAAGCCCGATCTTGAGCCTGCCTGCGATCTCCTTCAGCGCGCTTGCGACTTCAAGCGCATGCGCACGGCTCTCGAGCGCGCAGGGGCCGGCTATGATCGAGATCGGCAGATCGTTGCCGAACCGGACCGGGCCTACTTCGACGGTCGGCGCGGCGGATGGGGTGGCGTTCACAGGCTAAGCCCTCGTTTCGGCGCGACCATAATGGCCGAGGCCGCCGGATCAACCCTGTTTCGGGCCAACACTGCCCGAGAATATCAGGGTTGCGCCGGCGATGTCGCGCGCCGGACCGCCGCGCCCCGCTCACTTCACGGAGGAGAACGCGGTCGGTACCAGGAACTGGCTGGCCATGTTGGCCACGATCGGACCGTCCTCTTCGGATTTGATGCGCGCGGCAATCCAGTCGGGGTCGGTGACAAACGCGGTCCATTTCCTTTCACGTTCGGCAAGCGACTCCCAGGCGAGGAAATAAGTCACCTCCTGGTTGGATTCCCCGACCAGCGTCGTGAAGAACCCGACCTGCCGGATGCCGTGCTGCTCCCATATTTTTGGCACGGCCGTCTCGTTGCGCTTCAACAATGCCGGCAACCGGCCCGGCAGACACCGGTAGACCCGCATTTCGTAGATCACTGCACGCCTCCCAACGGAGCCTCGCGCGGACCATACCGGTCCGCGCTTTCAGGAACACGAAGGCTTCACTTCACCGAGGAGAACGCCGTCGGGACCAGCAACTGACTCACGATGTTGGCGACGATCTGCCCGTCTTCCTCGGTCTTGGCGCGCGCGGAGATCCAGTCCTGATCGCTCTGGAATGCGGCCCACTTCTTCTCGCGGTCGGCGAGCGACTCCCAGGCCAGGAAATAGGTCAGCTCCTGGTTGGATTCGCCGATCAGCGTGGTGAAGAAACCGGCCTGCTTGATGCCGTGCTTCTCCCAAAGCTTCGTCGTAACGGTGTCGAAGCGCTTCAACAGCGCCGGCAGCCGGCCCGGCAGGCAACGATAGACGCGCATTTCGTAGATCATTTTTTCCTCCCTGATTGGTTGGGTGCTTATAGCTATCGAATGTGAAGCTGTCTTGGGGCATCAATCACACGGCAAGTCTGTCCGCCTTGACATTGTATATACAATAAAAATGACTGACTTCGATCCGGACAAAAATGCGATCAATCTGGCGAAGCATGGCATATCGCTCGCGCGCTGGGTTGATTTGGACGCCCGTGCAATCGTCAAGGCCGAACCGTTTGACCATGGTGAACCCAGATATCGCGCGTTCGGATTCATCGATGGCGTCGCGCACTGCCTGGTCTTCGCCGCGTGGAGAGCGATACCGGCCGATCAGTCTTCGGCGTGCACACGCAAAGGAGATGAGACGCTATGTCCCGAAAGATTAAGCATCCCGTTTTCGACGAGGACAATCCAGAGTGGACCAAGACTGACTTCGCGGCGGCTACAAAGTTTCCGCGTGGCCTGCGCCTGAAGAATCTTAAACCGGCTGAACTTGCTCGAATCGTTGGAAAACGCGGACCTCAGAAAACACCGACCAAGATTCCCGTATCGATCCGCCTTAGCCCTGAAGTGATGAAGCACTTCAAGTCCAAGGGACCCGGCTGGCAATCGCGCATCGACGACGCGCTTCGCAAGATTGCCAACAAGAAGGCCGGGTGAGCTGAGTCTACACCAGCCGGCTTTGCACCACCGCGGCCTGGATGAAGGACGCAAACAACGGATGCGGCTCAAACGGGCGCGATTTCAATTCGGGATGGAATTGCACGCCGATGAACCAGGGATGGTCCTCGTATTCGACGATCTCCGGCAGCACGCCGTCGGGCGACAGACCTGAAAATTTCAGGCCGTGCTGCTCCAGCCGGTCTTTATAGGCGGTGTTGACCTCGTAGCGGTGGCGGTGGCGTTCCGAAATTTCGGTGGCGCCGCCATAGACGTCGGAGACCCGGCTGCCGCGCTTGAGCGCGGCAGGATAGGCCCCGAGCCGCATGGTGCCGCCGAGGTCACCGCTCTTCGAGCGCTTCTCCAGTTCGTTGCCACGCAACCATTCCGTCATCAGGCCGACCACCGGCTCCTTCGTGGGACCGAATTCGGTGGAATTGGCTTCCTCGATGCCGACGAGATTGCGCGCAGCCTCGATGACGGCCATCTGCATGCCGAAGCAGATGCCGAAATACGGAACGTCGCGCTCGCGCGCGAACTGCGCCGCCTTGATCTTGCCTTCGGCGCCACGCTGGCCGAACCCGCCGGGCACCAGGATGCCGTTGACGTGCTCGAGGAACGGCGCGGGGTCCTCGTTCTCGAACACCTCGCTTTCGATCCAGTCGAGATTGACCTTCACCTTGTTGGCGATGCCGCCATGGGAAAGCGCCTCGATCAGCGACTTATACGCATCCTTCATGCCGGTATATTTGCCGACGATGGCGATGGTGACGTCGCCTTCGGGGTTGCGGACGCGTTCGTTGATGGTGTGCCAGCTCTGCAGCGCTGGCGGAATTTTCGGCGCGATGCCGAACGCCGCCAGCACCTCGTCGTCGAGACCGGCGGCATGATAGGCCTCGGGCACGGCGTAGATGTTATCGACATCGCGCGCCTCGATGACGGCGCTTTCCCGCACGTTGCAGAACAGGCCGAGCTTGCGCCGCTCCTCTTTCGGAATGGGCCGGTCGCTGCGGCACAGCAGGATGTCCGGCTGGATGCCGATCGAGCGCAATTCCTTCACCGAGTGCTGGGTCGGCTTGGTCTTCAATTCGCCCGCGCTCGGAATGAACGGCAACAGCGTCAGGTGGATGTAGACCGCGTGATCGCGCGGCAACTCGTTCTTGAGCTGTCGGATTGCCTCGAAGAACGGCAGGCCTTCGATGTCGCCGACGGTGCCGCCGATCTCGACCAGCACGAAATCGTACCCGTCATTGCCTGACAGCACGAATTCCTTGATCGCGTTGGTGACGTGCGGCACGACCTGGATGGTCGCGCCGAGATAATCGCCGCGCCGCTCCTTGGTCAGGATGTCCTGATAGATACGCCCCGTGGTGATGTTGTCGGCCTTGGTGGCCGGCCGCCCGGTGAAGCGTTCGTAGTGGCCGAGATCGAGATCGGTCTCCGCGCCGTCATCCGTCACGAAGACTTCGCCGTGCTGATACGGCGACATCGTGCCTGGATCGAGATTGAGATAGGGGTCGAGCTTGCGAAGCCGGACCTTGTAGCCACGGGCTTGCAGCAGCGCGCCCAAAGCCGCCGATGCCAGACCCTTTCCGAGCGAGGAAACCACGCCGCCGGTGATGAAGATGTACCGCGCC
>Ga0070681_10003672_pt1 | contig 14393 bp, 10 predicted proteins | sample KBSC83BmetaG_FD_65650 | JGI IMG/M metagenome (GOLD analysis project Ga0070681, IMG submission 65650) | Corn rhizosphere microbial communities from Kellogg Biological Station, Michigan, USA - KBS C8-3B metaG | ecosystem: Host-associated > Plants > Roots > Rhizosphere | place: USA: Michigan... | reverse complement strand
TTGCCGAATACTGGAATGCCTCGGCGAGGTTGGATGAGTTCCTGTCTGGAAATCGTCCGCTCAGGACCCAGCGCAAGCTTCGGCTCCAAGCGCCTCCCGTGATATCCCCTACCCGGCAGCGCCGGTAGCGGTCGATCGAGGCGAAAGGTATTACGGTGCCTGCAGCTCCGCGCAAAACGATTTCCCCGATCGAGCGCATAACGCAGGCCATCCTTGTGTTCCGCGGCCACAAGGTGTTGCTCGATGCCGAGCTCGCCGCACTTTACGACGTAGCCACCGCCCGGCTCAACCAGCAGGTCCGGCGCAACTTGCGACGTTTTCCCGAGGATTTCATGTTCCAGCTGACTGCCGCGGAGTACGCCGCTTTGATGTTGCAAAATGCCACATCAAAGCCCGGCCGCGGCGGTCGCCGGAAGCTCCCGTTTGCTTTCACGGAGCACGGTGCGATCATGGCGGCGACGGTGCTAAACAGCCCGCGAGCCGTTGAGATGAGCATCTATGTCGTGCGAGCGTTCGTAAAATTGCGAGAGCTGCTGGCTTCAAACCGGGAGTTGGCCCGGCGTTTCGAGCAGCTCGAGACTCGCGTGGAAAAGCTTGTGACCCACGACCAGGCCCTCGGTGTCATTCTTTCGGCCATCCGCAGGCTCATGCCGCCACTATCAGAGCCGTCCAGGAGTCGGCCGGTCGGATTCACAGCGGACATCGAACGCACGCCTTGACACTGGAGTCACGTGCCGGCCGCGGATCGTGATCGGATCACCTTAGAACTTGTAACGCGCCCCCAGCAGAAACTCCCTGCCCTGCTGGTGATAGAAGCTCAAGCGATCGCCCACGGAGTCGACGTACTGGAACTGGAACTGGTTGGTCAGGTTCAGCGCTTCCAGGGTCAGCTGGAAGGCCTGGGTGACATTCCAGCTCGAGGAGAAGTCGACGTTCAATGTCGAATGGGTGCCTTCGACGTCGTTGAGGTTCTGGCCGGGGACGTTTGTCAGGTAGGGGCTTCGATAGGCGGCGGAGACCCTGGCGCTCCATGTCCCGTTGTCGTAGTAGAGGGTTGCGTTGGCGGCGTTCTTCGAGAGGTTGAGCAGCGAGTTCGAGACGAAGGACGTGTTCGCGCCGGGGGTGCCGGGGAGCAAGGTGTAGTACTTCACCTTCGAGTCCACGTACGTGTAGTTCAGGATCGTGCCGAAATTGTTCAACGGATGCGGCAGGAAAGAGAACGGCTGCTGATAGCTGATCTCGGTGCCCTTCAGGCTTCCGCCCGGAGTGTTGGCCGGCACGCTCATCTGCCACCCGTCCAGGCATGCGGCGACCTGGTTGGGGTCGTTGGCGTTGAAGCCGGTGATGGAGGCCTGGCAGGTCGCGACGGCCACGCTGTTGGGGAGATTGCTGGTGTTTGACGAGAACGGCTGCGTCGTGCGCACAGTCTCCACCAGGCTGTCGATGTCCTTGTAGAAGAATGCGAGGCTGAGCAAGGACTCCTTCGCGAAATACCACTCGAAGGACATGTCGTAGGCCTTCGCGCGGAAGGGGTCGAGAGTGGGGTTGCCCGCGGAGACGGTCTTGTTCTGTCCCGTGATACTGACGGCCGCGCCGGGGTTGAGACTTCCGAGTCCCGCGCGCGCCATCACTTTCGATGCGCCGACGCGGATGAGGAAGTCATCCGTCACGTTCAGGACGGCATTCAGGGAGGGCAGGACGTCGTCGTAACTGTGATTGACGGTGCTGAGCTGGAACTGACCGGTCGTCGCGTTGGCAATGGAGGTCCAACCCGTCGAGCTCTGTTGGGTTTTCACGTAGCGGACGCCGACGCTGGTGCGCAACGGCAGTGCGCCCACGTGCGCGTTCCAGTCCGCCTGCAGGAATCCGCTCTCGTCCTTTTCACCGACGGAGAAGTTCGTTCCAAGCGTGCCGGCGATGCCCACCGGGAAAGCGGTGGGATCGTAGATATTGAACATGGAGGCGGCGGCAGCGATGCTGGGTACCGCCCACGTGGTTGCCGTGCCGCCCGGCACGCTCAGGCCGGTCAGTCCCACCTGCTGCGAGTAGCTCGCTTGAGGAGTCGCGGCCACGGTGGCGGGAATCGCGGTCTCGCTCAGCCGGCGCAGGCTGATCGTGTTGAAATTGTATTGCTTGAGCTGGGCTCCGGCCGTGAGACTCAGGGAGTCCGTCGCCGCCCACTCCAGGTCGGTGACGTAGTTCTTGTACGTATTGTTGACGTTGCTCGGGCGCAGTCTGATCTGCGACAAGGTCCAGGCGGCGGGGTTGGCGACGTTCGCGGAGCCATAGGAGAGCAGTGGCAGCCGCGGATCGACCGCGAAGTTGTATACGTAGCCGTTCACGTGGTTGATGTCCCACGTGAGTGTCGTCGACACGGGGCTGGTGAAGAGCGACTGTGCCCAGCCCGCCGAAGCGTTGAGCTTCAGGCGGTCCGTCAGCTTCTGGTCGAACGACAGGACATGCTCGCGGAACTTAGTGTCCAGAATATCGTAGCGGTGTTCGGCGCGAATGGCGACATTGTCGAATGTGCCCGCGATCAGGTTGTTCTGGCCATCCAGCTTCGCTGACTGCACCACGACCTGGTTGATGCCCGAGGCGCCGGTGCTGCTGAAGATGGGTGCTTCGAGTTGGGTTTCCTCGCGGGTGCCGTCCAGTTGGGCGAAGAGCGAATCGAGACTGAACAGGGTGCCGTCCGTCGGTTTGAACTGGATCGAGTTCGTCAGTCCAATGCGCTTCTGGTCCGTGTTGTACGACTCATAGCGCGGCAGTCGAGGCCGAAACGCTGCATTCAGTTGCGCGAGTGTCGCGGTCGAGCCACTGGCCGCATAGTTGGCGCCGAGAGTCTTGAAATCGTTCGTGGCGCTGGCGCTCCCGTCGGAGTTCAGGCCGTTCATCCAGCGCACCGTGCTCGAACCATCATCGAGGATCGCGCGTTTCGTATACGCCGCGGAGAGCAGGATGCCGAACTTGCCGTCCGCGAAGGTATCGCTGATGAGGCCGGTCGCACGTGGGTTATAGGTCGTCGCAAGATCGTTGTAGTCGAGCTTGCCGCCGGTTACCAACGTGAACCCGTTGAAGTCGAAAGGTCTCGCAGCGCGCAGATCGACCGTCGCGCCCAACGAGCCTTCGTCCACATCCGCGGTTGCTGTCTTATGCACCGTGACCGTGTTGAATAGCTCGGAGGCGAATACGTTGAAGTCGAACGAGCGGTCGCGGTTGGTTCCTCCATTCGCATCGGAGGTGCTGATGGTGGTCAATGCCTCCATTCCGTTGATGCGAACGCGTGTGAATTGAGGCCCAAGGCCTCGCACCGAGATTTGCCGGCCCTCGCCTGCATCGCGCACGATCGAGATGCCCGGGATACGCTGGATGGATTCAGCGAGATTCAACTCCGGAAATGCCGCAATATCGTCCGCGACGATCTGGTCGACGGAGCTCACCGCCGAGCGCTTGGTATCCAGCGCCGCGTTGAGGCTGCGCCGGTAGCCGGTCACGACGACTTCTTCCAAGTCGGTCGCGGAGGCTGACGAGCGGGTGGTCGGGCCATTGTCGGAGCTTTGGGCGGCCCCTGCGTCCGCGGCGCCCTGGGCGCGCGTCGTTGGGGAGTGCGTCGCGAGAATGGCGGCAACCGCCGCAGCGACGATGGAGGGAAATTGACACCGGTAGCACGCTGGCTGCGTATCGCGACTCACTTGCAGACCCCTCGTTTCAAATGAGACATACTTTCGCGCCTGAGACAGCGCGGACCGGGGAGGTTTTCTAGTAGTGCCCCGTGGAGCGAAGACCGGGGTCACTCCCCTAAATGACACCGGTGACAATTAAGGTAGCAAATCTGACCCGAAACCCACAAGCTCCCCGCGGTGCAAGTCACACACGACGTTCAAATGTTGCAAAATAAACACATCTCTGCCCCCGGGGTGGTCTGCTTCGGGGAGGTTCTGCTGCGGTTGACCGCTCCCGGAAACGAGCTGCTGCTGCAGAGCCATTCGTTCGCGGCTCACGTGGGCGGCGCGGAGACCAATGTCGCCGTTTCCCTCGCACAATTCGGTCACCCGGCTACCGTGGTCAGCGTGCTTCCGGACAATCCACTGGGCCACGCCGCGTTGGGCGAGCTGCGCCGGCATGGGGTGCGTACGGACTGGATGCACTTTCAGCCGGGGCGCATGGGGCTGTATTTCCTGGCGGTGGGCGCCGGGCTGCGGCCGTCCGAGGTCCTCTACGACCGCGCCGATTCGGCCTTCGCGCTGGCCCCTGCGGACCTCATCGACTGGCAGGAGCCTTTCTCCAGCGCGAAGTGGTTTCACGTGTCAGGCATTACTCCTGCCGTGAGCCCCACCGCGGCGGAAGCCGCCTTGCGCGCGGTTCGCGCGGCGCGCAAACACGGACTGTCGGTTTCCTTCGACTGCAACTACAGGGCCAAGCTTTGGTCTCGATGGCAGGGTGACGCGCGCCGTATCCTGCGCGATATCATTGACCAGGCAGACCTGCTGTTCGCCGAACAGCGCGACATCGCTCTGATACTCGACCGGGATTTCGGCCAGACGCCCGCTGACGGACGGTTTCAGTCCGCGGCGCTCACGGCCTTCGCGGAATTCCCGCGTCTGCAGCGCGTCGCGACAACCATACGGGCGCAGCGAAACGTGGATGACAACGACCTTTCGGCGGTGATGATGACTCGCGATACGCAGCGGACGACGCGTCAGTATTCACTCGGCCGGATCGTCGATCGGATCGGCAGCGGCGATGCATTCGCCGCGGGACTCCTGCATGGCATCAGCACCGGACTCGACGATCAGCTCTCGCTGGAGTTCGGCCTGGGGGCGGCGTGCCTGAAGCATTCGGTCCCGGGTGATTTCAACAGGCTCGGCGTCGCGGATGTGCGCAGCCTGTTGGACGAGAGCGGGTTTACGGTAAGGCGTTGATTCATGACACAGGCAGATTCGCAGCAACGGGCCCGGATCATCGAGGAAGTCTTACGCGCCTCGCCCGTAATGCCGGTCGTCACCATTCAGGACGCAGCGAGCGCTCCGGATCTCGCGCGCGCATTCGTGCGCGGCGGCATCCGCGTTATAGAGGTGACGCTGAGGACTCCCGTCGCTCTGCAGGCCATCGAAAGAATCGCGGCCGAAGTGCCGGAGATCCGTGTAGGCGCCGGTACGGTTGTATCAATCGCTGACTTGCATGCCGCGGCCAACGCTGGCGCCTCATTCGCGATCTCCCCGGGCGCGACGCCCACATTGCTGGCGGGCGGCGCGAGCGGACCGATTCCCTATCTGCCGGCGGTGGCAACGGCCTCCGAGCTGATGGCGGGGATCGCCGCCGGATACCGGTTTTTCAAGTTCTTTCCTGCCGCCGCGGCCGGCGGAATCCCGCTGCTCAAGGCGCTGGCGGGACCGTTTCCGGAAGCCCGCTTCTGCCCGACCGGAGGCATCTCGCAGGAGACCGCGCCCTCCTATCTGGAGCTGCCCAACGTGCTGTGCGTGGGCGGCTCATGGCTGACTCCGGCCGATGCGCTGACGAGGCACGACTGGGATCGCGTTCAGCAGCTCGCCGCGAAAGCGGCGGCTCTGCGGCTCTAGACCGTAAGGTGATGCCATGGACAGGCTCCAAACCAAGCGCCGGCTGCTGGAATTCCAACGGCTGATTCCCGATTCGGTCGGAATCGCCATGCGCGCGGCGGACGCCGCGGACTTCCTCAGTTGGGTGCGGGATCAGTTGCTGCTCTACGCCACTTTCGACTCTCCCGTGCACGACAATCCGACGCTCGCGCGAGCGCTGGCGTTTGCCTGGACGCGGGCGGTCTGGAACGGGCTGCCGGTCAACTGCGCCGGCGTCCGGCCGACGCCGCTGCGTGAGCCGCGGGGCGAGGATTCCTGCCCCTGCGGGTCGGGGAGGAAGTTCAAACTGTGCTGCCTGCCGCTTCCGGAGGTGCCGACGCTGACCCCCGAGGTGCTGTGGCCATACGTGCTCGCGAATATGCGCGGGCCGGATCGTGATGCGCTGCTGGCGGGAAATCGCATTTCGCGCGGCGCGCTCATCGAGTTCGCCGCGCATCTGCTCGAAAGACAGCGCAACGAGGAAGTCGTCGCCGCGCTCGAGCCGCGACTTGCAACGCCCGAACGCTACAACGACGAAGACACCGCGATACTGCTCGACCTTCTCTGCGATGCGTACGGGACCTCGGAGAAAGGGACGCGGAGCAAGTTGCGGATGTTGGAAATGACAACCGAGAAAGCCCCGCGCTCTCCGCTCAGGGGGGAAGCCTGGCAGCGGCTCGCGACCATCTACATGGACCGGGGAGATCACAGCCGCGCCTGGAGCGCGTTCACCTGCGCCCGTGAGGACAATCCGCAGGCGGAGACGTTGTGCGTGCTCGAGGTCGAGCTCCTGGCTGCCGAACATCGCATGGAGGAAGCGCGCGAGCACGCGAAGTTCTGGCTCGAGAGTCTGGAACGAGGAGGCACTCAGCCGGATGACCCGCGCATCGAGTTCCTCCGGCGAATGGCTGCCGACGCTGTGGCTCCGTCGCGGCACGCCGTCGCATTGCAAGGCGCCGGAAGCGGTTTGTCGAACTGGCTCGCGCGCGTCGTGGACAGGAGCCTTCCCGCCTACACGTTGGATACGCAGGGAGCTCACTGTGCGCTCACGCCACCGGTCGCCATCGCAGCCACGGAAAGGCAGTGGCGCGAGGTGTTCCCGCTCGAAAAACCATTCGCTCTCCAGGATCAGCTCTTCGGGGGCGTCGACATCTGGGAAGAGCACGCGCAGAGCCGCTGGTGCCTGTTCCTGGAGTCGCATCTCGAGTGCTTCGACAGCGTTGAGATCCTCGATGATCTGGCAACCGCCATCGGCCGGCACCCTCAGGCCGGCTCGCGTGAGGTCGAAGGCCGGCTGCTGGCCCCCATACTCGAGCGGAGCGCCGCGATCGTCGAGCAGGCCTGCCGCAATCGAGGGCGGGCCACCCTGGCTTGGACGACTCCTCGCAATCGCGCCGCCCTTAGGGGCCTCGTCCGCCTGGTCCGCAGCCACCTTGGACGGCGCGACCCGGAGAAAGCACGCGCCTTGGGGACGTGGCTACTGCAGGTCAACCCCGCCGACGAGCACGGAATGGCTGAGCTGCTGCAAGGATCCCCAAACTGATTAAGATAGGCGGGTGACTCAGCGCAAAAGCCGCCTGACAATTTCTGACAATGGGTCCGTGCGGGCTGTCCTGCGCGCCGCGCTCGCCGGCCCCGCGCTCGCCCGGACTGTATTTGCCGGCACCGCGCTTGTCCGCACCGTGCTTGTCGGCGCCGTGCTTGTCGGCGCCGTGCTCGCTGGGTGCGTCAGTGGGCCCAACCTGGATCCGGCGCCTGCCGCGGGTACAACGTTAGCAGGCGTGTGGAAGCTTGACCCAGCACTCAGCGACGATCCCAAAAAGGTGTTTGCCAAGGCGGTCCCGAAGCGGTCCCCGCAGCAAGTCCCGGGCACGATGGGCGGCAGGCGGCGCGGGGGCCGAGGGGGCCAAAACCCCCGACCCGATGACACGCCGGATGACACATTGGGTGGCTATCCTGCCGGATATCCCGGCGACCCCTACGGCGGCCGGGACTTCCGCGATCCGCTGCAGCGCTCTCCCTACGCGCCGATGCTGGAGGATGATGCTTTCCGCAGCGAGGTGATCACCATCAAACAGTCACCGAGCGCCTTCATCATCGATTACGGCTCATCGACGCGGCGGCTGACTCCCGGTTCGAAAAGCGTGGTGTCGGATGTGCGGGGCGTAGCCGACCAGTCGACGGGCTGGAGCGGTAAGGAATACGTCATCGACAAGCGCTCCCAGGACGGCCCGAATGTCAGTGAGCACTACTCGCTCGCCAACGGCGGGAAGCAACTGGTGGTCAAGATGACGATGGGCGGCAATGGCTTCCCCGCCGTGAAGCTGACTCGTGTTTACGACGCCGCGGGCGCGCAGACTCGGGGATTTCCGACGAACGATTAGAGGCTGATTCGCTGCCAGGCGCGCGAGCGCCAGCGGATGAACAGCACCGTCCCCAGCAGCAACACGTAGACGATCACCGCCGACCAGCCACCAAAGGCGCCCAGGCCGAATTGTGGCAGGAAGTGAAACCAGCCGTCGCCCTTGGCGAAGGTCAGCGAGTGGGCGAGCGGCACGAAAATCAGCCATGACATCGGGATGACCAACGCGGCAGGGATGACCGCATCCCCGGCGCCGCGCAGACACGCTCCGCTGCCCATGTTCAGCCCATCGAAGAATTGATATGCGGCGGCGAACCACAGCAACTGAGTGCCCAGACTCACTGCCGCGACGGCATAGGCGTCATGCGCTTCGACGAACAGGGGAAGGATCCAGGGCCCCGCCAACCCCAGCACCACCCCGATGCCGCCCATATACAGCGCGGCAAGAAGGATCACGCGGGTGCCCACACGCATGGCCCAGTTGCGGTCGCCGGCGCCGATCGATTGACCTACCAACGTGGTGCCCGCGGATGAAATGCCATACCCCGGCATGTACGCCACCGAGGTCAGGATGTTGACCATCTGAGAGGCGGCGCCCCCTACCGTCCCGAGCCGCACCATCATCATCTGAAACAAGGAGAACCCGAGGATGTCGGCGGCGGGCACCATCCCCATCGGGAACCCGATCCTGAGCTGCTCCAGGAGCCGGCCCGCGTGCGGTTTCCAGGTGAGGTGCGATTTGTATCTGCGGCGATAGCCGGATGAGAGGAACACACCGAGCGCGACCACGAGCCCCACCGCCTGCGCGACGGTGCTCGCCCAGCCCGAACCGGCAATTCCCAAACCGAGGTTGAAGATGAACACCTGGTTGAAGATGACGTTTGTCAGTGCCGTGACGATGCTGATCAGCAACGCCAGGCGCGGCTGTGCGATGCCGCTGTAGAAGCCGATCATCGCCCACACCGCCGCGCCGAAGACGGACCCGGCCACTCGCGGGAACCAGAACTGCGAAGCCAGGCTCTCCACCCGCGGATTGAATCCGAAGGGAGCGAGGATCAGCGAGCCGGAGGCCGCGATGCCGACGAACAGGGGTGCGACAAACAACATTCCCCACATCGCTGTCCACACCGCCTGTCCCGCGCGGCAGAAACGGCGCGATCCGAACGACTGGGACACGATCGTCTGCACGGCCTGGCCCGGACCGCCCAGGATCAGCACGATCACCAGAATCAGCCACTGCGAGGCGCCCACGGCGGCCAGCGACTCCGTCGAGATCCTCCCGACGAACCAGGTGTCAGTGAGATTCAGAACGATCTGCACCGCACTATTGGCCATCAGCGGCAGCGCCAACGCGAGCACGGCACGCTGATCGACGTGCGCTTTGCCTGCGGAGTCGACACGTTGCGCCGGCAGAAGACCGGCGACACTGGTCGGTTCGGTACGGGTATCCATGGGGGTGCTTCGTATAATAGGCTGTCAGCCCATGGCTACTCAGAAAAAAACAGCGAAGAAGACCGTCGGGAAGGCCACGAAACGCGCGCGAGGGAAGCTGGCCCCGGGTGGCAAGGCACGCGGGCTGGAGGCTGCGCAAGTCGCGATCGGGCTCGACAGCCCGGAAGTCGCAACGGTTGCGACGCTGGTTCGCGATGCAGGAGGCGCTCCAATCGGCGCTTATCACGAGCCCCTGGGCGGCCGCGCGATGTTGCTGGCCTCGTTACCGCTCAACGCGGTGCAGCCCACCCCGTTTCAGCGGGATCTGTCGCCCACGCACGCGAAACGCCTTGCCGAAAAGATCGATGAAACGGCGGCATTCCTGGATCCGCTCATCGTCGTGCGCGGGGACGATGGCAAGTTGTGGACGCCAAACGGCAGGCATCGCCTCGCGGCGGCCAAGGTGCTGGGTCTTCGCCAGATCACCGCGCTGATCTCACCGGACGATTCGCTCGCGTATCGGATCCTGGCGCTCAATACGGAGAAGGCCCACAACCTGCGCGACCGCAGCCTCGAGGTCATCCGGATGGCCCGAAGCCTTGCGGCGCGTGAGAAGGACACTCCTGAATCGAAGTTCGTCGCCGAATTCGAAGCGCCGGAGCTGATCACGCTCGGAGTGGTCTACGAGAAGGCCTCGCGTTTCGCGGGCGGGGCTTACAGCTCGTTCCTGAAGAAAGTCGATCGCTTCAGCGACCGAGGGCTCGCAGTCGCATTACGCGAGCGCGAAGGCTATGCGGCGCGGCTTCTGGAGATCGACACGCAGGTGAAGAAACTGGTGGCGGCGCTTCAGGCCAAGGGGTTCAAGTCGCCGTATCTGCGCAACTACGTGGTCGCCAGGATCAATCCGGTGCGGTTTCACAAGATAAAGAAAGGCGACACCAAGCCTCCCATGCCGATCGCACAGGCGTTGACACGCATGGCCGCCGCCGCAAAGGGGTTCAATCTGGGGTCGGTGTCGAACGCCGACCTGGCGTGGGTGGCGGTGGGGGCCAGCTCGGCGGACTAGCGCAGCGGCGGCTGGCAGCCGTACCGGGCTACGCGGCCCACTACGAACCGTCGCGCGGGCCCGACGATTCGCGGACGACCAGCCGATAGGGCAGCCGGGCGGATTTCGCGCCGTTGCCGTTTTTCAGGGATTGCAACAGCAGGTCGGTCGCCGACCAGGCGAGGTCGTAGCTCGGCTGATGCACCGTCGTCAGTCGCGGCCACACGATGCGCGAGATGTAGGTGTCGTCGTAGCCCGCCACGGACAGTGACTTCGGCACCGGGATTCCCAACTCATGAGCCGCCATCAGCACGCCGGCGGCCATATCGTCGTTCGAGGCAAAAATGGCGGTCGGCGGCTTCGGCAGGGTCAGCAGCTCACGACCGGCGCCCAGTCCGGACTCGAACACGAAGTGTCCCTGCTTCACGTACGCGGCTTCGAAGGGGATGCGGTGATCCTTCAGCGCGGCCTTGTAGCCGCGCAAGCGCTGGCCGCTCGCGAAGTGAGTGGGATGGCCTGAGATAAAGCCGATCTTCGTGTGACCGAGCTCAATGAAATGCTCTGTCATTTCGCGCGCGGCGCGCTCGTCATCCATGTCGACGTACGGGGAGCGATGGTCCAGGTCGTTCGGAGAGATCCGCACGAACGGCAACTTGCGTCGATCGAGCGCCCGAATCAGGTCGATCGACTGCGACAGCGGCGGACACACCACCAGACCGTCCACATGCGTCTGATCGACCAGGCCCATGATGTCGCGGATCAACTCCTCGTCCTGGCCGCTGCACTGGTGAACGAACAGGCGGAACTTCTCCTGCCGGCAGCGGGCCATCGCGCCGTGCTGGACGTCGACGATGTAGTTGGCGCTGGGGTTCTCGTACACCAGACCAAGCAGATAGGAGCGTCGACCTGCGAGGCTGCGAGCCGAGAGGCTCGGAAAATAGTTGAGCGACTCTACGGCCTCGAGCACGCGCGCGCGCGTCTCCTCCCTGACGTTCGGCTCGTCATTGAGAACGCGCGAGACGGTCTTGATCGCAACGCCCGCGGCTTTGGCAACGTCGTGAATGGTCTTGCGCGTCATGCCTTAGTGGGCGCAGTTCATCAAATCATCGGTGCCGGTCTCGAGGCGGATATTTCCAACAGCCACCTCGAGCTCGCCCGAGGTGGTGAGCACGAAGGGTGCGGTGACCTTGCTCATGTCCGCACCGGCCTTCGCGAAGCAAGCGAGCGGAATCTTCAGATGCCGCCACTGGCCGGCGGAGGTCGTCTGCAGCTCGCGCGTGATCGGCAGAGCGCCCTTGCACCCGGCTCCGCATTCCATGCCCAGGAGGACCTCGGACTTGACGGGTTTCTCCAGACTATAGTCGAAGCCCAGAGAGAGCTGGCCGTTGGCCTCGCGCTGAAGATCGATCGCTGAGCGTCCGGCGACACCCGCGCTCGCCGCAGTGCCGCCTCCCCAGCTTATCCGCCTCGAATCTTCCTGCGCCGAGTGATCGGTGGCAGCGAATCGCAGCGTTCCATTCACGGCCATTCCAATGCCACCACCGACTTCCTGAGCACGTTGCGTGTCGGCTCCCGCGCCGGCCGCCCAATGCCAGCCCGCACCCGGGCGTCCAGCGGCGAAGAAGACCCGGGTGTCCACTTGCGTGGTGACCGTACCCGGATCCTCCGGCAGTTTCTTCAGGTTACCGTCGTCCGCATAGACGAGCCCGTAGCCGTACGGAAAGAGCGGCGTCTCGCCAGGCTGACCGCGGTTGACCGCACTCTGCTGTGGGGTACGCGGCCAGGAGAACGACAGCTTGCCGTGAAAGTCGTGCGCGACCGAACCGTCCGCCGCACGGAAGAGTACGTCTGCAATGCCACCGCCCTCGGACCCGGGTAGCCAGGCCGCCACGAAGGCATCGGACGCGTTGAGCTCGGGATTGACCCACAACGGACGGCCCGACAGGAAGACTGCAACCACGGGGATGCCTGCGGCGTGCAACCGTCGCATCAGGTCGCGATCGGGTTTGTTTCCGGGACTGAACTCGACCGTGCCGATGTCTCCCTGGAACTCGGCGTAGGGATTCTCGCCGAACACCACGATCGCCACGTCCGGCCGGGTTTTGAACTCGCCGGAGGGACTCAGCTCGGCCGTGCCCCCGGAGGAGGTCACCGCCGCGCGGATTCCTTCGAAGATCGATTCGGCATGGGGGAAGTCCGTACGTTTGACTCCGGTTCCCTGCCACGTGATCGTCCAGCCACCGTTCTGTTTGCCGAGATTGTCGGCGCCATCGCCGGCCACGAGGACGCGCGAGGCGCGCTTCAAAGGCAACAGGCGGTTGTTGTTCTTCAACAGCACGAGTGACTCGCGCACGGCCTGCCGCGCCACCGCGCGATGATCGGGCGCGCCGAGCAGTTCGAAGTGCCCCGCGAGTGGCCGGCTGGAGGGCCGCCCTTCCTCGAGAACATGGGCACGCAGCTTGACGCGCAGGATGCGGCGGACCGCATCGTCCAGACGCGCGGCGCTGATCTGTCCGGACTTCACCTGATCCATCGTGTTGGCGTACAGGGGCTTCCAACTGTCCGGCGCCATGAACATGTCGAGGCCCGCGTTGATCGCCGCGGGACAACTGAACGCGGTGCAGCCGGGCACCTGGCTATGGGCGTTCCAATCCCCGACCACAAAGCCGTCAAACGCCCAGCGGCCCTTGAGTACGTCGGTCAGCAGGCCGTGGTTGCCATGCATCTTGGCCCCCTGCCAGCTCGAGTACGATCCCATGACGGTTTGCGCGCCCGCCGCGATGGCGACCGGGTAGCCGGCTGCGTGGATGTCCCGGAGGTCTGTCTCGCTGGAGCGGTTGTCGCCCTGGTCACGGCCGCCGGTACCGCCGTCACCCATATAGTGTTTCGGCGTCGCGATGACATGCGAGGAGTCGAGAAACTCCTTCGTGCCGAGCTTTCCCTGCAGGCCCTCGACCATAGCGCCCGCGTACTCCCGCACGATCTGCGGATCTTCGGAGTAGCTCTCGTACGTGCGCCCCCACCGGTCGTCCCGCACGACAGCCAGCGTCGGGCCGAACGTCCAATCGAGCCCGGTGGCCCGGACCTCGATGGCGGTGACCGCGCCGATCTTGCGAATCAGCTCCGGATCGTGGGCGGCGCCTAGCCCGATGTTATGGGGGAATAGCGTCGCGCCGATGATGTTGTTGTGCCCGTGGACGGCATCGGTCCCCCAGATCGTGGGGATGGGGTGACGCCCGTGGGAGGGGTCGATGGAGGCGTCATAGAACCTGTCCGCCGCCGCCAACCACTCACTTGCCGGAGCGAAATCGTTATTGCCGGGGCCGGAGTTGCCCCCGTTCAGAATCGATCCGAGGGCGTAGTGACGCAAATCGTCCGGAGTGATGCTGCCGATATCCGCCTGAATGACCTGGCCGACCTTCTCGGCCGGGGTCATCTGCGCGAGCAGTGCCTGAATCCGCGCTTCCAGCGCCGGATCAGCCGGGAGCGCGGCGCGTTGCTGCGGCCAGATCCCGGGGTGAACGGTACCGGGGACATCGGATGCGGCCGCGACGCCGGCTGCGCCCAGCGCCAAGCCGCCCCAGATACTCAACCCTGTGACCCCGCGACGCATGCGTCGCACCCTCTTGAGACGCTTCGTGTTTTGCATAATTTCCGGTCAGCATCACACGCCGTTGACAGCGTTGTCAACGTGCACGGCGGCCCCCACCCGGCCGGCGATTTTTTGCTCCGTCTTCGCAATACCCGGCGGGAACGTCCGGTCTGCCTACACACACGGCCATGGCCTCATCCCGCTTCCCATTACCCGCCCCCACAGCCAACCGCTCTATTAGATCGCGGCCAGGGCATGGATCAGCAACAAAAGGTCGACTCACATGCTGGAGCCAGTGACTGAACTGCATTCCCCCGAACACTCCGTCGCCGGGGTCAAGCGGACCGAGCCTGCTTTGACTACTCT
>Ga0070681_10003670_pt1 | contig 14396 bp, 18 predicted proteins | sample KBSC83BmetaG_FD_65650 | JGI IMG/M metagenome (GOLD analysis project Ga0070681, IMG submission 65650) | Corn rhizosphere microbial communities from Kellogg Biological Station, Michigan, USA - KBS C8-3B metaG | ecosystem: Host-associated > Plants > Roots > Rhizosphere | place: USA: Michigan... | reverse complement strand
TATTGGATGGTGCATGGCTTCTGGCCGGACAGCCAGACGGCGTATGCGCGCGGTGAGCAGGTCCGCCCGCGGCCGGCAGCCCTTCGTCCCTGTGGGCTACCTGAGTATCCCTGCGGCGAAGATGGCGCTCCACCCGCATTGGAGTTGGTCGCACGATGAGAAATCCCGTCTGCTTTTGGTTCGGCTGCGTGCCCGACTACGAACATCCCTGCGAATTCTCGCCGAACTACGTCGTGCCCTGCGCACGATGCGGCGCGCGCGACACCGATTACGCCGATCGCGTGGGCGACACGCGGCACGCGCGAGCGATGGGCGCCTTGGCCTACTGGTTCTGGCGGCGCTGGATTCCTGCGAAGTGCCCGGACTGCCAGCACCGGCTCGGGGCGCACGAGCACTGCGACGTTCTTCCGTTTTGAGGGCGCCCCATGGCCACCACTCCGACATCCGAAGCGTACAACGAGCTGCAGGTCGCCTACGATCACTTCAACAAGGCGCTGTTCGATGGTGCGCTGCCGCCCTGCCTGATCACCTTCCAGCGCGAGAAGCGGATGATGGGCTACTTCTCACCCACACGCTTCGCACGACGGCGCGATTCCGCGACGACGGACGAGATAGCCCTAAACCCTCAACACTTCGATCGCCGAAGTGACAAAGAAACCCTCTCGACGCTCGCGCACGAGATGGTCCATTTGTGGCAGCATCACAACGGCAAGCCAGGTCGGCGCGGCTATCACAACGCCGAATGGGGAGCGAAGATGGAGTCCATCGGCCTGATGCCGTCGCACACGGCCGCTCCGGGCGGGAAGCGCGTCGGTGAGCGCATGAGTCACTACATCATCGAGAACGGACCCTTCGACATTGCCGCGACCGCCTTGCTCGCGACCGGCGTGGAAATTTCCTGGGCCGACAAGCCGCCCGCGCCGCGGCCTTCCACGCCGCCGAGACCACCGAAGCCGACACCACCGCGCCCCATCGTCGATGACGACCCTGACGACGACGAAGGCTGGGGTCCGCCCAGCGACGGCGCTCCCGTCATTGACGAAGACGGCAACACCATCGTCGAGATTGGCGGCGTGTCCTACGTCGAGTCGCCGGTGCCGCAGAATGCGTCGAACCGTGTGAAGTTCCGCTGCCCGAACTGCGGCGCGCAGGCGTGGGGCAAGCCGAGCCTGCTGCTCCTGTGCGGAAACCCGGACTGCGCGGAAGCGCCGTTCGACGCGATAGGGTAATCCCCCCCCCTTCAGTTTTGTGCGGCAGTGCCGATAATGCGATGCGTCACATAGTAATATACCGCTCCAACGACGCGTTGCGCGTCATTGGATGAGCGTGTTCCCGTGGCCGCAGAAGGCAGTCTTTCCGAGTCATTGGCGTTGCAACCGGCAGAGCCCATCTCGCCCGCCGCCCCCGCCGTCATCGCCGAGATTCTGGCTGCGCACGCCCGGAACCGCGTTGCGCGGGGCGACTGCGACTACCCATCCGTCATAGCGCTTCAGCCCGGCGATCCCACCTGTCGTGTGTATCACATCCCCAGCAAAGCCGAGTGCAGGCAGCGGCTTGACGTGATAGGCGGCCGCGGCAGCATTGCGTGGACCGATGTCCTGCTCGAACGGTTTGCGGACGCCGTTGCCGCCCCTGACGAATTCCAGCGTCGCGCCGATCTCGTCCAAATCGCCGCGATCGCGATGGAGTGGATCGAGAGCATCGATCGACGCCTCGCGCGGATGCAGCCTCCACCCCTTCGGCCTGGCCGCGGTTGAGATGGACAGTCCTCATCTCTCAGACCCGGCGAGGTTGAAGCCCGCAGGGGTGGTCAGCTACGGATGGGGCGTCTCCCTCGAGATCGCTCTTTCGGCGGTTGTCGACGGCGTGCAGCGGTCACGTGAGACCGTTCAGTCACGCGAATTCGGCAGCTATTCCGAAGCCACGGATTGGGCGGCCGCGAGGACTGCGCCATGCGGGTGCCGCTACGAGGTCTATCTCTGGCGCAAAAGCTCCTACTCCACGTCATTCGCCCGCATGTACGACGGACGCCTCCCCGGATCACTTGTCGATAGTTGCAACATGGTTGCGGCTGCCGTGCCCATGCGTTTCCACGACGAAGTGCGCGCGGCAAGAGCGCGCCCGATCGCTGCGCACGCCGCCTGACACAGCCATTCCCTTTCCGGGCTCCTTTTTACGCCGCGCTGGCGCGGCAACTCGTTGGACCAAACAGCAGGCCATTGAGCCAGAGGAGTCAAGTGAACACGAATAACCAGGCGGCACCGTGGGGTTTAGGCGAAGCGCGGAAGCTGTTCGAGGACGCGCTTGCGAAGGCGGCCCGTGGCGACCACGCCGAAGCGCCTTTCCCTCTCGATCCCGAGCAGGCCGCCCTGTGGCATCGAGCGCAAACAAGCGCGCTGCAGTGGGTTCTCGAAATGCTGCCACAGTCATCAACAGACGACACGGAGGCCAGTTCCAGGACGGCCGCGCGTCGAGGGCCTCGCGAAGAGATTGCAGTGAATCCCCTGCGCGCCGGGCTGGTGCGCTTGGAGTTCGAGACGAATCAGGCGGCCTTGACGCAGGGCCAGATAGGGTTGCGCGCGATGTGCATCGACGCCAGCAAGCGCATTCACGAGTTGCTGAAGACGCATTTCCCGAATGGCGCGCCAACGCAACTGGCAACGCCTGTGTCCCGCGAAGAGGCGGAGGCATTCCTCGCCCAGTATCACGAACAGGTATGGGAAGCCGCTGCAGACGAGGACTCGAGGACCGCGTACGACGAGGCCGGCGAGAAACTGGCCGAAGCGTTCCTTGCCCGGTTTGACCCCGCTCCAATCCAGCAGGCGGAACTGAGCGACGACCAGGTCGACCGCGTACTGCTGACGCAGATTCCTGGCGGATCACGGGCGGCAGACTGGTTCCGGCCCTACGAAGGGGCCAAGGGACTTGCGAATGTCCGGTACGTCGTGCGCCTGATGCTTGCCACGGCCGGCACGCCTCTGGGGTTCGACCTCGCCGCGCACTTGAAGCGCCAAATGGAATGGTCCGAAAGGACCTTTGGCCCCGGTGCCAGGTCGCAAGCCGTGATCGACCACATCCGCAAGGAGCTAAAGGAGGTTGAGGCGGACCCGAGCGACTTGGAGGAATGGATCGACGTCGCAGCGCTTGCGTTCAACGGTGCACTGCGCAGCGGAGCATCGCCGGCAGAGGTCGTCGGCACGCTGGTCGCGAAGCAGGCCAAGTGCGAGGCGCGAGACTGGCCCGACTGGCGTACTGCCGACCCGAACAAGGCGATCGAGCACGTTCGTTCGCGCGGCGCCGCGGCGTAATTGACCCGTTACCAACACACAAGCCGGCATCCCTCGTGGGGTGCCGGCCTTTTTATGTCGGGCCTGGGCGCAGCTTGGTGGAGTCCACCTTTCACTCTTGTGTTTCGATGCGCGGCATAGTAAGCTGATTATGTCTGGCGTGAATCGCCAACTTGTCCATCACTGGAAAACCATGTCAACCGTTCTTTTCCAAACAGCACCACGCGCTTCCGGGAATCGCCCGGAAACGATGCCGTGCGCGCAGCCGAAACAGTGGCGCGCGAGGGCGGCGGTTGTGGGCAGTTTGTATCAGAGAAATCAAACGATTACGCATTGTGATTCGGTGGTTGGATCGTCCCTTTTTGGTGTGCTGAATATGTAGTGCTTCCGGTACGAGCGAAATGCTTGTGGCCCCGGGAGCGATCCCGGGGCCACTTGGTTTTCGGGGTGCAGAAAATGCTCTGTTACAACGAAATCGAAAGCGTGGGTGACACGGAAGCCGCCTCTTGCAATAGCGGCAGCCTACGCGGCTGGCGCCGGGCGCGGCGGAGTGCCGCCCCGTTACTGGGTAGGTGGCCGAGTGGTTGATGGCGCCGGTCTGTAAAACCGGATCCCAATCGGGACACGGTGGTTCGAATCCCGCCCGGAACGCCAGCATAGCCCCGTCGCCAAGAGGTCGAAGGCACCGGATTTTGATTCCGGTATTCGCTGGTTCGAATCCAGCCGGGGCCGCCAAACATGGGTTCGTAGCTCAACGCCAGAGCACCCGGCTCTTAACCGGGACGTTCGGGGTTCAAGTCCCCGCGAGCCCACCACCAACTGCCCTTGTGGCGCAACCGGACAGCGCGCGAGTTTCCGAAGCTCGAGGTTGCGGGTTCAAATCCTGCCAAGGGCGCCATTTACCCCTGTAGCTCAGCGGAAGAGAGCGTCCGGCTACGAACCGGAAGGTCGCGGGTTCAAGTCCTGCCTGGGGTGCCATCTTGCCCGCGTGGCGCAACTGGATAGCGCGCGAAGATCCTACCTTCGAGGTTGCAGGTTCAAATCCTGCCGCGGGCGCCACACACGAGCATCGCCGCACAGCCACTGCGGAGCGCGGGATGCGTGCGCACTTTCTGGAAGAGTGGCCGAGTCAGGCTGAAGGCAACGCCGTGCTAAGGCGTCGACGGAGCAATCCGCCCGTGGGTTCGAATCCCACCTTTTCCGCCAGATCCGATGGTGGCTGTCGCCAAGCGGCCAAAGGCGCCCGGCTGTGACCCGGGTCATCGGCGGTTCGAATCCGCCCAGCCACCCCATCCTCCCCACCAGCGCGGTGACGAGGCCGATCGGCGAGGCGCCGGCTTCATAAGCCGGTAGTAGCGGGTTCGACACCCGCCGTCACCACCATCTTGCCCGCGTAGCTCAATCGGATAGAGCAGCGGTCTTCTACACCGCGAGTTGCGAGTTCGAATCCCGCCGCGGGCGCCAGTTTTCAGCAGAGCGCAAATGCGCAAAGGAGTTGGCCATGTTCACCCGGCCAGAGCGTCAAGCGTGCGAGCCTCGCGCGTTGTTGCTGACCGAGGCTGGGCTGCCGGTGCGGTGGCTCTCGTGGCAGGACGCCACGACGTCAATCGTGTCCGGCGACGTCGCGTGGTCGGCGGGAACGATCGTGAAGGTCGTGCACGGTGGCACCTCGCGTAGCGGCACGACGAGCGTCGTGCAACTGCCGGCGGTGCTGGCGGCTCGCACCCCGCATTGGGCGCCGGTACGTTCCCGCGCCCCGCTCTGCAACCGTTTGCTGTTCGAGCGGGACCGGTACCTGTGCATGTATTGCGGGCAGAAGCATCGCGTTGCGAACCTGACGCGGGACCACGTCTATCCGCGCTGCCGCGGCGGCCTGGACTCGTGGGAGAACGTCGTGACGGCTTGCTTCGCGTGCAACCAGCGCAAGGGCGGCCGGTCGCCGGAACAAGCCGGCATGCCGCTCCTGGCGGTGCCGTATGTGCCCAGCCATGCGGAGCGCCTGATCCTGGACGGCCGCACGATCCTCGCCGACCAGATGGAGTTTCTGCTGGCGGCGGTGCCGGCGTCACGCAGGGCGCTGTACGGCGGAGCAACCAGCTCCGCATGAGTGTAGACGGTGTGTAGCTCAGCCTGGAAGAGCGTCACGTTCGGGACGTGAAAGTCGCAGGTTCAAATCCTGCCACACCGACCAGTTTTCGGGGCGTAGCTCAGCCTGGTAGAGCGCCGGCTTTGGGAGCCGGACGTCGCGAGTTCGATTCTCGCCACCCCGATACCAGTTCGTGGACGCGTAGCTCAGCGGGAGAGCGCTCGCCTGATAAGCGAGAGGCCGCTGGTTCAATCCCAGCCGTGTCCACCATTTTTGACGAGGGCCGTAACTCAGCGGGAGAGTTCCTGCCTTGCAAGCAGGCGGTCGTGGGTTCAAATCCCACCGGCTCCACCATTTGGCGCTTAGTTCAGCGGTAGAACATCTGCCCTACAAGCAGAGTGTCGTGGGTTCGACTCCCTCAGCGCCAACCGCCTTGCCGGATTAGCTCAACTGGTAGAGCAGTCGCTTCGTAAGCGACAGGTTCGCGGTTCGACCCCGTGATCCGGCACCACCTCCACGCCGGCATAGCTCAGATGGTAGAGCGTCTGCTTTGTAAGCAGAGGGTCCCGGGTTCGATGCCTGGTGCCGGCCCCACTTTGTGAAGGATAGATCAGTTGGTAGAGAGCCGGATTCCTTTCCCGGAAGCCGCGGGGTCGAGCCCGCCCTGCCTCCAGCTCAGCCCTTTCCTTTCCGGGTGCTCCGGCGGACTTTCGGTTTCCTGTCTCGTTGCCTGTCTTCTCATTGAGCGGCGAAGCTCACGAGCCGGCGCCCTCATTGGGTGCCGGCTTTTTATGTCTGCGCGTCGGGGCAACTCGGGGGAATCCACTGGACCGAATGGAGGTCCGCATGAATCGTTCGAAAAGGGCGAGCCGCTTTCACCAGCGCCTCGCCGCACGCAGTGTTTGCAGCCGGAGTGCTGCCTCGAAGTCTGGCAAGCCGCACATCAAGTTCTTCGATGGTGCGCCACGCCTGTTCCCTTCGTTCTGGAAATCGCTGTGGCCCGCCGCCGCATCGGTGAGCGGGCGCAGTGTCACGAGCATCCAAGCGAAGCTCGCCTCCCGCGCCGACCGCAACCGCTTTGGCTTCCGGCTGTCTGCCGTGGCCGGCGCCGCGAGCGAGGTGCAGGCGTGAGCCCGGCCGATGGGCCGTACGCCCCAGCCGTCGATGGTGCTGGGACTGACGATGCTCGTATCGCGGCACTGCTCTCGCGCCACACGTACGAGGAGGTCAGCCGGATCATCGGTAAGTCCCGCGGCACTGTTTGGCGTACCGCCATGCGGCTCGGGGTGCGCAAGCACGAGGATCGCATTCGGCAACGCCGCGATGATCGCCGTCGCGAGCAGGAGGAATTCCTGAAGTCGATGCTTGACCAGACCGCCAAGAGTGATGTCCTCGATTTCTTCGCCGGACTTCCCGACGACAGCATCGCCGCGCACATTTCGAGCCCGCCGTACAACCTGAACAAGCAGTACGGGGCAGGACCGAGTGCCGACGCCATGCGTTACACCTACTTTCACGGCTGGTTGCAGCAGACGGTATCGGAAATGGCCAGAACGGTCACGCCTGGCGGCGTCGTCTGCCTCAACACAGGCAAGACGCGCGACTGGACCGAGCACTTGCTGCCGATGGACGTGATGCTGTTTGAGGACCTGCGTCGCTCCGGACTCACGTTCCAGACGCGCATCGTGTGGACCGTTCCGCACGGGTTGACGCCGGCGAATCGCCCGGCCGACCGCTACGAGACCATCCTGGTCTTCAGCAAGGGCGAGCCGCGGTTCAACTCGAATGCAGCGCGCATCCCGCAGAAGCAGCCCGGAAAGAGGGCATTCAAGGGGCCGAACAAGGGCAACCTGTCCGGCAACCCCTACGGTGCAGCGCCGACCGACGTCTGGTCGGACATCCCCACCGTGCGCCACAACCACCCCGAGCGGGCGTTTGGAGCGCATCCGGCGCAGTTCCCGGTGGCCTTGGCAAAACGCCTGGTGCTTCTCTACACGCTACCAGGCGAGACGGTTTGCGACGCGTTCTGTGGTAGCGGGAGCACTCCGGTTGCGGCGATCGAAACGGGACGTCATTTCACCGGCGCGGACCTGTTCTACGAGGACCTGCGTGCGAAGCGTATCGCGAACGCAAAGCTCGATTCGTTCTCGCCGCTGACTGGCGTGACGGACGAGAGCGTTGCTGTCTGGCAAGCCGAGGCCCGCCGCGTGGATCTGCGCGCCGAACCCGTCACGGCTGCCAAAGAAGCCGCGCAACAGCGCGAGTTCGTGCTCGTTTGACGCCTCACCAATCCCCGGTTCCTCATGGAGCCGGGGTTTTTCTGTGCCCCGCCCACAGCAACTTCTTCGAAACCCGCAATCCTGCGGATCGAAGGAGTCCCCCGATGAACAAAACTCTTGTCTTGAAGGTCGAGGATCCCCACGAGCGCCTCGGCAGTGTTGCGCCAGCGTGCCTCGTTTGGCTCGTGACCGATTCCGTGCGCCTCGCGCTACGCAACGCTCGCCAGTCAATCAAGGCCGCTGGCTATTGTGAGGTCGTGCTTGGCGCTGATTTCACCGCTCCTCAGACGTTCGCCGACGAGGCCTTGATGGAGCGCTTGGAGCGCGATGAACGGATCGAAGTGCCCGCAAGCCCCTTTGCCGGCGTGGATCACCTCTGGATCGAGCGCCCGCGCATGGCCGTCACGGAAACGGCGGTCTGGCTGTACGGCCACGAACACTTCTCAGGACGCCGCATCGAGTCGTCGGCGATCCCGATTCACGAGTTAATCGGCGACGCGGCCGCACCTTCGCTCTCCAAGATCGATGCCGAGCTCCGCGATGCGCTGAAGTTGCTGGACAACACCACTGCCGCGGAAGGCAGCGAAGACCCGCTGGGTCAGGCCGAACTGGCCGTCGTGCGCGCGCTGGAAGAGATCAGCGGCAGGCCGGAAAAGCTGCCGAGGGAAGCCTGACATGCCCATTGTTGCAATCATTCCGGGCGGCCTCTCTGGTGTCATGGTCGCTTTGCGCGACCAAGGGAAGATGCACGTCGGTTCCAAGTTGAAGGCGCCCGTGACGATGGTCGGCTACCTGGGCCAGATGGGAGCAAAAGGTTCGTCCGGGCAGGGCCGCCTTTCTCTGCGTGCCGGACTTGTCTGCCGCGGTAGCAAGTCTCGATACGTGGTTGAAGTCGATGGTGGCCTTCGTGGCGTGCTGTTCGAAGCCCACGATGGCCGCGCAGACTTCACTGGCAACCTCGATGCCGGAGATGGCTCGGAGTACGGCTTCTACGCTCGCCGACAGCGGTCTGCCAATGGCGACACCCTGCTGTTGACGACCACGCGCAAGCCTCACGCCCGCAAGCCTCGATCGCGATAGCCGTGGTAACCACCAAGCCCCGACTCCTTTGGAGCCGGGGCTTTTTGCGTGCGCGCCGCGCTGAAGGAAGCAGGATGCTGACGACCCCGCCGGCTTGGGTCTAATCGGAGCGGTCCGGAAAGGGAGAAGCGCGCAGCCGAAGCCAAGGCGATCGCGCTTCAGCGAGGTGGACGCCCGCCGGCCGTTGGCTTTCTGTCTCGTCCTGCAAGACACGTTGCGCGATATAATAAAACCGTGAGTGAAGAAACCGCGACCATCAGCCGCGCCTACCGGATGCGGTTCTGCCCGACCCGCTCGCAGGCCGCGATGCTGGCGCGCCTATACGGCGCGACGCGGTTCGTCTGGAACTGGGCACTGGCGCGGCGCAGCGCCGCCTACAAGCAGGATGGCGCGAAGCTCAACTGGATCAGCCTGTCGCGCGACTTCACCGCGCTTCGCCACGCGCCGGAAACCGCGTGGCTCGCGGAACTGCCGCGCGAACCCTTCGCCCAGGCGCTGCGCGATCAGGAGCGGGCATTCTCGAACTTCTTTGCGAAGCGCGCGAAATACCCGCGCTTCCGGCGCCGCGGCGGACATGCAGCCGTGCGGTTCACGCTTGACCAGCGCCGCGAGCAGGTCGAGCGCGGTGCTTCTGGTGATCGGTGGGCTTTCGCCGACCTGCCCGGCCTTGGCCGCGTTAAGCTGCGCCGGACCGAAATCCTCGTCGGCCGGCTGCGCAGCGTGACGATCTCTCGCGATGGCGCGGGCCGCTATTTTGCCAGCATCACGGCGGATGGCGTGCCGGCGCGGATCGCCCAGTCTGCCACCGTCGACGCCATGGGTGTCGATCGCGGCGTGCGCGACCTGCTGGTGATCCACGATGGAACGAAGGCGACGCGCGTGCCGGCGGCGAAGGCACTAGCGAGCAAACTACATCGCCTGCGCCGGTACCAGCGCAGGCAAACCCGCCAGCTCCGCGAACAGATGCGAGCGCAAGGGCTCGATCCCACGAAGCCTTGCCCCAAGGGCGTGCGGCTCGTGGAATCCATTCGTCGGCGACGTACGCGCACGCACATCGCGCGCCTGCATGCCGGCGTTGCCGACCTACGCCGCGACGGCCTGCACCGGGCCACGACAGAACTGGTGCGCAGCGCGCAAGTGATTGCGATCGAAACCCTGCGTGTGAAAGCCATGGCGCGCGGGATGGGGCGCCGTGCGTTCCGGCGCAGCGTCGCCGATGCGGCCATGGGCGAAGTCGGACGCCAGCTCGAGTACAAGGCTGCGTGGTTCGGGCGCGTTGTCGTCAAGGTCGACGCGCTGTTCCCGTCAAGCAAGACCTGCAGCGCGTGCGGGCATGTGCACCGCGGCCTGAAACTCGAAAAACACTGGGTCTGCCCGCACTGCAGCGCGGCCCACGACCGCGACGTGAATGCGGCGATCAATCTCCGGAACGAGGGCCTGCGAATTCTCGCAGGCTTGTCGCCGGCTACGGGCGAGAGGCCCGGAAGTGAAGCGCGTGGAGCGGATGCGTGCGCGGCAGGCGGTTCACCGCCAGCCGGACAGCCGACCGCAGCGAAGCGCGAACCCGTCTTGAAGCCGCGCAAGCGGCGGCCTGTGCGCGCTGCGTCTGGAACGCGGCAAGCTCAGGCGGGATGAGACTCTAATCCAGCGACGCCGGTCTCGTTTTTGCCATTTCGTTGCGTGGTATAATAAAAACTTGCAACGATCACTGGCTGGGGAGCCTCACTTGGGCAAAGAAACACTGAAGTGTCCGAAGGATTCGCGTTACCGCGTCGAGCTCGATGCGAGCGAGGCGTACCCCAACGATCCCGGCCAGGGAACGCCGGCGATGGTCTACGGACCGAAGGGCGCCTCGGCCACCTTCTTCTGCGCGCTCGATACTGGCGAGATGGATTCCCACGAAGGTCCGCACGAGATCCCATCGAATATCTACCGTTGGCTGGAAAGTGTCGAGGAGCGTGTCGATGGGTTCGTCAGCCGCGCGTTCGAGGACGCGCGTGCGCGCGCCGCAGGGGGTGGCGTGTGACTGCCCGTTTCCGACAGATCATGGCGCTGCTGGGCCGCGTGCACGTACCGCCGATCGTCCAGTACGGCGCCGTTGCGACGCTGATCGGCGCGCTGCAGAACGTTTCCGCAGGGCCTTTGGCCGGCGACGGCGACGTGGCGGCGTATTTCATCGTGGCATGGGCAGTTTTGTGGGCGCTGATGGTGCGCTGCCGGCCGGTCACGTACGGGCAGGCGTTTCTTGATGCCTCCGTCGCGCTCATCCTCATCGCGATCGGCCTTTGCGTGGCGCTCGCCTTGCAGCACCGCGATTCTCCGGCCGCGCGCGGCGCGGTTGACTGGCTCGTTGCGAACTGGATCGTTTGCACATTCATCGTGCATGCCGCGCGGCTTTGGTTTGGGCGGAGGGCCCGTTGATGAAGCTGGACGAAGCAAAGTCGGTTGCCGCCTGGATGGCGCGCCGTGCTTTTGCCGGACTTTTAACCGGAGACTGAAATGGGTAATCATGTTGCCGGCCGGGAGATCGTTGAGTGCGCCATCGCGCTGTCGCTGGCCAATCCCTCGATGCCGCCGCTGGACATCCTCGATCGGGCTGTGAGTGGTCACGAGCTAACTGACGCTGAGTTCGAGTCGACCGACCCGCGGCGGACGGATCGCGTCCATCCGTTATATGACGACGAGCGGTACCTCCCCTCCCCGTTCGGTGAGTTGCTGCGGCGCGCGTTTGCGCCCGACCTTGATGCGCGCGAGATGCTGTTCGCGACGGAGAGGGATAGCGACGACCCTGGTTTCCAAAGGCGCGTCGATGCGGCGCTCGACATTTGGTGGAAACGCGTCATCGGCCCATTCAATGTTCGCTACGGGTTGTGGTGAGGCCATGACGGGCTCACAGGAGATACGATGAAACAGGCAGATACCGGCGATACAGCCGCACTCACCGAGGCCATCGCGCTACTGCGTGCATGGCAGTCGTGGATGGGTAGCGAACGATCACGCATCGACGTTGGCAACCGCGCGGCTTGGGACGCCATCGAGCGGCTTGTTCCGACGCTCACTTCCATGCGCGATCGGGATTCCGGCGCCGCGCTCCAGCCTCGCGTTGCCGCCTGGATGGCCGAGTGCTTCATCCCGACGCTCTATGCGAACATGACCGAGCGCGGCGATCGGCTGGTCGAGGAAGTCTTCGAGCTTTTGCAATCGAAGGGTTACGATCGTTCTCGCATCCCGACGTTGGTTGACTACGTCTGGAACCGTCCGGTTGGCGAGCCCGCGCAAGAGGTTGGCGGCGTCATGGTGACGCTGGCCGCCTATTGCGCCGTTGCTGGGCTCGACATGCAGCGTGATGGTGCGGCCGAGCTCGCGCGCATCACGCGGCCCGAGGTCATGGCGAAAATCCGTGCGAAGCAGGAAGCCAAGAACGCCCTTCAGTTCGACACGCCATTGCCGGGCGATGCCGGGCGGGCGGCGCGCTCCGATGATCGCATCTTGTGGGGTGTCGTGGCCAATGCCGGGCGCCTTTCGGGCAGGCGCAAGCCGCGCTGGTCGCACGTATCCGACGCCACCGGCGAAGGTTCAACACGTAGTGCCGAGCTATGTCGCCGATTTGGATTTGATCCGCACGAGGAATGCGGTGGCTCTTCGAGTGACGAGGCCGTGGCCGAATCGGCATGAGTGCGACGAAGTCCAGTGTCCCGAGGTACATGCGCCGGCCTATGAGCATCGTGTGCCACCCGCTTTCGACTGTGGCCGAGGTGCGATTGGCAATCGAGCTTACCGCGCGCCTGCGGAAGAAGTGCGGCGCGTCGCCGGCGTCCTTAAGTGCACTCAAGTAAGTCGTTGTTGCCTTGCGGCGCGTTGAGCGAGGGGTTCCTCTCGCGGACGCCTTCGGCTTGTCCGATGCCGAGCGTGAAGAGACGAGACCCATTCACTTCGACGAGTCGCCGTGAGCGCTGTCGCCGCCGCGCAACCACAGGGGAGATTGTGCTGATGAAGGTGAGGAACACGACGCATTACCCGACCGCGGCACTGCGCACGATCATCTGCCGTGCGCACGCCAACCTTCGCCGTCACCAAGGCAAACTTCGCACTTGGGATCGCGCGGAATTCCGGGTGCTGCGGCGTCTTCGCCGCACGCATACGAGCGGGCATGCGTACCTCGGCGGCAGCAATGCCGTCCTGACCCTGCCCTGCCCCCGCGTCGAGACGCGCAAAGTCTATCGACTGGTATGGCACGAAATGCAGCACCTGTACGGTTACGAGCATCGGCAGATGGGGTCGTACTATCCGCCCGACGACGAGACTGCATGCGCGTGTGATGGACTTCCGGAAGTCCTCGAAGAGCAAGCCCCGAAAGCCAAGCCGCCCGTTGATCGCCAAGCGCGCGAACTCGCCCGCATCGAGGCCGGTATCCAACGTTGGACGACGAAGGCAAAACGTGCGGAGACTGCGCTCAAGAAACTGAGGAAGCGGCGCGCATACTACGCGCGAACATTGGCGCAGCGCGATACCGCGGCCGCATGAAATGACCCCGGAAAGGAGATGGCTCGAATGCCTAACGATCAAGACTTGAGGCTCTTCCCCGGCCTTGACCAGTCCGATTCGCTCGTGCAGGAAGATCGACCGATTGGTTCAATCCGCCGCATCGAGGTCCGCGGCGCCATCGACGTATTCATTACGCGATCGGCCAATCCGCGTATGGTGGTTGCTGGTGATACCGCCGAGTCGGTCAACTCCGTGCGGACCACGGTGCACGGCGACAAGCTAGTCATTGACGGCGCAGGCGGATCCTCGGTAGTCATCGACAACGGTAGGGTGTCAATCATCGCGACTGGCGGTAGTATCGCGGCAGGCGGCGACGTATGCATCAACGGAAATAGAGTTGTTGTCACCGGCGGGGTCGTCATCGGTGCAGGCGGGCGAGCGGCAGTCGCTCTTGCCCTGCCGCTGGTTCCGGACGTGCGCATCCAGGGTGCCGGAGACGTCACGATCCGTGACGCTCGACAGGAAGCACTCTCGATCGACGTCATGGGGTCTGGCGATGTCACGGCCGATGGCAGCGTTGTCACGTTGACGGCGCGGGTCATGGGCTCGGGCGACGTGAATGCTGAAGACCTTGCCGCCCAGCACGTGACGTTGGATGTTGCCGGCTCCGGCGACATCGTGGCGTTCGCGCGCGTGTCAGCGCGGGCTTGCGTGGCAGGCTCCGGCGACATTCGGGTGTACGGCAATCCGCCCGACCGGGATGAAAGCGTGGCAGGTTCAGGCCGGGTCAAGTTCTGCCGGTGAACGTCCGGGTCTTCAACAAGCATCACCGCGACGCGCCGCCCGGCGCGGTCTACGTGGGTCGCCCGACAAAGTGGGGCAACCCCTTCTCGCACCAGAACGGCACGCTGGCCGAGTTCAAGGTCGCAACGCGAGACGAGGCTGTCGACGCGTATGAGCGCTGGCTGGTCGAACAGCCAGACTTGGTCGCTGCGGCGAAGCGTGAGCTGCGCGGGAAGCCTCTCGTGTGCTGGTGCTCACCGGCGAAGTGCCATGCGACCGTGCTGGCGCGCGTGGCCAACGAGGCGGACCTTGCCTTCAGTTGGGCCCGGCGCGGCGGCTACGAGGTATCGAGCAAGGGCGATCGCCGGTTCAGCGCTTTCAATGCTGTGCTCGGCG
>Ga0070681_10003661_pt1 | contig 14412 bp, 11 predicted proteins | sample KBSC83BmetaG_FD_65650 | JGI IMG/M metagenome (GOLD analysis project Ga0070681, IMG submission 65650) | Corn rhizosphere microbial communities from Kellogg Biological Station, Michigan, USA - KBS C8-3B metaG | ecosystem: Host-associated > Plants > Roots > Rhizosphere | place: USA: Michigan... | reverse complement strand
GCGGCGATGCGCGCGTAGATGTCGCCGTCGAAGAGGAACCCGTGGAGGATATCCGGCCGCCATTCGGCGATGAAGCGGCGCAGGCGCCACAGCACGGCCGGGTCGAGCTTGCGCTTCTTCTGGTCGACGACCAGGTCCACGCCGGAGCCGTCCAGCTCCTTCGCGCGCGGCACGTCGGCGTTGAGCGTGTAGATCGCCGCGTCGTGGCCGTGGCGCACGAGCTGGCGCGCGAGCTCGATCACCTGCTTCTGCGCGCCGCCGAACGTGAGCTCGCTAATCGTGAACAGCACGCGCATGCGCGACCTCCCTTCGCTGGTAGCCCTGGTCCCAGCGGCTGCGCCACATCTCGAAGGCGAGGAGGAGCCACACTTTCTGGACGTCGAGCCGGTCGTTGCCCGCACCGCCCTCGCGGAAGTTCGCGACCGCGCGCCGGACCGCATCCGGGTCGAGCAGCCCGCCCGCGCGCACGCGCGAAGGCGACAGGTATTCGTCGATGAGCGGTGCCAGGTCCCCGCGCAGCCAGCTCGCGAGCGGGATCGCGAAGCCCTGCTTGGGCCGCTCGATCAGCTCGCGCGGAACGTACTTGTAGAGCACCTTGCGCAGCAGGTGCTTGGTGCCGAGCGCCCCGCGCCGCATCGACAGCGGCAGGCGCAGCGCGAATTCCACCAGCCGGTGGTCGAGCATCGGCTCGCGGCCCTCGAGGCCGGCGGCCATGGTCGTGCGATCGACCTTGGCGAGGATGTCGTCGGGCAGGTAGTGGCGCAGGTCGCAGTGCACCATCTGGTCGGCCACGCCGCCGGGGCCTTCGACGCGCTCGCGCGGCTGCGTCGCCCCGCCCAGCAGCGCCGCGACTTCCCACGGCGTCCAGAACGACATGGCGAGGTCGTAGATCGTCGGGCCGTCGGCCTCGGGCAGCATCACCGCGAGCTTGGCGAGGCGCTCCAGCAGCGAGCGGCGCGCGGCGTGGCGCTTGCCCGCGGCGAGCGGCAGGCGATCGGCGATCGCTTCCGCACGGCCGCCGCCGAACGCGGCGAGCGGCAGCGCGGCGGTGCGGCGCAGCGCACGCGGCCAGCGTGCCAGCGCGCGATGCCGGTCGAGCACCACGCCGTAGTGCGCGTAGCCGCTGAAGAGCTCGTCGCCGCCGTCGGCCGAGAGGGCCACCTTCACGTGCTCGCGCGCCATGCGCGAGACGAGGTAGGTCGGCACGCCCGAGGTGTCGCCGAACGGCTCGTCGAAGAGGTCGCCCCATTGCGTGAGCACGTCGGCCATGTCGCAAGCGCGCACGATGCGCTCGCAATGGCGCGTGCCCAGGTGCTCGGCCACGCGCCGGGCGTGCCGCGACTCGTCGAAGCGCTCGTCCTCGAAGCCGATGGTGAAGGTGCGCACGTCGCCGCCGCCGTAGCGCTGCAGCAGGGCCGCGACGAGGGAGGAATCGAGGCCGCCCGAGAGGAACACGCCGACCGGAACGTCGGAGACCATCCGATGGCGGAACGCATCGACCAGGATCGCTTCCAGGCGCTGCTCCAGCTCCGGCTCGGAACCCTCGAGCGGCGCCGCATCGAGGTCCGGCGCCCAGTAGCGGCGCGCCACCGGCTCGCCGACCTCGCCCAGCTCGAGCCAGTGGCCGGGCATGAGCTTCGCGACGCCGCGATAGATGGAGCGCGGCGCGGACACGTAGCCGAATTGCAGGTACTCGCCCAGCGCGTCGCGGTCGATCTCGGGCTCCCACGCCGCGAACGCGCGCAGCGCCTTCAGCTCCGAGCCGAACCAGAAGGCCTTTCCGTCCCACGCGTAGTAGAGGGGCTTCACGCCCATGCGGTCGCGCAGCAGCACGAGGCGGCGCTCGCGCTCGCTCCAGAAGGCGATCGCGAACATGCCGGTGAAGCGGTCGGCGGCCGCCACGCCCCACTGCTGGTAGGCGGCGAGCACCACCTCGGAGTCGCCGGTGCTGCGGAAGCGGTGGCCGAGCGCCTGCAGCTCGGCGCGCACCGCGGCGAAGTTGTAGACCTCGCCGTTGAACACCATCGTCACCGCCCCGTCGGGCGAGCGCATCGGCTGGTGCCCGAGGGGCGAGAGGTCGAGGATGGAAAGGCGCGTGTGGCCGAGCGCCACGCGGCCGCCGGGACGCACCCACACGCCGCTGTCGTCGGGGCCGCGCTGGCGCAGCGCCTCCACCGACGCCGCGAGGTCCGCGAGCCACGGCGCCGGATCCCCGCGCCGCACCCAGTAACCGGTGATTCCGCACATCGTCTACGTTCCCTTGCTTTCGGCCGCGAGGCGCATGCGCGCCCGCACGCCGTACATCAGGCCCAACGCCAGCCACAGGAAGCTCTGCTCGGGCACCGGGAAGAAGCTGCTGCCCGCGACGTTCGCGATGACGAAGGAGAGCAGGCCCGCGGCCGCGCCCTCGAAGAAGCCGCTCATCTCGGGCGAGAGGCCCGGATCGCGCTGCAGCGCCCGGAAACCCTTCCACACGTGGCCGATCCAGAACGCGAGCAGGAGCGCCAGGCCCACGAAGCCCGTATCGAGCACCGCCTGCAGGAACGCGCTGTGCGGGTGGGTGACCTCGAGCATGTGGCCGCCGCGCATGGCGTTGGACCACAGCACCGACTGCAGGCCGTGCCCCCAGATCGGGCTCGCGAGCGCCTCGGGCAGCAGCGGCAGCCAGATGTCGTGCCAACGCCCGGCGCTCACCGCGTTCATGCCCTGCCCCACGCCCATGTCGAGGCGCGACCAGATGGCGCCCGGCATGAGGTAGAGCATCACCGGGAGCACCATCACCGCGAGCGCCAGCGTCTTCATCTTGCGGCGCGAGAAGAGGTAGATGATGTTCACGATCACGAAGCCCACGAAGGCACCCCGCGAGAAGGTGAGGAGCAGCGCGGCCACCACGAGCCCCATCGACGCGACGAGCAGGATCTTCAGCGCGTGCCGCTGGGTGCGGTCCCAGATGAAGAGGAGCAGCGCGTACGCCGTGGCGTAGAGGCGGCCCAAGTCGTTCGCGTGCATGCCGAGGGGCGAGAGGAACGAGCGCTCGTAGCTGCCCGCGAGCTGCGCCAGGTGCATGCCGGACATGATCGTGAACACCACGACCATGCCGCCCATCACCCACATCGAGATCAGCATCGGCGTGAGGAAGCGCTCGACCGCCTTGCTGCGCGCCGCGGCCGCCGCGACCAGCATCGCGTAGAGCACGAGGAAGAGCGGCTTCACCACGAGGTCGCGCCAGTAGCCGCCGGGCCCGTCGTACTCGATCCAGTCGTTGACGCGGAACTCGCCGGGAATCTCGCGCACGTGGCTCATGCCGAGCAGCGCGCCCGCCACGATGGGCAGGAAGTAGAGCAGCACCAGCGGCCGCGTGGCGAGGCTCTTCAGCACGCCCTGCCCCGCATGGTTCAGCACGTAGGAACCGAGGGTCGCGATGAGCAGGAGGTTCAACGGGTTCAGGCCCGAGATGCCGAACATCTCGTGGGGGAAGAGGTAGCTCGACGACACCGGCATGATCACGATCAGCATCACCACGCCGGCGCGGAAATCGCGCACGCAGAAGATGCAGGCGAGGAGCGAGACGCAGATGAGCGCCGCCGCCGGGCCCGCGACGGCGACCGCCGCGCCCCACGCCAGGCCGAAGGCGACCAGGCCCGCGACCGCCACGCCGCGGCGCAGACCCGGCGAGGCCGCGGCGCGCGCGTAACCGCCCGAGAAGAAATTGGCGAAGGTCGCGGCGCCCACGGCTCAGCCCTCCCGGGCGCCGGCGAGGCGCGCGGCGGACGGCGCGGGCACGGCGCCGAGCAGCGCGCCGACGAAGGCGGCCTGCGCGGCGTACGCCGCCGGCGCGTCGCCGGAAAGGCTGGAGACGCGCACCAGCATGCCGTCGGGCACGCGGCCGTGCAGTCCCGCGGCGAGCTGCACGCGCAGGCGCTCGAGGCGGCCCAGCACCACGCGGTCGCCCATCGTGAACCAGTAGGTCACCGGCTCCGAGCGCTCGCCGCGCACCGCGAGCATGCGCGTCACCGGGATCGCGCGGCCATCGGCGGCGAGCGTGCCGTGGGCGAGGCCGTGGATCTCGAAGCCCTGCGCCTGGTAGCAGACCTCCTGGCGATGGACCTTGAGCGCGTCGCTCTGGTCGCCGCCGTACGCGACGGTGAGCATCATGCGCTCGCCGGCCGCGTTCACGTAGGTGCGGCTCAATACCTGGCCGTAGAGGCGGTCGAGCTTGGCCTGCACGTCGGGCGTCGGCGCCACGGGCGCCACGTCGGCGTCGAGCGTCCAGGCGCCGAAACGCGCGGGCACGAGGCGCTCGAGGTCGAAGCCGGGCTCCGCGACCCTCTGCGGAGCCAGCGCCGGCGCGGCGAGCGCCGCGCCCGCCATGCCGAGCGCGGCGATCCACGCGAAGAGCGCCGCGCGCGGGGCGAGGCGTGCAGCGGCGCGTGCGTTGCGCGGCGGCCGCTTCGTGAGCTGGACGAAACGGCGGCCATACGCGAGGCGATCGATGCCCAGCACCATCGCGAGCGCCACGACGAAGACCCCGAGCCCCGCGGCCTGGTGCACCATTCCCTGGGCCGCGTCGTCCCCGTAGTGGTAGGCGACGAGCGCCAGCACCAGCACGCGCAGGACGTTGGCCGCGATCGCCACCGGCGCCACCGCGGCCATGAGGAGCGCCGCGCGCGTGCGCAGCGCCCCGCCGGTGAGGTGGGCATAGAGCAGCACGATCGCCGCGAGGCTCATGAGCGACGCCATGCCCGAGCAGGCGTCGGCCACCAGCATCTCGTGCGAGCCCACCGTGAGCGTGACGCCCTCGCGCACGACGGGGTAGCCCAGGACGGTGAGCAGGAAGGCGACCGCGCCCGAGACGAATTCCTTGAGCGGCGCGCTCGCGGCGGTGAGCACGAAGCCCGGCAGCGGGACCGCGAAGGCGAGGAAGACCAGCGCGAAGCCGAAACGGCGGATGCCGCTCCAGCCGCGCGTGAGGAGGAGCAGGCCGGCCAGGACCGGGAGGTGCGAGCCCATCTCGAAGAGCGCGATGCCGAGCGCGCGGCCGGCGACATAGAGGATGAGCCCGCAGGCGAGCAGCAGCGCGCCGGCGACCGGCGCGCGCGCGGGCGATCCCGCCACGAGGGCGGCGCGGTCGCGCCACACCAGCAGGGCGAAGATCGCGAGCACGAGCGGGCCGTGCGCGTACTCCTCGTCGCGCCACAGGCCGTGGGCGAGGGAGGCGTAGGTGGGCACGTAGAGAAGCGCGAGCGCGGCGGCCACGGCAAGCCAGGGGCCCCAACGCTGGGGCCAGCTCGCCGGCGCGCAGCGCTGCTCGAGGACCGTCGACATGGCGGTCCCCGTCGTCAGTAGTCGTTGATGACGGTGCCGACCACCCGGGCCCCGGTCGCGGCCAGCTCGCGGACCACCTTCGACGTCGAGTCGACCGTGGTGTGGTTCTTGCGCGCCACCACCAACGCATCGCCGGCGCGGAACGTGATGCTCTGCGCGTCGGCATAGCGGCTGGCGGGCGGCGTGTCGATGATCACGACGTCGTAGAGCGACTGCAGGTCCTTCACCAGCGCGGCGAAGGCGGGACGCGAGAGCAGCTCCTGCGGGTTGGGCGGCAGCGGGCCGGCGGGCAGCACCGACAGGCGCGAGAGCCCGGCGACCGGGAACGTGGCCTTGTGCTCCGAGCGCCCGGCGAGCAGCGTGGACAGGCCCTGGCCCGACGGCAATCCGAAGATCTTCGCCTGGCGCGGGTTGCGCAGGTCGGCATCGACCAGCAGCGTGCGGGCGCCGAGCTGCGAGAACACGATGGCGAGGTTCGCCGCGACATAGCTGCGGCCCTCCCCCGCGTCGGGGCTCGTGACCACCAACGCGTTGCGGCCGGCATCGGGGTTGTACCAGCGAATGAGGAGCTGCGTGCGCAGGGCGCGCATTTCCTCGGTGCGCGGATGGAACGGCGCGAAGGCCGCCACCAGCTCGGGGCTCGCACCCGCCGCGCCCGACTTGCTGGCCACGAGGTGCGGGAAGTCGAACTGCTTGGCGAGGGCGTAGCGCACCTCCTCCTCGGTGACGAGCCCGAGGCGCACGGCCGCTTCGCCGAAGCGCACGCCATGCGCACGCTGCACGTCGAGCACCCGCTCGATCTCGCGTGCCGAGAGCTTCCCCTCCTCCACGAGGATGGCGCCGATCGGTCGCTCGGTGCGCACCAGCGCGCGCTGGGAATCGATGGCCAACACATTCTCCTTCGTCATGCGCATCTCCTGCGAATTGGGCTGCATCAGGCGGGTCCCGGAAGGGCGCGCGGGCCGGCGGCCGGACCGCCGAGCAGCAGGCGCGAGGGACGCCAGGGCTGCAGCGAGCCGAGCAGCGGCGCCTCGAGCGATCCCTCGAGGTCGGTGCTGGAGCGCACGCGGCGGTCCATCAGCTCGAGCAGGAACACGGCACCCAGGCCCAGCACCAGGCCCACCAGCACGCCGAGCGCGATGTTGAGCGGCACCCTGGGCTTGGACGGACGCGTGGGCTCGACCGCGGCATTGAGCACGGTGACGTTGGTCTGCTGCGCTCCGCCCTCCACCTTGTTCACGAGGTAGCGCTGCAGCGCGGCCTCATAGGCCTTCTGGGCGGTATCGACGTCGCGCGCGAGCACCACGGACTGGTCGCGCGCGTCGCGCAGCGCGATCACCTTGGCACGCTGCGCGGCGAGTGCGCCTTGCAGCTCGGCCTGGTGCGCCTGGGTCTGGCGCGCGCCACTCTCCACGCCGCCCACCACGCGGCGCATCTCGGCGTTCAACGTCGCGCGCAGCGCGTCGTTGGCCTGTTTCTGCTGGATGTAGTCGGGATGGTTGGGACCCAGGCGCGTGGACATCTCGGTGAGCTTCGCTTCACCGCGCATCAGGTCGCCCTTGAGCGTCTGGATGAGCGGGTTGGCGAGCACCTCGGGCAGGGTCTCCGGCGACTTGCCGCGCGTCTGCTGCAGGCGCGCGCCGGAATCGAACGAAGCGTTCTGCGCCACCAGGGCCTGGGTCGAGAGCTCGGCCAGGCGCGCGTTCTCGACGTCGACGCGCTCGTCGCTCGCGATGATGCCGTGCTCCTTCTGGAATGCCGCGAGGCGCCCCTGGGCATCCTCGAAGTCCTTGCGCAGGCCCTTCAGCTGGGTATCGAACCACGCCGCGGCCTGCTGGCTGGGCTGGGTGCGCAGCTTGAGCGTCACGTCCATGTACGCCTTGGCGAAGCCGTTGGCGACGTCGGCGGCGAAGCGGGGATCGCCGGCCGAGTACGAGATGTGCACCACGGAAGACTGCGAGGCGTCGACCTTGAGCGTCGTGAGCAGCCCGCCGCCGATCCAGTCGTTGATGTCGCCGTGCGCGCCCGAAGCGGCGAAGGCCTGCTTCGCGGTGGGGGTTTCGCCCAGCTTCAGGTCCTCGGCCACCTTGCGCGCCACGCGCTGGCTCTGGATCAGGTCGATCTGCGTCTGCATGTAGCCCACCTGCGCGCGCACCGGCTGCGCGGCGGCCTGCAGGGATTGCTCGTCGCGATTGTCCACCAGGAGCGAGACGGTGGCCTCGTAGGTCTTGGGCAGCAGCAGGGTCACGCACACGGCGGCGACCAGGGTCGCGGCGAGCAGCGAGGCGAAGACCCAGAAGCGCCCGCGCAGGGCGAGGAGGAATTGGTGGACGTTCATGGCTAGAAGAGGCTTTCGCGCACGTAGATGACGTCGTCGTTCTGCACCTGGTCGTTCAGGTGCGCATCGATCTCGCGCACGCCGTCGGCCTCGTGGCGCGCGATCTTGATGCCGCGCTGCGTGCCGCGGGTCGTGAGCCCGCCGCCCAGCGCCAGCGCCTGCATCACGGTCATGTGCGGCTCGAGGCGGTAGGCGCCGGCCTTCTGCACTTCGCCGTAGATGTAGACCATGGGCGCCTTCTCGACGAAGATCGTGTCGCCCGGGGCGAGCTCGATGTTCTTGCTCAGGTCGCCGCCGCGGAAGATCGCGTTGAGGTCGATGTCGCGCTTGGTGGTCTTGCCGTCGCGGGTCTGCACCACCGTCACGTGGTCGGAGCCCGGGGCGGCCACGCCGCCCGCGGTCGCGAGGAAGTCGGTGAGGTGCACGTTCTGCGAGTCGATCGGGTAGCGCCCGGGCTTGTTCACCGCGCCCAGCACCGCCACCTGGCGGCTATTCACCTGCGCGAGCGACACGTTCACCTCGGGGCTCACCACGTACTTGCCATCCCGCAGGCGCTGCGCGATGCGATCGCCCGCCTGCGCCGGCGTCATTCCGACCACCGGCACCTCGCCGATCAGCGGGAAGAGGATGGTGCCGTGCTCCGACACCCGCGCCTCGGTGGTGAGGTCGGGATTGCGGAAGACGGTGATGCGCAGCATGTCGCCCATGCCGATCGCTTCCAGCGCCGCATTGCGCGCATCGGGCGCGAACGCCTGCGCGCCCGGCACGACGGCCGCGGGCTTGGCGAGCGGGGCCGCACGCGCGATGTTCGTCGCCTGCGCGGCGGCAAGCCCCGCGAACGCGACAATGAGGAAGAACAACGCGCCCGCGGCGATGCGCGAGGCCACGATCTCGGGCTGGGTGTGTGGGATGCGGGTCATGGGCGGCTCCGGATCACGTGCGGGACGATCCGCGCCGCGCGATGAGCCCGAGGATGCCCAGGCCCGCGAGCATCATCAGCCACTGCGAGGGCTCGGGCACGGGCGTCACCGCCGGGCCGTAGCGCGTCGCCGGGCGGCCGATGCCCGTATTGGTGTTGAGGGGCGATTTGCCCAGGCCGCCGTTGAAGAAATCCCCGCCGTCGCGCGTCAAGGGGTTGCGGGCCGGGGCGCCCGCGGGCTCGCCCAGGACCAGCGTCGTCGCGAAGAGGGTCGCCGCGATCGCGGCCAAGCGGTAATGGCTTCTCATGAGGTCGTCTCCTGTGATGTGACGACCTTAGGGCGCGCGCGTGAAACCCATGGGCCGCCGCCGGCGCGGGCCCATCCTCCAAAAGGACTAGGGGCGGCTAGAAACCGACGCGCGCCGAGACGGTGAAGAGGTTGTCGCGGTAGTCCGCGACGGGCAGCGTGGAGGTGCGCATCTCGTAGGAATACGCCGCGCCGAGCTGTATCTTCTGCGTCACGTGCCAGGCGACGTTCGCCCCGAAGGTGCGCGTCCAGTGCGTGTAGTTGAGCCCGGTGAGCAGGTTGCCGCGATAGTCCCACTTGTTGTACTCGGCATCGCCCCCGACGTTCACCTTGTCGGTCACGGCCCAGGTCGGCTTCACCGAGACCCCCGTCACCAGCACGAAGTTGGAGGACTGCACGTCGGCGATCGGCCCGATGTCGCGATAGAGGCTGCTCACGACGGTGATCTTGCCGGTCGGGGTCCAGGTGTGGGCGAGGCGCGCCGTGGGCCCGCTGTAGTCGGCCGTCGTGGGCTGGTCGTACTCGCGCCTCACGTAGTCCACGCGCCCATCGAGGGTCGAGTGGCCGGTGGCGATCCAGTGGCCGACCACGCCGACGCTGTTCTGGCGATAACCGTTGATCGTGCCGCTCAGGTTCACGAGGTCGTCGTGGGGCGATTTGCCGCGCTCGAAGCGTCCCTCGACCCCGAGGCGGTCGTCCTGCGCGGTGACGTAGCTCGCCCCCACCACGCCGGCCGCGGTCTCGATGTCGTTGATGCGCTGGAGCGGATCGCTGTGGGTCTGCTCCACGGTGGCCGCGCCCGCGTGCAGGCGCCAGGTCGCCACGGGGAGCCACACGGCATTGAAGAACCCCTGCTTGGTGCGCAGCAGGTCCTTGTTGGTGGTGCCGAGGTTGGCGAAGTTGGCGAGCGTTTCGGTGTCGGTATAGCCGACATCGCCGGTGAGCTCGGGCGTTATCGACCAGAGCCAGGCGGCGCGCCCCGCGTGGCCGTTGTAGTTGAGCTGGTCGAAGCGCTGGTAGCGGTTGATGAGCCAGGTGTAGCCCAGCTGGAAGCGCTGCAGGCTGTAGGGCGCGTCCACGACGAAGCCGAGCTGGGTCGTGGAAAGCCAGTCGTCCTTGTGGTCGGTGCCCAGCACCGTCTGCGGATCGAGCTGCTTGGACAGCCTGAAGACGTTGCTGTCGTAGGTAATGTTTTCCGCGGCGAAGAGCTCCACGCGGTCGTTGAAGAGCGCCGCGGCGGGCAGCGGCGCGGCAAGCGGGAGGGCGAGCAGGAGGGCCAAGGGCAGGCGCCGGACGGTAAAACGTTCACCAGTAGCGCCATTCGCCGGTCGCGAGAATCCAGAATCCAAGGGTGCCATTCGTGATCGCGTGGGAGATGAGGGGGGATCGGAGGTTACCTGATCGCGCATAGAGACCGCCATAGGCGGCCCCTGCGACTAGACCCGCAATCCACAGCGAATGTTCCGATGCGAAGAGCACCGACGAAACGGTCCAGGCCGCAAGGCTCGCGCGGCGCGGGTCGCGGGCGAGGAAATCGCGCGCGTCGATGCGCCGCATGAGGAACGATCGCCAGAAGAGCTCCTCCATCACCGGGACCACGGCAACGAGGGCTGCGAAGCGCAGCGCGGCGAGCGGGATGTCGATGCGGCCGCTGGAATCGAGCGGGACGAAGCCGGGACCCGGATCGCCCACCACCATCCAGCCGTGGTCGAGGCCGATCCAGGCGACGAACACCACGAGCCCGACCGCCACCGCTTCCCAGATCTCGCGCGCCGCGAGCGCGGGTGCACCCCGCAGCTCGACATAGCGGCGCCAGAAGACGGCGAGCAGCAAGGCAGCCGCGCCGGCACGCGCGAGCGTGACGATGCGGGGATCGATGCCGAGCCAGCGCTCGGCGAGCGGCCCCGCCGCGAGCAGCGCGATGAATGCCGCGAACGGGGCGATGCGCGGGAAGGCGTCGCTACGGATTGACGATACGCAAGGCGAGCGCCCTGCCGACGGCCTGGGTACGGTTCAGCACGTTCAGCTTGCGCAGCGTCTTCTGCACGTGGTTCTTCACGGTGAGCGGGCTGATCTCGAGGATCATGCCGATCTCGATGTTGCTCTTGCCGTGGTAGATCCACTGCAGGATCTGCTGCTCGCGCGGCGTGAGCAGGCCCGTCTTCGCGGGCTTCACGCCCGCGCGGTCGAGCGGCCAGGTGACCTGGCTGCGCACCCACGCGGCGTGAAGATACGGGACGATCAGGTCCGCGAGGTATGTCTGCTTGGCGGCGAGCGTGCCGGGGCGCGCCGCGAACACGAAGAAGCTGGTCATGTTGCCCGAGGCGTCGTGCGTGCCATGGGCGACCACGTGGGCGATGCCCAGGCGCGCCAACTCACGCGCCAGCGCTCCGCCCGCGAGCGGTCCGCGGTCGGTCTCCAGCAGGATCGCCTGGCAGCGATTCTCCTCCCAGAGCTTGATCAGGTGCGGGACGAGCGAGACATCCTGCTGGAACAGCTCGTTCAGGCGCTGGCAATCCACCGGCGCCGTCGAGAAGCTGTCCACGCGCAGCGGGGACTGGCGCCCTTCCTGCAGGCCGCACACCAGCACCTCGTGCGGGATCAGGCTCTGCAGGGCGCCCTGCACCCAGCTGAAGAGCTGGGGCCGCGCATGCACGCGCAGGGACACGTCCATATTGAGGAGCAGCGCCTCGCGCTCGCTTTCATTGAGGCGCGCGGGCGTGCCTTCCTGGTTGGCCGCCTCCGGCGCTTCGTGGGGGAGGCCCTGGTCGGCTTCCTCGTGAGGATATTGCCCTCGCGGAGGCCGCGGTTCCGGTTGTCTGGGTACGAGTCGCATGGGGCAGAGTGTGCGTCGCCAATGTGAAATGCTCATGAAGTCATGACGGTTCGCGTTGTAGGAAAGCGCTGATAGTTCCGTGGAACCAAGGCCACGCGCATCGCGCGTACGCATTGGGCCGCCACGATGCCGGGGTGATCGCTACCGACTCCCAACCCCGCCTCGGCCAGGGGCCCCTGGCTCCCGCCGCCCTCGTGCGCATGCTGCTGGAAGCCCTGGTGGCGGTCGGCGTCCTCGCGGCCTGCGTGGCCTGGCACCACGTGCCCTTCGAGGGGCCGTACATCATCCTGGCGCTGCTGGTGTTCTCGCTCACCTTCCCCGGACGGGCGCCGCGCGGCACCAGCCCCGGGGCCATCGCCCGCGAGACGCTTTCGGGATGGATCCTCGTGGTGGCCCTCCTCCTCATGCTGGGATGGGCGACGCGCACCCTGGGTTCCTTCGACGAGCGGGTATTGATGTCGTGGGTGGCCGTCACGCCGGTGGCGCTCTTCGCCGCCCAGCTCGCCGTGCCGCTCGTGCTCCCCCGCGTGATGGCCGCCGAAGGCATCCAGCGCGTGGCCGTCGTCGCCGGCGCGGGCCCGCAGGGCCGCCAGCTCGCCCGGCGCATCGCCACCACGCCTTTCCTCGGCATCCGCGTCGCGGGCTTCTTCGACGACCGCGCGACCGACCGGCTGACCGACCTCGATCCGCAGCGCCTGCTGGGCAGCCTGGACGAGCTCGCCGAGTACGCGAAGAAGAGCCGCGTCGACCTCATCTACGTGACGCTCCCCATGGCGTCGCAGCCGCGCATCATGAAGCTGCTGGACGAGCTGCACGACACCACCGCGAGCGTCTACTTCGCGCCGGACATCTTCATGTTCGACCTGATCCAGGGGCGCATGGACACCATCGGGGGCATCCCGGTGCTCGCGGTGTGCGAGACGCCCTTCTGCGGCATGAACGGCGTGGTGAAGCGGGTGAGCGACGTGGTGCTCGCCACGCTGATCCTGATCCTCATCGCGCCGGTCCTCGCCGCCATCGCGATCGGCGTGAAGCTCACCTCCCCGGGCCCCGCCATCTTCCGCCAGCGCCGCTACGGCCTGGATGGCCGCGAGATCGTGGTCTACAAGTTCCGCTCCATGACCGTGGCCGAGGACGGCGCGGTGGTGAAGCAGGCCACGAAGAACGACAGCCGCGTCACGCGCCTGGGCGCCTTCCTGCGCCGGACCTCGCTCGACGAGCTGCCGCAGTTCGTGAACGTGCTGCAGGGCCGCATGAGCATCGTGGGCCCGCGCCCCCACGCGGTGGCGCACAACGAGATGTACCGCAAGCTCATCAAGAGCTACATGATCCGGCACAAGGTGCGCCCCGGCATCACCGGCTGGGCGCAGGTGAACGGGCTGCGCGGCGAGACCGAGACGGTCGACAAGATGAAGGCGCGCATCGAGTACGACCTCGACTACCTGCGCAACTGGTCGCTCGCCCTCGACCTGAAGATCATCTGGAAGACGGTGTTCGTGGTGCTGAAGAAGCCCGAGACCGCGTACTGAGGACATCCCCATGACCCTGCATCCCGTGATCCTCGCCGGCGGCTCGGGCACACGCCTCTGGCCCCTTTCGCGCGAGGCCTACCCCAAGCAGTTCCTGCCGATCCTCGAGGGGACGAGCCCGTTCCAGGCGACCCTCGCGCGCGCGGCCGCGCTGCCGCGCGCCGAGCCCGCCACCGTCGTCACCAACCGCGAGCACCGCTTCCTCGTCGCGGACCAGGCGCGCTCCGCCGGCCACCCGTTGCGTACCCTTTATACGGAGCCGTGCGGGCGCGGCACCGCCGCCGCCATCGCCGTCGCGGCGCACGACCTCGCGGCCCTGGATCCCGAGGCGGTGATGCTGGTGATGCCGTCCGACCACGACATCCCCGACACCGGTTCATTCGCGGCCGCGGTCGCCACCGGGATGGCGGCGGCGCAGGCCGGCCGGCTGGTCGTGTTCGGGATCGAGCCGCGCTGGCCCGAGACCGGGTACGGATACATCGAGCGCGCCGAGGCCCTGCCCGATGCCGCGGGCTCCTTCCACGTCGCGAGCTTCGTGGAGAAGCCCGAGCTGGAGATCGCGACCCGCCTCGCGGCCTCCGGACGCCATTCCTGGAACGCGGGCATCTTCCTCCTCGGCGCCGCGGCGTATCTCGCGGAGCTGGAACGCCTCGAGCCCGAGCTCGCGGCCCAATGCCGCGCGGCCGCCGCGGCGAGCGTGGACGAGGCGGGCTTCCGCAAGATCGACGCCGACGCCTTCGAGCGCTGCGCCACCCTCTCGATCGACCATGCCGTGCTCGAGCGCACCGAGCGGGCCGCCGTGGTACCGGCCGCCTTCGAGTGGTCCGACATCGGCTCGTGGGACGCCCTCTGGGACCGCGCGGCGAAGGACGACGACGGCAACGAATGCCATGGCGACGTCCAGCTCCAGGACGTATCCGACAGCTACTTCCACTCCAGCCACCGCCTGGTGGTAGGCCTCGGCGTCTCGGACCTCGTGGTCGTGGAGACGCCGGACGCGCTGCTGGTCGCCAAACGCGGCGAGACGCAGCGCGTGCGCGACGCCGTCGACAAGCTGCGCGCGCACGGCCGCGCCGAGCACCGCACCCATCGCACCGTGCACCGTCCCTGGGGCTGCTACGAGGACATCGATTCCGGCGACCGCTTCCGCGTGAAGCG
>Ga0070681_10003659_pt1 | contig 14415 bp, 13 predicted proteins | sample KBSC83BmetaG_FD_65650 | JGI IMG/M metagenome (GOLD analysis project Ga0070681, IMG submission 65650) | Corn rhizosphere microbial communities from Kellogg Biological Station, Michigan, USA - KBS C8-3B metaG | ecosystem: Host-associated > Plants > Roots > Rhizosphere | place: USA: Michigan... | reverse complement strand
ACTCGTCAGGCACTTGCGTTCCTAGAGGCCTCCTCTCGCCGGATTGGATCCATTGAGACTGAGCTCCGAGGCCTCGGTGCTGAGATCTTGCTCACTCCTGTTCGGTCGGGATGAGGATCCGTAACAGCATTGTTCTTTCGCGGTAACGCCGGCGTCCGTTTTCTGTCCTGCCGAACGAGCGTAAGACCAAACCTGGTTACGGATTCTACGGATTTTACGGATCTCACGGATAAACGCGCACGCTGGGCTTACCAATCCTCCCGGTCTGTTACTTACCAATCATCCCGATCTGTACACGGAGCGTCGTGCGAGCATCTCACCCGGTACGGCGAGTCCAGCCTCGAGAGGGCAAGCCCTCGAGTCGTAAGACGTGAGCCTGGGATGAGGTTAGCCTTGATCCCCGTCGCGCGAAGCGATCAATTCCCGCCGTCGCCGTACGCTACCGAGCCCAACGAGCCGGATGTCACCCAGCCGCCGCGAAGTTCTCATTCAGCTTGCCGCCCTCGCCGCTCTTCCGCTGCCGAAACTGAGCTTCGCGGCGATCGATCCTCTCGACGGCACCATCGCCGACTATCAGGCTGGGCGTCGGCGCGGAGAGTGGACCGCGGCGGAGGTCACGGCGCGCGCGCTCGAGCGCTGCCGCCAGGGTGGCGCGCGTTGGCATGCGATCGACGCGCTCGCGCCGACGGCGCTGAGCGACGCGCGGGCCGCTGACGAGCGCCTGCGCGCGGGCCGAACGCGCGGCCCTCTCGACGGCGTGCCCCTGTTCGCGAAGGCCATTTACGACATGGACGGTCTCCCCACGACCGGCTCGAGCGCCGAGTGGGCTCGGCTCTTCCCCGAAATCGTTAGGCGTGACGCTCTCGAGGTTGCGCGGATGCGCGCCGCGGGCGCCATTGTGCTCGGCAAGACCGCCGCCGACGACTTTGCCTATCACGGAAACGGCACGAGCAGTCACACGGGGCAGGTGCTCAACCCGCACGACCCCACGGGCACGCGTACGCCGGGCGGATCGAGTGCCGGATCGGCCGTGGCCGTGGCGACGGGGATGGCCTTCGCCGCGTTAGGCACCGACGATGGAGGCTCCAACCGCATCCCGGCGCAGTTCACGGGCGTCGTCGGCATGAAGCCGACGTTCGGCCTCGTCCCACGCACCGGCGTCATTCCGACGTGGCCGTATCTCGACACCCACGGTCCGCTCGCGCGCAGCGCCGCCGACGCCGCGTTGCTCCTGGCAGCGATCGCCGGCCCCGACACGTCCGATCCGCTCGCTCTCACAACCGCATTCGACGGCGCGCCCTTCGCCGCGCTCCGCGACGACGCACTCGCCGGCGTTCGACTCGGTGTCGTCGAAGCGCACGTCCCACGGGCGCAGATGGCTGCGGAAGCTGTCGCGTTCTGGGACCGTGCGCTCGGCGATCTGCGGGCTGCGGGCGCTGTCGCCGACGGCTTCCAACCATCGGTCACACTCTGGACCTATCGCGAGGCGTTCGCGAGCGCCGCGAAGGTGCGTGGCGATGTCGGCGTCGATCCGAAGTCGCCGGCGCCGACGGCCAATGCCCTCCTCCGGTATTTCGCGGGCCGCAGCAATGACCCGCGCGCGGCGGTGCGGCTCGGCTATCCCGCATTTCGGAAGTTCTACGACGTGCTCCCCGCGGAGTTCGCGCAGTGCGAGCCGCTACTCGACCAGCCGATGACCGACGATCCCGCGGGGCGCTCCTTCGCGCGCTCGCGGGCGGAGATCGTTAGGCAGCTGGCCGACACGATGCGTACGGCCGGCGTGGCGGCGATGGTTTACCCGACGATGCCCTTCAATGCCCCGCGTGCGGTCGATCCGTGGCCGAACATCCGCACGACGCTCGGCTACGGCAACTGGCTGGGGCTGCCGGAAGTCTCCGTGCCTGCGGGCATCGGCGCCGACGGAATGCCCGCGCTCAACATCTCGTTCGTCGGACTACCGGGAGCCGACGTACAGCTGTTGGCGATGGCGCACGCATACGAGCGGCAGTCGCGTCGATTCGTCGCGCCGCCGCGGCGCTGATGACGACTCGCCGTGACGCGCTGAAATGGATGACGCTCGCCCTTGGCGCGGGCGTCTTCGGCGGCTGTGCGCCCTTCCCTTCCACCACCGCGAGCCGACGCACGCGGCGCCGCCTCGCGCCGGTTCGCGCGTCGGAAGATCGCGTCATCCGGCAGGTGGTCGGCCTCAGGCCGTTCCGGCGCTCCGGCTTTCTCGTGCGCGCCGAGCCGCAAGGTGAGAAGTTGCTCATCCACAACTATGGCCACGGCGGGGGCGGCGTCTCGCTGTCGTGGGGAACGGCGGATATGGCCGCCGAGCTCGCGCTGGCGTCGCCCCGGCGCGAGGCGGCAGTCATCGGCTGCGGAGTCATTGGACTCTCCACCGCCCGCCTTCTGCAGGACCGCGGATTCGCGGTGACGATCTACACGCGAGACCTGCCGCCCAACACGACGTCGAACATCGCCGGAGCGCAGTGGTCGCCGGTCACGGTGGTAGACACGGATCGCGTCACGCCGGAGTTCGAGGCGCAGTTCCGGCGTGCGTCGCGGTATGCCTATCGGTATTTCCAGACGCTCGTCAGCGCGCGCTATGGAATCTCGTGGCGAGACAACTACTCGATCTCGTCTCGCGCGCCGTCGGCGGGAGGTGGCGGCTCATGGGAGAACGCCATCCTGCGCGAGATGCTGCCGAGAACGCTGTTGACCGACGACGAGAGTCCGTTTCCGGGATATCGAGTTTCGCGTTTCCTCACCATGCACATCGAGCCCTCGATCTACCTGCCAGCGGTGCTGCAGGACTTCCGGATCGCGGGTGGGCACGTCGTCGTCCGCGAATTCCCGGACGCGCGCGCCATTTTCGCCGTCGGGGAGCCGGTCATCGTCAACTGCACGGGCCTCGCTGCTGGCGCCCTCTTCGCCGATGCCGACGTGCTGCCGATCAAGGGCCAGCTCACCGTCCTCGCACCGCAACCGGAGATCGACTACATCACCATCGGTCCGGGCGACATCTACATGATGCCGCGCCAGGATGGCATCATCCTCGGCGGCACGCACGAACGCGGCGAATGGAGTCTCGAGCCTAACGCGAACGAAGCGGCGCGCATCCTGCGCGGCCATCAGGAGCTGTTCGCCGCCCTCGCGACCTGAATTACGGCCGCCAGACCGTACACGCCGTTGCCGGCTCCCCCTTCCTCGGCGGCGGTGGTTCGGCCGGCTCGCCGACGTTCACGATCGCAACGATCCGCTCGGCGTCGCTCACGCCTACCGCGGCGCGCGAGGCGGCGTCCCCCATCACGCCGCCTGTCTTGATGTGCGTTCCGAGTCCGAGAGCGACGGCCGTGAGCGCGAGATTCTCGATCGCCATCATCGCCGCCGCATAGTCTTCCTCGCGCACCTCTGGATTCTCGCTCTGCACGACCGAGATAGCGAGCATGCACGGGAGGTCACGATGCTCGGCGGCGATCGTCTCGCGCAGGGCGCGACCTGCCTCCCGATCAGGGAGCTTGCGCGCCTTCCGCTCGCCGAGGGCGAGGCCGTACGCATAACGAGACTCCGGGCCGAGCACGTAGAAGTGCCAGGGTCGGGTGAGCCGGTGATTCGGAGCGAGGATCGCGGCCTCGATGAGCGTCTCGATCTCGGGGCGGGTGACCGCGCGACGCGTGAACTTCTTGATGGAGCGGCGCTGCTCGATTATTACGGGGATGGTCATGGAGATAAGCTACTCATCGTCTTCTCGACTCGAGCCCCACGCACCATGCGTCGCCATTCGATTCCCGCGCTCGCCCTCGCCGCGCTCTCGGCGGCGGCCACGCCACTGCTCGCGCAGCAGCCGAGGGCCCTCAAGGTCTTCATCTCGGTCGACATGGAAGGACTGGCCGGCGTCGTCTCGGGCGTGGAGGTGAGTGCCTCCGGACCGGACTACGCGCACTTCCGCGCAATCATGGCTGGCGAGACCAACGCCGCAGTCGACGGGGCGTTCCGGGCCGGCGCGACAGAAGTGCTCGTGCGCGATTCGCACGGCGACAAGCGGAATCTTCTCCCCGCGGACGTCGATCCACGCGCGCGGCTCTTGCGCGGCGCGAGCTCGGGACCGAAGAACATGATGGAAGGGATCGACTCGACCTTCGCCGCCGTGGTCTTCATCGGCTATCACGCGAAGGCGGGGACGCCGGGAGCGCTTCTCGAGCACACTTCCACGGGCAACGTCGTCGATTTCACGATCAACGGCGTGTCGCTCCCCGAGGGCGGCTACAACGCGCTCACAGCAGGTCTCTACGGTGTGCCGGTTGTCTTCGCCGCCGGCGACCGCGCGCTCGTCGAACAACTGCGCGGTCTGCTCGGTCCCATTGGCGCCGTCGCCGTGAAGGAGGAGATCGGTGACGCGTCGCTCGGCTTGTCGCCGAAGCGGGCGCAGGACGAGATTCGCGCCGGCGTCGAGCAGGCAATTCGTAGTCGTGCCAGAGCGCGCGTCTACAAGCTGTCTGCGCCGTACACGATGGTGCTCAAGGTGAAGCAGGAGCACGCACTATTCCCGGGCGCGCAGAAGACCCGTGACGGCGAGTTCACCTTCACGAGTCCCGATCTCCTTGCCGTGCTATCCGCCTTCAACGCCATGAAGTAATCGGGGCGGCGCCGGTTATCCGATGGCACTAACTCGAAACGGACACACCGACGCGCGACGGGTCAGCACGATATGGCGGCCGAACGGATCGACGACGATGAAATCATCGGAGTCGTCCGCGCGCAGGCGAACCGTGTAACCTGCGTCCCAGCATCGCTCGGCGATCGACGCCGGTGACTCGACACACAACTCGACGGCGTCGGCACCCGGCAGGAGACCGACCGGAACCAGCGTCGTGCCGACCAGAAACCAAAGCTTTCGAGCGGCAGCGCGCGGGCCGGTCGGCCATACCTGCCGGCCGCCGAGCGCGCCCTCGTAAAACGCCCGCGCCGCGTGCTCCTGGTTGCCACTGCCGAGCGCGGCAGCGCCCACGGTGAACGCTTCGTCTCTGCATAACGTCAATCGCTGCCGGTCCATGCCGATCTCCGCTTCCAACTCGTCGCGGCCGCGTGCGCTTTCCGGTAACTGGTGCGCGGTTGGACTTCGTGGGCCTCATGGATATGTCGAACGAGACCCGGCGAAATCGACATCCGGGTGAGGCGAAAGGTTCTGCTGAGGTGAGGACGGACCGCGACGTTGCTGGACCAGTCCAGGTGCGAGATGGCAGGGCCGAGACGGCCGTCGTCAGATCGACGGCGGTATCAGGCCTGACGCCGCCCTTTATCTCACGCCTGCAGTCTCGACCCTGCCCTCTCGAACCTGGACTCGCTAACGACGTCGCGATGCCGGCTCGGATACGATGATCTTCGCTACAGAGAGATGATTACTCTCCGCGCAGCACCTCCGCCGGGCTCACCGTCGTCGCCCGCCGAGCGGGCAGCCAGCTTGCCGCCGCGGCGGCGCCGAGGAGAGTGACCGAGACGGCCGCGAGGACGAGCGGATCGGTCGGCGTCACCTCGTAGAGCAGCGCCGTGAGCACACTGCGGCCAGCGAGCGCGGCCCCGACGCCAACGACGACGCCGAGCACGGCGAGCCGCATGCCGGAGCCGATCACCAGCCAGCTCACCTGGCTCGGGTGCGCGCCTAACGCGATGCGCACCGCGAGCTCGCGTCGGCGACGCGTCATCGCGAACGAGAGCACCCCGTAGACGCCTACCACCGCCAGCACGAGCGCGGAGACACCGAACGCGGCGAGGATCGAGGCCGCGAAGCGTGGACGCGCGACCGAGCCCATGACGACCGAGGCGAGCGTCTGGACGTCATACACGGCGAGCTCAGGGTCCATCTCCCGGATGACCGATCGCGCCGGATTGATCAGCGTCGACGGATCGCCGTCCGTGCGCAACACGACGGTCATCCCCTGATCGGCAAAGCCAACCATCCGCGCGAATTGCGGCGTGAGCACGTAGTACGTCGGCCGCGGCGGATCGGAGAGCGCCTCGGGCCGCACGTCGCGCACGACGCCGACGACCGTCATCCATGGAACGTCCTCCCCCGTGAGACGGATGCGCTTGCCTAACGGGTCCTGCCCCGGCCAGAACTCCCGCACCAGCGACTCGCTGACGACCGTCACCGGCGCGGAATTCTCACCGTCCTCCGGGCCAAAGGCGCGACCGCGAACGAGCTTGATGCCCATCGCGCGCAGGAAATCGGTGGTGACGCTGACGATGTACGGCGTCGACAGCTCACCGAGCTGCCGGCCCTCCACTTCGACCGACCACCCGATCGTGCCGCCACCCAGCGGCAGCGATGCCGTCGCCGCGGCGGCACGCACGCCAGGGAGACCGCGCATGCGCTCGACCGCGGCGTTATAAAACGCGACGATCTTCGTGGACGTGTCGTAGCGCACCTGGGGTAACGCCATGCTCATGACCAGCGCGCCGTCGGCGTCGAAGCCTGGGTCCACAGCGAGCAGCTTCTGGAAGCTGCGCCCAACGAGCCCGGCGCCGACGAGCATCGCCGCGGCGAGCGCGACCTCGGCCCCGACGAGTATGGCGCGCAGCTGTCCTCCACCCTTCGCGCCGCCAACAGCGCCCGTGGCGATGGCAGTGCGAACGTCCGTCGCGCCAGCCCGCAGCGCGGGCGCCACGCCGGCGACGAGCGCGGCAAGCGCCACGACGCCGATGACCGCGAGGAGTACGCCGGCGTCGAGCGCCACCTCGGCGCCCGGCGGCACGACTCCGGGGTTGATGGCGAGCAGCGATCGCACCGCGACCGCGGCGAGCGGAACGCCAACGAGCGCGCCTAACGACGCGAGGAGGACGCTCTCCGTAAGCAGCTGCCTCACGAGACGCCGCTGGCTCGCGCCGAGAGCGACGCGCACGCCGAGCTCGCGCTGGCGCGCCTCGGCGCGCACGAGCAGCAGATTGGCGACGTTCACGGCCGCGAGCAGGAGCAACAGGAGTACCGTCGCCACGAGCGCCGTCATCATCGGTCGCGCGTCGCCGTACAGTGCCTCACGCAATTGCCGTGCGGTGGAGGTGAAGCCGCCGGCGCGATAGTTGTTCGCGTTGTCACGTAGGCTCCGCGTCGCGAAGTCTGCGAGGTCGGCGCGCGCCTGACCGATCGTGATACCGCCACGCAGCCGCCCGATGACGCGGAGGAAATGCGCGCCACGTCCAGGAAGCTTGGCCGGGTTGAGAGCGAGTGGTGTGAACAGCTCGCCGCCGCCGATGGCGAAGCCCGCCGGAAGGACGCCGACCACGGTCCGCATGACGCCGTCGAGCTCCACCTTGCGCCCGATCACCGCGGGGTCGCCGCCGTAGCGTCGCCGCCAGAGTGCGTCCCCGAGAACGATTACGAGACCGCCGCCGGCGACATCCTCCTCGGTGGTGAACGTGCGTCCGACCTGGGCGCGCACACCGAGGATGGTAAAGAGAGACGCGGTGGCCTGCACGGTCTTCACGCGCTCGGGTCGTCCGTCGCCGCCAATCGTGCGGCCGCGCGGAGTCCACGCCGCGACGCCGGAGAAGGCACGGTTGTCGCGCGCCAGATCCACGTACTCGGGGGCAGAGAGGGATCCGAAGCTGGCACCCGTGCCCTTGAGATTGATGCTCACCTCGACGAGACGGTCGGGTTGCACGAAGGGCAGCGGTCGGAGGAGGACGCCGTAGGCGACGCTGAAAATTGCCGCGGCGGAGCCGATGCCTAACGCGAGCGTCAGGAGCGATGCGGCGGCGAAGCCGGGGGCGCGGCGGAGACCGCGCAACGCGAACGCAACATCCTTCACGAGTTCCTCCACGTAGTCGGCGGCGCGCCGTTCGCGCGCCAGTTGTCGGTCGATCTCCACGCACTCGTTTCGCAGGTGCTCGACGTCGCCGAAGCGCCGGCGGGCCGCGGCCGCGGCGTCGTCGGCATCCAGGCCGCGGGTCCGGAGCCGTTCGGCGCGCATCGCGAGATGGAACGCGATCTCGTCGTCGACGTCGAGCTCGGCCTGCCGCGCGCCTAACGAATGCCGGAAGAGCCTGCGCCAGCCGGGTGGGCGACTGGTCATGCCCGCCTCACGCGCGCGCGACGTCCGGAGAGGTGGCCCGGAGCGCGGCCGCGATCGCCTCGGCGTGACGGTGCCACGCCGGCGCGGTGGCGCGGAACTGGGCGCGTCCCGCCGTCGTGAGGCGATAGAACTTGGCGCGTCGATTGTGATCCGAGATCCCCCACTCCGCCGCGACCCAGCGTTTGCGCTCGAGACGGTGGAGGGCCGGATAGAGCGTGCCCTCTTCGACGGAAAGGGCGTCGCTCGTGGCGTCCTCGATCCACTCGGCGACGCCGTAGCCGTGGCGCGGTCCCCAGCTCAAGGCTTTGAGGATGAGCAGATCGAGGCTGCTGCGGAGGAGGTCGATTTCAGCGTTGGCCATGGTTCCCCTTGCGTGACGAGGGAGAATGGCACGATTCCCATGGTCTGGCAAGGGGAGCCAGCATTGCCATTGCTGGCTTGGCAGGGGACATTTCCCCGATGCGCAAACGCGGCATAGGTCCGGTCTCCGTCGCGAACTCGACCGTGCGATCACGCTGGATCGAGATCGACAAGGACGCCCGAGTCGAGGTCACGTCGGAAGACGACGCGTATCCGATCGAGTCGCCGCTGAGCGTGGACGGTCGGGGAGCGTGGCGGGCCGCGGAGCCCGGCGCTCAGACCATACGGATCATCCTGGATGCGCCACGTCGCCTCTATCGCATTTGGCTCGTGTTCGAGGAGCGCGACGTCGCGCGCACCCAGGAGTTTGTCCTCCGATGGTCTCCTGACGGCGGACAAACCTATCACGACATCGTGCGGCAGCAGTTCACCTTCGCGCCGCCCGAGACAACGCGCGAAGTCGAGGACTACGCGGTCCAGTTGGAGGGTGTCACAGCCGTGGAGCTTACAATCGTGCCGGAGATCGCCGGCGGCGCGCCCCGCGCCTCGTTGTCAGAGTGGCTGATGGCCTGATCACGCCTCGGCAGGAGAGGCTCTCTTCATCTCGGCATCGTGCAGGACTTCGCGCGCTCGATCGAATCGGACCAGGCGACCGGCGTCCTCATCCCAGAGCGCGAGCCGCAGCGACGTGAGGCTTTGCCGGAGCGTCACGACCGTTGCCCGATGAAACATCGGGTTCTCGGCGTGGCATCGCTGAAGATTGTAATTCGGAATGCGTGGGCCGAGATGGTGCACGTGATGAAAGCCGATGCTGCCGGTGAACCATTCCAGAATGCCGGGAAGCCGGAAGTACGAGCTGCCGGCGATCGCGGCTCTGGCGTAGTCCCAGTTCTGATGTTCCTCCCAGTACGTGCCCTCGAACTGGTGCTGCACGAAGAACAGCCAGAGGCCGGCGATGATCGCCAGGTAATACGCGGGGAGATAGAGCAGAAAGACGCGCGGGCCCAACAGACTCACCGCCGCGCCACCAACCAGCAGGATGGCGACGTTGTTGCTCCACACGCTCGCAACCTGACGGCGACCGGCATTCGGTCCGCGCGGTGGCAGCCGCTTGTCCAGCACGAAGTAGATCGGGCCGACGAGTAGAAAGCAGAGTGGGTGCCGGATGAGGCGGTAGCGCAGCCGCCCCCATCGCGTTCGTGCGAGATACTCGCGCACCGTGAGCGTGTCGACGTCGCCGTGCCCCCGCCGATCGAGGTCGCCGGCAGACGCGTGGTGCAACCCGTGCTCATGCCGCCAATGCTCGAACGGAATGAGTGTTAGCAAACCAGTAACAGCACCCACGATCTGATTCGCGCGGCGCGAGGCGAAGAACGAGCCGTGCGCGCAATCGTGCATCAGGACAAACGTCCTCACGAGCAGCGCGGCCGCCGGAAGGACGAGGAGGAGCATCCACCAGAAGGAGAGCGCGAGCAGTCGATCCATCGCCACGAACACCAGTGCGAGGGGCACGAGCGTCATCGCGAGTTGGAAGAGAGCACGGCGGGTCTGCGGTCGCTGATACTTCGCGACCACCGGGCGCCAACTCTCAATGTCGTTCGTATCGCTGCACGCAGCGTCGGTCATCGCGGGCTCCTGGGGCAAACGTGTAGGGCGCCGCCAGGAGCGCCGGGGTCCGAGGCGCTACGGCCCTCGCCCGCGCTGGTGACAGACCTCGCGGGACTGCAATGTGCGGTATCCCAGGAATCACTGTCAATGCACGCACAGCGCGAGAAGCCCCCACATCAATCCTTCGAACGACTGACATGCGAGAGACCGGAGCTACCCAGCCAGCGAACGAATTCGACGCGGCCGGCGACCTAACGATTCGTGCGACGTCACCCTCTCCCGAGGAGCCAGGCGAGACCTCGCGGCGAGGGTTTTTGGCCTCGCTCTCGGCGCTCGGGCTCGTCATTCCGGGCGTCGGTGCCGCGCTCTCGAGCTGCTCGAGCGGAAACCCCGGTGCGTCCGATTCCGCACGACGCGACAGCGGGCGCGGCGCGACGCCGACGAACCAACAGCCAGCGGTTGGTGGCGTCCACAACCCGGACAGCCGCCTCGATACGATCCATCACACGCCTGGCCCGACGACGACGAACGTCCCCGCCGCGAACGCCACCTACCAGCGGTTCGATCCGGCGTTGCCGCCGCTGCCGACCAGTCGCACGCAACGGCTTCACTGGCGGGCACAAGCGCTCCCCGTCCGGATCTCGCCCGACATCGTCGTCGCCGCGTGGACCTTCGAGGGCAACGTGCCTGGGCCGATCGTCCGTTGCCGCGTGGGAGACACGATCGAGTTCACGCTCACGAATGAGCACGACGTCCCGCATTCGATGGACTTCCACGCCGCGCAGATCGATCCGAAGACTGCCTTTCGCTCGGTACTCAAAGGGCAGTCGGTGTCGTACACCTTCAAGCCGCGTTATGCGGGCGCGTTCCTCTATCACTGCGGGAGCTCGCCGGTGCTCATGCACATCGGCTCCGGGATGGTCGGCGCCATCATCGTCGACCCACCGTCACCGCTGCCGCCTGCGAAAGAATTCGTGCTCGTGCAGAGCGAGTTCTACCTCGGCGCGGCGATCGACGGCGTGCATCCCTTCGACTACACGAAGATGTTGGCGACGTTACCCGACTACGTCGCGTTCAACGGGCGACCCGGCCAGTACCAGACCGACCCAATGCGCGTGAAGCGCGGCGATCGCGTGCGATTCTACGTCGTGGACTCGGGCCCCACGATCCCCTGCGCCTTTCACATCGTGGGCGAGCAGTTCGACACCGTGTATCTCGGCTCACCGCCACAGAACGCGATTCATGGCGTGCAGACGTTCAACGTTCCGGCGGGCGGTGGGATGGTGTTCGAGCTCGTCGCCAACGTCGCCGGTGAATTCCCGTTCGTGAATCATGGTTTCGGTCACGGCCAGAAGGGAGCGATCGGCGTGCTCGTCGTCGAGGAGTAGCTCGGCACGCCGACCCATTCACTTGAGGATGACGTTGAACGCGAGGCTGTCCGTTCGCCCAGCTGCCGCGATCTGCACGCTGACGTTCCACCAGCCCTGCCGACCGAGTGCCACTGGCCGCACGCGATAGCTGCCGGCGTGTGAGTCTTCCGTCGCCAACGGCGTGAGATGAGCGACCGTTCCTTGCTCCGGCATCCAGGCGTCCATCGCGACGGCTGCGTTCGAAATCGGCACGCCCGAGCTCGAGCGCAGCCGCAGCGTCCACACCGAGTCACTCGTCAGGTCGAGCGTCGCGCGATAGAGCCGATTGTGCGACGGGACGTCCGTCAGCCGTGCATTCACGATTCGTTGTTGGAGCGCCGCGCGCGGCCGGGGCCACGTGGTGGCGGTGACGGTGAGTACCAACGCGACGAGCGGCATCCACATCGTGCACACGACTCGGGCACTTTTAGTAATTGCTGACATGGCCTCTATCTCCATTGGCTTGATTGGACGGCGCTTCGAGCCAGCCCTTTGGGGCGGCGACGGGAGTGGTCAACAACTTCAGGAAAATCTCGAGCTGACTCAGCTCGACCGGGGACAGGTGTAGCGGACGCAGCTCCGTCTTGCCGAACGGCGATCTCGGCGCGGCGTTGTAATGCGAGAGCACTTCGTCGATCGAAGCGAACTGGCCGGCGTGCATGTACGGCGCGCGGCCGGCCACGTTCCGCAGCGACGGCGTCTTGTACGCCCGCACCAGCTCGTTGCCGTCGGTGACCGCGAAGGTGAGCTCGTCGCAGTCGGACTTGGCGTCGCTGTAGCTGCTCGTGCAGTTGAACTCACCCGCGAGCGCCTGCCTAACGCCGACCGTTCGACCACTGTCGACCGGGAGATCCAGCGAGGAGCTCGGGACGGGTACGCCGGTGTTGTGGAAGTGCTGGTCCGTGAACAGCGGACCATTGTGGCAGTTGACGCAGTTCGCCTTGCCGATGAAGAGACGCAGCCCCGCTTCCTCGTCTTTGGAGAGCGCAGTCCTCGCGTCCTGCGGCCGGCCAGCCAGCTCCGCGTCGACGTAACGATCGAAGCGCGAGGGCATGAATTCGATTTTCCGCTCGAAGGCGGCGATCGCCTTGCCGATGTTGGCGTAGACGCGCGAGATCTCGTCGCGCTGCGTCGACGGAAGCCGCTGCCAGGCAGCCCGCGCAGCCGTGTCCGCGACCGGACCTGCATGACGAGGAACCTGTGCGAGTGCGGGAAGCGACCCGAAGACGTCCTCGTACTCGGTCCGATAATACTTCGCGATCACATGGGCGTACTGCGCTCGCGTTCCGCCGTGCTCCACCGCGCTCTCGAGCGGTCCGAGCGCCTGCGCCCACTGGCTATCCGTGCGACCGTCCCAGAAGAACCACGCGTTGTGCGCGGTGCCCGCGATCGGCATCGTGCGGCGCGCGGTCGTACCCACGCCATGCGCGAGCGGTGTTCCGTCCTGGAGATCCTTCTCGGGGACGTGGCAGGTGGCGCAGGAGACCCGACCATTGCCGCTGAGTCGCGTATCGAAGAAGAGCTCGCGGCCCAGCGCCGCGGCGCGCGGATCGTCGCCGTAGCGGTTGGACGGATCCGGCGCCAGCGGCTCGAGACTCGTCAGGCTGAGTGACCGGAGCGTCGCCCGCTCCGCCTCGCTCCAGCCCGAGCTCTGGACCTGCACTCCGCGCGCTGCCGCGACCGAGACGATGGTCGCGCCGCCGACACCGGCGATTGCCGACACCAGAATCGCGAATACGGCACTATTGCGGAAATTCCGGAGAGCGCGACCGAGACCGTTAGGCAGCGGAGACATGGGAGTTTCTCGAGGTGGAGGGCGTCGGTGAACGGCTCAGAGCTTCAGATTGAACACGACCGAATCGCTGCCAGTGGCCGAGGCGATGTGGAACTTCACGACCCACCAGCCACCCATGTTGAACTTCATGCCTTCGACGAGGTGGTCGCCGTTCCCGAGATCGCGCGTGACCTTGGGCTTCGTTGGCAGGCCGTGGCCGTGCTGCGGCATCCCGCCGTCGACCGTGATCTGGCAGGCGTCGATCGGGGTGCCGTTAGGCGCCTCGAGATGGAGCACCCAGCGATGCAGCTTGCCCTGCGGGATGCTGTCGCCCTGCGGGCGAATCGTCGCCCGATACGACCCGGCCGCGCTGATGCGGGTGCGGGAGTAGTCCAGGTCTTTCGGTGGACGGGCGAACATCATGCAGCCGGTGACCAGCATCAGGGCTGCGAGAGTGGCTAGTTGGTACCGTATGGATCGCATGTGAACCTCCAGAAGTGCCGATGTGAGAAAGCCACGTCGTGTTGACGTGGCTCACTTTATCGGTGCCCGGAGGGACAATCTTGAATCAAACGGTCGTCTCGTTGAACGTAGGGGCTACGTTTCGCGCGAGAGGAGCAGGAGCGCGCGCTCAGCGCGCGACTCCACATAGGATTGGCTGCTTCGAGCGCCAGCGAGAAGCAGCCTCTTCGTTCAAGCATGTGCATCATCTCGGCGCGATCATTGGGTCCGACCCTCGACGAGAGCACTGCAATGAGTATTTCCGTCCCAACACATGCGTCCCCGCGTCGCTTCGGCCGCGTCGAACGGTTCGAGGCCATTGTGATCGGCGCAGGCCAGGCCGGACTCGCGGTCGGCCATTATCTCGCCGCGCGCGGCGTGGACTTCGTCATCCTGAGCAACGAGAGCCGCGTCGGTGACAACTGGCGCAAGCGCTGGGACTCACTTCGGCTCTTCACCCCTGCGCGGTACAGCGGGCTGCCCGGGATGCCCTTCCCGGCGGTTCCCGGTCACCTCGCGGACAAAGACGAAGTCGCCGACTACCTCGAGCGCTATGCGGAGCGCTTCGACCTGCCCGTGCGCCTGAACTCACCCGTTCGGTCGGTGACCTCCGACGGTGAACAATTCACGATCGCCATCGAGGGCTGCGAGACGCGTCTCGAGGCCGGCAGCGTCATCGTCGCCACTGGCG
>Ga0070681_10003656_pt1 | contig 14427 bp, 13 predicted proteins | sample KBSC83BmetaG_FD_65650 | JGI IMG/M metagenome (GOLD analysis project Ga0070681, IMG submission 65650) | Corn rhizosphere microbial communities from Kellogg Biological Station, Michigan, USA - KBS C8-3B metaG | ecosystem: Host-associated > Plants > Roots > Rhizosphere | place: USA: Michigan... | reverse complement strand
ACGCCGGTCTGGTTCATGCGGCAGGCCGGCCGCTCGCTGCCGGAATACCGGGCCCTGCGCGCGGGGACGGCGATGCTGCAGGCCTGCCAGGATCCCGACCTGGTCGCCGAGATCACCCTGCAGCCGGTGCGCCGGCACGGCGTCGACGCGGCGATCCTCTTCTCCGACATCGTGCTGCCGCTGAAGGCCGCGGGCCTCGACCTGGACATCGTCGCCGGCGTCGGGCCCGTCGTCGCCGATCCTGTGCGCACCGCCGCCGACGTCGACCGCATCCCGGTGCTGGAGCCGGCCCACGTCGCGCCGGTCGTCGACGCCGTGCATGGGCTCGTCGCTGAGCTGCGCGGCACGCCGCTCATCGGGTTCGCCGGTGCGCCGTTCACGCTCGCGTCCTACCTCGTCGAGGGGGGACCTTCCCGCGACCACGCCCGCACCAAGGCGTTGATGTACGGCGACGAGGCGACCTGGCACGCACTCGCCGGCCGGCTCGCCGACATCGCGGCGACCTACCTGCGGGTGCAGGTCGATGCCGGCGCCAGCGCGGTGCAGCTGTTCGACTCCTGGGCGGGCGCGCTGTCGGCAGAGGACTACGCACGCTACGTGCTGCCGCACAGCGCTCGCGCGCTCGCCGCGGTTCCCGACGTGCCGCGGATCCACTTCGGTGTCGGCACCGGCGAGCTGCTTGCGCTGATGGGCGAGGCCGGCGCGGACGTCGTAGGGGTCGACTGGCGGGTGCCGCTCGACGAGGCCGCGAAACGCATCGGCCCCGGCAAGGCAGTGCAGGGCAACCTCGACCCCGCCACGGTCTTCGCCACGTGGGACGTCGTCGCCGAACGTACCCGGGATGTGCTGCAGCGCGGCGCGGTCGCCGAAGGTCACGTCTTCAACCTCGGTCACGGCGTCTTTCCCGACACCGACCCCGACGTGCTCGCGCGCATCGTCGAGCTCGTGCACGAGGAGACCCGTCGATGACCGTCGGCGTGCTGGCCATGGCCTACGGCACCCCGCGCGACCGCGACGACATCGAGACCTACTACACCGACATCCGCCGAGGTCGGCCACCGACGCCTGAGCTGCTCGCTGACCTGGTTCGACGCTACGACGCGCTCGGCGGAACGTTTCCACTGCGCGACATCACCGACCGGCAGGTGCGCGCTCTCGCGACCGCGCTCGGTGACGACTACGTCGTCACTCTGGGCACGAAGCACTCGGTGCCGAAAGTCGAAGATGGTGTGGCGGAGCTCGCGCAGCACGGTGTCGATCGTGTCGTCGGCCTCGTGCTCGCACCGCACTACTCGAAGTTCAGCATCGGGGAGTACGCCGAACGTGCCGCGAAGGCCGGTGCCGAGCTCGGCGTAACCGTCGACACGGTCGCGTCCTGGCATCTGCTGCCGGCGTACGTCGACTTCCTCGCGCGGGGTGTGGCCCAGGCGCTCGCGAACGTGCCCAAGGGCTCCGAGGTGGTGTTCACCGCACACTCGCTGCCGGAGCGGATCCTCGCAACCGGCGACCCGTATCCGTCCCAGCTGCGTGAGACGGCGGAGGCCGTGGCGCAGCTCTGCGGTCTCGCGAACTGGTCCGTCGGCTGGCAGTCCGCCGGCCGCACCCCCGAGCCGTGGCTCGGCCCCGACGTGCTGGACATCGTGCGTGACCGCGCCGGTTCCGCCGCGGGTCTCGTCGTCTGCGCGTGTGGTTTCGTCGCCGACCATCTCGAGGTCGCCTACGACCTCGACCTCGAGGCGGCCGCGCTGGCCCGCGAGCTGGGGCTGCCGTTCGCGCGCACCGCCTCGGTCAACGACGACCCCGCGGTGATGTCCGCTCTCGCGGAGCTCGTCGCACAGCGTTGAAGGGGCAGGGCTGATGGCGCACGTCGTCGTCGTCGGGGGCGGCATCGCCGGCGTGAGCGCCGCGTGGTTCCTGCGCGACCACGACGTCACGGTCATCGACGGGGCGGATGCCGTCGGGGGAAAGCTGCGCACCAGCGACGTCGCCGGCCTCCCCGTCGACGAGGGAGCGGAGCAGCTCCTGGTCCGCCGCCCGGAGGCGGTCGCACTCGCGCGTGAGGTCGGGCTCGGTGACGACCTCGTGCATCCGGTCACCAGCAGCGCGTCGATCTGGGCGCGCGGGTCGCTGCGGCCGCTACCGGCGCGTTCGTTGCTCGGCGTCCCGTCGTCGGTGCGCTCGCTCGACGGTGTGCTGTCGCGGCCGCGGCTCGCGCGCGCCGCCGTGGACTACGTGCTGCCGGGCGGCGCGCCTGTCGACGACGTTTCCGTTGCGGCGTACGTCGGCGGCCGGCTCGGCCGCGCCGTCGTCGACACGCTGGTCGAGCCGTTGCTCGGCGGGGTGTACGCCGGGCGCGCGGACCAGCTCTCACTGCACGCGACGATGCCGCAGCTGCCGAGGGTCGAAGGGTCGTTGCTACGCGCTGTGCGTCGCGCTGTCCCACCGCCGTCGAACGAGCCGGTGTTCGCCGCGCTGCGCGGCGGGCTGCAGCGGCTGTCCGACGCCGTACTCGCACAATCCGGTGCGCGCCTCGTCACCGGACGGACGGTGCGTCGGCTCGAACGCGCGCCGTCGGGCTGGCGAGTCGTGCACGGCGCGACCGTCGACGAACAGGTACTCGAAGCAGACGCCGTTGTCGTCGCCGTTCCGGCGACGCCGGCAGCCCGTCTGCTCAGCGAACAGGTTCCCTCAGCGGCAGTGACGCTCGCCGAGATCGACTACGCCAGTGTCGTCATCGTGACTCTCGCGTTTGCCGCGGGCGCGGCGGCGTCGCTGCCGGGCAGCGGCTATCTCGTTCCGGTTACGGCTCGCCGGCCCGTCAAGGCCGTGACGTTCACGTCGTCGAAGTGGGAGCACCTGCGCGACGCCGTCGTGGTGCGCGCGTCGATCGGCCGGCACGGCGACGTCACCGACCTGCAACGCGACGACGACGAGCTCGTCGATCTGGTCCGCGCCGAGCTGCGGCTGACCACAGGCCTTGTCGACCAGCCGATCGCCAGTCGCGTCACCCGATGGGGCGGCGGGCTTCCGCAGTACACCGTCGGACACCTCGACCGGGTGCGGCGCATCCGCGCCGCCGTCGCGTCGCTCCCCGGTCTCGCCGTCTGCGGCGCGGCGTACGACGGGATCGGCGTGCCGGCGTGCATCGCCAGCGCGCAGCGCGCCGCCGAGCGGCTGCGCGCGTCGTTCGCTACCGCCAGCTGATTTGGGCCTTCTCCCGCCACAAGTCGAGCACTGCCGCATCTCCGTCGATCTGGCACCGACTCGCGTCGGTCCGGTTCCACAACAGCAGGTAGAGCTCGGAAGCCGGCCCACTCACGGTGCAGTCCGCGTCGGCTGTGCCGCGCTCTGCTTCGCGGCCGTCCGGGCCGATCGTCATCGTCCAGGCGTCTGGGGAGTCGATGCTCCGCAGGCCGAGGCGTACAGCCGGGTCCGCGACCAGGCGTCCGCGTGAGCCCGCGAAGAAACCGAACAGCAGCTCGTCGACGCCGTCGGCGGCGAAGGCCGGGTCGTAACCGGGATGCTCGCCGGCCGCGCGCTCGGCGTCGGCACGGTGGATGGCGGTCTCGTGCGCCTGCCGGCGGGCCCAGAAGGCGCGCGGCGACGGTGCGGGCAGGAAGGCCCAGCAGTCGAGATCGTCGCCCATTGCGCGCAGCGCGGCCACGAGCGCCGCATGGCCGTCGCCGAACCAGCCGAGCAGCTCGCTGTCGGGCGGCGGCTGCGCGGGGCTGTCGTTCTCATTCGGGGGCGTCGTCCGGCCTGTGATGACGTACGACATCGCCCACCGGTGGATCTGACCCACGTGCTGCACGAGATCGCGCACCAGCCAGCCGGCGCAGGTCGGCACGGGAGTGTCGAGGCCGGCACTCGCTGCGGCCGCTGCCAGTGCCTTGCCCTCGCCTTCGAGGACGTCGAGATGCGTCGAGGTGTCCATGCACCGACGCTCTCACGGGCCGCCGCGGACCGCTACCAGCTCCGATGTCGTGCCGACGAGCACGAGCGGACCGACGGGCGCCGGAGTTGCGAACCGCGTGACATCGCCCACATGGACCCGTGCGTGGACGTGGCCATTGGTCAACGACGCCTCGACGAGGTCGCTCCCGTCGAAGCCGTAGACGGCGTCGCCGGCGATCGCCGGCGATCCCAGCATGGAGCCGTTGTGCCAGAGCCGGCTCAGATGTTGTCCTTGCACCCGCACCGCACGCAGCCCGTCGTTGCACGGCAGGACGACGACCGACACCGTGGCCGCCGCGGAAGCAGCGGCACCGCCGTAGCTCGCACAGCCCGACAGGTGCGCGACCTCGCTCCGCAGATCGGCGCGGAGCAGATAGACAACACCGCGCTTGCCGGCGATGAGGATGCCTTGCGGCAGAGGCACCGGCGACATCGAGCCCAGGTCGAGGTCGTCGGCGTTGTCCTGCGGCCAGGTCGACGGGGCCCACACCGCCACTCGTCGTAGCGACGGCGTCAGACGAATTACCGAGTCGCTGCCGTCGTAGTGGCCGCCCGTCTCCGCGCCGTTGCCGCTCGCAACGTAGAGGTCGCCACCGGGTCCGATCACCGGGCCCGGCGCGGCCCAGATGCCTGCCTCGCGCGCCGTGGGCACCTCATACCGGAGGGTGGGGCCGGTGCCGTCGAGGGCGACGGCGGCGACGTAGCCGACGTAGTTGCCGCAGTCGCCGTACCGACCGCCGAACGGCACGTAGACGTGTCCGGACGCCACGAGCAGTGCGCCGCGCTCCTGCTCCGCATGTGGATCGCGTCCTGCCGCGACATCGACGTTGCGGCGCCACCGAACCTTGCCGGTGCGCGCGTCGAGGGCCACGAGTGTGTGGCGTGCGTCGGCGTTCTCCGTGACGACGAACAGTTGGTGTGTCGCGGCGTCGTACGCCGGGGTTCCGGTGATCCCGGAGGGATCGATGTTGCCGCACGGCAGCGTGGCCCGTCGCGCCGCCGCGTCAAGGTGACGCCGCCACTTGACGCGACCGTTGACCACGTCGACGGCGAGAACGGTGTTGTTCTCCGTCGCGGCGAACGCCAGGCCCGCAGCGCTGATGGGCTGCGCGTAGAGAGCAGCGTCCACAGGGACCCGCCATGCCACGCGCAGCGGCGGTCGCAGGGCGACCGCGACGGCGCCGGCCCGGTCTGCGCTGCCGTGGTAGGTGGGCCAGCTCGCCACCTCATCGACCGGCGCATCGCTGCTGGTCGGTGTGTCGGTCGCCGTCGGGGACGTGGGAGTCGTCGGCGACGATGAAGTCGTCGGCGGCGCGGATGCCGGTTGCGACCCGGAGCTGCACGCCGCCGAGCCGGTCACCAGGAGGGCGACGGCGATGCGGGCTGCGCGCATGGCACCAGTCTCACCCGGCGCACAATGGACACATGAGCGAGGCCAAGAGCGTCGGCAAGCGCGCGAACGAGCTGAACGACCTGATCCGCTACGTCATGTGGAGCGTGTTCCGGGTGCGCTCCAGCGTCGCCGGCGATGCGCGTGACGCGCTCGCCGCGGAGGTCGACGCGCTGATCGACCAGCTCGCCGACAAGGGTGTGGTCACCCGAGGCCTCTACGACGTGAGCGGGTTGCGGGCCGACGCCGACTTCATGTTCTGGTGGGTCGCTCCGACGTCGGAGGACCTGCAGGACGCCTACCAGCGGTTCCGGCAGACGGCACTGGGCCGGCAGTGCGAGCCGGTGTGGTCACAGATGGCGCTGCACCGCCCGGCCGAGTTCAACCGGTCGCACATCCCGGCGTTCCTGGCCGGCGAGGAGCCGAAGCGGCACATCTGCGTCTACCCGTTTGTTCGCAGCTACGAGTGGTACCTGCTGCCCGATGAGGAACGCCGCAGCATGCTGGCCGAGCACGGCAAGATGGCCCGCGACTACCCCGACGTTCGCGCAAACACGGTGGCGTCGTTCGCGTTGGGAGACTACGAGTGGATGCTCGCGTTCGAGGCCGACGAGCTGCATCGCATCGTCGACCTCATGCGGCATCTACGTGGTGCCAAGGCGCGGTTGCACACGCGGGAGGAGATTCCCTTCTACACGGGCGTAAGGAAGCCGGTCGCCGAGCTCGTCGCGTCCCTTCCCTGATCCTCAGCTGACGCCGAACGGCCTGTAGCCGGGCGCGACCGCCGCCCATGGGGACATCTGCTCCCACGCCTCCGCCAGGCCGAACGCAAGTCCCTCGCGGCAGCGCGGCGCGACGATCTGCAGCCCGAACGGGACACCTGCATCGTCGTGCCCGAGCGGCACGTTGACGGCCGGATGGCTGGTGAAGTTGAAGTCGCTGGTGTTGACGGCCACCCACGTGTCGTCGACGCCGCCGGCGCGGGTCGGCAACGGACCTTCCGGCGCCCACGCGACCGCGTTGACGGTGGGCGTGATCAGGACGCCGTCCTCGCCGAGCAGATCGTCGATGCGCGCACACTCGCTCCAGCGGGTGCGTGCGGCAGCGAGATAGTCGGCGGTCGTCACCGCTGCGCCGATCTCGACCATCAGCTTCAGCGTCGGCTCGAGCTCGTCCCAACGGTCGCGGCGGTCGAGCAGGCTCTGGGCGAGCTCGGCCGCCGCCATCACGAACCACGACCTGCCCGCCGCGGCTGAGGTGGCTTCGTCGACGACGCGCACATCGAGGCCGGTCGTCTTTGCGATCCGTTCGCACGCGGCGTCGAACGCCTTGCCGATCACGTCGTCGACCGCGACGCGCAGGGTGCGGCAGGCCACGACGTACGACGGCATCCGTGGCGTGAGGTCGATGCCGGCTCGCGGCAGTGAGATGACGTCACCTGGGGCCGCGCCCAGCACGGTGTCGGCCTCCAGCAGCACGTCGGCGACGGTGCTGCCCGTGCAGCCCATCGACGAGAACTCCAGCCAGCGCGGCAAGATGCCGCGCCCGAGCGCCCCGTTGGTCGGCTTGTAGCCGACGAGGCCGCACAGCGCGGCGGGAATGCGCACCGACCCACCGCCGTCGCTGGTGGTCGCCAACGGGGCGAGCCCCGCGGCGAGCGCTGCGGCTGAGCCACCGCTGGAGCCGCCCGGCGAGCGGTCGGAGTTCCACGGGTTGCGGGTCGGACCGAAGACGAGGTTGTCGGTGAACGCGGTGTGCCCGAACGCGGGGGTGTTCGTCTTGCCGACCACGATCGCCCCGGCCGCCTTCAGCCGGGTCACGAGCAGGTCGTCGACGGTGTCCGGCGCCGCCTCGGCGTACCACGGGCTGCCGAACGTCGTCCGCATCCCGACGGTGCGGGCGAGATCCTTCACCAGCAACGGCAGGCCCGCGAGCGCGCCCGTACGGGGATGCCGGGCGGCCTCGTCCAGCGCCTCGTCGGCACGCAGCGCGACGACCGCGTTGAGCGAGGCGTTCGCAGCCTCGATGCGGCGCAGCGACTCCTCGACCAGCTCCCGCGGATGGATGTCGCCGCCGCGGACGGCGGCGGCAAGCTCCGTGCGGTTCACGCGTCGGCAGGTTCGAACGTGAGCGAGATCGAGTTCATGCAGTAACGCTCGCCGGTCGGCGTCTGCGGCGCGTCGTCGAAGACATGACCGAGGTGCGAGTCGCACGTGGCACAGCGCACCTCGGTGCGCACCATGCCGACCGACCGGTCCTCGAGCAGCGTCACCGCATCGCTGTTCGCGGGGTCGTAGAACGAAGGCCAGCCACAGTGCGAGTCGAACTTCGTCTCGGACCGGAACAGCTCGGTGCCGCAGGCGCGGCAGCGATAGACGCCCACCCGCTTCTCCTCCAGCAGCGGCCCGGTCCACGGACGCTCGGTGCCGGCCTGGCGCAGGACGGCGTACTCCTCAGGGGAGAGCTCCTGCCGCCACTGCTCGTCGGTTTTCTCCACTCGTGCGGTCATAGCCCGATCGTGCCATGGCCATCGGCCGGCGACAGCAGTCTCATATTCCGCTATAGGGGCATCCACCCGAAGAGGGCGGCCCGACGAAGGGGGAACCGAATGTACGAAAAGGTCAGGCGTTTGACGCCCTGGTCGAGTGTGGTCATGGTCGCGGGGATCCTGGTAGCCCTGGCGATGCCGCAGACGCCGGATTCGACCGCATCCGGCGCGAAGGTGCTCGCGTTCTACCAGAACCACCATGACGCGATGTACGTCGCGGCGGCCGCGCTCGTGGTCGCAGGGCTCGCGGGGATCCTGTTCTTCATCACGTGCGCCACGTTCCTGCGCCGTCGTGGCGCCGACATGCTCGCCACGGCGTGCGCCGTCGGAGCCGGAGTCTTCGGCACGGGCTTGCTGTTCGCGTCCGGCACGCTGCTCGCCGCCAACGACAGCCCGTCGCGCATGACCGCCGACATGGCCCGGACGCTCAACATCATCCAGAACGACATCTGGGCGCCGGCGATGTTCGGTGGCATCGGTGTCGCCGTCCTGTGTATCGGGGTGTCGACGCTGCGCACCCGGGCCCTGCCCAAGGCGCTCGCCATCATCGCCACCGTCGTCGGCGTGGCGACACTGTCGGGCATCGGGTCCTGGTTCGCGTTCATGGCGTGCGGCCCGCTGAGTCTCGTCATCGCGGGCTACGTCTACGCGCGGTGGGAGGAGCCGCGGCAGATCACGCTGCCGGATGTCGCCGCGACGACGACAGCGGCCGAGATGCCGTCACAACGCGTAGAGGCCTGAACCAAGACGCGAACGCGCGGGCCGTTCGGCCCGCGCGTTCGTATGTTCGCGTGAGAGTGTGGGTGTGTGGCGTCGCCGTTCGTCGAGGTCGAGGTCGGCGGCCGGGTCGTCAAGGTGACGAACCCCGACCGCGTCTACTTCCCTGCACGCGGTGAGACGAAGCTGGATCTGGCGAACTACTACATCGCCGTCGCGGACGGCATCGTTCGCGCGCTGCACGAGCGTCCGTGCATGCTGCACCGCTACCCGGAGGGCGTCGACGGCGAGAAGATCTACCAGAAGCGCCTGCCCAAGGGCGCGCCGGAGTGGGTCGAGACGGTCGAGGTCAGCTTCCCGTCCGGTCGCACCGCCGACGAGCTGTGCGTCACCGAGATCGGATCAGTCGTGTGGGCCGTGCAGATGTCCACCGTCGAGTTCCACCCTTGGCACACGCGACGCGGTGCCGTGGAGCATCCGGACGAGCTGCGCATCGACCTCGACCCGCAGCCGGGCACCGACTTGGAGGACGCCAAGCGCGCTGCGGCCGTCGTACACGAGGTCCTCGACGAGCTCGGCTGGGTCGGCTGGCCGAAGACGTCGGGCAACCGCGGCATCCACATCTACATCCGGATCCAGCCCGACCACGGCTTCAAGGAGGTACGCCGGGCCGCGCTCGCGTTCGGGCGGGAGGTCGAGCGGCGGATCCCCGATCTCGTCACGACCGCGTGGTGGAAGGAGGAGCGCGGCGCCAAAGTCTTCCTGGACTTCAACCAGAACGCGAAGGACCGCACGATCGCCGCTGCCTACTCGGTGCGGGGTTTCCCGCACGCTCCGGTCTCGGCGCCGGTGACGTGGCAGGAGCTGCCCGACGTCGAGACCGGCGACTTCACGATCGCGACGATGCCGGCGCGGTTCGCCGAGCTCGGAGACGTGCACGCCGGTATCGACGATGTGCACGTCGACATCGCGCCGCTGCTCGAGTGGTTCGAGCGGGACGAGCGCGAGCACGGGCTGGGCGAGGCGCCGTACCCGCCGAACTACCCGAAGATGCCGGACGAGCCGATGCGCGTGCAGCCCAGTCGGGCCAAGAAATGAGTCAGCGGCTGAGAGGGCGGTAGCCCTCTCAGCCGCTGACCGAAAGCGCTATCAGTGGCCGTCGAGGCAGCCCTTCTGGCCGGAGCGGTTCGGGTAGCCGGTGCCTGCGTTGTAGGCGGCGTTGCTCCATTCGCCCTGCAGCTTCCAGCTGGTGCTGCCGAGCTTCACGCTCGCGACGTTGAACGTCCAGGCGCACTTGTCGCCGTTCTCGGCGCCGCTCGCGTCGTACCAGCCGCCCTGCGCGTCCTTGTCGGTGCGGGCCTCCGACAGCTCGTGCGCGGAGACGTTCGCGAGTGCCGCCAGGCCTTCACTGTGTCCGGTGGTCGAGTCCTGCGGGTCGCACCCCGCGTCACCGTCGAGGTTGAAGAAGAACGCGACGACGTAGGACTTGCCGTTCACGGTGCCGTAGGAGTGCCAGGCGCAGTACTGCGCACCGCCGCGAGGTGTGTCGACGTAGACGGGGTAGTAGCCGTTTCCGCCGGCGTCAGGGGTCGGGTACTCCTTCGCGACCTCGGCGAGGATCGTCGACACCGAGGGTGCGTGCCCCGGGGCGGGACTCGCGTCGAACTTCGCCGGGTTCACCGTGTTGTTTGGTCCGACCTGGCCGCCCCCGCCGGTGTACTCATCGGAGGTCTTCGCGTAGTTGGAGCCGCTGAAGCCCGTGTAGAAGGTGTCGAGGCCGGAGACCTTCGAATCGCCGGCGGACCAGGTCGTTCCCCAGTAGATGGGGTAGACGGCCGAGTTGGGCATGATCGGGCCGCCGTGCCAGGTCATGTTGGGGCTGCTGGTGTGCCGGGCCTGCTTCGCGCCCTTGGCGGGCACCTGCCCGTGCATGTCACCGGCCTTGATGACACCCATCCCGTCTGGATGCTTCGCGGCCTGCGCGGCTGGGACACCAAGCGCGGCCACCGCCGCGGTCAGAGCAACTGCAACACCGACTCGACGCAGCACGATCGCGCCCCTTTGCACTCGGATGGATCGGTTTCCCCCCGTGCGCGACTGATCGTGACAGCGCGGTGACGTCGTGGCAATCACCGAACGGAGGGATCAGACGAATGGGGGAGTGGCGCCCGGCTATTCGTCCCAGATGTCGGAAACGGCGTAGCTCAGCGGTCGCTCCAGCTGCTCGAAGGTGCACGAGCGGGGGTCCCGATCGGTGCGCCACCGGCGGAACTGCGCGGTGTGCCGGAAGCGCGACCCCTCCATGTAGTCGTAGGCGACCTCGACGACGAGCTCGGGCCGCAGCGGCTCGAACGACAGGTCCTTCCCGGCGTTCCAGCGGCTCGGCGACCCGCCGGGGCCCCACTCGGAGGAGTACCACGGGTGGCCGTCCTCGGCGCCGTCGCGGTAGGGCGCGAGCTCGTCGAGCAGCTCCTTGCGCCGCGCCATCGTGAACGATGCCGCCACCCCGACGTGCCGGAGCGCGCCGTCGTCGGCGTAGAGGCCGAGCAGCAGCGATCCGACGACCGGGCCGCTCTTGTGGTAGCGGAAGCCGGCCACGACGCAGTCCGCTGTCCGCTCGTGCTTGACCTTGAACATGACGCGCTCGTCCTGGCGGTAGGCGAGCGTCACCGGCTTGGCCACGACGCCGTCGAGCCCCGCACCCTCGAACTCGGTGAACCACTTGCGCGCGGTATCGACATCATCGGTCGCTGGGGTGACGTGTACGGATGGCGTCTCTTTGACGACCGACTCGAGACGCGCGCGGCGCTCGCCGAAGGCCGTCGCGGTGAGGTCGTCGCCGTCGATCGCCAGCAGGTCGAAGGCCACGAACTCCGCGGGCGTCTCGGCCGCGAGCTTGCGCACTCGCGACTCCGCCGGATGCAGCCGGAGCTGCAGTGCCTCGAAGTCCAAGCGGCCGTCACGGGAGATGACGATCTCCCCGTCGACGACGCAGCGATCCGGGAGCGCCTGCTTGACGGCGTCGACGATGTCCGGGAAGTACCTCGTGAGCGGACGCTCGTTGCGCGACCCGAGCTCTACGTCGTCACCGTCGCGGAACACGATGCAGCGGAAGCCGTCCCACTTCGGCTCGTAGAGCAGCCCGGCCGGCACGTCCTTCGTCGTCGGCATCTGCTTGACCGACTTCGCGAGCATCGGCTTCACCGGCGGCATGACGGGCAGCTTCACGCCCGCAGGCTATTACCGGCTACAGCGAAGACAGGCCGTGCGGTGTGCCCCAGCCGGTGGGTCCGTCCCAACCCCGGCGGGCGACACACCAGCGGGTCGTGTCGCACTCGCCGGTGCTGCCACGGCTGACGTCGTACACGCCACCGGTGTGGTGCTTCCACACATAGGACCCGTCCGTCACGTCGTCGGTGTTGCCGGCCAGCGCGAACGCCGCGGCGATGATCGGGGACGAGGCGCTGGTGCCGCCGAAGGTGAGCCAGCCGCTCGTGTTCTCGAACGCGTAGCTGTCGTAGACCGCCACGCCGGTCGCGGGGTCGGCGACAGCGGCGATGTCGGCGACGGCGCGGCCGTCGCACAGCGTCGTCGTCGAGCGCTGGTAGGTCGCGGCGTTCATGGCCGAGCAGCCGCTGCCCGAGCCGGACCATGCAGCCTCGGACCAGCCTCGCTTCGTCCGGGTGGAGCGGGTCAACGTGGTGCCGCCGACAGCCGTCACCCACTTCGACGACGCCGGATAGGAGACGCCGTAGCCGTTGTCGCCGGTCGAGGCAGTGATCGCGACACCGACGTGGTGGTAGTAGCGGCCGTAGCTCCGGTCCGACGCGTCCGGCCCGCCGTAGCTGTTGGAGACCGCGTTCGCGCCCAGGCGTACGGCCGTGTTGACCGCTGCGCCGAGGTTGGCCTGTGACGCCGAGGTGGCCTCCACGAGCAACAGGTGGCAGGTCGGGCAGATCGCACTGGCCATGTCGAGGTCGAGCGACATCTCCTGCGCCCATCCGCCGTCGGCCGCGGGCAGTGCCGATCCGCCGTGCTGGTCGACCTTGCGGAAGCACCCTGTCGACGCCGTACATGGCGGGAGGTGGAACTGCGCGCGGTAGACCGCGAGGTCGTGCTCGGCGGTGGGGTCGTCGTAGGCATCGACGATGGCGACCGTCGCGGTGCCTGCGCTTTCCGACGGAAGGGCATAGGCCGCGTGCAGGTCGTCGGGGCCGTAACCGACCGGGGAGGTCGCGTGCCGGACCCGACCGGCGCGGTAGCGGTCGACGCGTACGGCGAAGCAGCCGACACGTCCGTGCGGCGCGCGTTTGCACACCGGCACCTGCTTGACCGTGGTCGCACTCGCAGACGCCGGATGCAGCGTGGCGGTGAACGTCAACAACAGGGCGATCACGAGCAGAGCTCGGGTCTGACGCACGAGGATCCTCCGGGAGGCCGGTTGCGGGGACGCCTCGAGGTTCGTCGCAGGACCCGTCGCGCCGGCGAGCTCGGGGCCGGTTGTGGAGTGGTGTCGTCAGGCGGCGGCTGTGGAGTAGCGCAGGAACAGGTGCCCGTCCTCCTCGAGGACGTGACGAAGGTGCATCGGCTCAACCACCTGCGGGAGGTAGCCGGCAACGATCCGTCCGGCCGTGCCGCCGGCGAGCAACGGAGCCAGCGTCAGGCAGAGCTCGTCCACCCGCCCGGCCGCGGCCAGCGACCCGAGCAGGTGCGGTCCGCCTTCACACAGCACCCGGCGCAACCCGCGGTTCGCAAGCTGGTCGAGCGCCGCGGCGATGTCCACGTCGGAGTCGCCGGCGACGACCAGGTCGGCAACGGCGCTCAGCCGCTCTCGCAAGAGCTCGGGTGAAGCGGCGCACGTGACGACGATGGGGCGTGTCGTCACCTCGGTGAAGAACCGTGCGGCCGGATCGAGGTCGAGTGATCTGCTCACCACCGCGATGGGCGGCGCGTGATCGCCAGCGGGCTTGGCGCCGCCGTAGTTCTCCGTGCGCACCGTGCCGGCGCCGACCAGCACGACGTCGGCCATCGTGCGCAGCAGGTTGAACAGCGCGCGGTCGCCCGGACTGCCCAGCCCCGCCGACCTGCCGTCGACCGTCACCGCGCCGTCGACGCTCGACACGAAGTTGACGCGGACGTGCCGCTCGGCGTCGATCGCGTACGCCGCGCGCAGGTCGACGTCGTCGTCGAGGTCGGGACGCAGCCATCGCATGACGGCAAGTCTCTCGGACGCGACCGAGCCCCGGGCGTGCGCCCAGGGCCTCGGCTACGAACGGCGGTCTACTTGTCGGCGGGAAGGTGCAGGTGCATGCCGACGTGGATCAGGTCGGGGTTGCGCCCGATCAGCGTCTTGTTCGCGCGGTAGAGCGCGCGCCAGCCACCGCGCACGTCGTGCTTGCGGGCGATCGCGGAAAGCGTGTCGCCGGGGCGCACGACGTAGACGCCCTTGGTGTGCAGCGCGTGGCGGTGGTGGCTGCGGTTGGCGCGCGCGTTGGCTGCGCGCCATTCCGGCCCGACCGCCGGGCCGCGACGCTGGCTGCAGACCGGCCAGGCGCCCCAGCCCTGACTGGCGAGCACCTTCTCGGCGATCGTGATCTGCTCCGACTTCGAGGCCAGGTCGGCGCGCGACGCGTAGTGCTGGCCGCCGTAGTTGACCCAGGTGCTGGAGGCGAACTGCAGTCCGCCGTAGTAGCCGTTGCCGGTGTTGATGTGCCAGTTGCCGCCGGATTCGCACTGGGCGACGTTGTCCCACTGCGACTCGGTCGCTGCCTCGGCGGTGCCGGGAGCGACGGCGGCGAGCCCGACGATCGGCAGTGCG
>Ga0070681_10003654_pt1 | contig 14438 bp, 7 predicted proteins | sample KBSC83BmetaG_FD_65650 | JGI IMG/M metagenome (GOLD analysis project Ga0070681, IMG submission 65650) | Corn rhizosphere microbial communities from Kellogg Biological Station, Michigan, USA - KBS C8-3B metaG | ecosystem: Host-associated > Plants > Roots > Rhizosphere | place: USA: Michigan... | reverse complement strand
CGCAGGGTGATGCCGCGGACGCCGTACGCGGTTCGGCCCATCGGCCGCGCGTCGCCTTCCTTGAACCGGATGGCCATGCCATTCCTGGTGCCGATGAAGATCTCGCCGCTGCCATCGGTCACCTGGACGGCGATCACCGCATCGCCTTCCTCGACGCCCATCGCAATGATGCCACCCGCTCGAGGATTGCTGAACGCGGACAGCGTGCTCTTCTTCACCGCGCCTTTCCGCGTGCCCATCACCACGAACTTGTCTTCTTCGAATTCCTTGACGGCGACCATCGCCGCAATGCGCTCGCCCTCTTCCATGGCGACGAGATTGGCGATCGACTTGCCTTTTCCGCCCGGTCCAACGTCCGGAATCTCGTGGACCTTCAGCCAGTAGGCGCGGCCACGGTCGGAAAAAATCATGATGTAGGCGTGCGTCGAGGCGACGAAGAGGTGGCTGACGAAATCCTCTTCCTTGGTCCGCATCCCGATGCGCCCCTTGCCGCCGCGGCGCTGGTTCCGATACGTCGAGATCGCCGTCCGCTTGATGTAACCGGTATTGCTGACCGTGATCGCCATGTCTTCTTCGGTGATCAGGTCTTCGATGCTGATTTCGCCCGACTCGCCCTCGATGATCTCGGTCCGCCGATCGTCGCCGTACTTCGTGCGAACCTCTTTCAGCTCGTCGACGATGATCTGCATCAGCAGACGCTCGCTCGCCAGGATCGCGCGCAGCCGTTCGATGGTCTTCAGCAGCTCGGCGAGCTCGTCGAGAATCTTCTGGCGCTCGAGACCGGTCAACCGCTGCAACTGCATGTCGAGGATCGCCTGCGCCTGGATCTGCGACAGGCTGAAATTCGTCATCAGGCCTTCGCGGGCTTCCGGCGGCGTCTTCGAGGACCGGATCAGCGAGATCACCGCGTCGAGATGATCGAGCGCGATCTTCAGTCCTTCGAGGATGTGATAGCGCGCCTCGGCTTTGCGCAGTTCGAACTCAGTTCGCCGGCGGACGACCTCGCGGCGGAACTCAACGAAGCTCTCGACGAGCTCCAGGAGGTTCAACACCTTCGGCCGCCCGCCGACGATGGCGAGCATGATGATGCCGAAGCTGGATTGCAGCGGCGTGTGTTTGTAGAGGTTGTTGAAAATCACCTCCGGCACTTCGCCGCGCTTCAGCTCGATCACGATCCGCATGCCCTCGCGATCCGACTCGTCGCGAAGATCGGAAATCCCCTCGATGGTTTTTTCGCGGACCAGGTCGGCAATGCGCTCGATCAGCTTGGCTTTGTTGACCTGATATGGAATCTCCGTGAATACGATCGAGGTGCGGTCGCCCTTCTTGTTGGTCTCGACCGTCGACCGCGCGCGCATCAGAATCGATCCCCGCCCCGTCGTGTAGGCCTGGACGATTCCGCTGCGACCAACGATGAAGCCGCCCGTTGGAAAATCTGGTCCGGGAATTAATTTGATGAGCTGACGAATCTTCTCGCCGCGCGTGAGGACTGGCTGATCTTCGTCTTCCCTTGTTGTTCCGCCTTCGCTCGCGTCATCTTCAGTGCGAGCTTCGGAGGAACCCTCCCGTAGCGCCTGGGACGCGGTGGCGGGCCTTCCTGCCCCTGCAAGACGCGTATTCTCGATCAGCCAGATGCAGCCGTCCACCACTTCGCGAAGGTTGTGCGGCGGCACGTTGGTCGCCATGCCGACGGCGATCCCCGCCGACCCGTTCACGAGCAGATTCGGAAATGGCGCCGGAAGGACGGTGGGCTCTTCGGTCGTCTCGTCGTAGTTCGGCGTGAAGTCGACGGTCTCCTTGTCGAGATCGTCCATCATGTCGTCGGAGAGCGCCTGCAGGCGGGCTTCGGTGTAGCGCATCGCCGCAGGCGGATCGCCGTCGATCGATCCGAAGTTGCCCTGCCCGTCAACGAGCGCGTAGCGCATGTTGAATTCCTGCGCCAGTCGGACGAGCGTGTCGTAAATCGAGGCGTCGCCGTGAGGGTGGAAGTTGCCCATCACCTCGCCGACGATCTTCGCGCACTTGCGATACCCGCGCGTCGAAGACAACCCCATCGTCTTCATGCCATACAGCACGCGGCGGTGCGCGGGTTTCAGGCCGTCGCGGGCGTCAGGGAGCGCTCGTCCAATGATTACGCTCATGGCGTAATCCATGTACGAACGCTTCATTTCGTCTTCGATGTTGACGGGCTGTTTGATTAAGGCGAAATCTGTCATTAGTGAGGGCTATCGACACACCTCGGCGCACGTACTAGACGTCGAGGTTCTTGACATCCAACGCGTTGTCTTCGATGAACTTCCGGCGCGGTTCGACCTGATCACCCATGAGCGTGGTGAACATCAGATCCGCTTCCGTGTGATCTTCCGCGCGCACCTGCAACAGCGTGCGCACCTCCGGGTTCATCGTCGTTTCCCAGAGCTGCTCGGGGTTCATCTCGCCGAGACCCTTGTAGCGATTGATGGCGACGCCCTTCTTCCCGGCATCGACGAAGTATTCGACGAGCGCGTCGATCGAGGTCAGCTTCACTTCGCTCGCCTCTTCGCTGCCATTGACGACGAGCTCGCCACTGACCGCCGGCATGTCGCGGCGGTTGACGAGAAGCGTCCGGTATTCGGGCGCGGAGGCGAAATCGAAGCCGATGGTGTGCTGACGGGGATATCCGTTGGTCCGGTCTTCGATGTTCAGCGAGTAGCGGTTGTGCTCCTCGTCGCGCTGCACAGAAACGGTTCTGGTCGCGTTCGACAGCGTCGACGACAGCGCCTCGAGTTTCTCCCGATCGACGAACGAATCGCGGTCCACTCCGGCCGCTACGAGTGCCTCGACGATCTCACGCGGGAAGCCTCGCCGCTCGACAGTCTGCAGCAGCTTCTGATGCGCGATCATCCGCTGCAGCAGCTTCTCGAGCTCAGGCCCGCTGACCGCCTGGCCGGCAATCTTCACTGAGCGCCCTTCGATCGATCGCTTGATCAGATACACCTCGAGCTCACGCTCGTCCTTGATGTATGTCTCGGATTTGCCGCGTTTGACCCGGAACAGCGGCGGCTGAGCGATGTAGACGTAGCCGTTCTCGATCACGGACGGCAGCTGGCGGTAGAAGAACGTCAGCAGCAGCGTCCGGATGTGCGATCCATCCACGTCCGCGTCCGTCATGATGATGATCCGGTGATACCGAAGCTTGCCGATATCGAAGTCTTCGGTGCCGATGCCGCAGCCTAGCGCCGCGATCATCGTTTTGATCTCGTCGCTCCCGAGCATCTTGTCGAACCGTGCCTTCTCGACGTTCAGGATCTTGCCCTTCAGCGGCAGGATCGCCTGGAATCGGCGGTCGCGGCCCTGTTTCGCTGAGCCCCCTGCCGACTCGCCCTCGACGATGTAGAGCTCGCACAGGGCGGGATCGCGTTCCTGGCAGTCGGCGAGCTTGCCGGGAAGCGAGCTGCCGTCGAGCGCGCCCTTGCGCCGAACCAGATCGCGCGCCTTGCGTGCCGCTTCCCGTGCTCGAGCGGCATCGATCGCCTTGCCGACAATGCGCCGCGCAACGGACGGATTTTCCTCGAGGAACGAACCCAGCTTCTCGTTGACGACCGCTTCAACGATCCCCTTCACCTCGGTGTTGCCCAGCTTCGTCTTGGTCTGGCCCTCGAACTGCGGGTGGGGAATCTTGACGCTGATGACGGCGGTCAGTCCCTCGCGGATGTCGTCGCCGGTGACGCTTTCCTTCAAATCCTTCGACAGGTTGTTCTTGGTCGCGTAGGAGTTGATCGTCCGCGTCAGGGCCGAACGGAAGCCGGAGAGGTGCGTCCCGCCTTCGTGCGTATTGATGTTGTTCGCAAACGAGTAAATCGTTTCGGCGTAGCCGTCGTTCCACTGCAGCGCCAGTTCAACGTCGATCCCATCGCGATCGCCGCGCATGTAGATCGGCTTCTCGTTGACCGCGGCCTTGTTCTTGTTCAGGTGCGTGACGAACGAGACGATGCCGCCTTCGTAGTGAAACTTGTGCGATTTCCCGTCGCGTTCATCATCAAGCGTGATGACGATGCCGCCGTTCAGAAAGGCGAGCTCCCGAAGGCGCTGCGCAAGCGTGTCGAAGCTGAAGGCAGTTGTTTCGAAGACTTCGGTGTCGGGCTTGAAGGTGACTTTGGTGCCGCGGCGCTTCGTCGTTCCGGTAACTTCGAGATCCTTCGTCGGCTTGCCGCGCTCGTACGACTGCGAATACACCTGGCCGTTGCGCCAGATCTCGAGATCGAGCGTTTCCGACAGCGCGTTCACAACCGACACGCCCACGCCGTGCAGACCGCCGGAGACCTTGTAGGTCTCGTTGTCGAACTTTCCGCCCGCGTGCAGCACCGTGAGCACGACTTCGGCAGCCGACTTTCCGCTCTCGTGCTGATCGACGGGAATACCGCGGCCGTTGTCGATGACGGTGACCGATCCGTCGGTGTGGATGGTGACGTTCACCTGGTCGGCGAAGCCGGCCAGGGCCTCGTCGATGGAGTTGTCGACGACTTCGTAGACGAGGTGATGCAGTCCGGTCGCACCGGTGGACCCGATGTACATGGCTGGACGTTTCCGTACAGCCTCGAGCCCTTCGAGGACCTTGATCTTGTCGGCTGAGTACTGGTCGGTGTCCGCAGCAGTTCCGTGTCCGTTGTTTTCGGCAGGCACTGCGACTGCGGGATTATTCAATTCTGTCTGGTTGTTCTCGTCGATTCTTTCCACGGTTCCTTGTCAAACAAAAAGCGCGTTCCTCACACTCTCATCGGCATGATGACGTACGTGTAGTCGTAGCCTTCTGCGCCAACCGGCATCATCACGGCCTGGCTCACTTCGTCTTTCAACTCCAGCGCGACGACGTCGGTGGTGACGGCCGAGAGGAAGTCGAGAACGTATTGCGCGTTGAAGCAGATCTGCATCGCTGCGCCCGAGTAATCCACCGGCAGCGTTTCATGCGCTTCGCCGAGCTCCGGACTGCTCGAGGTGACGTCGACTTTCCCTTTATCGATTTGAAATTTCACCGAGCGCGAACGCTCGTTGGCGAGCAGGGCCACGCGCTTGACCGCGTTGGTCAGCCGGTCCCGTTCGAACTCGATATGTTTGTCGTTGCTCTTCGGAATGACTCGTTCGTAGGCCGGAAACTGACCATCGATCATGCGGGAGATCAGCGTGCGGCCGCCAACCTCGAAGAACATGTGATTCTCGCCGCGCTCGTAGGTGATGTCGCCGTCGCCTTCGGACAACAATCGGCCAAGCTCGCCGAGCGTTTTCTTCGGGAGAATCGCTTTGTTTTCTTCGGCGTCTTTCGCGCCCTCGCGCTTGACCGTGACGAGCGCAAGACGATGACCGTCGGTGGCGACCAGGCTCATCGACTCCGGTCGGAGCACGAACTGCGCACCGTTCAGGAAGAACCGGGTGTCCTCGCCCGTAATCGCAAACTGCGTTTTGGACACCATCTCCTTCAACGCCGAGCTCGAGAGCGTCGCCGTCGTGGTCCCGCCACCTTGCGGCAGGCTCGGGAAATCTTCTTTCGGCAGCGTCTGCATCCTCGAGTCGAAGCGATCGGCAGCCACTTTGACGCCGCTCTTGTCCTGCGAGATGCGGATATCGGTATCAGGAAGGGCCTTGACGATCTCGTACAGTTTTTTGGCCGGCAGCGTGAGCGATCCAGGTTTGCTCACCGTTGCGGCACATTTGCTGCGCAGCCCGACTTCGAGATCGGTTGCGAGAAAGCGGACCTCGCCCTCGCTGGCGTCCATCAGGACGTTCGCCAGGATGGGAATCGTGTTCTTTCGTTCGACGATTCCTTGAAAAAGTTGCAGTTCTCGCAGCAGATCGGTCTTGCGGACGACTAATTCCATGACTGTGCAGACCTCGAAAAGGCGGGAGACGTTTTAGGCCCGCAATCCCTTAAGGAGAGGGAGAATTCGAGAATGAGAAATTATATAGGAAGAGAGGCTTTGTTGAAAAACCAGTACTACCTATTACTGCTTGCCAATCAATAGTTTACCCTGTTGAAAAAACCTGCTTCAAGAGGCCCCTTTTCCACACCCCCAAGTGGCCCATCCGTGACGCACAATTTTTCCTCAGCCACTGTCAATTCGAGCTGTGGAAAAGCGTCTTTTCTAGCGAAACCCCTCGAGAAAATTGTTGATGAGGCTGTTGAAATCCGGGTCGCGCTTGCGCAGATCTTCAACCTTGCGAATGGAGTGGATGACCGTCGAGTGATGCTTGCCGCCGAAGCTGCGGCCAATCTCTGGAAGCGAGGCATGCGTGAGCGATTTGCACAAGTACATCGCGATCTGCCGCGGCATCGCCACCGACTTCGAGTTGTTCCGCGATTTGAGTTCGACCAGTTTCAGGTTGTAGTAGTCCGCGACGTACTTCTGGATGATTTCGATCGTCACGGCGCGCTCGTCGTGGTCGAGGATGTTTTTCAACACCTCCTGTGCGAGCGAAAGTGAGATTTCCTGTCCGGTCAGCGAGGCGTACGCGATCAATCGAATCAACGATCCTTCCAGCTCGCGGATGTTCGATTTGATTCTCCCCGCTATGTAAATCGCGACATCGTCCGGCAGCGGTACCGCTTCCGTTTCCGCTTTCTTTTTCAGAATGGCGACTTTGGTTTCGAGGTCTGGCGATTGAATGTCGGCGATCAAGCCCCACTCGAAACGCGACCGCAGACGTTCCTCGAGTGCCGGAATTTCGTGGGGTGGACAGTCGCTGCTGAGCACGATTTGCTTTTGCGAATCGTAGAGCGCGTTGAACGTGTGGAAGAACTCCGTCTGCGTGCCTTCTTTGCCCGCGAGGAACTGAATGTCGTCGACCAGCAGGAGATCAACGCTGCGATAGCGCTCGCGGAAATCGATCACACGATCGTAGCGAACGGCGTTGATCATCTCGTTCATGAATCGCTCGGACGAGATGTAGGTGAGCTTCAGATTCCGATCGTGCTGCAGCACGTAGTGACCGACCGCGTGCATCAAGTGCGTCTTGCCGAGACCTACTCCGCCGTAGATGTAGAGCGGATTGTAGGACCGCGACGGCAATTCAGCGACCGCGCGACAAGCCGCGTGCGCAAACTGATTTGAGGATCCGACGATGAATGTGTCGAACGTGTAACGAGGATTGAGTCCCGCTCCGCCGGCGGCGCCAGGTGAGGACGCTGGCTCAGCATCAGCGGTCCCTGCCTCATCAGGAGTCAGCGGGATCATGCTCGTGTCCGGTTGCGAGTCAGAGACAAAATTCACCGCTAAACCCGACCGTTTGACCTCGCTCATCGCTTCGGTGATTACTGCCGAGTAGTGCTTGGTCAGCCAGTCCTTGAAGAGTGCATTCGGGACGCGGACCGTCACCGCCGCGCGGTCTTCCCCCACGAAACTCGTCGGTTTGAACCAAGTGTAGAAGCTGTGCCTGTTGACCTTCGTTTCGACCCGAGCCAGCACCTGTTCCCAGAGATTCATACGGCTTAGCTGGCCCTCAACCCATGCGGGCTCACCGATCTCGTGGAATTTCCACAGTTTTTTCCACAGTTGTGGAAAACTTTGGGGAGAGACCAAACGTGCATGCGGCTCGGGAAGCTCTGTCTGCAGCGGCGCGAAAAGTGAGGACGCCGACTCTAACACAGTCGCCCCCGCATTGACACTCTGAGAAGCGGTTCGCTAACATTCCAAATTCGTCTCTCAGACGAAAAATCTTACGTACGTCCGGCCTTTCGCCGGACAGTTTCCGGAGCGAAAATGAAAGGCAAGCGGACATTCCAGCCAAATACCCGTCACCGGCGGAAAACCCATGGGTTTCTGGTCCGTATGAGCACAAAGAACGGCCGTTTGGTGCTGAAACGGCGTCGTGCCAAGGGTCGGAAGCGTTTAACGGTCAGCACGCGGTAGGCCGGGCCGAGACAGCGGGAGGGACGTCCTTCAGGGCGTCCCATCACTATGGAGACTTTTCGGCGGAACGAACACATCCGTCGACGCGTCGAGTACCAGCAGATTTACGACCGCGGGGTCCGGATCCATGGCCGCTATTTGACGATGTTCACGCTCTCGAACAATTTGCCTATTGGCAGGTTGGGCATCGCTGCTTCGCGTAAACTGGGAGGAGCGATTGACAGAAACAGAGCTAAACGGCTGATTAGAGAGGTTTTTCGTCGCAACAAGCTCGCGCCCGGCTTCGACATCGTCGTCATCCCGAAACGCGAACTGCTCGACGCCAGCCTGACTACCCTTGAAAACGAGTTTTGTAACACCCTCGAGCGATCACTTCGGCGCCACCGGTAGCGGACGCCCTTCAGGGCGTCCCTTGAAGATCGCGGTCGCACTGGGCCTTATTCGAGCCTATCAACTGCTTATTTCACCGATATTTGTAGGATCTTGCCGCTTCGTGCCGTCGTGCTCGCAGTACGCGTCGGAAGCGGTCGAACGCCACGGCGTTCTCGGCGGCAGTTGGCTGGCAGCCAAACGGCTTGCACGGTGCCACCCGTTTTGCGAGGGTGGACACGACCCCGTGCCGCCCGCCTCCGCCAAGGCCGCGGTGAGCAGGCCCCGGAGTTAGCAATACCCATGGAACGGCGCGTTCTTCTCGCGATTTTTCTGTCATTCGTGGTCCTGTACGCGTACCAGGCGTTGTTCGTAAAGCCTGTCCCAAAGACGGCCCCGACGAGCACAACGTCCTCCGGTGCGACGACGACACCGCCGCCTTCCGCAGGCGGAGCGGCCGCAAGCGCACCCGCACCGGCGACCGCGCCTGGCACCACCAGTCCAGGAGCAGCGCCAGCCTCAACGAATGCGACGCTGGCTACGACCCCGGCCCCTGGCACGACAGCCCTCATCAGCGCCACCGAGGAGCATGACGTTCGCATCGAGACTCCGCACGTCAGTGCGGTCTTTACGAATCGGGGCGCGAGGCTGAAAAGCTGGCGTCTGAAGGGTTACAAAGACAATCAGGGGCAACCGCTCGAACTCGTGGCCACCGAGCTCGCAGCCACGCAGCCGCTGCCGTTCTCGCTCCGCGTGCCGGACGAGGCGACCACGGGAACCTTGAACGGTGCTCTCTACAAATTGCAGGGGTCGCCGCCTGAAAACGCTCAGGGTGCGCCGGCTCAACTGACATTCGAATACCAGGACAGCACCGGACTGCACGCGGTAAAGCAGTTCACCATTGACCCGTCCACCTACACGGCCGCGCTCAGCGCGACCGTCACGCAAGGCGACCGCCCGTTGCCGACCACGGTAGTGTGGGGCCCCGGACTTGGCGACAGCGATTCGCAAAGCGGCCGCTACGCGGTCAAGCCGGGTGGGTTGTTCGCGTCTGGGGGCAAGGTGACGCGGCTCACGACGCGCAATATTGCGAGCCAGCCCACCTTCAATCAGGATTTCGAGTACGCCGGCGTCGACGACCACTACTTCATGAGCGTCGCCATGAAGACCGGCATGGCGAAATTGATTTATCAGCCGATCTCAATCCCGGCTCCAGCCGGCTCAAAGGATCCGGCGCGCGATTTCGTCTCGTACTCGATCGAGCCGACCAGGACCGGCCCCGTCACGTTCTTCGTGGGGCCGAAGGATTTCGACACGCTCGCGGCGATCAATCCCGATTTCACGAAGGCCATCAACTTCGGGATGTTTTCGGTGATCGTCGTCCCGCTGCTCCGATCGCTCGACTGGATCCACGGCTTCATCGGCAACTACGGCTGGTCGATTCTCGCGTTGACCGTGCTGATCAACCTGGTTCTCTTCCCCTTGAACCACAAGAGCGTGGTTTCAATGCGGAAGATGCAGGAGATTCAGCCCGAGACGAAGGCAATCCAGGAGCGCTACGCGAAGCTCAAAGCCACAGATCCGGCAAAGCAGAAAATGAACCAGGAGCTGATGGCGCTCTATCGCGAGCGCGGCGTCAATCCGGCCAGCGGCTGCATTCCGATCCTGCTGACGCTCCCGGTCTTCCTGGCGTTCTACTCGTTGCTGACCACTGCGATCCAGCTGCGTGGCGCGCCGTTCGTGGGCTGGATCCACGATCTGTCGCAACCGGATCCGTATTACGTGATGCCAGTGCTCGTGGGCATCTCGCAGATCATCACGCAGTGGATGACGCCGCAGACCGGGGTCGATCCAACGCAGCAGAAGATGATGATGATCATGCCGATCGTGCTGATCTTCGTCTTCGTCTCGACGCCGGCCGGCGCGCTGATTTACTGGCTGGTGAGCAACGTGTGGCGACTCGGTCAGCAGTACCTCACGAACTACTTGATCGGTCCGCCAAATATCAGGACGATACGTCCCGCGGCCGAACGGCGCGTGAAACGAGTAGGCGGCGGTAAGACAGACGCCGCAGCCAGTTAGCAGACTATCGGAAGTAGTGTCCGCCTTCAGGCGGACCGTGATCAGCCATGACCGACAACACAACCGCACCGATCGTCGATTTTCTAAACCGCGTCGCTGCCGCGCTTCAGATCGAAACGCCTGTCGACGTCGAGACGACGCCCGATGGCCCGCGCTTGAACTACTCAGGCGAGCAGGCGGAGCTGCTCGTACGGCATCGCGGCGAGCCCTTAAAGGCGCTGCAGCACGTCGTCGACATGTCGTTTGGCCGCGCGTTCACAGGTGAGCAGCGGATCTTCGTCGACGCGCTCGCGTATCGAAAAGGCAAAGACATCGAGCTGCGGCGGATGGCGCAGTTTCTCGCGGAGAAGGCGCGAGATACCGGTGCCGATCAGCAACTCGGGCCGCTCAACCCCTACGAGCGGCGAATCGTTCACCTCGCTGCAGCGCAGATTCCCGGCGTGTCGACGGAAAGCGTCGGCGACGCATTCTCGAAGACGGTCCACATTTCGTACGCGAAACCGTAATAGTCGGCCGTCGGCAGTCGGCAGTCGACAGTCCTCAGTCGTCAGTCCTCAGTCGTCAGTCCTGATGACAGTCGACTGACCACTATCGATTACAAGCGTCATGTTTTCTTCGCTCGACACGATCGTCGCGATCGCCACTCCTCCTGGTCGAGGGGGAATTGGCGTCGTTCGAATCAGCGGTCCTGACGCGCATCGCATCGCTCGACAGCTCACCGCGCGCGAAACGGAATTCCAACCTCGTCACGCCACGCTTGTCACGGTCCGGCTAAAGCCGGACCCCACATCTGCAGACAGCGCGGCTGTCGGTTTTCCACCATCGGACGTGGGCTCCGGCTTTAGCCGGAGCAATTCAGAGATCGATCAGACAATCGTCACGTTTTTCCCGACCCCAAATTCCTATACCGGCGACGATGTAGTGGAAATCAGCGCGCATGGAAGTCCGGTGGTGCTGACGGCGATCGTGAACGCATCGGTCACCTGGGGTGCCCGCCTCGCGGAGCCGGGGGAATTCACCCTTCGCGCATTCCTGAATGGCCGGATCGATCTGCCGCAAGCCGAGGCCGTGGCAGATCTGATCGACGCCTCGACGCCGTTGCAGGCACGCGCCGCATTCGATCAACTCAACGGCACGCTGACCGAAACCATTGGCGCGATTGATCGCGCGTTGTTCGATCTCATCGCGCAGCTCGAAGCGTCAGTCGATTTTCCCGAAGACGGGTATCATTTCGCCAATCCCGCCGAGATTGGAGACGCCATCGACGCCATTCGGCAGCGGACCACTGCGCTTCTCTGCTCGGCGCGCCGCGGCCGACTGATTCGGGAAGGCTTCACGGTCGCCATCATCGGCAAACCGAACGTCGGCAAATCCAGTGTGTTCAACGCACTCCTCGGCGCCAGGCGCGCGATCGTCACGGCCGTGCCGGGCACGACGCGAGATCTGGTTTCGGAGACCGTTGACCTCGAGGGTCTGCGCGTGACGCTGGTCGATACGGCAGGCATTCGGGAAACCGTGGACATCGTTGAATCGGAAGGCGTGTCGCGATCGGTTGGCGCAGCGAGCGTCGCGGACCTGGTGCTGTTCGTGTGCGACCTCTCGGATCCGTCAACGTTAGACGTCGTGCTCGATTCGAACGGAGGGCACGATTCGCATGTAGCGGACGCCCTTCAGAATGTAGATTCGCAAGTAGCGGACGCCCTTCAGAATGTAGATTCGCAGGTAGCGGACGCCCTTCAGAATGTAGATTCGCAGGTAGGGGACGCCCTTCAGAATGTAAATTCGCAGGTAGGGGACGCCCTTCAGAATGTAAATTCGCATGTAGCGGACGCCCTTCAGGGCGTCCCGACGATGACAAGAGACAGCCTAGCGACGAGGGACAGCCTAAAGGCAGTCCCCTACAGTGCCAGCGAAAAGGCAAGCGACAGCCTAGCGACAAGGGACAGCCTAAAGGCAGTCCCCTACAGTCCCAGCGAAAAGGCAAGCGACAGCCTAGCGGCGAGGGACAGCCTAAAGGCAGTGCCCAGAATCCTGGTTGTCGCAAACAAGGCGGATCTCACCCGGGCGTGGTCCAGGAACGACGCCGTCGAAGTGTCGGCGACCACAGGCAGCGGCATCGACAATCTGCGGCGACGAATCATCCGCGCGCTCGATGTGGATTTCCATTCAGATCGACCTGCGATCTCAAACGTGCGTCACATCGCGCTCGTCGAGCAAGCCGACCGCGCACTGCAGCGCGCGCGGAGCGCCGTCCTCGATCGCAGCGAAGCCTTGCCAGAAGAATTCGTCCTTGCAGATTTGCAGGAAGCGCGCGGCGCATTCGAAGAAATCACCGGCCGCCGCACGTCTGACGATCTCCTCGCCCACATCTTCGAGCGGTTCTGCATCGGCAAATGACGTTCGACGTGATTGTCATCGGCGCCGGACATGCGGGCTGCGAAGCCGCCTTTGCCGCCGCGCGTCTCGGTGCCCATGTGGGACTCTGCACGCTGACAACTGACACGGTCGCCCACATGCCGTGCAATCCGGCTGTCGGTGGTACCGCCAAGGGTCATTTGGTTCGCGAGATCGACGCGCTCGGCGGCCTGATGGGACGCGCGATTGATGCGACCGGCATTCAGTTCAAACTGCTCAATCGAAGCCGTGGACCGGCAGTCTGGTCGCCTCGCGCCCAGGCGGATAAGAAAGTGTACGGTCGTTGGGTTCGAGCGGCCCTCGAGTCGGCGCCAAACATCGAATGGGTGCTCGGACGCGCCGGCCGAATTGCGATGAGCGGTAACCGTGTTATTGGACTGACTCTAGAGGACGGAAGAGAACTCAAAAGTGCATCGATCGTTGTCACGACCGGCACATTCCTGAACGGCCTGATTCATATCGGTCCGGAGCAACGGCCGTCCGGCCGTTTTGGCGAGCCGCCATCCGTTGACCTCGCGGATTCGCTTAAGGCGATCGGATTCACGTGGGGCCGGCTCAAGACCGGAACGCCGCCGCGGCTGGATCGTTCGAGCATCGATTTCGAAGCCGCCGTCGAGCGAGGTCAGTTTCAGATCGAACGCGGCGATGATCCGCCGGTGGCTTTTTCGTTCATGTCCGGCCGCATCGAACGGCCACAGATCGAGTGCTATCTCCTGCACACCAACGATCGCGTCCGTGATCTCGTTCGCGGAAACATCTCGCAGTCGCCGCTTTTCAACGGGCAGATTCGCGGCATCGGTCCGCGGTACTGCCCCTCGCTCGAGGACAAGATCGTCCGCTTCCCGGATAAGGAACGTCACCAGATTTTCCTCGAGCCCGAGGGGCTCGACGTTCCTGAAATCTACGTGAATGGGTTCTCGATGAGCCTGCCGCGCGACGTGCAGCAGGATCTCATTCACGCGCTGCCCGGCCTCGAAGACGCCGTGCTGCTGCGTCCTGGCTATGCTGTCGAGTACGATTTCATCCAGCCGACCGAGCTCACTCGCCGGCTCGAGACCAAACGCGTCGAGGGACTGTTTCTCGCCGGCCAGATCAACGGAACTTCCGGCTACGAGGAGGCGGCGGCGCAAGGTCTCGTTGCGGGCGTCAATGCTGCGGCACGCGCGCTGAAGACGAGCGTGCTGGAAATCGGTCGCGACGAAGGTTACATCGGTATCCTGGTCGACGACCTGATCACGAAAGGCTGTCTCGAACCGTATCGCATGTTTACTTCGCGAGCTGAACATCGGCTTCTCTTGCGCATCGACAACGCGGATCTGCGATTGACGCCCAAGGGTCGCGAGGTTGGATTGGTCGACGCAGAGCGCTGGGACATGTTCAAGGCGCGCAAGGCCAGATTGGACACCAATCTGGAGACACTCGATCGGACGCTCGTCCGGACGGAAACCGGCGACCGCATTCCCGCCGCGCAGTTTTTGAAACGTCCGGAAGTTCGTCTCGAACGGATGGTCACGGAGCGGCTGGTTGCTCTCGCCCTCGATGAAAATCGTAGCGGCGTCGATATCGCGAGCGCGGAAACGGGCATCAAATACGCGGGTTACCTCCGACGGCAGGAAAGCGAGATCGAGCGCGGACGCCGTGATGAGCGGCGCAGGATTCCATCGAACTTCCCCTTCGAACGCGTTCCAGGTT
>Ga0070681_10003652_pt1 | contig 14441 bp, 12 predicted proteins | sample KBSC83BmetaG_FD_65650 | JGI IMG/M metagenome (GOLD analysis project Ga0070681, IMG submission 65650) | Corn rhizosphere microbial communities from Kellogg Biological Station, Michigan, USA - KBS C8-3B metaG | ecosystem: Host-associated > Plants > Roots > Rhizosphere | place: USA: Michigan... | reverse complement strand
CCTCGCCGACGAGATCAACCGCGCCCCGCCGAAGACGCAGGCGGCGCTGCTCGAGGCGATGCAGGAGCGGCAGGTGACGACCGAAGGGCAGACACGCAGGCTCGGCCCGCCGTTCCTCGTCCTCGCGACCCAGAACCCGATCGAGTACGAGGGCACCTACCCGCTGCCGGAGGCGCAGCTCGACCGTTTCCTCCTGCGCATGTCGGTGGGCTACCCCGCGCGCGAGGACGAGTGGCAGATGCTCGCGAACCGCGCCGAGCGCCGCACCGACGAGCTGCAGCTCACACCGCTCGTCGATCGCGACACGCTGCTTGCGATGCAGGCCGCGATCGAGGACGTCTACGTGTCGGAGCCCGTCGGCCTCTACATGGTCGACATCGTCGCGGCGACGCGCGACGCGCAGTCGATCCAGGTCGGAGCCTCGCCGCGCGGCTCGCTCGCACTGCTCAAGCTCTCGCGCTGCCGCGCAGCGCTGGAGGGACGCGATTACGTGACGCCGGACGACGTGAAGTCGGTCGCCGTCCCGGCGCTTGCGCACCGGCTGACGCTGCGGCCCGAGCTGTGGGTGCAGCGCGTGTCGGCCGAGGACGTCGTCCGCGAGCGGCTCGACACGGTGCCGACGCCTGCGGCCGAAGACCTCACCGCCCGGACGTGACGCGCTGGGCGACGCCGAAGCTGGCGGGCTACGCGGGGCTGTCGGCCGCCGGCCTGCTCTCGGCGCTCGTCTTCGCCCGCCCCGAGCTGGTGGCGCTGACCGCGCCGTTCCTGCTCGCGCTCGCCGCCGGGCTCGCGCTCGCCACGCCGCCGCGCCTGCAGATCCACGTCGAGCTCGACCAGGAGCGCACGCTCGAAGGCGACGAGGTCGGCGCGCGGATCGTCGTCGAGTCGTCGACCCCGGTCGACCGGCTCGACCTCTACCTGCGCCTGCCCGACGGGATCGAGGTGCGCGACGGCAAGAACCCGGTTTCGCTCCACCTCCGGGCCGGGCAGCGCCGCGAGCTCGAGCTCAGCCTCGGCGCCGCCCGCTGGGGCGGTCACGTGCTCGGGCCGGCCTACGCGCGCGCCCGTGACCCGCTCGGCCTCCTCGTCTGGGAGACGACCGCCGCGACGCGGCCCGAGCTGCGCGTGTATCCGCGCGAGGACGTGCTCCGGCGCGTGCTGCAGCCGCGGGAGACGCAGGTGTTCAGCGGCAACGAGGTCTCGCGGCACAAGGGCGAAGGGATCGAGTTCGCCGACATCAGGCCGTGGGCGCCGGGCGACCCGCTGAAGCGTGTCAACTGGCGCGCGAGCGCCCGTCGCGACGAGCTGTGGGTGAACGAGAGCCACCCGGAACGGAACACCGACGTGATCCTCTTCGTCGACTCGTTCGCGGAAGCGCGCAGCGGCGGCGAGGGAACGCTCGATCTCGCCGTGCGCGCGACGGCGACGCTCGCTGATGCCTACGTCGGACGCCGCGACCGCGTCGGGCTGATCGCCTTCGGCGGGATCCTGCGCTGGCTCGTGCCCGGAATGGGGACGGTGCAGCTCTACCGCATCGTCGACGCGCTGCTCGACACGCAGATCGTCCTCTCGTACTACTGGAAAGAGATCGACGTGATCCCGCGGCGCACGCTGCCGCCGAACGCGATGGTGATCGCCCTCTCGCCGCTGCTCGACGGCCGTTCGGTCGGCGCGCTCCTCGACCTGCGCGCACGCGGCTACGACCTCACCGTGATCGACGTCTCCCCCGTGCCGTTCACACCGCGCCCCGCGTCCGGTCTCGACTCCGTCGCCTACGACATCTGGACGTTGCGCCGCGACGCGCTGCGCCATCGCCTGCAGAGCGCGGGCGTGGCGGTCGCCGAGTGGCGAGACGACACACCGTTGCAGGCTGTCCTCGAGGAGGTGCGGGAATTCAGGCGTTACGCCCGGCACGCGCGCGTCTGATCACCGCACTCGGCGCCGTTGCGGCGCTCGGTGCGTCGATCGCGTACGTCGCTGCCGGCGGCGGTAGATTCGCGGCGCCCGGAGCCGGTCTGGGAGCGTTCGGCCTCGGCCTGCTCGTGCTTGGACTGGTCCTGCGCTGGCCGGCGACGATCCCGTGGTCGATCCTCCTCGTCGTCGGCGGCTACCTCCTGGCGCGCGAGGGCAATGACGTCGTCGACGGCTGGGCGGCGGCGATCGGCGTGCTGCTCCTGCTCGCCGCCGAGCTCGCCAGCTGGTCGATCGAGCACAACGCACGCATCGCCGCCGAACGCTCACTCGTCCTTCGCCGCATCTTGACGCTCGGCGCGCTCGTGACAGCGGCGCTCCTGATCAACTTCATGCTGCTTGCGACGGCCGGCGTCGCCGCCTCGTCTGGCGTCTTGCTCGCAGCCGTCGGCGTCGCGGCTGCCGTCGCGGCGGTTGCGGTCGTGCTCAGGCTCTTGCGCGCGTGAGGCTGTTGCTCGCCACCTTGCTCGCAGCCGCAGTGCACGCACCGCCGGGCTATCAGGTCACGACGTACGCCACGGGCCTCGTGCACCCGACCGCGATGGCGTTCGGCCCCGACAGACGCCTCTACGTCTCGCAGGACACCGGCGAGATCGTGTCGGTTGTCCGCGGCACGCGCCGGCCGCGGGTCTTCGCCACGAAGCTCGTCGTGCCGCTCGGGCTGCTCTGGCACGACGGGAAGCTCTACGCGTCGGAGAGCGGCCGCGTCCAGCTCTTCACGCCGAACGGCGCGCGGCGCACGATCGTTCGCGGCCTGCCGTACAAGGAGCACCAGCAGGACGCGATCGTCGCCGGCCCCGACGGGCGCCTGTACCTCGGCTCGGGCTCCACCTGCGACGCGTGCGTGGAGCGTGATCCGCGCGGCGCCGCGATCCTCTCGTTCCGCCCCGACGGCAGCGACCTTCGTGTCGTCGCGTCGGGCCTCCGCAACCCGTACGGGCTCGTGTTCGTCGGGCGGACGCTCTACGCCACCGTCAACGGGAGGGACAAGCTCGGCGACGCAGAGCCCGCGGAGATGGTGGTGCGCATCCGCCAGGGCGCGGACTACGGCTGGCCGGACTGCTGGCCGAGCTACGCGCTCAGGAAGCTGATCGGCAGCTGCGCGGGCGTCACGCCGCCGATCGCGTATCTCGAGCCGCACTCGTCGGCGGACGGCATCGCCTCGTGGCGCGGCGACCTCTTCGTCGCCGAATGGGGCGAATACCTCCACAAGAATCACGGACGCGTGGTCGTGCGCATCCACCGCGGACGCGTGACGACGTTCGCCACGGGCTTCGACCACCCACTCGCACTCACCGTCGGCCCCAGCGGCGACCTGCTGGTCGCCGACTGGGGCCGAGGTGTGATTTACGCGATCAAGAAACCTTGATCAGCGCGGTGCGGGTCTCGCTGTGGCCATTCGGCTCGTTCGCCGTCGCGGTCACGGTGTAGGTCTTGCCCTTCGCCGGCGTGAACGCCGGGGTGAAGGTGATCGACTGGTCGCCGGCGAGCGAAGCGACCGGCTGGCCGACCGCAACGGTGCCGCTTGCGTCACGGACGACGTAGGTCATTCCGATCACCGATCCCGGCTGTGAGTAATACGCCAGGTACGGCATGTACATCGTCACGCGCGGCGGCGAGCCCGCCTTGATCGTGGTCATCGTCCCGTCGATCAGTCTCGCCAGAGCGCCGAACGGGTCGTACGCAGGCTTCTGCGCGCCGCCGGAGGTATAGAGCCCGCTCTGCCAGGGGTTGCCGGAGCTGTCGTGGAACACGAACCAGATGAACATCTGCACGTTCGGATCGTTCTTGGCGATTGTCAGCGCCTGCACGGCGTACTTCGCTTGCAGCGCGTACGACACGCCATGCGGATCCGGCGGCTTGGTCTCATGACCGTACTCCGTGATCCACACCGGCACGCTGCGATGGAAGTACTTCTTCAGGTCCTTCTCGAACTTCGGCAGCGTCGAGAGCGTCACGTTCGGATATCGCACCTTCTGCAACGGCGGCAGGTTCGGCGACGTCGGGTACGGATGGTGCGCCCACGCATCGAACTTCAACCCATGCACCTTCGCGAGGTATTTGGCGAACGTGCCGGGCGCAAGGGATGCGCTGACACCGCCGAGCGGCTTGTCACGGCCGCGCGCAGATGTCTCTCCGATCGCCACCTTCGCCAGCGGGTTGCCGGACTTGATCCCCGCGTACGCGGCCTTGTAGAGCTTCGCGTAGTTCGCCGGGCCGACGATCGTGAACACCGTCTTCTTGTACTTGACCCTCTTGCCCTTCACCGTCTTGACCGCGGTCACCGTCCGTGAGGGCGAGAACTGCGGCGTCAGGAACAGCTGGAGGTTGGGCTCGTTCCACACCGACCAGAGCGCGACCGTCCCGTGGCCCTGGCGGCCGTTGTACCGGTTCGAGAGCATCTTGGCGAACGTGGTCAGGTCGCTGAGGCGCTTCGGCATCACGTTCGGTGCCTTGCCCCCGTTTGCCCATTTGGGCGTCCCGTTGATGTCGATCATCACGCGCAGGCCGTAGATGCCTGACTGGAACACCAGTTCGTCGAGATCCGCGAGCTTGTACGCGGGATCGTCGCCGTTGGCGGGGTTGGCCGGCTTGGTCGGCGCAATGCCGGCCCAGCTCGCAGTCGTGTGGATGACAGAAGCACCGGCGACGCTTGCCTGCCGGAGATTGTCGGCTCGGTTCGGAGACCAGCGGAACGTCGGGTCGTCGAAGAATCCGATTGGCATCTTCTGGGCTGCGTGAACGGCCGCGGCCGGAGCGGCCAGAAGTGCAATGAGCGCTAGTAGCGCAAAGCGTGCGGGCTTCGGCACAGGCAGATCCTCCCTCTTTGTTATCCCTGGGCGGGCGAACCGGGGGACCGTAGCGAGGTCTCTTGAGGGTCGTGTAAAGAGGGGGCTTCATGAAGCGTTTCGCACCTGCAATTGCGCTCTGGTTGATGTTTGGAGGAACGCTCGCGTGGATAACGAGCCGCGTCGCCGACTGGTTCGTGATGACGGACGAACTGCTGTACGAGCGGCTCGCGCTGAGCGTCGTTCGGCTGCATTCGCCGCTGCCGCGAGTGCACGACGTGGCAATCGCGAACCTCAACCAGCTCTACCCACTCGTGCTCGCGCCGGTCTTCGCGACCGGCACCGTCGCCGACGGCTTGCACCGCGCGCATGTGCTCAACGCGTTTCTGGTCACGTCCACTGCGATCCCCGCGTACCTACTCGCGCTTCGTGTCACGCGCAGTGTCTGGGCCTCCGCACTCGCGGCGGCGTTGACCGTCGCCGTGCCGTGGCTCGTGCTCGCATCGTTCCTGCTGACAGGCGCGGTCGCGTACCCCGCATTCGTCTGGGCGCTGCTTGCGTTCCATGTGGCGATCACCTCTCCGTCGCGGTGGCACGATGCGCTCGCCGCGCTTGCGTTCGTCGTGGCTGTCACGGCGCGCACGCAGTTCATCGTGCTCGCGGTGGTGCTCGCAGTCATGGTCGCGAGGCGTTGGCGCGAGCACCGTGTGCTGGTGGTCGTCTACGCCGTCGGAGCGCTGCTCGGACTCGTCATGCTCGTCGCGGGGCACAACCCGCTCGGAACCTACAGCTCGACGACGAGCGGGAACCCGTTGCCGGCCGCGATCGTGCCGTCGTTCTTCTCGCATCTGGCGGCCGTCGCCGTCGGCCTCGGCCTCGTGCCGTTCATCGCCGGAGGTGCGTGGCTGCTCCGGCGCGATCCGTTCGCGATCCTCGCGCTGCTGACGACCGTGGCGCTCACGCTCGAGGTCGCGTCGTTCAACGTGCGCTTCGGTGGGGGTCTCGTGCGCGACCGCTACATCTTCTATCTCGCTCCGCTGTTCGCGATCGCGTTTGCCGCCGCCCTCGCCTCGTGGGAGCGACCCTCGTGGAAGCTCCTCGTCCCCGTGGGTGTGCTCATGATCGGCTTCGCGGCCGCGCCGCTGCCGGTCTTCGACAAGCTGAACGTCGACACGCCTGTGTCGATCATCGACGGCTACCTGCGCCGAGAGGTCGGCGGGCTCACCGGCGCGCGCATCTTCCTCGTCGTCACCTCGCTCGTAGCGGCGGCTTTGATCGTCGAAGCAGGTGTCCTACTCGGGCGTCGAGCTGCTCTCCTGCTCGCACTGCTCGCGCTCCTCCTGACGAGTGCCGAGACCGGATACGCCGTCGAGCGAATGTTCCGGGTCAATGGCACGGCCGGCAGGCCGCTCACCGTCGATCCGAGCTCGCAGCTCGCGTGGGTCGACAAGATCGTCGGGCGCGACGCCAACGTGACGATGGTCCCGTACCCGATCGTCCCGGGCGACTACTGGTCGAGCGCGGCGTACTGGTGGGACATGGAGTTCTGGAACGTCTCCGCCGATCGCACGGCCGGGATCCCTGCCGAGTTCGAGTGGACGCCGAGCACGTTCCCGAAGCTCGCGCTGACGTTCGACCGGATCGGCCGCGCGAGCATCTCCCCACCGGGCGACGTGCTGCAGGCTGTGGCCGACGCGCGATTCCACATCGCGGGCACCGTCGCGATCAACAACCGCAACGTGTTCCTCGTGCATCCCGAGCTCCCGTGGCGCGCGGACTGGACGACGACCGGCCTCTACGACGACGGGTGGACGAAGCCGGGAGTCGTCGCGCACATCCGCGTCTATGCGTATCCCGGCCAGGACCGGAGCGTGATCCGGACGGTCACGGTCTCCGCCTACGCCCCGAGCGGGATCACCTCGCGCCCGCTCATCGTTGGCACCTCCCGCACGGTCGCGGGCGCTAACGAGGTGTCCGTCGACGCAACCGTGTGCGTGCCGCCGAGCGGCTCGGCTGAGCTCCCGGTCCGAGTCGAGGGCGCGTCGTCGATCTACGGCGATCCCACCACGGACCTGTCAACCTCCGAGCCACGCGCCGGCGGCGTCCAGATCTCCCGGATCTACCTCTCCGGGCAGATCGGCGCGGATTGCTGACATTCCACAAAAACGCGAGAACCCGCTTGTGCGGGTCCTCGCGTTGATCGGTGCTGAGCTTCCGACTAGTGGATATCGATGTTGCCTCCCTGGAGCGGCTTCATGCCGGAGTCGTAGCCGTTGCTGAGCATGATCCCGTAGGCGTCGTTGGTCGAAGGCTCGCCCATGTCGGTGACGTCGATCCGGAAGATCCACGTGCCGGAGCCGTCGATCGTCGCCTCGCCAAAGATCGACGCATGCTGGCGCGCGCTGTCGCACGTCGTCGCTGTGATCTTCGTCGAGTGCACGTTCATCGGCTGGGCGGGGCCTTGATCCTGATACTCCTCCTCGCCCGTCGGGTTACCACTCGAGTCGACGTTGGCGTTCCCGCCGAAGTTGGAGCGGTCGCCGTTGTTGGCGATGATCCAGCCGCCGTTGGTGATCTTCACCGTGCAGAAGGAAGTACTCGGTGGCAGCGTCCACACCTTGGACGCGGGGACTGCCTGCGGTGTGTCGCTGGCGTCCCAGACCCCGTTCCCGTTCGAGTCGACGGCGGCATCGATCTCGTCCACTCCGGGTAGCGACGCCGTGAAGCAGAACGTCGCCTCGCCGCTCGCGTTCGTGGTGGACACGCCGCTCGACGGGCTCGCGTGGGTCGCTGGGGACGTCGGGACGTTGAACGCCACTGAGACGTTCGGAACGGGGTTCCCGAATGTATCCGTCACCGTCGCGGTCTCACAGTGTTGTTCGCCGACGACGTTCGTCGCAGCCGCGGGCGACAACACCACCTTCGCGGGTGCGCCGGCCACGACGGTCACTGAGATCTCCTCCGGATTACCGCGAGGCACGCCATCCGCAAAGCCCTGGACCTCGCAGGTGTAGGTGCCGACGAGCGTCGGTGCCGTGATCGTCTCGGTGAACGCAAGATCGACAGGCGCAGTGACGTTCGTGTAGCTGGACGGGCTGAAGCCGATACTGCCGCCAGCGGTCACGAGCGTGCACGGACCGGTCACTGCCAGGTGCGCCTCACCGATGTGTGCGGCCGCCGCCTTGATCGCGTTCACGATGATCCCGGGGAGCGTCCCGCTGCCGCCGCTCGACACGGCGGTACCGCCGGTTGCGCCGGCGAGCTGCGAGTAACACGAGAGGAACGACCCATAGCTGATCATCAACAGCTTGTCGTTGGCCGCGGTGAGCCCGTTGATCGCTGCTGACGTGTGGATGTCGTCTGCTGTCCCGAGGATGGTGTCCCGGCCCGGGTCGAGCGGAGAGGTGTTCGGGCACGCGCTGAAGGTCGAGTTCTGGACCGGGTCGTGACCGATGTTGTCTCCGAGCACGATGAGGAACCTCACGGCCGCGGGGTTGTACACAAGCGCGGGATCGTTCACCGCCTCGAAGAATGTCCGGTTGTAGGCCTCGGGCCCGTCGCCGCCACCGCTCGCCGACATCGTTCCGATCGCGGCCGAAACGACGGCGGCGCTGCTGGTGAAGGGCGCCTTCAGCAGGTAGGGATAGTCGCCCGCGCCGCCGAACGTGAAGGGCGGGTACTGCCCGACGTTCGGATAGTCCTTGAAATCGACGACCGCGAAACGCGCCCCGGGGATCTGCGCCTGGACCTGGGTGACGATATTCGTCGCGTCCGCTTTCGCTTGTGCGATCGCCGGGCCCATGCTCCCGGTCGTGTCGATCGCGAGAACGATGTCGGCAGCGCCAGGCAGCGCATCCAGGTGGTAGGTCTTGGCGACGGTGGTCGACGAACCGGCCTTCATGGTCAGCGTGACCGTGGCCGGCTGAAGCGAGTCGGCGAGCGCCGGTAGGGCGTTGACAAGCATGGCCAGGACCAGCGCTGTCAGCGCCACCAGCAAACGGATGGTCAGTGGGCGTCGCATTTCTCCCCTTCTCCCGAAAATGAGCTTGCGAGCCACGAACGCCAACCGACGCTGGTTCGCAAACGATGACAATCAGGAGTTCCCCTGCAAGGGACGCCCGCTACGCGGGCGGTTGCCCGATTTCCGGGCCGGATCTTTCTCGGCCGCATGTCGTATCGAACGGCCCGAGTTGGGGCAAAGGCCGTAGAGAATCCTTTCGTCCGCTTCGCGCGTTAGGGACTAGGGAGCCACGAGAAAGGCACCGATGGACGACACACCCGGACCGATCGCTCCGGCTTTGGTAGTCGACGAGGATGAAGGGGCTCGCGCGGCAATCGCAAGCGCGCTCGCTCGTGCCGGGTACGCGACACTCGAGGCGCTGAGCGGAGAGGAGGCCGTCGAGATCGCCCGCCGCACCCCGCCCATGCTCGTCGCACTCGAGGTCGCGCTCCCGGGGATCTGCGGCTATCAGGTGCTCCGTGAGCTGAGGGCCGAGTTCGGCCCTGGGCTGCCCATCGTGTTCGTCTCGGGCGTGAGGACAGAAGCGTGCGACCGCGTGGCCGGAATGCTGCTCGGTGCCGATGACTACTTCGTCAAGCCGATTGCGTCCGACGAGTTCCTGCTTCGGGTGCAGAGGCTTCTCGTGCGATCGAGGCCGGTTGCCGCCGCAGTCGCCTCGAGGCTGACCTCGCGGGAGCAGGAGGTTTTACGCCTGCTCGCCGAAGGCCTCGACGCGGCTGAGATTGCCGGCCGCCTCTTCATCTCTAGGAAGACCGTCAGGACGCACATCGAGAACATCTACCGGAAGCTTCAGGTTCACAACCGAGCGCAAGCGGTTGGTCTCGCCTACCGGCAGGAGCTCCTCGGCTCGTCCGTCTAGGCTGGACCGTCTCCGCGATGTGTCGCGGAAGAACAAGGCAGCCTCAGGCTATTGCGATGATCATGGGCGGTGACGGGATCGAACCGCCGACCTCCTCGGTGTAAACGAGGCGCTCTCCCAGCTGAGCTAACCGCCCGAGTTATGGCAATACCCCCAACGGGATTCGAACCCGTGCTGCCGGCGTGAAAGGCCGGAGTCCTAGGCCACTAGACGATGGGGGCGCTCGGTGCAGAGTACCGTTGCCCCGTGACCGACATCCGGCCCGTGACCGATGACGATTTCGACGCGGTATTCGACCTGCTGACCGCCCGCAGCCGCGCGGCGTTCGGCATCGCCGCCGAGCAGCCGGCGTTCCTCCGCCAGCGCTGGGACTCCGCCTCGACGGACAACTGGGTGGCGATCGAGAACGGCGCGATCGTCGGGTACGCCGGGCTCGACGAGAACCGCGACTTCGTCCACGCCGCCAAGGATCCCGGCGTCGGCGACGCACTGCTCGCGCACATCGAGCAGCATGCGAGAGACCGCGGCTTCCCGTACGTCGAGGTGGTTTCCGCACGGGAGGACGCTCCGCTCTACAGCGCGGTGCAGCGCAACGGTTACGCGCTCGAGCGCGAGATCCTGCGCATGTGGCGGCTGCTCGACGGCGCGGTGCCGGAGCCGACGTGGCCCGACGGTGTCGCGGTCCGCACCTACACCGACGCGGACGCGGAGCGCGTGCACGCACTCCTCGACGAGCAGTACGCCGGCTGGGATCCGAACTACGTCGGGCGGAGTCACCCGAGCTGGCTCACGTTCATGACGGGGCACGACGACTTCGATCCTGCGATGTGGTTCCTGGTTGAGCGCGACGGCGAGCTCGTGGCGTGCGCGCTGCACTGGAAAGCGACCGACCGGCGTGGCTGGGTGAAGGACCTCGTCGTCCGCGAGAGCGAGCGCGGGCGCGGTCTTGCCAAGGCACTGCTCCACCACGGGTTCCGCGAGTACTCGGCGCGTGGCGCCGATCGCGTGGGGCTGAAGGTGGACTCGACGAACCCGACGGGGGCGCCGCAGCTGTACGAGCGCCTGGGCTTCGTCACCGACCAGCGACTAGGGATCTGGCAGAAACAGCTGTGACCACGGCGACGACCGTCTCGCTGCTCCGCTGGCTCCGCCGTCAACTGCGCGAGGCGACACCCACGCGCGAGCGGCTCGAGGCGGCGATTGCGAACAACGACCCCTCCGAAGCGCGGCGGCTGCTGAAGGGAATGGACTTCAACGACGCTCAGCGACATCACGTCGAATCGCTGCTGAACGAGTGGGAACGCGAGGTTGCCAGCTAACCAGCGCGGCCCGCTATCGTCAGTGACTGCGTGAGGGGTCGCACGCTCATCGCCGCTTCGGCGGTCGCAGTCACTCTCGCTGGTGCAACACCGGCGTCGTCGGTCACCCCACTCGAGCGCTCCGCGCTGAAGGCGCTGGCTACCTCACGCGTCACACCGACGACGAAGGAGCGCGGTCGCGCCGAGGTGCGCCGCGCCGCATATCTCGCGCACACGCTGCCGGGCGGTAGGCGCGAGCACGTCAGCGTCGCGCTCGCGGAGATCGCATCGTTCGCCGGCAAGATGACCGAGCCGCGCGCGCTCGCCTTGATCGGCGAGCTGAAAGCGAACGACGACTACTTTCTCAAGCACTACGCGCCGGCGCCGAAGACCGACATCACAGACGCGGACGGCATCGTCTACCGCTACTTCGCCGGGCGCTGCTTCGAGTTTCATCCACTCGCGAACTTCGGCGCGCTGAACGCACGGGTCGCGGCAGGCGACATCGAAGGGTCGCAGCGCCTGGCGGACGCGCTCATCGCGCGCGGCGTCTACCAGGCGAGCGGCGGCATCGGCTGGGAGTACACGTTCCCCTACGCCGGCGGGCGCGCGCCGTGGCTCTCCGGAATGGCGCAGGCCGTCGCGGCACAAGCGCTCGCCCGCACCGCGGGGCTCGTGCCGGCGGAAGCGACATCACTGATGGGCAAGGCGCGCGCTGCGTATCAGGCGATCCCCGGCCGCTTGCTCACGTCCGTCGCCGCGGGACCGTGGATCCGCCTCTACTCCTTCACGTCACTGCCGGTGCTGAATGCGCAGCTGCAGACGGTGATCTCGCTGCAGTCGTACGCAACGACGGCGGAGGACCCAGTCGCGGCGGCGCTCGCGATGCGTATGCAGCGTGCTGCGGCCGCGACGCTCCCGCGTTTCGACACCGGCTACTGGAGCTACTACGCGCTGCCCCACGACCCATCGCCGCTCGACTACCACGAGTACGTCGTGCAGCTCCTGCAGCGGCTCAAGTCGGCCGATCCGCGCTTCGCGGACGCCGCCGTGCGCTTCGCGTCGTACGAGAAACAGCCGCCGGCGTTCCAGCTGGCCTCCGGCTCGCTCGGCGCGCTGACGTTCTGGATCTCGAAGCCGTCGACGGTCTCCGTCGTCACCGGCGCAGGCCCGTCGCGGCGCGTCTCCCTCGACGGAGGCTGGCACACGCTGTCCTGGGGCGTGCCGAAGCGAGCGGGCGCGTATCCCATTCATGTCACAGCGACCGACTCGGCCGGAAACCATGCCTCCTTCGACGCACTGCCGATCGTACGAGCAACCTCGACGGTGCCGAAGCGCGCAACGCAATCTGCCCGCGACGCGACGCCGCAGCCCGCGCCGTCGTTCCGCGTCGGCGCGGCACTCGCTGATCCGTCACAGTCCGAGCTCGCAGTGCAGGCGGGCCTGCACATCGTCCGCCTCAACGTGACGTGGCCGCCGGGCGCAACGGCGCCGGACCCGACACTCGTTGCGGCGTTGCAAGCGCAAGCTCCCGTCGAGACGATCGTCGAGCTGGTCGCGACGCCGCTGCCAGCGGACGACCCCGGGCGCGCAGCGCTCGCGCAATACGCCGCTGCGCTCGTTGCGAACGTCAAGCTGCTCCACGCCCTCGTCCTTGCGCCGGCACCGCTCGCAGCCGACACGCCCTCGTACGTCGCCGCGTTCAGCGCCATCCGCGCAGCACTGCCCGACTCGCCGCTCGGCGTTGCAGTCGACGGGAACATCGATCCGGCCGGGACCGTGAGCGGGCTTGCCGGCCTCGACGCGAACCTGGTCGCGTTCCGTCCCGCTGCCGTACCCGCGAAGGGCGTCTGGACGCTGGCGGATCGTTCCCCGCTCACGGACGCGTTCCCGGACGCGTCGCTCGTGATCGACGGTGCGCCCTTGCCCTACGCGGCTGCTCTGAAGACGGCTGCCTGCGCCGGCGACGTGAGCGGGGTGCTGTTCGACCGGCTCTCCGATGCCACGCGCGCCGGGCTCCGTCCCACGATCGGGACCGCAGAGCGGGGCGCGTTCGTGTGCCCCGGCGTCACCGCGAACGCGCTGCCGTTCGAGATCCAGTACCCGACCGGGCTCACACAGCCGATCGCCGTCTCGCTCAACTGCAACCGAGACTGCCTCTACCTGGTCACGCTCGACGGGGCCGACGGCCGCCCCGTCGTCGCCAACCGGGGCCAGCTCAACGGCGGGCCTGCGAGCCCGCTGACCAAGATCACACTCCCGCGCGCGAAGCTCGCGCCAGGGACCTACCGGATCGACGTGCGGATCGTCGCGCGCGTCAACCCGGGCGCGGTTACTCGGGACCTCGGCCCCCCGCTCGCCGCGGGCTAGCTCTTCTTGCGACGGACGATCTGGAGGCCCCACGCGTCGCCCGACGCGAACAGTGCGTCCGGGTCGACGTCCTCGAGCCACCCGAGGAAGTGTGTCTCGGGGTCGTCCTCGGTCGAGCCGTAGACCGCGGCCCGGCCGGCATCGAGCTCCCTGCTCAGGTCGTCTCCGCGCTCGAGCGCCGCCAAGCGCTCCTCGACTGCGCTGCCTTCCGCGTACCCTTTGCCCATGAGGGCAGCGTACTCCGGTGCGCAATCCTGAAACAGGGGCCGGTAGCTCAGTTGGTAGAGCAGGGGACTTTTAATCCCAAGGTCGTAGGTTCGATCCCTACCCGGCCCACCTAACATGACAAGGCCGATGGTCGATCTCGAGCTCCCGCGCACGCCGGAGGACCGCCGCCTGTACTCCCTCGAGGGCGTCGGGACGGTTCGCCAGGATGGACTGTTCTCGCGCAGCGTTACCGCCGAAGCGGGCGGAAGGAGCTGGCGCTTCACACGCCGCGGGTTCTGGCAGCGGGCGATGGAGGCGACAGACGCCGCCGGCACCATCGTCGGCGAGTTCGAGCCGCGGAGCATTCGTCGCGGTGGCCGCCTCGCCTGGAGCGGTCGCGAGCTCACACTGCAACCGGTCAGTCCGCTGCGCGAGCGCTACGTGCTCAACGAAGGGATCGCGATCTCGCGCTGATCCATGGCAAGAGCTGGGGCAAGCGTCCGGTCGAGATCAGCATCGCGGACCCCGGCGCGATCGATCCGGGACCGCTCCTCTTCGCCGCGTTCGTCGTGCACCAGCTAGCCGTGAACGCTGCGAACTCCGCCGGGGCAGGGTCGACCGCCGCAGTCAGCTGAGGCATCCTGAGGCGATTCCTAAGTAGCTCTCCGGTTGCCGTTAGGTCCGCGCACGAAGCTGCGTCTGTCGCCTAACTCTCCTGTGGCGACTGTGACAAGCGGGCGGACGCAGAACCGCCGTGGGGACTGACCAGACTGCTGCGGGCGGCGCCCGCCGCCCGCAGCAGGTCCACCGATCATCGTACGAAGACGCCCGTTCATCGTATGATTGAGCCCGATGCCTACCGAACGTTTCCTCGTGACAGGCGGCCGCGGCTGCATCGGAGCCTGGGCGATCAAGCTGCTGCTCGA
>Ga0070681_10003649_pt1 | contig 14448 bp, 11 predicted proteins | sample KBSC83BmetaG_FD_65650 | JGI IMG/M metagenome (GOLD analysis project Ga0070681, IMG submission 65650) | Corn rhizosphere microbial communities from Kellogg Biological Station, Michigan, USA - KBS C8-3B metaG | ecosystem: Host-associated > Plants > Roots > Rhizosphere | place: USA: Michigan... | reverse complement strand
TGGAGATGGGCGTGCAAAGCGTCGAGCTGGGTGGAGCACCGAGCTCGTCGGCACTAATGGTAAGGCCAGTCGATTTTCCGGTGTTGGGCTTCGGACTTGGGCTGTTCAAGACTGCCCAGCTCGTGCGCGCCGGATCCTTTGCCGGAAGCTTCCGCGACTTCACCGCGATTGACCTCGAGACCACCGACAACGATGTCGGCCGCGCTGAAGTCGTGGAGATTGCGGCGGTGCGTGTCCGGCACGGACGCATCGTCGACGAGTTTCACTCTCTGGTAAAGCCGAATGTGCCGATCACCGCCGGCGCGCTCGGGGCGCACGGCATCTCGGAGTCGGATGTCGCGGACGCGCCTGGCTTCGAGATGATGTGGCAGCGGTTCAGGGACTTTTGCGGGTCCGACGTTCTCGTCGCCCACAACGGCTACAGGTTCGACTTCCCGGTCCTGAGACGGATGGCCGCCAAGCTTCCGCGCGGCTCGGACTTCTCCACCTACGACACTCTTCCACTCGCACGCTCGCTGTACGCGACGAGCTGCAAGCTATCGCACCTCGCGAAACGCTACGGCATCAACGCCGGCCGCTCGCACCGCGCTCTCGACGACGCGCGCACTCTGGCGAAGCTGTTCCCGGCGCTCACCCAAAGTCGCGTCGAGTACGGACGCAAAACTGCACTCGTCGGACTGCTCGACCACCTTGGGATCGCTCTGGCGCTGAGCGATCGGGATTCACTCTGTGAGGAAGCGCGCAAATTTCTGGATTGGGTGCCGCCGTATTCGCTGGGACGCCACAGCGATTGCCTCGATTGCTACCGCCTGGACAGGGAGCAGTGCGGAGATCAGTCGCTACCGACGGTCGATGAAGTCGTCACGTTCCTCGGCGGGCACAGCCTGATGGAGCGTCTGCGCACTGAGCGATCGGCGGCGAGCAGGTATCCGGAAACGATGGCGAGATTGCGGCGATTGATCGATGCGTGTGCGAAGGGCGAGCTGCCGGCGCAGATCTGCACCTTCCTCGAGCGCGCGGTGCTTTCACGGTATGACGGCGCGGAGACGGAGCACAACCGAGTCAACCTACTGACAATGCATTCGACGAAGGGACTCGAGTTCTCGCGCGTGTATATCGTCGGCGTGGAAGACGAGCAGCTGATACCGGTGCCGCGCGACGGCGTGCTCAGCAAGCAGGACCTGGAGGAAGCGCGGCGACTGCTCTATGTCGGAATTACGCGTACGCGAGACCGGCTCGTGATGACGCGCGCCCGCACGCGCGCCGACAAATCTACCGGGGGCCATCGGTTCCTCGATGAGATGGGAATCAACCCGCGCACGCCGCCGGCGTAACGCTAGCGAGCCTGAGCGCGGGTCACGCGCCAGATCGTGTTGCCGACATCGTCGGCGACGAGTAGAGCGCCAGCCTTGTCGATCGCGACACCGACCGGGCGGCCCATCGCATCACCGTTGGGCTTGATGAAGCCGGTCAGAACGTCGATCGGCTCGCCATTCGGCCGGCCGTGGTCGAACGGAACGAAAATCACCTTGTAACCGCTGTAGGGTTTGCGATTCCAGGAGCCGTGCTGGCCGACGAACATTCCCTGATTGAATCGCGCCGGCAGATCGCGGGCGCCGGACCAGGTGAGGCCAAGCGAAGCAGTGTGTGATCCGAGAGCGTAGTCGGGCACGATCGCCCGCTCGATGAGCCCCGGACGTTGCGGCTTGACGCGATAGTCGACGTGCCTGCCGTAGTAGCTGAAAGGCCAACCGTAGAAGCCACCGTCCCGCACCGACGTGATGTAGTCCGGAACGAGATCGCTGCCGAGCTCGTCACGCTCGTTGACCGCGACCCATAGTTTCCCGCTCTCGGGCTCCCACGCCAGTCCGACCGGATTGCGCAGCCCGCTGGCAAAGACGCGATGCTTTCCCGTAGCGCGATCGATTTCCCAGATTGCCGCGCGTCCCTGCTCGTGGAGAAGATCGTTCTCTGCGGCGTTGCTGTTGGATCCCACCGACGCGTAGAGCTTGGACCCGTCTGCACTGGCGATGACGTTCTTGGTCCAATGGTGATTGATTCGACCCGCGGGCAGATCGACCACTTTCACGGGCGTCGCGGTGATCGAGCTCACTCCGCTGGTGTAGGGGAAGCGGACGATCCCGTCGCTGTTGGCGACGTAGAGCTGGTTGTCCACCAGCGTCATCCCGAACGGCGCGTAGAGTCCGGACAGGAAGATCGACCTCGTATCGGCGATGCCATCGCCATCGGAGTCGCGCAGCAGGACAATGCGATTCTGGCTGGGAACCGCGCCGCCCGCCTTTCGCTGATAGAGCCTGAAGAAAAATCCTTTGATGCCTTTGCCGTCGTCGGGTCGTTTCGGCGCGTTGGTCTCCGCAACGAGCACGTCACCGTTGGGGAGCACATAGAGCCAGCGCGGATGATCGAGCCCGCGCGCGAACGGACGGACCGCCAGACCGTCGGCCGCGACAGGCATCGCTTGCTCACGCCATCCCTTTGCCGTGACGACGTTGATAACCGGCACGATCGATTCTTTCGGCCGAGGGATCACTGGCGCCACCCCTGACTCGGCCGAAACCGGAACCCGCGCCGGTGTGCCGCACGCCGAGACGCCGGCCAACACGCCCATCGAGATCACGGCTTGAACAACTGTAGGGGCGAGATTGCGACGCATGCCGCGAACGGGCGCAAGAATCACGCAATTCGCGGCCGAATGATAAGTTTGAAGGCATGTCTGAACGCGAACGGCAACACGCGCGCGGTGAATGGCGAGTCGCGGTCGGTGATCAGGAAACGTCGGCGGTGTTCGAGCCCGCATCGGGCGGGTCCGCAACGAGCCTCGTTTTCGTTTGCGCCCACGGCGCCGGCGGGAACATGAACGATCGAAGCGTGCTCGCGACCGCCAACGCGCTTCGCGGGCGGGGCTTCGGCGTCGTGCGCTTCAACTTTCTCTACCGGGAACGGAAGTCGGGGCGGCCCGACCCGATGCCTAAGCTCGAGGAGTGCTACGCCGCGGTTGTCGCGCGAACACGCAGCGAGCTCTCGCCCGCGACGCTGGTGATCGGCGGACGATCGATGGGCGGCAGAGCCGCATCGATGCTCGCCGCCGGCGGATTCGGCTGCGACGGCCTGCTACTTCTCGCTTACCCGCTGCATCCCCCCGGAAAACCCGATCAGCTTCGCGACGCACATCTACCGGCGATCAAAGTTCCTGTCATCTGTTTCAACGGCACGCGCGATCCGTTCTGCACACCGGCGCTGATGGAACGGGTTGTGAAGCGTCTCGGGGACAAGTGGGAGATGCATTGGGTCGAAGGCGCGGACCACAGCTTTCACGTGCTGAAGTCGTCCGGAAAGACCGACGCGCAGATAATGAACGAGATCGCCGATGCAAGCGCGGAGTGGGCGGCGCGCATCAGCGGCAGCCCAACAGGGAGTGGACATGCTCGGAGCTAAGGATGCAATTGCCACCGTCGCGGTGAAAGATCTTCAGGCGGCGAAAAAATTCTACGAAGGAAGCGTTGGGCTCAAGCCACTTCCGACTCAACAGCCAGAAGTCGTCAACTACAAGAGTGGAAACTCGACGCTGCTCGTCTACCGCTCACAGTTCGCCGGAACCAACAAAGCGACCGCTGTCACCTGGACGGTTGACGACACCGAGGCGGAGGTGCGCGCGCTCAAGTCGAAGGGCGTCGTCTTCGAGCACTACGACATGCCCGGGGCGACCCTCAAAGGCGACGTCCACGTCATGGGTGACATGAAGGCGGCGTGGTTCAAGGACCCCGACGGAAACATCCTCGCCATCGTCGGACGCTGATCCACCCGCGCTACCCGCGCTGCCGATTCGGAAGTAGCGGCACCACAACCACTTACGAATTCGAGAAAAAACCAGCGACGCGTGTCGATTTCGTGCGCGCCCGTTCGTCGCTTTGGTAGAAGGCGAGCAGCCGCGAAGACGCGGCCCAAACTGTAAAGAAAGGAGACGAAAATGCCGCGGTTCATAGTGATGGTGAAAGCCACCAAGGAGTCCGAAGCCGGTGTGATGCCCACCGAACAGGATTTTGCTGCGATGGGCAAGTACAACGAAGAGCTGGTGAAGGCGGGCGTGATGCTGGCCGGCGAAGGCTTGCAGCCCAGCTCGAAGGGAGCGCGCGTCAGGTTCAACGGTAAGAACAGAACCGTCGTCGACGGACCGTTTCCCGAGACCAAGGAGCTGGTCGCAGGCTTCTGGCTCTGGCAGGTGAAGTCGCTCGCCGAGGCCGTCGAGTGGGTAAAGCGCTGTCCCAATCCGATGCCGACTGGCGAGTCGGTGATCGAGATCCGGCAGATCTTCGAGGCTGAAGACCTGGGCGAGGGATTCACGGAGAAGCTGAGAAAACAGGAAGAGGAAATCGGACGGCTGGCCAAGCAGAACGCAAAGAAGAGCGCGAAGCGATAACGACGTCACCGCTGCCCCTTGCACCGAAGGAAGAACGTGGTGTGATTGGAGGCCGTGACGGCCTCCGATACCCACCGCGCCATCGATGCGGTATGGCGAATTGAGTCGGCGAAATTGATCGCCGGGCTGACGCGCATCGTGCGCGATGTCGGGCTCGCCGAAGATCTCGCGCAGGACGCGCTCCTCGCGGCGCTCGAGAAGTGGCCGGAGACGGGCGTGCCGGACAATCCGGGAGCGTGGTTGATGGCGACGGCGAAGCACCGTGCGATCGACACCTTCCGGCGCTCGGCGCGAGTGGAGCGCAAGCACGAAGAGCTTGGCCACGAGCTGGAGACCCGGCAGGAGGAAATGGTGCGGGAGCTCGAGGAAGCGATCGATGACGACATCGGCGACGACGTGCTGCGACTGATCTTCATGTCGTGTCACCCGATCCTGTCGCGCGAAGCACGGGCCGCCCTCACGCTGCGCCTGCTCGGCGGTCTCACCACCGACGAGATCGCGCGCGCATTCCTCGCGCCCGAAGCGACGATTGCGCAGCGAATCGTGCGCGCCAAGCGCACGCTTACGGATGCGCAAGTTCCCTTCGAGGTTCCCCGCGGCCCCGACCTGGCTTCACGACTCGCGTCGGTGCTCGAGGTCATCTATCTGATCTTCAACGAAGGCTATTCGGCGACGGCGGGCGACGATCTGGTGCGTCCCGCACTGTGCGAGGATGCGCTGCGGCTCGGCCGGGTTCTGGCCGAGCTGGCGCCCGGGGAGCCGGAAGTCCACGGACTGGTCGCGCTGATGGAGATTCACGCGTCGCGATTGCGCACGCGCACCAATGCGGCGGGCGAGGCGATCCTTCTCCTCGAACAGGATCGGGGGCGCTGGGACCGGCTTCTCATTCAGCGCGGGCTCACCGCACTTGAGCGCGCCGAGCGACTTGGCGGCGCGAATGGGCCGTACGCGCTGCAAGCGGCGATCGTGGCTTGTCACGCGCGTGCCCACACGGCGGCAGAAACCGATTGGCGGCGCATCGCTTCGCTTTACGATGCGCTGGCGGATGTAGTGCCTTCGCCGATCGTGGAGCTCAATCGGGCGGTGGCTGTCGGAATGGCGTTCGGCGCCGCGGAGGGTCTGGAGATCATCGATGCGATCGCAGGTGAGCCGGCGCTCAAGGGCTATCACCTCGTCGCGGCCGCGCGCGCCGACATGCTGGAGAAGCTTGGTCGCAACGACGAAGCGCGCAGCGAGTTCGAGCGCGCTGCAGCACTCACCCGTAACGCGCGCGAGCGGGATCTGCTGCTCAAACGCGCCAGATCGAACGACGACGCGCAGCAACAGGCGCGATGAAGGAGGGAAGCCATGCCCATCTTTGAAGCGTCGCGGTCCGAGTGGACCGCCAGGATGCTGAGTGTTTTGCGAATCGTGAGCGGCCTGGTGTTCTTCACCGCCGGCACGACGAAGCTGTTCATGTTTCCGCCGTACCCGGCGCAGCTACCGACGATGGCGCCGACCCCGATGTGGGAGTTCCACGTCGCCGGCTACCTCGAGGTTTACCTTGGCGCCGCGTTCACCCTCGGATTGTTTACGCGGCCGGTCGCCTTCATTCTCGCCGGTGAAATGGCAGTCGCGTATTTCCAGGCCAGCTACCCGCTCTCATTCTGGCCGACGAGCAACTGGGGGGTCCCCGCGGTACTCCACTGCTTCATTTTCCTCTATTTCATCTTCGCGGGCGCGGGACCGTGGAGCATTGACGCGCTGATCGCGCGCTCGCGGCGCGGCGCGATCGCTTGACCGAAGTAACAGCTCCAGTCACCGCGAAGCCGGAGCCGTCGGCACCGTCGGCAAAGGCGGAACGTCGTCGCTACGACCGGTCGATCATCGAGGGCCCGCTGCTTCCCGCCGTCTGGAAGCTGGCGTGGCCGACGATGCTCACCAACGTCGTCGGCGGCTTGCAGGCGATGGTCGATCAGGCGCTCGTCGGACACCTGATCGGCTACCAGGCCAACGCCGCGATTGGTGTCAGCTCCCAGATCTTTCTCGTCGTTGTCATCTTCATCTCGTCGCTGTTCAGCGGGATGAGCGTGCTGGTGGCGCGATTCGCCGGCGCCGGCGAGCACGACATGGTCGATCGCACCGTCTACCAGGCGTTCGTGACGGCGATCGGAATTGCACTGCTGATAATGGCGCCGATCGGCTACATGGCCTCGCCGGCGCTGCTCGATTTCGTCAACGCAGCGCCGGCGGTGAAGGCGGAGGCATTGCCGTTTCTCCGCATCTCGTTCGTCTTCAGCAGCGGCATGCTGGTGTTCTTCATGCTCGGCGGCGCGCTCCGCTCCGCGGGCGACGCGCGGACGCCGATGATCCTCGGCGTGTCGCTGACGGTGCTCAACGTCGTGTTCAACGTGATACTCATTCGCGGATTAGGGCCGATCCCCGCGTTCGGCACCAAGGGCGCGGCGATGGGGACGAGTCTCGCGTCGGGACTCCTCGCCGTCTATTCGCTCTGGAAGCTCTGGACGGGCGGGTGGGTGGTGTCGTTCCCGCGCGGCCGCGGCTGGGGACTCGACTGGGAGATCATTCGGGCGCTGTTCCGATTCGGATTGCCAACGGGGTTCCAGGGCATCGCGATGAACATCGGCGGCGTGCTGATGCTGGCGTTCATCGGCTCCCTCGAGCAGAGCGCGGCGGCGCAGGCAGCGTTCGCGGTTTGCTACTCGCAGCTCTTCTCGCTGGTGACGTGGACTTCGGTTGGCCTGATGGGCGCGTCGGCGGCAATCGCCGGCCAGAATCTCGGCGCCGGCAAGGCGGATCGTGCGGCGGCAGCGGTTCACGTCGCGGCGCGCATCGGCATCGCATCGGCAGCGATCGTCGGCGCGATGTTCCTGCTGATTCCGCGGCAGCTGCTCGGGATTTTCGGAATGACCGATCCAGTCGTCGTCGGGATCGGTGTCCAGCTACTGCATGTGCTGAGCATCTCGGGGCTGCTGATCGCGGCTGCGCTGACCTACACCGGCGGCCTGCAGGGAACGGGGGACACCAAGAGTCCGCTCTACATCTCGATCGTCTCGCAGATGGTCGTGCCGCTCGGCATCTGCTTCGTCATCAAGCAGGTTAGCACGCTCGATCCGATCGATATCTGGATCGCCATTCTGGTCGGCCACGCGACCCGCTGCTTGTTGAGCGTCGTGAGGTTCAATCAGGGACGCTGGCGGGAGATCTCGGTCGGAGTACATCGGACAGTATAGGTTGGAACTGCAACTTAAAAACTACCGGCGGGCGGCTGTCGGCCGAACCGCTTGACTTCAGATGCCGCGGTTCATCCAACCCGCGCTCGGAGCAGCCAGCTGCTCCGCCGGCAGCCCCTAGCTGGTAGTCTTCAGTTGCAGTTCAGAAGTTAGCGCGCGGCCTCGAGCCGGCCCGCACTCAGCCTCAAGCCGGTAGTCTTGAGTGGCAGTTATTGCCTGATCCTGTTGTGCACCAAAGCCAGCGCCGTGTTATCCGGCCCCGGCTCGCACCTGGACCTTCGCAGTCCCCACAGCTGCACCGCGACGGAAATCGTCTGCTCGATCGCCTGCGCCTGGCCGTCGGCGGGTGCGTGGGAGAGGAGCATCAATCGGGTCGAGTCGAGTGCGGGCGCGACATCGGGGGCCTGCGCGCCGAGGCATTTCCGCACGGCGTCGACGGTGAGCTGCAGCAGGTTTCGGCTGCGCCGCATCTGCTCGGCGAGGGAGAGCCCGCTCTGGGTCGGGTCCATGGCGATCGCGCTGTCGATGACGGCGATCCGTCCTTTCATTGACGTCGTATCGGGCGTGAGCTTCTGCGCCGCGAGCAAGTCGGTGCGGCCGGTGCCGAGATCGCCCAATGAGAGTGCGGCGTCGGCAAGCCCGACATAGGCATCGACATCGCCCGGATTCTTGCGCAGAAAATCACGGAAAATCGCGACGGCACGCGAAGGCGATCCGGCCTGCACGAACAGGTGCGCGATCAGCTTGCGATGATCTCCGTCGTTGGTCGAGTCGTCCTGGATCGGCAGCAGCTCGGCGAGCAGCTCCTGCTTCGCGTTGGTGCGCGACAGGAGATCGATCAGCTCGAACCGCGCGGCTAGGCGGCGACTACTTTCCGCCGGTGGCCAGTTCCCGTAGATCGCGCTGTGATAGTAGGTCTTCGCCTGGTCGATCTTGCCTTCCTTCTCCATCACGTGCGCCATGGCGAGGTTCGCAGGTCCGTCCGTCGGTTGGCGCTCGAGGAGCGGTGCCAGGAGCATCTGCGCGTCGTCGGGGCGGCCATCGGCCAGAATGGCTTCGGAAAGAGCCGTCGTGTAGGTCGGATTCTCAGGGGCGAGAGTAGTCGATGCGCGGAGGTGATCGATTGCCGCACCGCTCTTCCCATCCTTCATCAGCTGCTGGCCGGTGGCGAACTCACGCGCGGCGTACACTTTTCGCTCGCGCGCATCAACCTTGGCCAGAGCCGTGTCGAACAGCAGCAGGCCGACGATTGCCGCGAGCACGATCGCAAACGTCACGACGAATTCGGAGGCGGTCGCGGCCGGAGGCGGTGCGGCGGGCTGGACGAGCGGCGTCCTCATAGATCCGGATGATCCTTGTAGTCGAGCTGCTCGGCGCTCTCTACGCCGTATTCTTTCAGAATGTCGGGGAGCGTCACGATGCCGAGCATGATTCGGGAGTTTGCGCGGCTCACCACCGGCAGAACCTTGTGGCCGTTGTCACGCATCCGCGCCAGCGCGCGACTCAGCGGCTGGTCGTTGTGGACGTGGGGCATGTCGACCGCGAGCTCACCGTTCGAGCGCTTCGCGATCTGCATCAGCCGCGCAATGGTCATGTCCACCCGACCGCGCTCGAGCGCGTGGGAGATATGTCGGGTGCGCACCATCCCGACGAGGCCGAGCTCGTCACCGACCGGCCACGACTCGAGATTGCTGTCTTTCACCTTTTCCGACGCCTGCACGATGGTCATGTCGGGGTGAAGCGACTCGGGTGCCTTGCGAATCGCGCTGCTGACGAGAGGAACTTCCCACTCCATCCGTGAAGAGCGTGTCGGCAGATGCAGGCCATCCTGGTGCGCCAGGGCCTCGTAGATCGGCACTTTCTGGAATCGCTGCGAGATATAGAACGCGATCAGGTTGGAGATCATCAGTGGCACGATGATCGTGTAGTCGCGCGTCACCTCGAAGATCATGATGACGGATGTCAGCGGAGTCCTGACGATGCCGGCGAAGGCGGTGCCCATTCCAACCAGCGCGTACGCACCCGGCCCTGCCGTCGATGCCGGGAAGAGCAGATGCGCCACACCGCCAACCGTCGCGCCGACCATCGATCCAATGAACAGACTCGGCCCGAAAATGCCGCCCGCGTTTCCCGATGCGTAAGCGACCGCCGTCGAGATAATCTTGAGCACCGCCAACATCGCCACGACCTTGAGCAGCATGTCCCCGTTGAGAACCCGCTCGACCTGATCGTAGCCGACGCCGAGCACCTGCGGAACGAAGTAGCCGATGATGCCAACCGTCAGTCCGCCGGCGACGGGCTGAAGCCAGAGCGACGCCCTCGGCATCTTCGCGAACACCACGCGCAGCCACAGCAGCAGCTTGACGAATGCGATCGACGCGAGCCCGCCCACGATTCCGAGCACCACGTACGCGCCAAACTCCCCGAAGCTGACGAGATGGTATTCGGGTACGTGGAAGAGCGGGTTGTCGCCGAGCACGAGGTGGAGCACCATCCACGACGCCGCTGAAGCAAGCACTACCGAGCCAAGCGCGGCGGCGTGCAGATCGCCGATGATCTCCTCGAGGGAAAACAAAACGGCGGCGATGGGTGTGTTGAACGCCGCAGCGAGGGCGGCCGCGCCGCCGACCGGAATCAGCGCTCTCACCTGCGCGCGGCTCATTCCGAGGCGGCGCGCGATCGTCGAGGCCAATCCCGATCCGATGTACACCGACGGTCCTTCGCGACCGAGCGGAATGCCGCTCGCCAGCGAGATGCAGCAGCAGGCGAACTTGCCGACGACGGAGCGCAGCGAGATGCGGCCGTCGTGGATGAACAGCGCGGCACGCGTCTGCGGGATGCCGCTACCGCGCGCCAGCGGGAAGTATTTGTAAAGGAGATATCCGGTGAGGAGCGCGCCCAGAGTGGGGACGAGCACGCGCCTCCAGCCGGCGCCCCCGGCTGGATACATCAGCGCGGCGAGTCTACCGGTGAGGAGAATGAATGCGACGACGACGAGACCGACGAGCGCGCCGATGACGAGACTCAGCAACAGCGCAAGACGGTCCTCCTTGCGTCGCAAATCCTCGAACGCGCGCCGCAGGCGCTGCGGCAGAGCCGGAAGTCTCAGCGTGCGCATCTGCTGAAACTAAACAGCGTTGGGCCGGAGTCGAAGTGTCGAATGCTCATCAGACACACTCGACGCTCGGCCCGACCGCAACGCTGGCGATTACCGGCAGCAGAACGAGATCTGAGCCGGCGAGGAACCCAAGAATCAGGGCTTGGTTACGGTGAGTCCTGAAACTGTGCCTTCGGTGTTGTGCGAAAAGCGGATTCCGTAAACACCGTCGGTGGATTTCAGTTTCCCGGTGCCGACGACGTCCGCTTTGTTGTACGTCGCGACGGTGGTGCCGTTGATCGAGCACGACACCTTGTCACCCTTCACCGACAGAGCAATGTCCTGGGTCACCGGTGATCCGGTTCCGGCGGCCTTGTGCACAGCTGCATTCTCTTCACCGCGGCCATTCATCTGGAAAGCCTTCGGCCCAAAGCCGCGGACGATGTAGCGCCCGTTGCCGTACGCCGCGCAATACAGATAGCTCTGATCCGGCGTGCCCATGTCGTTGCCGCCGATGAAGACGCCGTAAGGATGCGGGTGGTCGTTCAGGTTCATGTACTTGGGCTCGGTGAACGTGGCTTTCACCGTGTAGTCGCCGCTGGCCGTGTTGGCGGGATTCCAGTAGGCGACCGCCGGACCCGTCGTCACGTGCAGATCATTGCCCGACTTCTCCAGCTTCGCGTTCGAGAGCGCCTGGCCGCGGCTCGCTTCGTTGGCGTCGATCTGTCCCGTCCAGCCGGAGACGGAGATGCCGCCGTTGGCAACCTGACGTGATGTCTCGTTCTGAGCCTTGCTCGTGCACGCGACCGAGACGATCGCGGCGAGTGGAAGGATCGTGTAGTAACGCCGCATACGTTGCTCCTGGTAGATGATTACAGCGTTGGACACGAGACAGGGGACAAACGTGCGCCCCCTGTCTCGGTGCCGATCAGGAAGAGGCCGCTAAATCCCGCAGCGCTTTGGCCAGAAGCTGGACCTTCGCCGCGTCGCCTGAAGTACGGGCATCAACATCGAGCTGCGCGGCGAGCGCGCCAAGCGCGCTGCGCTGTTGCATGCTGGACGCGCCAGCCAACGCCTGTCTCACTTCTGAGAGACGGGCGGCGCTCAGTCCTTTCGACCGCTCCAGCTGGTCCGCGTACGCGCCGGCCAGTGCCACACTCGGCGGCCACACGATCTCCGGCTGGCCCTGGGTGTTGAAGTAGTCGTAGTGAACGGTTCTGGCCGCGTCGAGCTCGTTCTGACTGATGTACGGGCTCGGCGTCAGCTCGAGGATGTCGAGACCACGCAGGATCTCGGAGCTGACAATGTGGCCGTTGTACCAGTACGCGGACCAGGTGCCGGCGCCGGCCATTCTGGTGGAATCGACCGGACCGCGATCGAAGTACGCGATCTCGCGTGGATGCCGGGCGTCGGTCCAATCGAACACCGAGACACCGCCCTGATACCATGACTGCACCATTACGTCGCGGCCGGGAATCGGAATCAGGGAGCCGTTGTGCGCAACGCAATTCTCCTCCGGCGTCTGCGGCGCGGGCAGCTTGTAGTAGCTCTGGAACGACATGCGCTCCGTGGACGGATCCACGGTTCTGCCATCGTGCGCCATCACCGGCGTGCCGTTGGCGTCGACGAGGGTGAAGATTGCGTCTGCGCCCCAGTCGCGCGGATCGGTGGCACGGCACTTCGGCTGTCCGCCGCCGCCCCACTCGTCGGAGAAGAGAATCTTAGTCCCGTCGTTGTTGAAGGTCGCGGAATGCCAGTACGAGAAGTTGGAGTCGGCGACCGCGGCAACGCGCACCGGGTTGGTGGGGTTGCGAATGTCGAGCAGGAATCCATAGCCCTCACACGCGCCGCCGGCGAGACCGATCGCCGGATAGACGGTGATGTCGTGGCACTGGGTCGGGCCCGGGCGCGGACCATTTCCGGCAGCGGCTGGTTGGCCGATCATCTTGGCGATGATGCCGGGAAGTGCCGCGCGCAACGTGGCGCTGTCGGCCGCAGTCGGCGCGCCGGTGCCGCCACGCGCCTTCACAATGCTGTCGAGCATCGGGTCGGTCATCCGCGCAGGGAGCGGACGCTCCGATCCGAAGATCACCGCGGTGTACTGGCCGCGCGCCTTTGCATCGGCGAGCGCCTTCTGCTGTGCGGCAAGGTCTTCGGGAGTCTCACCGTGTCTGGCCGGCGCCGTCAGGTTGTTGAAGATGCGCGGCGAGCTGACGATCGCGGCCTGCTCGGGGTGAGCGAGCGGAACCTTGATCACCTCGATCCGGAACAGCGCCGAGTTCGGATCCTGGTCGGGAGTGAGCTTCGAGCAGCCGGCGAGCTCCTCGTTGGAGCGCACGCCAGCCGAACCCGAGATGTAGACGTACACGTTGTCCTGGTCCTTGGGATCAACGAGCAGCGTATGGGTGTGCGATCCGCGACAGGTCTGAACGTTGCCGACGTACTTCGGGTTGCTGATGTCGCTGATGTCGAAGATGCGGAGGCCGCGCAGCCTCTCCTTGCTGACCGGCTCCTTCACGCCCTCGGCGCCGCAGTCCAGGCGGCCGCTCGTTCCTTCACCGGAAACGAAAAGCAGATTTCGGTACGCGGAGACGTCGCTCTGCGATGCCGGGCAGAAGTAGGAAGTCTTGAGGGTCGGCGCGCTCGGGTTGGTGATGTCCCAGACCTGATAACCGTTGTAATTACCCTGGATTGCGTAGGGTCCGAGGAAGGCAAGATCCGAGTTGGTCACTCCCTCGAACTTTCCCTGCGAAGGCGTGGTCGAGAGCAGCCGCATGTTCCAGGACGCCGTTGCCGCGTCGTACTTGCCGGCGCGGAGTCCGACTCGGGGGTCGGGCATCGGCTCGCCTACCGACATGTTGTTGCTCGCGGCTGAAGGCGCCACGCCCGATGTCGAAATCGCGGGCGCGCAGGCCGCTGCAGAAAAGAGTCCGAGAGCGACCGATAGCGACGTCAGTCTCGCTGTCAATCGCGCGGGTGAGCGGTACTCGGCTGACATGATTGTTTCCTCTGTGGGACGAAAAAGGGAAAGGAACTGTGACGCGAGAAACTACGGCTACTCCACTGTGATGCCGAGGGTGAGACCGGCAAGCATTTTCTCCATGCGTGCGATCTCGGTGGTCTGGTCGACATTCACGTCTGATGCAAACTTGAAAACGATCTCGTCCTGACCGGCGCCGTACGAAGCGAACAGGTCGCGCACCATCGAGACGGCCCCGCTGTGGTGCTGAATCATGTCGGTGAGAAAGAGCCGGTCGAATTCGGGTCCGCGCGCGGCGTCGAGCTGCTTCATCTGCTCTTCGGTGAGCATGCCGGGCATGAGCATCATGTGCTCCATGCCGTTCATGGTCATCTTCATTCCCATCGGCGTGGCGTCGGGAACGGGCTTCAGCCGATCGCGCAGCCAGTTCTGCATCGTCGCGATCTCATCGACCTGGGCGTTGATGATGCGGCTGGCCAGTCGCTGGACGGCGGGACTCGCGCCGTGGGTCGGAGCCAAGCGCGACATTGCGATCGCCTGCGCGTGGTGGCCGATCATGTGGGTCATGAAGTCGACGTCGGCCTGGGTATACGGATGCCGGATGCTGTCGGCACGCGCTTTGGCGACGTACACCGGGTCGAGCTCGCGGCTGACGGTCGGGGTGACAGGTGCCTGCATGGTCGCGTCGCTCGTGGTGTTG
>Ga0070681_10003647_pt1 | contig 14453 bp, 11 predicted proteins | sample KBSC83BmetaG_FD_65650 | JGI IMG/M metagenome (GOLD analysis project Ga0070681, IMG submission 65650) | Corn rhizosphere microbial communities from Kellogg Biological Station, Michigan, USA - KBS C8-3B metaG | ecosystem: Host-associated > Plants > Roots > Rhizosphere | place: USA: Michigan... | reverse complement strand
CCGACATTGTATTGCAGTATTATTGGAATATCATCGCTGGGCGCAGCCAAGGAGTGGTCAGCCGAAGAAGACGAAACCCTCCACGGCCACTCAGTCCGCGCCGCCTTCGCCGAACGGCAATGGGACAGCCCCCGCGGCGACGACCGATTTGAAGCTGGGGGATGTCATGGCGTTCGTCGAGTGGCTTCAACCTGCGATAAATGCGTTGGAGCAGGGTCAATCGTTGCCTGATTCTCCGAGGATTGGAGGAGAACTCGCTCCTTGGGTTCAGGTGATTCGCAACCTAGAAGAGCGCCGTCGCGAGAGCGAAGAAGTACGAATCAATCTGGAATCAGACATGCGGGACCGGGAAGCGTATGTCGGCCGATTGACACAGCAACTTCAGGCTTCGATGGAAGAGATCAAGGCCACCCAAGCCAGTGTTCAGCAACTCCAGGGAGAACTCACGGCCTGCAAAGAAATGTTGGTGAAGGTTTCAGATATTGCATCCGAAGTGGGAAACTATGATAGTCAACTCAAGTCTATTGCGGACGATGTAATGTCGAAGGGCGCGCAGCTCGACAAGCTCGCGCATTCATTCAGGGAAGTTTCGACGGCATTGAAAGCGCAATCCAAGCCCTCCGCTAGCTCCTAGGCCATTTTCATCTTGTTCTCCCGTTTTCATCCATTAGCCGTTGCGTCTGACCCGTTAATTTCCGTATAATGCGGCCCTCTTTTGTCCAACAGATCCGAAGGAGGAATGAGTGATGTACAAAGTTTACACGGGCGTAGGTGCGGCGGTTTGTACGGTTCTGCTGACGGGCGTGTCCCTAGTTCTGGCGAATGAGCCAAAGGGCGAGGGTCCTCCGGATTATAGCGGGATCTCAAGCATGTATTACATATTGATCGGGTTGATTCTTGCCTACGGCGTCTACGATTCCTTCCTCAAGAAATCTTAATACCTCGCGATCATGGCCCCTGCCTGATGGAGATCTCCTCTATCGGGCAGGGACACAGATTCTCCCTCGGACCGTCTTCACGGGTTTCGCTCCAGCAGTGGTTCCAACACCGGGAACACCCTATCCACGATCACGCGATAGCCCTCTCCCGTCGGATGAATGCCATCAGCCTGATTGAGCGACGACGAGCCTGCAACACCATCGAGAAAAAATGGAATTAAGGTCAGGTGATACTGTTTCGCTAATACCCGGTAGAGCGCTTCAAACCCGGAGGTATATTCGTTTCCATAATTCGGGGGGAGTTTCATTCCGGCCAATACGACGGTCGCTGAGGCGATTTGGAGTTGTTGAATGATCCGTTCGAGGTTGGCTTTCGTTTCCTGAAGGCTGAGGCCCCGCAGCCCATCGTTGCCCCCTAGTTCGAGAATGACGATCGACGGTTTGCTGTTCAGGACCCACGAAACTCTTCTCAGCCCGCCTGCCGTTGTATCACCACTCACCCCCGCATTGACAACTCGGTAGGGATAGCCCGCTGCATCCAATTCCCGTTGTAGCCGAGCGGGGTAGGATTCCTCCGGTGCCACGCCTAATCCGGCTGTCAGGCTGTCGCCGAAGGCGACGATACGGAGACGCTCGGCGGCGGAAGTTCCATTTAATGCCCGGCCCGGCTGTGCCGTCACATCTATTCCCATTCGCTTCCCAAACCCGTCTTGAGGAGCAGTCGAAGACGGGGAAGGAGAAGAGGGGGCATTCCCGCGGTCACAACCGGAGAAGGCGAAGAGAGAAAGGCAGAGGCAAAAGAACAATGTTGTACGAATCCATGAGTGCCGCATGGCCGTTCAGTATAATATAGGCTTCATGCGAACGGTACTGTGGAGGCTTAACGGAGAATATGATCACCATTTCCCATCTGACGATGCAATTGGCCGGCGGAGGTCATCGAATCACGATTCTCGACGATGTCACGCTCGAGATTCCCGATAAACAGCGGGTCGCCATCGTCGGTCCATCCGGGAGCGGAAAATCCACCTTGCTGGGCCTGATTGCGGGGTTGGATCGTCCGACATCGGGATCTATTAAGTTGAACGGTGTGGAGATTTCTACGATGCGCGAAAGTGCCTTGGCGCGTTATCGTCGTGACCATATCGGCTATATATTCCAATCCTTTCATCTCATTCCTACTCTAACCGCACTCGAAAATGTACTGGTGCCATTGGAGTTGGCGGGGCTCCTCACCGCGCAGGCTCGTGCGGCGGACCTATTGAGAGCGGTCGGCTTGGGAGAGCGACTGGACCATTATCCAGTCCAGCTGTCGGGGGGCGAACAACAGAGGGTGGCTGTTGCCAGAGCGTTCGCCTGTCGCCCGCCGATTTTGTTGGCCGATGAGCCAACCGGTAACTTGGATTCGTCCACGGGACAGGCCGTGATGAACCTACTCCTTTCTCTGCACCGCAATTATGGGACCACACTGGTCCTTGTGACGCATGATCGAGCCGTGGCTTCTTCGATGGAGCGCGTGATTGCATTGCGTGACGGTCGTATTGAATCTGATACCCTCACGGAGCCTGAGAGTCCGGTCATAGGGTCAACCACGTGAATCATTTCGTCGTAAGGATGGCCTGGCGCGAGACCAGGGGTGCCTGGCGTCACTTTAGCTACTTCTTTGCCTGTATCGCGATCGGCGTCGGGGCCTTAGTCGGAGTGGCGCTGTTCGGTCTGAACATGGATCGGGCGGTCACAAAAGAAGCGCGAGGGTTGCTGGGCGGCGATCTCGAAATTCGATTGACTCATGCCCTCAGTCTCCCTGGACGAGCAGTGCTGGACTCGTTGGGCCAGCGGGGCATAGCGTTCACACATGTCAGCGAGCTCGTGGCTATGGCTGCCGCTTCGACTCACGGATCGCCGGTGACCCAATCGACCCAAATCATCGAACTCAAAGCAGTCGAATCGACGTATCCATTGTACGGGTCCCTCCGGCTCGACCCTGTGCAATCGCCCGATGTTTTGCTCCATCCTCATATGGACCGATGTGGCGGACATTCCTGTTTCGGGGCGGTGGTGCAGGAGTCACTGCTCATCCGGATGGGCCTGTCGATAGGCGACCAATTAAGAATCGGTCAAGCGATGTTCCTGATCTCCGGCATCGTGCGGACTGAACCGGATCGGATGGCCAATGCTTTCACCTTGGGGCCGCGGGTCATGATTACGCAGGAGGGTCTACGGGCGGCGGAGTTGATTAAGCCTGGAAGTCGAGTGCGGGAACGGTATCTCGTGAAGATGCCGGCAGGTATGTCGGTGGAGCCCCTCCTTGCCGAACTACGCGGTCGACTGATGGCAGATTCGGTCCGTGTATCCAGCTATCGCACAGCTCAGCCACAGTTGCGGCAATTTCTTAACCAACTCTCACGATATCTGGGCTTGATCGGTCTCACCGCATTGTTCATCGGTGGACTGGGGGTGGGAATTTCGGTCCATGCCTTTTTGCGGGATAAGTTGAAAACGATTGCGATTTTGAAAACAGTCGGCGCGGATTCAGGCATGGTGATCTCGACATATGTGGTACAGGCGATCTTCTTGGGATGCATAGGGAGCCTTGCAGGGATGCTACTGGGGATTATGCTCCAATGGGCGCTCCCTCCTCTGATGGCCCGTCTGTTTGAATCCGGTCTCCTCGATCAATTAGCCGTCTCTTTTGAATGGTCCTGGCCCTCGTTCTGGCTATTGATGAAAGGGGGAATGCTTGGTCTGTTGTCGACGCTTCTCTTTACCCTTTGGCCCCTAGTAGCGCTCAGAGAGTTTCATCCTGGTGCGATCTTCCGTCGTGATGCAGAACTCACGATGGACGAGGCGGAGATCCCACCATCACGGTGGTGGGTGAAATTTGGTCTCGCGGATCGATTGAATGTTCTCACGGCCGGAGGGATCATACTCGGGTTGTGTGCGCTCTCGGTGTGGCAGGCAGCGTCGTGGTCAATCGGCTTCCTGTTCCTCGGAGCGCTAGCTCTCGCCATCACGATTCTATATCTCTCAGCGCGGATCTTGATAAAGGGGCTGGCCCAGGCCCCCTTTCCTCGCTTGTTGAGCCTTCGTTTTGCCGTGGGTAATGTCGTGCGGCCGGGAGGGCAGGCAGCGGGCATCATGGTCGCAATCGGCGTCGGCGTGATGGTGATTGTCACGGTGTCCCTGGTGGAACAGGCGTTGCTCCATCACGTGCAGGAGAATCGCCCGACGGATGCTCCGACATTTTTCTTTATCGACATTCAGCCTGATCAAGCGAAGGATTTTGTCTCGCTGATTGATCGGCAGGTTCATCAAGCGAGGGCGGAGCTCACGCCATTGGTACGATCGAGACTTCATGCCATCGATGGACGTGTTGTCAAGACGGAAGAGATGGCGGAGAAGGACGAGAAGCGCACAGAAGGCAAAGAGGAGCGAGGAAAGGAGTGGTATCTCGCACGGGAATATGTTCTGACCTTCCTCGAACAGCTTCCTAGAGACAATCAGTTGGTCAAAGGGGAATGGTGGAGTCCCGGGCAGGTCTTCCCGGTCCCACAGGTGTCAGTGGAGGAAGAGGCTGCCGCGCATTTAGATCTCGAGATCGGTTCAATGATGGAGTTCGATATTCAGGGAGCGATTGTTCCGGCGGAAGTGACCAGCATCCGCAAAGTCGACTGGGGGAACTTCTCGACCAACTTCTACATGATTCTGTCTCCTGGTGCCCTTGAAGGAGCGCCGTTTACCTATGTTGCGACGGTGCGCGCCTCGCCGCAAGAAGAGGTGCCGTTGCAACAGGCGGTCGTTGCTTCATTTCCGAACGTCAGCGCGATTCACATTGGGGACGTTCTGGATGGTTTCGCACTGGTGCTCGATCGTCTCTCATTGGCCATCAGGGCAATGGCGTTATTCTGTCTTGTCGCCGGCGGGGTGGTCATGGCGGCGGCACTCGCTGCGACACGATACCGGCGCCTCTACGAATCGGTGATTCTGAAGGCGCTTGGCGCCACCCGTGGCCTCATTGCACGTACCTTTGCTCTTGAGTATGTTCTGCTGGGTGCCATCGCGGGGTTGATTGGGTTGACGCTCGGAAGTCTGCTGTCATGGGCTGTGTTGCGTTATGTGTTCGAACTACCCTGGCATATTCATCCACGGGTGCTAGGTATCGGTCTCCTCCTCACGATGTTACTGACGCTAATTGTGGGCTTCGCCAGCACGTACCGAATTCTTGGGCAGCGGCCACTGGCCGTGCTTCGACATGAATAAAGAAGCAGTCATGCTGTCAGCAGGATGGATGAGAGAGCGTATCCATTCTCAAATTGCGCAATCAGGCAGCCGCAGTTCAAGGATGCGGCGGAGCCGGCGTTCCTCCGATCGGAGGAGACTCGAAAAGCGGAGCCCTATTCCATCGGCACAACGGGACCGCACAATGGCTCCGTCAATCATGATCGGGCTATCGTACTCTGCCGGATGAAATTCCACCATTACCCGGCATCCCATAGGAATGCGTTGATTCGTGCGCACGTGACAGCCCCGGAGGGACAAGTTGGACAAGGTCCCTCCGACGACGACGCACTGGCTGGGGTCATGGGTTGGGCGAACCTCTGCCGGGTATTGGACGGAGACTCGGTCATAGTTGCGGCGAGGATTTGTTTTGATGCGGCCGAGAAAGGTCGTGAATCGGTGCGCACAGAGCTGGCACCGGACCGGATAGATAGTCAAGGTACTGAGGAGACGATCGGTGACACCTTTCCGAGGTGCCAACCTTGTTTTGGATGTCCCGCATCGCGGACAATTACGCGAATGCATCGCAAAAGCCATGGTCCCCCACGGAGTGCCTCTGGAAGTTGAAGCAGACAATATAAATCTATGGAATTTTAGCCAATCCTGTGACAAATCGACAAGCCCCCCTTGTAGGGGGGCTAGAAATAAGCACCATAGAGTGGTCCTGCTCATGAGAGCCGAGCGTGGAACAATCACCGGCAATCTAGGGAACGATTCGATGGACCCCGCCCTGACTGGTCACAACGTAGAGCTCCCCCTGGGCATCTTCTCCAAAACTGGTGATGCTTTGGCCTGTCTGCTGTAAGCCCGGGGGGTCTGTGAATTGCCCGCTTTGTTTATTGAAGGTTTTCACAAATTTCAAGCAGAGGTCACCATAGAAGTAGGTTCCAGCCAACGCAGGAATTGCCGATCCCCGATACACATATCCACCTATAATCGCACAACCTCCCTGGCTGTGGTCATACTCGAACACTGGTAAGGTTAAACCACTTTGCGTGCACGATGATCCGATTGGAAAGCAAAGACTTCCCTCCATGATATTCCATCCGTAATTGAGGCCCAGCCCCGCCTGAGCACCAGTGGCGATATCAACCTCCTCGCGTGTGCTCTCCCCCACGTCGGCGATGTAGAGGTCACGCGTGGCTCGGTCGAACGAGAAGCGCCAGGGGTTTCGAAATCCATAGCTCCAGACTTGGTTCCCAAATGGATTTGCTCCAGAATTCGTACATACTGCCGGCGGGCCGGAGGCATCAGGATCCAGCCGCAAAATCTTGCCCAGCAATGAGCTCGTATCTTGGGCCGGAGCACCGCCGGAGCCACCATCGCCAGTTCCCGCATAAAGACAGCCATCAGGCCCGAAGGCGAGCATCCCGCCGTTGTGGTTTGTCGAACCGGGGGGGCGGGGGACTGATGTCAGCACGACACCTGACGACGGGTCGGCGAGATTGGGATCCGTGAGTTCACGCAAGTAGCGAGCGACGGTTGGATTGCCGTTCAGATCGGTGTAGTACACATAGAACTGTCTGTTCGCATCATAGTTTGGATGAAAGGCCAATCCCAACAGGCCCTGTTCGCCACTATTGGAGATTTGCGCGTTGATATCGAAAAAGGGCACGGTATTCAGGGTGCCGGTTGCTCGATCCAGAATTTGAATGCGCCCGGCTTGCTCGACTACGAATAGATGGGAGTCGTCATTCGGTGGTGCAGTCAAGAAAGTGAGTGCCGACAGTCCAGTTTTGACCGTCTGCAACTGAAGCGTGCCTGGCTGGGATGGCGGAGGCGGCGATCCTCCGCCCGGCGAGCTATCTCCACTTCCGCTGCAGCCAACCAGGGCCAGTGACCAGAGCAAGAGACTCCAGAGCCACCAGTGACGAAAAATCCTCATGAATATTTTCCACTGTGGCTCAATGGCCGAATAAGTCACGAAAATGTATAAGAAAAGGATCCGAAAAGGAGAACTAGGGAGATTGCTAGTCTTGAAAAGAGACATTACTAGCCCATGCTTGATGGCGGTCACCTCCAATATCAGGTAGCGGCTTAGACACTGGCTGTTGCCCATCCTTCCAGCCGTCGACGAAGTCTCAATAATATGTTTGTGTTACTTCCGAACGTAAGATTATGGCCATGCGGAAAACCGGCGAGGAGAAAAGTTCCAATTTGAAGGTGGCTCTTTTTGGCACGAAGTGTTGTCACCATTGCGTCTAGAATGCCCACTCGATCCAAACATCTTGAAGGTCTCTTGTGAAGTTCCGGTCGAGTTTTTTCGCGCAAGACTATCTGGCTCGGGTGACGTTTGCGACCTCGTCTATCATGAAGGCACCACACTTGATTCCGGTTGTGTTCTTTCTTATTGACTGGCAGCGGCATGGAGATACGCGCGTAGCTGCTGTCCGTCTCGCTGCTGCATGGTCACCGCTATTCTCAGTTGCTCTAAATACTGGTCCAACGTTTTGCCGCCAAAATCGGTCGTACGCGACGCGAAGAACATGAGGACGTCTCGCTCCAGTTCTGGTGTGGCGAGGCTGATGATCCCGCTGCACATGCGGCGCAGGCCTTGCTTGGGGAACAATTGATCCATCTTCTCCCAGTTCTCCTTTACAAAGTCCCATGCTAACTCTCGTCCATAGACGCTGCTCAGGATGGCACTGACGAGAAAGGGGGCATCTTGGGTCCGGATTTCTCCGTTGATGGTTCGGGCAAGCGTGCGTTCGAGGAGTGCTCGGGGCTGGAATGCCGCTAGCGAGAAGAGGTAGCGGCGCTCTTCCTGCGGTGTGGCGGAGGTGCGAAATCGTTCGTGAAATTCGTCATACCGGGCTTCGTCGCCTGTATACGCGAGAATCGCGACGAGTGCCGGTACGATATTGGGATCGACCACCGTCGAATCGCGTCGATAGGTTGTATACAGCTCGGCCGCCCGTCTTTGTACTGCCGGATCATTGCCGAGTTTTCCCTGTGCACCGATCAGTTCGCCGCGTAACTGCTTCGTCCCTTCACCCTCACCGCTCAAGGGTGTCCAGCCGAGGTCTGCGACGGCTGGTCCGACGCGCGCACGTACGAAGGCCTCCAGATAGGGGCGATCCTTTATCGTGATGATCCGGTTCAGAAAGGAAAAGGAGTCGAGTAATACAGCCCAGATATTCTTGTCCCGCTCACCAGCGAAGCGGGCTGTCAAGTCAAGATATTCCGTGAGTGGCATGAGGCCAGCAACAGTCGTTGCCCAGGCATCGTTGATGAGATTGAACCGTTCGCTGGGCGCAAGTCTGTCGAGTCCAGCATTCAGGATTCGACTTAGCATGTCCTGCGCATATCGCACCCGATAAAATCCATGACCTCCTTCGTTCAGCAGGATCGACTCCCAGTTTTGTGGGAGCAGGACCGTCGTGCCCTTTTCCGTTACCAAGATGCGTGATGTGGTGGTCTTGCCTTCCGCGGTCACCCGCATCTGGAGCGGGATATGCCATTGCCCGTCTTGCGGGATGCCGGGCCGGGTGTCACCCAGATAACTAAATCGTTGTTGGACGATGGTTAGCTGTGATGATGGATTCACACTTGCGGTCACGAGGGGGAACCCTGGTTGAAATATCCAACCGTCCATGAGCTCAGGAACCGGTTGCTTCGCGATCTTCCCAAGCGACACCCAAAGATCGTTGGTGTCCGCATTCCCATAGGCATGAGCGTGTAGATAGTCGCGTACACCGTCGCGGAAGACAGTCGGACCGAGATGCTGCTCAAGCATGCGCAGCACCGATGCTCCCTTTTCATAGGTCAAGACGTCGAACATTGCGTCGGCGTCTTTGGGGGCTCGCACCGGATATTCGATCGGTCTAGTGCTGTGCAGCCCATCCACAGAAAATGCCGCGGCGCGAGAAATGCTAAAGCTGTCCCATCGCTTCCATTCCGGTTTCCAGGCATCTACTGCCAGCATCTCCATGAAGGTGGCGAAGGCTTCATTCAACCATAGCCCGTTCCACCAGGACATCGTGACTAAGTCGCCGAACCACATGTGGGCATTCTCATGGGCGACCACATCCGCTACGCGCTCCAGTTCACTATGGGTGGCGCTCTGCTGATCGACGAGCAAGGCTGTTTCTCTATAGGTAATAGCCCCCAAATTTTCCATGGCTCCAGAAGCAAAGTCGGGAATAGCGAGGAGATCCAGCTTGTCGCCGGGATAAGACATTCCATAATAACGCTCAAAGAATGAAAGCGATGCCGCCGCAATGTCTTGACCGAACCGAGCGAGATGCCTCTTTCCAGGGACGGCCCACAGGCGAAGGGGAGTCCGGCCGACCATCGTCGGTTCGGTTGGTTCTATCCGGCCGACGATAAAGGCAACCAGATACGTCGACATTTTCATGGTGTCGGCGAATAGCACGACTTTCTTTCCACCCACACACGTTTCGGATGCAATGGTCGTGTTGGAGACCGCCGTTAAAGTTGGATCGATGATCAGCGTAGTGGCAAAGACGGCCTTGAAGTCCGGTTCGTCCCAACAGGGAAAGGCGCGGCGCGCGTCGGTAGCTTCGAATTGCGTCGCGGCCATGTTGTGCGTCGCACCCTGCTCGTCCTTGTAAGTGCTGCGATAGAAACCGCGGAGGTTGTCGTTCAGCGTACCAAGGAATCGTATCGTCAGGCGACAGTTTCCTGCTGAGAGCGGTGCCGTGAATGTGAGCTGACAGCGCTGGAGTGTCGGGTCTAACGCGATGATGGCCTGTCTCGTTGAGCCTGGACCTCCTTCAATTTGCGCGGACGTAATGTCCAGATCAATAGCGTTGAAGAGGATGTCTGAAGTTGGCTGATGGACCGTCAGGGATATGGTTGCTTGTCCGGTAAAACGGGCGGCAGTCAGGTCCGGTTCCAATTGCAGATCATAGCGGGTCGGCACGACATGTCTTGGAAGCCGGTATGGATCGATGGTGCTTGGAGAAAGTGCATGGTTCATCATTTTACCTTTCGGTCGTTCAGTGGCTGATTGGACGAGAGGCGGCTCGAGCCATGAACTAAAGCAGGGTGGGAGTGGAATAGCGATGAGAAGTCGTACATATCTGATGAGAGCCTGCAGAGTCTGTCGCCTGCTGATCGGCTCAATCACGTCCTTGTCGCGGAGTACGACTCAACCCCATTGAGTGTGCCTACGATGAGTCGATCTGTGCGTCCTACAAAGAGGCCAGTTTCCACGACTCCGGGAATCAGGTTCAAGGCAGTTTCGAGTTCTCGCGGGTTGCCGATCCGCGGGATATGGACATCCAGAATTACATGGCCAGTCTCAGTGGTAAAGGGCAATCCGTTCCGTTCCCTGAGCACCACGTGACTCTGCGTGAGGGCCTCGATTGCTCGTGCCGTATTTCCCCATCCGAAAGGGATGACCTCTATGGGAAGCGGGAAGGATCCACCCAGCACCGGCACTCGTTTCGTATAGTCGACGAGGACAATGAACTCCCTGGTTGAAGCTGCGACGATCTTCTCCTTCAGGAGCGCACCCCCTCCGCCCTTGATGAGATTGAAGTCAGGGTCAACCTGATCCGCGCCGTCGATTGCGACGTCGATCGCCCAAACACTATCGGAGTCAATCAATATGATTCCTTGTTGCCGCGCGAGCGTGGCCGTTTCCTTCGACGTCGGGACTCCGCGAAGCGTCATGCCCGCGCGGACCTTTTCCCCGAGCGCGATGATCATATGTTTCGCTGTTGAGCCGGTCCCGAGACCAATGACCATACCATCACGGACGAATTCGACGGCTTTTAACGCCGCAGCCTTCTTCAGGCTATCGAGGTCCTGGTGGATCATCATGATGGGGGGATGTGAGAGAGAGATGCTGCGACGGAGGCGGCACCGAGTAAAGCAGTTTGCTGGTTCATCACCACTTTGACCGGGATCGAACTCATCAAACGCTTATAGCGCCCCTTATTGGTGAACGCCTTCATGAAGGTGCCGTCTTTCAGTTTAGCCAATAGTTTCGGAGCGATGCCTCCGCCGAGATACACACCGTTGATCGTCATGGCTTTGAGGGCCAAGTTTCCGGCTTCGGCTCCATATATGGAGGCAAAGAGGTCGAGGGCCTGCTTGGCGATATCCGCTTGACCCTTGAGCCCGGCTGCTGCGATCACCGCGGCTGGATCGCCGGCTTTAATTTGTTCTGAGAGCCACGTCGGCTCATTTTTATTGCTATCTCGGACATAGTCATAAATGGCATGCAGACCGGGGCCGGACAGGAGCCGCTCATAGCTCACATGTAGGTAGTTACTGCGGAGATGGCGCAGCAGTTCAATTTCGTTGTCATTATTCGGTGCGAAGTCTGTATGGCCCCCTTCCGATGGCATCGGCTGATAGCGCGATCCGTTCCAGAAGAGGATGGATTCTCCCAATCCGGTCCCTGCCGCGATTAAGGCGAGTGCCTGATTGTATGGCGGTGGAGTCCCGGCGTTGAGGGTTTCGACTTCGTCCGGTCTCAGCAAAAGAATTCCGTGCGCCATGGCTTCGAGATCGTTGAGAAGCATGACTCTCGGTATATCGAAATGTTTCGTGAGTGCGGCACCGTCAACTACCCATGGGAGGTTTGTCGTCTGCGAGCGGTTCTGAATTACGGGGCCCGGGATGCCGAAACAGGCTGCGTGAAGTTTCAGTGGCACTTCTGCCGGATGTTCAGGTTCCGGTTCGGAGGCTTCGTTTTCCTGAGCTGGCAATTCGTCAATGGGGGTTGGGGGCTTTGGCGGCACGAGAAATTCTGTGAGCATGTCCTCCAGTGAGCTGTAGTCGGCGCTGTGGAATGACTCCATTCGAACGGGATCAACGCGATCCTTATCCCAATCGAACAGGGCCAGGTGCGTTTTCGTACCTCCAATATCTCCGGCAACAATCATCCCATCCTCACCCACGTGTCTGTTTGTATCCCGGAAGCTGAGATGCCGCGGCACAATCGAGAAACCAAATGAGGCGGCCTTTCAATGGTGCGACCAGGGCGGCTGGAAGCTCACGTTCTGCGTGCGTCTTCGGATCGAGGACTGCTCGCACGACCCCTGCTTTGCCGGCTCCAGTAACGAGAAACAGTACCACACTCGCCCTATTGATCACACCTAGAGTCATCGTCAATCTGGACGGTGGATCCTTGGGAGATTGGGTTACCGCAACCAGGCGGTGATGCTCTCGTAAGGTTTCTGTTCCAGGAAACAGAGAGGCTGTGTGGCCATCTTCGCCTAGCCCCAAGAGGACGAGGTCAAGGGATGGCTGGATTGATGCTGGGGTTTTTGTCTCAAGACGCAACTGTTGCTCGTACTCGTAGGCCGCCTTCTGGTGATCTTGTGATTCGCCGACCATCCGAAAGACCCGTGATGAGGAAATGTTCAGGGGGCGAAACAGGGTACGGTTGGCCAAGGCATAATTGCTTTGGGCATTATCCGGAGGAACGCAGCGCTCGTCGCTGAAGAAAAAGTTCGTTCGGGACCAATCGAAGCGATTGGCGAAGCCGGGAGAGGCCAAAGCCTGGTAGAGGATTTCTGGTGTCGAGCCACCCGAGAGGGCGATGGAGAAGCGGCCTTTTGACCGAACGGCTTCCTCGCCTAGCGTTAGAACAAACCCTGCTACTGCTTCAGCCAAGGCTTGCCTATCGACTTGGACGCGGATGTCGGGCACGGTCGGCATACTCGGTTTCCGGGGCGTCAGCGATTCGTGCAAGATGAAGGACGCATACCATGTGGAATCACGTCGCAGAGGCCACTTTTCTTAGCTGAAGTTGCGAGGTTGATCAACTCCCCGGCGCGTAGGCTATGGTTGCAGATGGATTATTAACGATCCGACCTTGTGGGACCTCTCGGTGGAAAATTGCTTCAAGAGTCGATGATCGTGTGTCCCATGCCGCTCGATGTGTGGGCTGCGAAGTCACGCACATGTACCAGGGCCACAAGAGATCCAACCTCCGATCAAGCCGATCGATCAATCTGACCGCGACAAGTATCAATCGCATCTTAGGTAGGGATTAGGCGAAATGCAAACTCAGGCAATGCCTATGGTACCGAGGTTCGACGAATGAGAAATGGCATATCCTGGGTCAATGTCCACGCGAAAGATTGGGCATGGTCGACCGAGACGGCCAGTTGCAGGGCAGGTGATGCGGGGGGGTCCACCCCTGTCTGGAGCATATTGCTCCATGCCATGAACCGATCCCACCATATGCGTCCCAGTTGGGTGGCCCATCGCCAAAGATTGCCATTAGAAGTGGAGAAGACAACGATCGTGAGAGGGGGGGAAAATTGAAGCGTATATGTCGTCGGCATATCGGCGAGCGCGATAGGGTCTTGGTCAGATCCGGCCGCCGGGTCGAGTTTGCGGCGAGCGATAGGAGGCCGCTCTCGAAGCCGGTACGTAGACATGGAATTGGAAACGTGAGAGGCCGACCAATTTTCGATTGGCAAGCGATGGAGCTCGATTCCCCGACTCTTAATCAGAATCGCTTTAGCCTCGAGGTCAATGAGTACATAGGGCTGGGGTCGAGCGGCAAGTTTGAGCTCGTCTTCTAGAACCCTGTTGGCTTCTTGGAGCGTTGAAGGGTTGGTCGTGTCCAAGGCCGGGATCAGCTCTTGCCCGGCGGCCCAGGTTAGGGAAGTAATAACAAGAAGAATTGGAATCGGAAGGAGAAAATTCATAGAATTTGCCGGGAGGGAGGAAGGCTAGAAAATCATGATCGGTGTGCCCACCTTGGCCAGACGGTACACACTCTTGAGGTCGTCGTCGTTGAGTCTAATACAGCCGTGTGTGACGTTCCTTCCTAACAGGCGGGGATAGAGAGTGCCGTGAATAAAAAACCCCTTTCCGAACCCGATGGCGTATTCTCCAAGGACACCCGGCTCAATGCGGTCGGCTTGACTCTTGGGTACATCGAGCCCTTCCTCTATAAATGCCCAATCAGGCTTTACCCAGACAGGATTCGTTAATTTCGATTGGACCGTGAATTCTCCACGTGGGGTATCAAAGATCCACTGCCCTTTCATATCGCCGGGTTTATCGAGGATTGTTCCGCTGCCGGTGGACGCCAGGGCATCCAGCATCACCTGATCGCCTCGCTTGATATAAAGGTGATTCCGAGCCGTATCGACGAGGATATAGGGTTGTGTCGGCATGAGCTGGGTCAGTTGTTTCGCAAGTGTCTTATGGCGGAGTTGGAGACTGTGGACCAGGGCGGGATCGACGACGGCAGGTGGAATATTTGATGCGTCGGAGATTGGCAGGCTGCTGCTCTGCACG
>Ga0070681_10003646_pt1 | contig 14454 bp, 17 predicted proteins | sample KBSC83BmetaG_FD_65650 | JGI IMG/M metagenome (GOLD analysis project Ga0070681, IMG submission 65650) | Corn rhizosphere microbial communities from Kellogg Biological Station, Michigan, USA - KBS C8-3B metaG | ecosystem: Host-associated > Plants > Roots > Rhizosphere | place: USA: Michigan... | reverse complement strand
CATTGCATGGTGCAAAGAGCAATTTGCCGCAAACAAATATCCTCGCTCGGTCGAATTTCGCGACCATCTGCCAATAGGCAACACGGGCAAGATCTTCAAACGAGCTCTACGCGAAGAGGCCGCCGCTGCACGCGAAAACAAGGCGTGACCGGGCTGAAGATATCTTTGATCTTGGCGGCCATTGCAGGGCTTACTTTAACTGCCTGTCTCAACAGCCAGAAGGGCAGCTTCGTCATCGCCGACAGCAAATCATACGAGGCTTCGCTCTTTCGTCAGCACTGCGCCATCTGTCACGGCCCCGAGGCCAACGGCCGTACGCTCGATAACAACGCAAAAGTCCCGAGCCTCCGCACGGGCCCGTTCAAGATGCAGACCGAAGCCGCCATCGAAAATCAAATAACCAACGGCGGCAACGGCATGCCGCCCTTTCGTGACCAATTGACCCAGCGCGAGATAAGTATGATGACCGAATTCGTCTATCGCGACCTCCGCGGCAATTGACCGGCGGCGTTTTGCACGATCGTTTTGAATGAACATCGAGGAGCTCGGCTATCAAAACACGCATTTAGGCGACCTCACGCTTCGCCGGCGACCGGAACCGCGTCTAAATGGATGTGAGGTTTTTGAGGTCAAGCTCGGCGACGAATACCTCATGTCGAGCTTATTTACCGAGGCCGAGCGTCAGCTTGCCACTCTCGCCCTCGCGCCGCTCAAAGGCCGCCTGGATGTCGTCATCGGCGGGCTCGGCCTCGGATACACCGCCGCCGAGGCGTTAAAAAATCAAATGGTCGACCGCCTGCTGGTCATCGACCTTTTCCAGGTCGTTATCGACTGGCATCGGGCCGGCCTCGTCCCGAATTCAGACGCTCTTAACAATGACCTGCGATGCGACCTCCGCCAGGGCGATTTCTTCCGGCTCGCACGTACGGGCTTTGACTCTGTCGATCCGACGCGAAAGTTTGACGCCGTCCTGCTGGATATCGACCATTCGCCGGAACACTTTCTCGATGAGGAAAATGCTTCGTTTTACATCGCCGAAGGCCTCGCCGCGATCAAAAACCAGCTAAAGCCCGACGGCGTTTTCGCCCTTTGGTCCAACGATCCGGCCAGCGATGCCTTCACCGCACATCTTGCGGCCGCACTCGGCGGCGCCGCCGCCCACAATATCGAATTCCCGAACCCCTACACCAACTCAACATCCGTCAACTCCGTCTACATCGCCCAAAACTCCGCTCCCGAATAGGAGCGTTGAATTTAGGTCTGAGCCTGCCTGAGGATGAGTAGTAGCAGCCCCTTCGGCTGACAAGGTGATAGCAGCGGCCGGGATGGTTGCATAGCTTCGAATCGAAAAGCTCATTTTCAACATTTTCAAGGTGTTCGCTCAAGAACGATCTTTTTGTCCTTCCAGTCAAAGGTAACGGTGAAATTTTGCAAGACTCCGACACCGATGATCGCTCCGTGATCTTTCAACGGAGTATCAAACCCGGCATCCTTGCCGACGAATTTCGCCGGTATGTCCGCAGCATTTATGTCGGCAAATGAAAATGACTTTAATGTATCTGATCGGCTGGTGCCCTTTACAGGCGGATCGCCGAGCGATAGTTCCTTTATTGCCGCCGGCGACAATGTGACAGGATATGCCACAGCCGTATCGATCAGCGATCGCAGCTTTTCTGAGTCAAACGTTGCTCCGACAATGATCGGCAATGTCACCTCTTGGCCAAGAAATGTTTCGGACAACTGGTCCATCTGAAATACCCAGCTTGTCGACGTCTGCGTCGCGATGCTCTTGTAGTCGACCGGCGGGGTTTTCAGAAAGCGGATAACACGAGCTTTGAAATCGATCTGCAATATGTCGCCTTTGAAATAATCTGCGCCCAGGACAGCCTCGATCTGGCGGCCAAGCGTTTTGACCACACTTGCCATGCCGCTTCCTTTCATTTTCAGGCTGACGGGCTTGTGATCGCCGATCGAGATGTTCGGCACATCGACGAATGGGACGGCTTCGCCATACCTGCCCGAGGTGTAGCCGGGCATGATCTTGCTCCGCAAAACAAAGTCCATATTTATGATCGAATCCGGACTGCCGGTCGCGATCACTACCTCGATCGGGGCGTTCTTTATCGCCGTTGCCTTCACGACGATCATCCCTTTCTCAAGCGTGAACGGAATGTCCTGAGCCGCGGAAAGTGAGGTCAAAACGGTCAAGGACACGTATAACAAAAGCGACCTTATAAACAATTTACGGTGCATTCTATTTGATATCGAGATCACGATCTAAGATTAAAAAATCGGCAGCTATCGTAGCATCTTGTATTTTGCCTTTGCATTCTGCATTCGCTTCCCCGACCGCTTACGGCTTACTGCTTACTGCTTATTGCTTATCGCTTACTGTTTATTACTTACTCCTGCCGATAAGACTTTCCGCTGCTCGGCGACCTGAGACGACGGCGCCTTCCATGCTGCATATGTGAGACTGCCTTGTGTAATCACCGGCGAGAGCGAGTCCTGGGATCGAGGTCCGCTGATATGGGCGTAATTCTTCGCTGCCGGGTTCCAAACAGTAGAACTCGGAGGCATGCCTGACCACCGCCGAATTTATTACTCGGCCCTCGACGTCGATGCCTTGTCGCTTGAGGTCGGCGACGACTACGGCAACGATCTCGCCGTCCTTCATATCGATATACGGCTCGGTCGGTGTCAGAAAGGTCGAGATCCGTCCTTTTGAATTGGGAAAGGTCGTATGTGATTGCTCCCCGAATGTCCCAAGAATGGAATTGGCTCCGAAGATGACATGATCATCAGGAAGCGCCGGGCTTTCGAGCTCTAATTGGACCGTAACACCCGACATGTCGGGAAGGGCGCGTAGTTTTTCAAGCTCCTTGTCGTGGGGCACGTTCTCACTTGCCTCGATGATCGCTTTTGCTGGCGCGATCGTCGTAGCAAGTACGATACGCGGTGCCGAAAAGGTGTCTTCACCAGTCGCGACACCGACCGCTTTGCCGTCATCGAAAAGTATTCTCTCGACCAGAACGCGGGTGCGCACTTCACCGCCTCGCCTGACTATCGCGTCTGCGATGGGCTGGGCCATCACCTCGGTCATGCCGCCTCGGAAGATCGCTATCCGGCTGGACAGAGACCCCTTGATCCCCGCCCAGGTCAACGCAAAAAATGGATAGGCGCTATAACGTTCCGGAGACAGGAAAAAGAGGCCGGATGAAAACGTCCAGATGACCGTGTAGATAACGTTCTCGCCAACGCCGTGCTGACGCGCAAATTCGGCGACCGACATACGATCAAGGGAGAGCGGATCACGCAGGTACCTCACGGTGCCCGCAATAATGAACCGCACAAGCTGCCATTTATCCCGCCACGACAATAGCTCGCTGTTACCGAGCGCTCCGCCAAAGGTCATCAGCGGACGGTGAAGACCCGACACCCCGAATCGACCTTTGCGACGCGGCTTGCCCGGTCTGAAATTTTTTTCACCGCCCTCGGCCACACGTATCTCGATCTCGTCCTGATAAATAAATACATCGTCAAGGTCGAGACCGGCCCGTTTCAAAAACTTTTCGTAATTCTTATAAAAGCCGACGAACTTGTGAATGCCGGATTCCACGTTCATACCGTTAGAGGTCCAGCTAGACGTCCGGCCGCCAACCTGAGGATCACGCTCAAGCAGCAATACATGCAGTCCGCGATCCGCAAGTTCAAAGGCCGCCGACAATCCCGCCAGGCCCGCGCCGACAACGATCGCGTCATATGTATTGGTCGTTGGTCTCATAATGTCGCCGCCAACTCCGCTCGTCATATGCATGAGCCTTGCTATAACGCGGCACACGTCAGCATACGGGTATCAAGTTTCATTCTAACTCAGCTTCTACAACGACTCGCGCTAATGTATGCCAGATTGCCGAATACCGGGCTCATAAGTTCCATGATGTTTAGAATCCGTAATATCCCGATCAAGCGCTGTCCATCTGCGCTTGAGATGAGGTCCAAACGCAGGAACTAAACATGGCGGATGGACTGAGTGACGGCATAATAAAGCAGTTTCCTGATAAATTCTAACTTTTGCGGAGGTGGCAATGAGGGCTAGTGCGAACATCGGTGGTCATCCGATACATCCGGCGTTGATACCGTTCCCGATCGGTCTGTGGGTATTTTCGTTTGTCGCAGATCTGATATTTCTGTGGCGGGGAAATCCGATCTGGGAGGAATATATCGCGTTCTACACGCTTTTGGCCGGCATCATCGGCGCCGTGCTGGCTGCCGTTTTCGGTATGATCGACCGGCTCGGGATGAAGGAAACCGATGCCGTCCCGACCGCGAACCTGCATATGGGGCTGAATGTGGTCGCGCTTCTCGTCTTTGTCGTAAGTTTTTACCTGCGGACGGCGTCCGGAATGCACATGACGGGCGGAAGCTTTAAGATCCCATTCGTGCTCTCGCTCATCGGCATTATTCTTATCGCCATCTCAGGTTATCTTGGCGGCGAGCTTGTGTTCCGATACGGCGTCGGCGTCGAGGCTCGGCCTGAAGGTTCGCCAGAAGCGTAGAATGAGCTTGCCTCGTTCCAATGCCAACTAAAAGCGGGCGATGTCTTCGCCCTGCTAGCAGCCGCCGCAAAGGGATATCACTGCTTCGGTGACGGGCAGTTCATTTTTCCCTATTGCTTATTGCTTACCGCCGGCCACCAACTCCTGTAGCAGAAGACAAGAGCAGATCTGATCTGATATTCTCTTTCGATGCTATGGCATATGACGAAGCGTTGGCTGACCGAGTTAGGTCGCTGATCGGGCGGACGCATTCAAACGTGGAAGAAAAACGAATGTTCGGCGGGCTGTGTTTTATGGTCAACGACAAGATGTGCGTCGGTGTCAGAACAGAGCGTATAATGGTCCGCTTTGATCCAGCCCTCAGCGAAGAGGTGATGCAGCGTCCCGGCTGTCGGCCGATGGATTTCACCGGCCGCGTTATGAAAGGCTTCGTCTTTGTCGACGCCGCCGTTCTCGAACCCGACAGCGAACTCGAGTACTGGACCGCGCTCGCCCTCGACTACAACAAAACCGCCAAGTCATCCCGCAAACGCAAACGCCGGTGAAACGCTTACTGCTTATTCCCTATCTTGTACGCGTCGCGTATGGTGGTGTGCGATAATGCCGATCGCAGATCAATTTTGATTCATGAGATTTATTGCGATCGGCGTTATTGTTGCGTTTTTCGCTGCCAGTCAAGCGGTCATGGCGCAGGCGCCGACTCCAACAAAGATACGGGTAGGCAAAGTCGAGCTTACCTATATCGAAGCGGGCCGGGGACAACCTCTCATTCTCTTACACGGCGGTCAGGCCGACTACCGTTCATGGCTGTCGTACCTCTCGAGATTTCAGAGCCATTATCGCGTCATCGCTTACAGCCGTCGTTACAATTATCCGAACGTAAATCCGATCAACATCAAAAACCATTCGGCGATCATCGAGGCCAAAGACCTCGAGCGGTTCGTGAGTAAACTAAAACTAAAGCACGTTCATCTTGTCGGAACCTCTATCGGCGCCTATACGGCATTGATCTATACGGTCAAGCACCCTAACAATGTGGCAAGCCTTACAATGGCCGAACCGGCGATCAATGCCTGGGTTAAGAACACTCCCGAATTTGCAGAATTCAACAGTCGAGCGTGGCTGCCGGCCGCCGAGGCTTTCCGTCGAGGCGACGATCGCCGGGCAATGCAGTTACTTGTTGATATATTTGGCGGCGAAGGGGCTTTTGATAAAATGCCGGCCGAGGGTCAGGCTATTGCATTGGCAAACGCCAGGTTTTTCAAGGCGGCGACGTTGTCCACCGATCCGACGCCCGATATCTCTAAGACAAAGGTCCGGAACCTCAAAATGCCTGTGCTCATTATCGAGGGTGAAAACACTTTCGCAATGTCAAAATTGATCATAGATCAGCTCAAAAACCTATTGCCGTCTGCGGAAATGGTGGTTATTCCTCACGCCGGTCACGGCTCGCCGCGTGAAAATCCACAGGCATTCGGCAATGCAGTTAGTTCATTTTTATCGAGGACAACGGAGAAAAGACTGATGACTGGTGACCGCTAAATGCTGACCGCTGATAGCTTATTGCTCCCCCGCGATCTTTACTTTCTCCTTTATCCCTTATCCTTGCCCCCGGCCCTCCCGCAAACGAAACGCTAGTAGAACCTGACTGCTAACCGCTCTCTCAGATTATGGATTTTGGGATCGGGTCGGCTATCATCGAATGCGCCCTTCGCATCGATAATGAAACGCTGTCCCGCATGCAGGCGAGATTATTTCGACGACAGTCTGCTCTACTGTCTCGACGACGGAAGTGCGCTTTTAGACGGGCCGACTGGCCTACACTCGACTGCTGCTCCGGCTCCAGAACCGGCGACCGTGATGCTGCATACGACACAGCCGCCGTCTCTCGAACCGGTCACTCAGATCCACAATGGAAACGCGATCGCCGTCCTGCCGTTCGCGAACATGAGCCGTGACGAGGACGCGGAGTATCTGTCAGACGGTCTCGCCGAAGAGCTGCTCAACGTGCTCTCGCGGATAAATGGTCTGCGGGTCGCCGGGCGTACGTCAGCGTTCTCTTTTAAAGGAAAGCAGACGACATTTGCCGAGATCGGTCAGCAGCTCAACGTCTCGTCCGTACTCGAAGGCAGTGTCCGCACTGCCGGCAAACGTGTGCGAATATCCGTCCAGCTGGTCAATGTCAGCGACGGCTACCATCTCTGGTCGCAAAGTTACGACCGCACGATGGACGACATTTTTGCCATCCAGGATGACATCGCTGCATCGGTTGTCGGAGAAGTCCGAGGGCGCCTGCTCGACAAAGAACCTGACCCAAGCCTGAGCCGTCAGGTCAAGGTCGAGATCGCCGACGCTGTAAAGGATCGGGCCGATGATCCAGAGTCGCATCGTTTGATGCTCCTCGGTCGTCACTTTGCTTTCAGGCAATCACCCGAGGATCTGGAAAAGGCGGTCGACCATTTCGAACAGGCACTAAAGATCGACCCGCGAAACCCTCAGTGCTGGGTCGAACTAGGCATGGTACGTCACCTTCAGGCTTCGAACGGATTTGTCGAGCCTAAGAGTGGTTTTGAGCAAGCGAAAGAATGTGCAGGGCGGGCATTGTCGATCAGAAATGACTTTGCCGCCGCCCATGCACTCGTGGCTAATATACGATTTGCCGTCGAGTATGATTTTAAGAGAGCTGACGAAGCCATACATGAGGCCCTTAGAAGCGAACCGGAGAATCTTCTTGCAACGCGAATTTGCGGCTTAATATCGCGCAATCTTGGCCGGCTCGCCGAATCGGAAGAGATGTATAGCCGCGTCATTGAGATCGATCCATTAAACCTTAGTGCCTACGTCGGTCTGGCGGAAACGTTAAAATTGTTCGGGCGGATGAATGAGGCAGAAAGATCCTATCGAAAAGCGATCGAGCTATCGAACCAGACGATATACGTGCATGCGTTCCTGAGTCTTCTTCTTCTCGAACAGGGCCGGATCGAAGAAGCCCGCGCCGAAGCCGACAACGAGACAACTCCAACCTGGAGAGGCTGGGCCAAGGCCATTATTGAAAATGCAGCCGGTAGGCCGGACGAGGCCGAGAAGATCCTTGTCGATTATATTCCCGAGTTCCGCGATGCAGGAGCATTTCAGATCGCCGAGATCTTCGCACAGATGGGACGGGCCGACAAGGCATTTGAATATCTCGAACGTGCACTCGCCGTTCGCGACCCGGGCATTTCGTCTATCGTCGCCAGCTCTCACTTAAGATCGCTCCACTTAGACACCCGCTGGCAGCCGCTCCTCCAAAAGATCGGCATCCCCGAGGAATATTGGCCCAAAAATTAGCAGGTCTTAAGTCTTTGGTCTCTTGTCTCCTGTCTCTCGTCTTCCGGCTCTGACCCCGATCACTGTCCACTGCTCAAGGCAGTTCGCCCGACAAATCGTGTGAGTGCGGCAAAGTCGCAAATTAGACCGATCGCGGCGACGGCGCTTCTGAGCCAGTTCATCGTTTTCCATTGTGACAAGGCCGAGCGGATAGCATCGACGTTGCCGGCGACCGGGTTTACGAACATGATGTCGTTTCGCGGATAAAAATATGCAAACGTCATCGCGTCGGTCGCGACGGCCAACACAAGCGCCGCCAGAAGGTAATAACGGACGCGTCTGTCGACCTTCCAGCACAAGATGAGTCCCACAAGCGTAACGATCTGCAAGGCAGGGGAAACCATTCGAAAAAACGTCCCCGGATTGGCCGCGCTAAAGTACGCACGTGTCGTTTCTATCGAGGCGGGTATGTCATGCCCCCAATTCTGCACGTCGACCACCGACGTGTATATATTTGCAAACAACAGCCCTGCCGCAAGCGTCGCGGCAAGACAGATGATCACCATCCGTAATTTATTCATTGGCTTGAGTTAAGGGCTAAATTTGAGTGGTCAAGTGTACCACGGAATTCGGGCCACTGGTTACCGATGCAATGAAAGGTAGTGGGTCAGTTTGAAATAAGAAATATTGAATGCTTGAGCATCGTCTGCGATACTTAGTACATGGCAACCACGCCCAAACGCCCGCGAGATACAAACCAACTTGCCAAGTATATCGTCGATCTCACGACGGGCGAAGAAATCGAACCGGAAATGACGCCAAAGCAACAAGCGGGACAGAAAGGTGGACTGAAAGGTGGCTCGGCGCGCAAAGATGCTTTGAGTCCAGAACAACGGCGGGACATTGCCAGAAAAGCGGCTGCTAAGCGTTGGAAGAAGAATTAGGCCCCTCTTCTTCTGCCTCCGCCTGAATATCCATTTCAGAACTCAGATACCTCTGTTGAATTGTGTACCACTCTTGCTTCTGCCAGTAAGGAGCTTCAGGTAGCGCCGCTTGAATTTTCGGGTCGTCTAGCCGTCTAGCAACCTCTCGTCCCTGAAATGCCCTGCGAACCACTTCGTGAAAAGCTGGATTATTATCGTCTTGCCGCCGGTTATCGCTCTTCTTGTTCAATTTTACGTAAAAGAGGGTGTAGTTACAGTCGCGATGCGTGCCTTCAAAGAAAATCCTATGACCCGCTATCCGCTTTTTTCGTACTCCGGCTTGGCGCAAATCGACTGCGAACCCGGCCTCCAGATTTGTCTCTGGGGCGTCGAACGTACCCATCTGGCCCACATTCGCTTCGAACGCTTGCCTCTCCAAGAGACCAATTATCTTCGCGGCTGTTGTTTGCCCTAAAGTTTCGAGTTGTTCTTCAAAAGAATTAGACAGCGTCAGTGAGCACACGCGCTACATTCCCCCTTTCGTTATACGCTTTTCGCAATTCATCCAAAAAATTGGAGTTTTGCAGATCGAAGTCGTCCTCTAGCGCGTCAATATCAACGCGTCGTGAGTTAATCTGCGCCACCTTACGGACGAATGAAAGTGCTCCGGCGATTTGGGAGAGACTAAGGGTCGGATAGTCTCTGAAAATGGCTTCATAGTCTAAATGCTCTTCGAAGCTCTCAATAAGATGATAAAGAAAAACCGGTTGCTCATTGCGATCTATTAACGTAGGCATAAAACCAAATTCCGGTTTGATCTGCACAAAGCCTCCAGTCTCGCGGCTGATCTCTTCCAAGGATCGAAGAGGCCCAATCATTTGTAGCATTGTTGACGCGTTCGCCTCTATTGTGTTCAACGCATAGGTAGTATCTCCGAGAACGTCGCTGACTACGTTTCGACCGGACGGTATGGCGAGCACGATATCTGCGGTTTCTTGGGGCTTACTCATCCTTTGTTACCTCAGTGCCTTCAGTATTTCCTTCAGCTTCGCTCTCCATTTTCTTAATAAAGCGTTGGAAGTTTGACTGCATTGCAATCAGAATCTTACCCATCTGCTGTGGCGTCAAAAGTATTTGAGCCACACACTTGGATTCGATCTTCTCGACTGCGTTTGCCTCTTCAGGAGTAAGGACGACAGGTTGTCGATGTTGGAAAAAATACAAAACAAACATCCCATCCTGGTTCTTGACGACCATGTGGTCGGAATACAGCATAGCCAGATCGTCAGGCACGACAAGGTCAATGGGAAGTTCAACTTTAAATTCGGACGAAATCGGCAGTTCAGCCATTATGAATAGACCTCTGGGACGGCAACGGCGTAATGGCACACTTCTTGCGCGCACTACGCCTTTTTTATTTTAGCACAGCCATTTTCAGCTTGACAAAGACTATTTACTCAAGCATAATGGTCAGTATGAATACGCTGGACAACGACAAGCGCCGACAGGTTATCGCCTCACTGGTGGAGGGTAACAGTATTCGTGCGACCGTTCGCATGACCGGAGTCGCTAAGAACACCATCGTAAAACTTTTGGAGGATATTGGCATAGCTTGCGCCGAATATCAAGACAAGGCTTTTCGAAATCTGCGTTGCAAGCGAATCCAATGCGATGAAATTTGGTCTTTTTGCTATTCCAAGCAGAAGAATGTTTCGGCTGAAAAGGTTGACGTGTTCGGCTATGGCGATGTCTGGACTTGGGTTGCGATTGACGCCGACACCAAGTTAGTTCCGTGCTGGATGGTTGGACCTCGAAATGCAGAGGCCGCAAACGAATTTATCAACGATCTGTCAGAACGCCTTGCCACTCGCATCCAGCTAACTACAGATGGCTTTAGACCGTATTTGGAGGCCGTTGAGGGCGCGTTTGGTTGTGGCGTTGACTTCGCACAGTTGATAAAACTCTATGGCGAGAATACGGGCAATCGAAAAGATCAGACCCGTTACTCACCTGCGACCTGCATTGGCTGTGAGACTCGCAAAGTAACGGGCAATCCGAAAGAGGCCCATATATCGACTAGCTACGTTGAGAGGCAAAACCTGACCATGCGAATGAGCATGAGGCGCTTCACCCGCCTAACGAATGGATTCAGTAAGAAAGTCGAGAACCACGCCCATGCAATCGCCCTGCATTACATGTATTACAATTTCGTTCGGATACATAAAAGCCTGCGTTGCACTCCGGCTATGGCCGCAGGTGTTACTAACAGGCTGTGGGATATTGAGGATGTTGTTAATCTGCTACCGGAACCCGAAGCGAAAAAGCGTGGGCCTTATAAAAAGAGAAATTCAAACTGACCCACTACCCAATGAAAGATCGTCTTGCCGGATTAAACATCTTAAGCGGTCCGGTCCGCATCCACGTGTTTAATGAAAAGGTTGGTTATTGGACTACTTGTGTTCATGCTTGCGTTTGTGATGGGCTGGTTTGCAGCGAGCTACTACTATCTATCGATACCTCTCGAACAACAGCTGGCCAAACCCGCATGGCGCCCCTCACCACCTGACAATGTCTCAAATGCGACAAAAGCCGAGATAATCACGTTACTATTGTCGGCTCAGGAGAAGGACAAGCATCCCGGCCCGTGGGTTAAATTGCCGTATCTGGATATTTCCGAATCGGTCTTCGAAATGCTGCCTGAGCGGATCAACGGCGTGCCGGTACGGCTGTACTCTAGAATTATCCATTCTCCAAATCAGCGTATCGATCGCGTTACCCTTGATGGCTGGAACATGTCCGGAAACGTCCTCACCGTTACCTGGTTAACCAAATTTTACGACCGGAACTCGAGCGGCTGCGGGTACAAGTTCACGCAGGTCCAGAACTGCTGGCAGCAGATGTCCGTCGACTGCTTCGCAGCCGCAAGCTAAATCACTAGCTACTCCCACCAGTCACCAGACACTCGAATCGATATGCCATCGGCCCAGTTGGAAATCTTGACATATCGACGAAATAAAATTATTTTCACGAATAAGTCCACAGACCGAGACTTTGCTTTACGACTCTGGGAGGGTTTTGATCTATGAATTTTAAACTGCGGGTTGGATTACTCCTTTGCGGTTTGCTTGCTATCTCAGTCGCCGTGCCACCGAGCCTTCAGGCACAGCGTGTCCTAAGCCCCACTGATATCCAAAAAGAACTTGTAAACGCCACCGAGACACGGGCGAAAAACCGCGAAAAGGTAACCGAACTGTTTTCTTCGAAAGCCGCCGAGAAGGCCCTGAAGGACGCCGGAATGGATCCGGGACAGGTCAAGACCGCGGTGGCGACGTTAAATGATGCCGAGCTCGCGCAATTGGCGGCCCGCTCCGATAAAATGCGTGAAGACTTTGCCGCCGGTAAAGTTAGCAACCGTGATTTGCTGTTCATCATCGTCGGAATCGCTGTTCTTATATTGATCATCGTCGCGGTGTAGTTTTGTTGAGCCGACCTCGGCGGTTGCGAGCGAACCACATGTTTTTCAGCCTGGCCAGAGTTGTTGTCCTGGTGACATGCGCTCTCGGCGTGGTGTGTCACGCCCAGTCCACAGGCGCGTGGCTGGATGTCCCGTTTGTAAAGCAGGAGAAGAACGGCTGTGGGTCGGCCAGCATTGCGATGGTAATGCAGTATTGGCTTGCGAAAGAGGGACGCTCCGTAAGCAATAGCGCACAGGCGACTCAGATCCAGCAAGCCTTGTATGTGCCGGGTGCCGACGGCATTTACGCCTCGGCGATGGAACGCTACTTCCAGGAGCACGAGTTTCGCACCTTCTCATTTCGCGGCGATTGGGAGATGCTTAAGCAGCATTTACAGAAAGGCCGGCCCCTGATCGCCGCGCTCGCGCCTTCGGGGCCTAACGCTGAGCTGCATTACGTGGTCGTGGTGGGATTGGATACCGACCGAGATCTGATCTTGCTGAACGACCCGGCGCGACGCAAGCTTCTCAAGCAGGACCGCTCCGACTTTGAAAAGCAATGGGGCGTCACCGGCAACTGGACGCTGCTGGCTTTGCCCCAGCCTGCCGGCAGTGGATGAAAGCAGCAGCGGCCCTTCTCATTTTTATCGTTCTCTCCTTTCCGCTTCGCGCACAGACCACAGACGCCGACCCTCTCGCACGGATCAAACAACTGGCGGCCGAAGATCGCTGGCAGGAGATAGCGCGAATCGCAGAAGCCGAAAGGTCACCCTCCGCCGACCTTGATTATTATTACGGAGTTGCGCTCGCCGGCCTGCAGCGCTGGGCCGACGCTGAGGCCGCGTTTACGCGGGGCAGCGTTAAGGCGCCACGCGACAAGCGCTTTCCGATAGAGCTGGCCGCGCTTTCGTTCAAACAAAAGAAATATGGCCAGGCGGCAGACTATCTGCACCGTGCACTGCGGCTTGATCCTGCCGACACGTATGCCAATGATCTTTTAGCCAGCGTATATTTCCTCCAGGGCAACCTCGAGGCGGCCCTTAAGTACTGGAACCGCGTCGGGAAGCCGCACGTCGAAAAAGTGTTGCTCGACCCGCCGCTAAAGGTCGACCCGGCGCTGCTGGACCGCGCTTTTGCGTTTGCGCCCGCCTCGGTGCTGCGGCTTTCGGAGATGCAAACGACGCAGACGAGGGTCACGGGCCTTGGCATCTTTCCCGATCAAAAATTCGATCTCGAGGCCCGCCCGGACGGCGCGTTTGACGTCGTCTTTCGCGCGCGCGAGCGAAACGGATGGGCAGCCAACAAGTGGCAGGGGCTGATCTCTTTGTTTCGCGGCCTGCCGTTTCAGACCATCCATCCGGAGTTTTACAATATCGGCGGCCGGGCCATCAACTCTGTCTCTCTATACCGTTGGGACGCCCAAAAGCGACGCATTTGGACAAACCTCTCAGGACCTTTCACAAAAGATCCAAAGTGGCGATACCATCTCGACCTCGACCTCCGCGACGAAAACTGGGACATACGCGACTCCTCTCATGATGCAGCGCTGCTCGGCGGATTGAAGCTGCGCAAGCAGGCGTTTACCGCGGGCGTTACCTCGTTCGAGAATGGCCGTTGGAACTGGTCGACCGGAGTCGAGTTGTCGCATCGAAAATTTCTCGATGTTATTCCCGGCGCGGCTTTGACTTCGCAACTTCTGGCCGAGGGGTTCCAGCTCAAGCATCTGTTCCAGGTGAACTATATCCTGGCCCGCTTTCCGGAGCGGAGACTCACTGTTAGCAGCGGCATCTCTACACAACTTGCGCGTACCTGGTCGCAGCCGTCGCAGACGTTTGCCAAGCTGCAGATATCGCTCGATACACATTGGTTTCCGCGGGCGAGCGGCGACGACTACGAAATGCAGAGTAAGGTTCGCGGCGGCTGGACGTTTGGCCAGACTCCCTTCGACGAACTTTTCTCGCTTGGTGTCGAGAGCGACAACGATCTGTGGCTCAGGGGCCACGTCGGGACCCGAGATGGCCGCAAAGGCAACGCTCCGATGGGACGAAGCTACTTTCTGTCAAATTGGGAGCTCGATAAGAACGTCTATAGCGGCTCATTTATCAACCTTAAGCTGGGTCCGCTGCTCGACATCGGCAAGATCACCGACTCTTCCACTGGCCTTGGCCCGCGGAAATGGCTCTGGGACCTCGGCGCGCAAGCCAAAGTC
>Ga0070681_10003645_pt1 | contig 14455 bp, 13 predicted proteins | sample KBSC83BmetaG_FD_65650 | JGI IMG/M metagenome (GOLD analysis project Ga0070681, IMG submission 65650) | Corn rhizosphere microbial communities from Kellogg Biological Station, Michigan, USA - KBS C8-3B metaG | ecosystem: Host-associated > Plants > Roots > Rhizosphere | place: USA: Michigan... | reverse complement strand
ACTGCCGGTCAATCGTGAAGTTATGCTGCGACGATGCATGACACTACGCATGGTCACGTCGATGCCGCAAACCGGGTCTGGCGCGCGCGTCGCGGCGCTTTCGCCGGTCTGCTTGCGTTGGCTGTGGCCATGGGCGTTGGCCGCTTTGCGTTCACGCCGATTCTGCCGATGATGCAAGCCGACGCCGGTTTGTCGCTGCGCGCTGCGGGTTGGCTGGCTGCAGCGAACTATCTGGGGTATCTGCTTGGCGCGCTCGGTGCGGCGCGACTGCCACCAGCGTGGGCAATACGTGGCGGACTGCTGCTGATTGCGCTGGTCACGTTTGGTATGGGCATCGGTACGAATCTTGTTGGCTGGTTGGTGTTGCGATTGTTGGCAGGCATTGCCAGTGCGTGGGTGTTGGTCCATGTGTCGGCGTGGGCACTGGAACGCCTGCTGGCGTGGGGGCAGCCGGCGTTGGGTGGGGTCGTGTTTGCGGGTGTTGGCGTGGGTATCGCGGGCGCCGGTGCGCTGTGCATGGTGCTGATGCGAGCGGACGTTGACTCGGCACGTACGTGGCAGGTCTTGGGTGTGTTGTCGCTGTTGTTGCTGGCGGCGTTGTGGACCTCGTTCCGGGGCGATGCACCACGTGCCGTCGCCATGGCGGTGGCAACGGTGGACCGCCGCGTGGCATGGACGGCGGACAAGCTGCGCCTGGCGCTTTGCTATGGCGCGTTCGGCTTCGGCTACATCATCCCGGCGACGTTCTTGCCGGCGTTGGCGCGGCGCTTGATTGCCGATCCGGCAGTGTTCGGCTGGGCGTGGCCGGTATTTGGTACAGCGGCGGCGCTGTCGACCTATGCCGCGGCACGCTGGCTGCGTGCGGTGGATGATCGCCAGCTATGGGCGGTGGCACATGTGCTGATGGCGGTGGGCGTGGTGCTGCCGGTACTGTGGCCCGGGTTGCAGGCAATTCTGCTTGCGGCGCTGCTGGTCGGCGGGACGTTCATGGTGGTCACCATGGCCGGTCTGCGCGAGGCGCGTCGAGTGGCCGGTATGGGTGCGACAGCCTTCATTGGTACGCTGACGGCAGCGTTTGCGGTCGGGCAGATGCTTGGCCCACTCGCAATCAGCGTCGTTGCTGGCACGCGCTACGGGCTCGAAGGCGCGCTGGGCGTGGCCGCGGTCATGTTGCTGTGGAGCGCGGCCACGCTGTGGCGTTCGGCACATGGCGCCGAGGGGCAGAGCTGACGTTGATGGGTGACGCGTGACGTCGGGCAACGGCACAGCTCAGTGCAGCTGCACTTCGACAAACTGCCGCGAGGGCTGGTACAGGTCCGGAAACAGTTGCTTGAGGTGAACGACCTTCGGTGCGTCGTAGTAGACGATGTACGGCGCGTTCGGGTGTTTTTCGAAATAATCCTGGTGATATGCCTCGGCGGGATAGAACGCCTTGAGCGGTGCCAGTTGGGTCACGATCGGTGCGTGGAAAGACTTGGCCGCAGTCAGCTGGGCGAGATAGGCGGTAGCGATTTGCTGCTGCTCGTCATTCGCGTAGAAAATCACCGAGCGGTATTGACTGCCGCTGTCGGGGCCTTGCCGGTTTAGTTGGGTGGGATCGAGCGCGACGGAGAAAAATGCCTGCAACAAGGTGCCGTAACTGACTCTGGCAGGGTCGAAATGCACCCGCACTGATTCGGCGTGCCCGGTGTCGCCGCCACTGACGGCGTTGTAGTGCGCAGTGTCAGCACTTCCGCCAGAGTAACCAGCGGTTGCCTGGGTGACGCCCTTGATGTGGCGAAAGACTGCCTCGATGCCCCAGAAGCAGCCGCCGGCAAATACGGCAACCTGATCGGTATGAGTGGCAGTTTTCGGCGCGTCCACCCTGGGCGCGGGCAATAACGTGACGTCGCCGGCTGCGGATACTGGCTGGCACGCGGTGACGGCCAGCATCAACAACGCAATGGGAAGAACGCTGAACACGGTGTGATGGGTCATGGCGTGCCTCGCGAAAGTGGGGGGGAAAACACCTGGGTAAGGGTTCTTCGCTGACTGGGTCTCACGGGTTACATGTGCCAACGCAGGGCCGTGTTGATGATCGCTCGCGCGGCGGGCGGTGCGAAAGTTCACCGCCAAGAGCCACGCTGATCATCAGCTGAAGGTACGCGCGACAAAGCGCAACGCGGGTGAGTTCATGCAGTAGCGCAACCCCGTGGGACGTGGGCCATCATCGAACACGTGACCGAGGTGGCTGTTGCAGCCGGCGCAGGAGACGGCCGTGCGCTGCATGCCGAACGTGCGGTCGCTGCTTTCGATGACGTTGGTGCTGGCGATGGGTTGATAGAAGCTCGGCCAACCGGTGCCGGAATGAAATTTGGTGTCGGCGTCATACAGCGCGGTGGCGCAGGCCGCGCAGCGGAAGATGCCTTGCGCGTAGAAGTTCCAGTACTTGCCGCTGAATGCGCGTTCCGTGCCGGCATGGCGCATCTGGTAGTAAGCATCCGCCGGCAGTCGTTCGCGCCACTGTTTGTCGCTGAGCACCAGCCTGGCCACTTGGTGGGCGCCGAGGTCGCGACCGTCGTCGTCAAAAATCTCCAGCAATACGTTGCCGGGGAGGTCCGTTGGCGTGTCGTCAGCGGCAAACAGCCGTGGCGCGAGCACGCCACCGCCGACTGCCACCAACGCCCCGCCGGCAAGCAGCGCGCGCAGGAAACGCCGCCGATCTGCGCTGAGGGTTTCATCTATGCGGGACATGACAAACCTCCGTGGGGCGGGGTTGTATAGCGGCAACCGGTCAACCAAACGTGAACGCGTACACCTGCACGCCTGGATCAAGGAACTCGATTTCAAACACCCGCTCACCGCTGCCGTTGGCCTGGCGCACTAGCTGGTACAGCCGCTGTTCCGTGATCGTGCCATTGCCGTCGGCGTCAGTGTCCATGCCGTGATCGGCACCGGGCGCCTTGCCATCAAGCGTGACGCGAAAGCGAACGGGCTGGCCGTCGCTGCCCGGGCCGAGCACCAAATGCAGGTCGCGGCCACGGAAGCGGTACGTGAGGCGGCCACCAGCGCGTCCCAGCTGCGCGTTTTCGTCGTGCACGGTCCAGCGCCCGTCGAGCGCCCACTGGTTGGTGCCCAGTACGCGCGGCGCGTGGTAATCCCACGGCTCATCGTGGGCCACGCGGCCACTGGCGAAGTTCGCGGCGCGGGCGTAGCCCACGTAGGTTTCCGGGGAGATGGTGGAGTCGTTTGAGGCAGCGGCTTCGACCCCGCGACGCATCCCGCTCACGTAGCCGGTGGGCAGGTCTTGCTGGCCGGCGGCGGCCAGCAACCGACGGATCACGTCTTCGCTTTCCCTGTATGCGCCCTCGCCAAAGTGGTGGTGACGGATCCGGCCTGCGGCGTCGATGAAGTAGTGGGCGGGCCAATACTGATTGTTGAAGCCACGCCATATGGCGTAATCGTTATCCATCGCGACCGGGTAATCCACGCCCAGATCCCTGATCGCCCGGGCAACGTTGGCCGGGTCCTTCTCGAAGGCAAATTCCGGCGCGTGCACGCCGATCACCACCAGTCCGTGATCCCGGTATTTGTCGGCCCAGCCGCGCACATAGGGCAACGCGCGCAGGCAGTTGATGCACGAGTAAGTCCAGAAGTCGACCAGCACCACTTTGCCGCGCAGCGCTGCGGTGGTCAGCGGTGGGCCGTTGAACCACTGCGTCGCGCCGGCCAGTGACGGCATGTCGCCCTCCACCGGCAACGGCGCACCGGCTGCCGGCGCGGGCGCAGTGGCCTGCGCGGGGCGCACCATGTCGAGCAGACGTTGCTCGATGCCACCGGTGGCAGCCAGCGATACCCGGGTGAGCACACCGGTATCCAGGCCCAACGCGATGGCCCCCACACCAGCCAACACCAGCACGCCGAGCGCACGGCGCACCCATTCACCGGCACCCAGCGATCGCTTCATCCAGCCAAATACCTTGCCGCCAAGCAACAGCGCCACACCGAGTGAAGTTGCCGCGCCGGCCGCGTAGGTGAGCAGCAGCAAGGTGGTCTGTACGCTGGCGCCATTCAATGCCGCCGCAGTCAGCAGCAGGCCGAGAATCGGGCCGGCGCAGGGTGCCCACAGCAGGCCGGTGGCGACCCCGAGGCCAGCCGCGCCCCAGACGGAACCATCGTCGCCCGCCGCCCGCTGCGACAATCGATTGCCCAAGGCGACAAACGGACGGCTGATCCAGGCCGCGATCCGCGTCGAGAGCAGGGTGAGGCCGAGCAGCGCCAGTACCACCAGCGCCACCAGGCGACCGTACTGGTTGGCGTGGATCGCCCAGCCCCCGCCGACCGCGGCCAGCGTGGCCACCAGTGCAAACGTGACCGCCATGCCCAGCAACATCGGCAAGCCGTTGCGCCGGAACGGCCGATCGGCACGCGCAAACACAAACGGCAGTACCGGCAGAATGCAGGGACTGAGGATGGTGAGTACGCCGCCAAGATAGGCAAGGATCAGGACGAACATGGTGCGGGAATCCATGTGGGATGTGGGTTATTCGCCGCCAGCCCGGCGCTGGTTACGTCTTTGTTGCTGCAGGTATGAGGTAACTTTTGCAGCCGCTGCAACGAACAGGTTGAACAGTCGTTCATGTGGAGCGGTGATGCCGCGCAGCTTGACCATTACCGCCACGATGGCGTTTGATGATGCGCCGCCTGGACAGGTGAGTCACCTGCATATCGTGCCTGCTGAGTCCGCCAATGCCACCGAGTCGCCCGGACAGCGCCGGACGCGATGGATGGTCGCGGCCCAGGCGGGTGATCGCCACGCGTATGAAAAGCTGCTGGCGGACTCGATCGCGTTGATTCGCACGGCGGCACGGCGACGGGGCGTGGGACAGGAACATCTGGACGACGTGGTGCAGGAAACGCTGGTCACCGTGCACCGGGTGCGCCACACGTTTGATCCGGCACGCTCGTACGACGCATGGCTCAACGCGATTGCCAGCCGCCGCGCGATTGATGCGTTGCGCAGTAGCGGCCGACGTGATCGCCGCGAGGTACACGATGAGCTGGCCCTGGAGCGCCAGCCCGCCGGCGATGACGCCAGCGTGGCAACCGAACGCGAGCAACGCACGCAACGCCTGCACGCGGCGGTAGCGCGGCTTCCGCCGGGTCAGCGCGAGGCGGTGGAGCAGCTTGGCCTGCGTGAACGTTCATTGGGTGAGGCGGCCGAATTGACCGGGCGTGGCACTGGTGCGCTGAAAGTCAACTTGCACCGCGCATTGCAAGCCTTGCGCAAGCACTTCCACGGAGAGCCTTGAGATCATGTCCGAGTCGCTTTCGCATACTGCCCTGATCGACCGCCTCGGTAGCGCACTGGTACCGGTGCAGCGCCTGGCGCCGCCGTGGCGGCGCACGCTCGGTTGGCTGCTGCTGGTGGTTGCAATCGCACTGGGTCTGCTGATGCATTACGGCCCGGGCGGCATGCTGCAGCGTTGGGTAATGACACCCGATTTGGGCTGGGCGGGGCTTGGCGCAGCGCTGACCGCCGTGTGTGCTGCGTGGGCCGCGTTTGCGTTGGCGGTGCCGGGTCGCCGCGTGACGTGGGCGTGGTTGCCGTTGCCCGCTGCGTTGTTGTGGTTGGGGGCGAGCGGGCTTGGTTGTCTGCGCGCCTGGTTCACATCGGAGCCGCCAGACGCCGCCTTGCAGCAGTCCGCCGATTGCCTGCTCTTCATCATCGGCTTGTCGATTCCGCTTTCCGCACTGTTGATCGTGCTGTTGCGCCGCGCCTGCCCATTGTGGCCAGTGCTGACTGCGGTACTGGTTGGCCTGGCCAGTGCCGCGGCGTCGGCCGCGCTGCTGGAAATCGGCCACGCTACCGATTCGGCCGCGACGGATCTGTTGACCCATGCGCTGGCAGTGGCCGTAGTGGTGGCGATAAATGCCGCGCTGGGCGGCCGGCTGCTTTCCAGGACCTGACCACGGCTGCCCATGGTGCCTGCGACACGAGCTGGCCGACGCTGCCAACGCATGGCCGCGCTCGGAACAAGTGCCGAAGACTGGCGTGCGCTGGTGTGCGCCGTGCGCAAGGGTCGGCCGACTTCGCCATCCTCCTCGCGCCGACGACGGCCCGGGCGGCCAGGCAATGGTCACGCAGGATGCGCCGCATGGCTGCGGCGCATTTTTCAGTTCCAGCACACTGAACGAGCGGCCTTCCGGCGAGGGCAGAATGCCGACCCGAAGACTCAAACCATCTCGAAGATCCCGGCAGCGCCCATGCCGGTGCCGATGCACATCGTGACCATGCCGTACTTTTGCTGGCGTGCGCGCATGCCGTGCACCATGGTGGCAATGCGCACGGCACCGGTAGCACCGAGCGGGTGCCCCAAGGCGATGGCGCCGCCATGTGGATTGACCTTCGCCGGATCGAGGTGCAGGTCGCCGATGACCGCCAGCGCCTGCGCCGCGAACGCTTCGTTTAGCTCGATCCAGTCCAGCTGATCTTGCGCGATGCCAGTCTGCTTCAGCGCTTTCGGGATCGCTTCGCGCGGGCCGATGCCCATCACTTCCGGCGGTACACCGGCTACCGAAAAGCCGACGAAACGCGCCAGCGGAGTGAGGTTGTAGTCCTTGATGGCTTGTTCGCTGGCCAGCAGCATGGCGCCGGCGCCATCGGACATTTGCGAGGAGTTGCCGGCGGTGACGGTGCCGCCAAGCTGGCCGTTGCGAAACACAGTACGCAGTTTGGCGAGTACTTCCAGCGTGGTGCCTGGGCGCGGGCCTTCGTCATTTTCGATCAGCCGGCTATCCGTCTTGATGTTGCGTTTGGCGAGGTCCGGGTAATGGTCGTCCAGCGGGAACGGGGTGATCTCCGCCTTGAGCTCGCCAGCCGCTTGCGCGGCCAGTGCGCGACGATGGCTTTCGACGGCGAACGCGTCCTGCTGCTCGCGGCTGACTTTCCAGCGCTTGGCGACGTTCTCCGCCGTGATGCCCATGCCATAGGCAATGCCGATGTTCTCGTCATTGAAGATGGCCGGGTTCATGGCGACCTTGTGCCCCATCATCGGCACCATGCTCATGCTTTCGGTGCCGCCGGCAAGCACCAGGTCCGCTTCACCCAGGCGGATGCGATCGGCAGCCATCGCGGCGGCTTGCAGCCCCGATGAGCAAAAGCGGTTGATCGTGACGCCGGGCACGCTGTCAGGCAGACCAGCCAGCAACAAGCCGATGCGGGCCACGTTCATGCCTTGCTCGGCTTCGGGCATGGCGCAGCCGATGATGACATCGGCGATGCGCTTGGGGTCAATGCCCGGCGCTTGCGCCATGACCGCGCGGATCACGTGCGCAAGCATGTCGTCCGGGCGGGTGTGGCGGAAGATGCCGCGTGGTGCCTTGCCCACTGGCGTGCGCGTGGTGGCGACGATGTAGGCGTCTTGTATTTGTTTGCTCATGATTCCTGCTCCGTTGCGTTGCGCGATTCGCGGCGACGCACTTTTGTTTTTGATCGTCATCCCGGCCTGCGTCGGAACGACGGCTCGACAGACACGCGCTCAGTTGCGCAACGGTTTGCCCGTGGTCATGGTGTGGGCGATACGCGCCTGGGTTTTTTCGGTCCTGGCCAGCTCCGCGAAATGCTTGCGCTCCAGCGCCAGCAGCCATTCTTCGTCGACCAGCGAGCCGCGCTCGATCACGCCGCCGCACAAGGTGTCGGCGATGCGCGTGGCAATCTCCATGTCGTGCTCGGAGATGAAGTAGCCGGCCTGCATGTTGACCAGCGACGCCTTGAAAGTCGCCGTGCCCACATCGCCCGCCACCGGGATGGCCCGTGCGGGAAGTGGCGGACGGTAGCCACTTGCAGCCAGCGAGTTGGCCACGTGTTTGGCAACGTAAAGCAGCTCGTAGGCGTTGAACACCACCACATCGCTGTCGCGCAGCAGGCCGAGGCGCTTTGCATCAAGTGCGCTGGCGGAAACTTTGGCCATCGCCACGGTCTCGAACACTTTCTTCAGCGCAGCGAACGGGTCTTCCGGATTGGCATGGGCGGCGCGAATGGCCAGCTCGTGCAGACCACCGCCAGCGGGCAACAAACCGACGCCGGCTTCGACCAGGCCGATATAGCTTTCCAGCGCCGCGACGGTGCGTGCCGAGTGCATCTGGAATTCGCAGCCGCCGCCCAGCGCCAGCCCGCGCACGGCGGATACCACCGGCACCAACGAGTACTTGATGGCCATGCTGGTGCGCTGGAAGTTCGCCACCATGTGCTCGAATTTGTCGAAGTCGCCGGCTTGCAACAGCGCCAGCGCACCTTTCAAGTCGGCACCGGCCGAGAACGGCTCGGACGTCTGCCACAGCACCACCGCCTGCAGTTTCTGCTCGGCGAGCCTGATGGCCTCCTGTACACCGTCCAGCACGAAATCGTTGACCGTGTGCATCTTGGTCTTGAACGACAGAATGCCGATGTCGTCGTGGCCCAGCGTCCATAGCCGCACGCCATCGTTTTCCCATACGGTGACGCCCTGGTCGAACTTTTCCCCAAGGATGGGATCGGGGAACAGCTGGCGCGCGTATACCGGGTGCTGTGAGCGCGGCTTGTCGGCGTTCGCACTGGCTGAGTACGAACCGTTCTTGCCGTGCACGCCGGTGCGGCCGTCGGTGACCCAGGCCGGGAGCGGGGCCTTGCTCATGGCCTTGCCGGCCGCGATGTCTTCGTTGATCCAGCTGGCCACCTGCTGCCAGCCGGCGGCCTGCCAGGTTTCAAACGGGCCAAGCTTCCAGCCGTAACCCCAGCGGATCGCGAGATCGACGTCGCGCGCGGTATCGGCGATGTCGGCCAGGTGGTAGGCGGTGTAATGGAACAGGTCGCGGAACGTGGCCCACAGGAACTGTGCCTGCGGATCGCTGGAAGCGCGCAATTTGGCGAATTTCTCCGCCGGGTTCTTGATCGCCAGGATCGCCGCGACTTCATCGGATGGCTTCTGCACGGACGGGCGGTAGTCCTGCTGCTGTACATCGAGCACGACGATATCCTTGCCGACCTTGCGGTAGAACCCGGCGCCGGTTTTCTGGCCCAGCGCTTTCTTCTCGATCAACGCCAGCAGCCATGCCGGCGACTTGAAATAGGCGTGCCACGGATCGTCGGGCAGCGTGTCGGCCATGGTCTGGATGACGTGCGCCATGGTGTCCAGGCCCACCACGTCGGCGGTGCGGTAGGTGGCACTTTTGGGCCGACCCACGGCCGGGCCGGTCAATGCGTCCACGGTGTCGAAGCCAAGCTTGAACTGATCCGTGTGATACATCGTGGCCAGCATCGAGAACACGCCGATGCGGTTGCCGATGAAGTTTGGCGTGTCCTTGGCGATCACCACGCCCTTGCCGACGGTGGTGGTAAGAAAGGCCTCCAGGCCCTCAACCACGTGTTGGTCGGTGAGCGCAGTCGGAATCACCTCGACCAGATGCATGTAGCGCGGCGGGTTGAAGAAATGCACGCCGCTGAAACGATGCCGCAGCTCTTCCGGCAATGCTGCGGCCAAGCCGTTGATCGACAGGCCCGAGGTGTTGGACGCGATGATTGCGGTGCTGGACAGGTGAGGCGCGATCTTCTTGTACAGGTCGAGCTTCCAATCCATGCGTTCGGCAATCGCCTCGATCACCAGGTCGACATCTTTCAGCTGTGCAAGGTCATCGTCGTAATTCGCCGGAATCACGGCGTTGGCGAGATCCGGCGTTGCCAATGGCGCGGGCGACAGCTTTTTCAGATTGGCGATGGCCTTCAGCGCAATGCCGCTCTTCGGGCCTTCCTTCGCGGGCAAGTCGAACAACACGGTTTCGACACCGGCGTTGGTGAGGTGGGCGGCAATTTGTGCGCCCATCACGCCAGCGCCCAGCACGGCTGCTTTGCGAATGTGTAGCGCTGATGGGGATAACGATGCAGCGGTCATGAGCCTTCTCCGATGATGCGAACTGACAATGAAAACGCTGATGGGGGTGTAAAGCTCATACGTGGCTGAGCCCGGCAACGGCGAAACGAATCAGGTGCTGGGCGGTCTGCTCGCGGTGTGCACGCTCGCTGACGTCCTTGGGGCGCTGGATCATGCCGAAGCCGGACATGGCATGGGTCAGCGCGCCGGTCACCAGGTCGATGCGCCAATACAGTTCGCGCTTGCCCAGCTGTGGCAACAGCCGTGCAAATTCGGCAGTGAACTGGCGCATGACGTGGCCGTAGTTCTCCGACAGGAACTGGCGCAGGCGGTCGTCGTGCTCGGCAAATGCGCGCGCCAGCACACGCATGAACAGCGCGCCGTTGTCGTCGTGGGACAGCTCCAACGCCGGACGGATGTATGCCGCCAGCACGTCTTCAAGCGTGGTGTCCGCATGCCCTTCGATCTTTGCCAACGCCTCCAGTCGGCGTGCGTTCAGTGCGTCCAGCCGGCGCCGAAACACCTGTTCGACCAGTTTCTCCTTGGAGCCGAAGTGATAGTTGACCGCCGCCAGGTTTACCCCGGCGGCCGTCGTGAGCTGGCGCAGCGAGGCCCCGTCGAAGCCGCGCCGGGCAAATAGCACTTCGGCGGCGCCGAGGATGCGGTCCTTGGTGGAGACAGAGTCTTTCATACATGGTCCCCGGACGATGGTCATTCAAACGATCGTTTGAGCATACGCGAGCCGTTCTGTCAGCGTCAAATTGCGGACGGGAGCACACCGCACATGGTTGCCGAATGAGTTAGAATCCGATAGTCGTGTGTCGTACAACCCTGTAATTCGCGTCGGGTTTTGCTGGTTCGACCCGGACGCGAAGCCCTCTCCTTTCTCTTTTTTCGCTTTTTTCCGGAGCAACCCTGTATGGCGCTGGAGCGCACTCTGTCCATCATCAAACCTGACGCTGTGGCCAAGAACGTCATCGGTGAAATCTACGCACGTTTCGAAAAGGCCGGGCTGAAAATCGTCGCCGCGCGCATGCAACAGCTGTCGCGGGCTGAAGCCGAGGGCTTTTATGCCGTGCATCGCGAGCGTCCGTTCTTCAAGCATCTGGTCGAGTTCATGATTTCCGGCCCGGTGATGATCCAGGCGCTGGAAGGCGAAAATGCCATACTCAGGCATCGTGAGCTGATGGGCGCGACCAACCCGAAGGAAGCTGCGCCGGGAACAATCCGTGCCGACTTCGCCGACTCGATTGACGCCAACGCAGTACACGGTTCCGACGCCGTCGAGACCGCAAAGACCGAGATCGCTTATTTCTTTGCCGCCACTGACGTGCTCGCAAGGTAAGTTGTGCAGTCGTGAGGCATTGTTCAAGGACTCCATGAATCAGGTACCTGCCATTCCTTCCGGCGCGACAACCGCGAAGGTCAACCTGCTCGATCTGGATCGCCAGGGTCTGCGTGATTTTTTCACGCAGATTGGCGAGAAGCCGTATCGCGCCGAGCAGGTGATGAAATGGATTTACCATGATCTGGAAGATGACTTCGACCACATGACCGATGTGGGCAAGGCGTTGCGCGCCAAGCTCGACGAGGTGTGCTACGTCGGCGCACCGCGGACCTTGCTGGACAAGGTCGCCACCGATGGCACCCGCAAGTGGCTGCTCGGCATGGACAGCGGCAATGCGATCGAGACCGTTTACATTCCGGAGCCGACCCGCGGCACCTTGTGCGTTTCTTCGCAGATCGGTTGCGCGTTGAACTGCAGCTTCTGCTCGACGGGGGCGCAGGGCTTCAACCGCAACCTGTCGCCGGCCGAAATCATTGGCCAGGTGTGGGTGGCGGCCAAGTATCTGGGCGAGGCAACCGGACAAAGCCGGCGCATCACCAACGTGGTGATGATGGGTATGGGTGAGCCGCTGGCCAATTTCGACAATGTGCTCGTCGCCATGCGCCTGATGCGCGACGACCTGGGGTTTGGCCTGGCGGCAAAGCGCGTCACCTTGTCCACGGCGGGCATGGTGCCGCTGATCGACAAGTTGTCGGCGCAGATCGACGTGTCTCTTGCCGTCTCGCTGCACGCGGCAAATGACACGTTGCGCACCGAGCTGATGCCGATCAACAAACGCTATCCGTTGGTCGAACTGCTCGCCGCTTGCCAGCGCTGGATTGCACGCAAGCCGCGCACCTCCATCACGTTCGAATACACGCTGATGAAAGGTGTCAACGACCAGCCCGTCAATGCGCGTGAACTGATCCGGTTGATGCGCGCGTTTCCAACGTGCAAGGTCAACCTCATCCCGTTCAATCCATTCCCCGGTACGCAGTTCAAGCGTTCCGACCCGAACATGATTCGTGACTTTCAGACGCAGCTGATCAACGCGGGGGTGCTGACCATGTTGCGGCGCACGCGCGGTGACGACATTGACGCGGCCTGCGGCCAGCTGGCCGGGCACGTTACGGATCGCACCCGACGCAGCGCCGATTTGCGCAGAAAGCAGCAAGCGCAAGGAGCCGTGCATGCGATGTGAGCGGCTGCTGATACTGATTCTGGCGTTGTCCATGGCGGGCTGCGTGACGACGCACACCGATTCCAGTTCGCTGGGCAAGAGCATGCCGCAAACCAGCAAGACGGACCGGGCGGCGGATGCTGCGCGGATCCATACCGAACTGGGCCAGCGTTACATGGCCAATGGCGACCTGCAGACCGCACTGGAAAAGTTGAATCTGGCGCTGAAGTTCGACCCGAATTACGCACCGGCACATACCGTGATTGCCGTGTTGTACGAACGTATCAACCAGCCGGCCAATGCCGAACTGCATTACCGCAAGGCAGCGGCGTTGGAACCGGCCAAAGGGGCCCCCAACAACAATCTTGGCCAGTTTCTATGTGCCACCGGCAAGTATGCCGAGGCCGCAGGCTACTTCCAGAAGGCCGTGGCGGACCCGTTTTACGGCACGCCGGACGTGGCCTTGACCAATGCTGGCGTTTGCCACCTCAAGGCCGGGGACGTGACGGCGGCGCAAGCGGATTTTCGCGCTGCGTTGGCGCGCAATCCGCGCAACGCTGGTGCGCTGTTCCAACTCGCCAACTCACTGTATTTGAGCAACAATGCGTTTGGGGCCAGGGCTTTTCTGCAACGTCTCGAAGCGCTCGGCGGCCTGAATGCCACGGCGCTCAAGCTTGGCCACGATATTGAATCCCGACTCGGCAACCAGGAAGGTGCGTCGACTTACGCCAAGCGACTGCACGCCCAGTTCCCGGATTCGGAACAAGCACATGCCCTCGAAACTACCGCCAGACCATGACTCCCGTACAGCCTCATTTGCATGATGCACACGCAACGTCGCCGAACGCTGTCTTCGACGCCGATACTGCCGAAGGCGGCTTGTCCGCGCCTCGTGCCGCGCACGTTGGCGTCGATTCGGTTGAAGGCTCCGCAAGGAGTTTTGGGCATCGTCTGCGTACAGCGCGTGAAGCGCGCGGCGAGGGGCTGGACGCGTGTGCACATGTACTGCGCCTGCCGCTGCGTGTGTTGCGCCAGCTGGAAACCGACACGTACGACGGTACGGATTCGAAGATTTATCTTGCCAGCTATATCAGTGCGTACGCGCGACATCTCGGCATTGCTGCAATCGAAGTACAGGCCGAGCTTGACCGCATTCGGCAGGTCGAACCATCACTGGTTGCTACCGGCGGCATTTCCCGGTCGCGCTTTCTGCTCGATCGTTACACCACGGCGGCAACCTATGTGGTCCTGACCGCGGTGTTCGTGGTGCCCATGGTCTGGTTGGGCATGCGTGGCTCGCTGGACCGTGACCTCAGCCGCATGACGCCACTGGATGCCGCTCCGGTTGCACAGCAGGATGTACGGTCAGCGTCCACTGCCAGTGTCGCTACTGCACCAGCGGTGAGTGCACTGCGCGTTGCGGTGGCGCCGGTGCAGGAACAGCAGTCATTGATGGCGTCGATGGCACCGTTTCCCAGCCTTGACAACACCCCTGTTGCGGCACCGGTGGTGTCGCCAACGCCCGATGTCAATGGCGAAGGTGGTCACAGCGTGAGCTTGAACATCAGCGCTGCGAGCTGGGTCGAGGTGACCGGCAAGGATGGCTCGCGCATGGAATACGGCTTGTTGCCGGCCGGTAGCAGCAAGACCTATCGCAGCGATCAGCCGTTGGACGTGCGCATTGGCAATGCCAGTGGCGCACAGTTGAGCATCGACGGGAAGGCGGTCGCTCTCAGCGACTTCCAGCATGCCAATGTCGCACGATTTCGTGTACTGATCGAAGACGGCAAAGCCAGCGCGGCCAGTCTCTGACGCTTCTGCTCAACGTACCGCCCAGCCGGTTTCGGTTATGCTAGCGCACTGCCTTTTCCGTACGGAAAGGGCGTGGCTGGTTTTATCCCCGCTGTCGCTGGGTGCGTGGACGCGCACGACAGCCGACTGGTCCCCACGAAAGGTGACGGCATGGAATTTGAAGCATACGACGACTACGAACAGAACGAGCGCGTCATCAAATGGTTACGCGAAAACGGCCTGTCCATTGCCGTGGGGGTTGTCATCGGC
>Ga0070681_10003644_pt1 | contig 14455 bp, 10 predicted proteins | sample KBSC83BmetaG_FD_65650 | JGI IMG/M metagenome (GOLD analysis project Ga0070681, IMG submission 65650) | Corn rhizosphere microbial communities from Kellogg Biological Station, Michigan, USA - KBS C8-3B metaG | ecosystem: Host-associated > Plants > Roots > Rhizosphere | place: USA: Michigan... | reverse complement strand
CGGTCCCCGCCTACGTCGTTGAATTTCTGCTTGGCCGCTATTGTGCGTCGACCGACGAAGCCGAGATCAAGGAAGGGCTCGAAATCGTAGAGAAGCAACTGAAAGATCGCTGCGTACGCACCGGCCAGGAAGAGGTTTTCAAGAACGAGGCCTATCGCAAGGGCTCGGTTCGCATCATCGATACCATACGCGCGCGGCTTGATGCCAAAAATGCCTGTTACATTGCAGAGCTTCCAAGTCTCGCACTTCGCGACGTGCGCATTCCGGACGGCATTGTTGAAGAGAATGAGCGTATCCTGATTGACGGCTTCTATGCCGAGGTAACCCTCGCATATGATAGCATCATCGCGCAGGAGAAGAATGGGCGTCCGTTCGGCATCGAAGCGCTACGCCCAATTCAGATGTCTCGCGCCGATGTGCTGGAGACATTTTTTGAAGGGCGCGCGAAGTTTGAGACGCCGAACGACTGGATCGATTTTCTACTGCGTTCCGTTGGCTTCGAGCCCGCCGAATTCGACGACCGGGCGAAGCGGGTTGCACTCCTTCGGATGGTTCCTTTTGTCGAGCGCAACTACAATCTTGTCGAGCTTGGTCCGCGCGGAACGGGCAAGAGCCATTTATTCCAACAGGTTTCGCCTTACGCGCATTTGATTTCAGGCGGCAAAGCGACTGTGGCTCGAATGTTTGTCAACATGGCGAGTGGTCAGAGGGGTCTCGTCTGCCAGTACGATGTTGTTTGCTTCGATGAAATCGCCGGCGTCTCCTTCGATTCGAAGGACGGTGTGAACATCATGAAAGGATATATGGCGTCGGGCGAGTTTTCGCGCGGCAAAGACTCCATAAGGGCTGAGGGTGGGATTGTCCTCGTCGGCAACCTCGATGTGGATCTAGATCAAGCGCAGCGCGTCGGTCATCTTCTTGCGCCGCTTCCTCCGGATATGCGTGATGACACAGCTTTTATGGATCGCTTACACGCGTATGTGCCGGGCTGGGAGTTCCCTAAACTCGATCCTCGGCGGCATCTGACAGACCATTTTGGATTGGTCTCCGATTTTCTATCGGAGTGTTTCACTCGCCTAAGAAAGAACTCACGCGCTGGCATTTTGGACGGCCGTATCCACTTTGGCGGAGCTCTGTCCGGTCGCGATATCGAGGCCGTTAGAAAGACAGTGAGTGGCCTGGCAAAACTTATGTTCCCAAATCCTTCGGAACCAATTCCTGATGCTGATCTCGAGTGGATAGTGCGCCTCGCGTTGGAGTCTCGGCGGCGCGTAAAGGAACAGCAGCGGCGAGTATTTAAGAGCGAGTTTCGCAACACGCATTTCAGCTACACGCTCGGTACTGATGGTGTGGAAACGTTTGTCGCGACGCCTGAGCTGCAATCAGAAGAAGCAATCGAAAGTGATCCGCTGCCGCCCGGTCAGGTGTGGGCAATCGCGTCGGGATCGGCGGAAACGGGTGCGGGCCTTTATCGAATTGAGATTTCGCACCAGTCAGGCTCTGGCGTGCGTATTCTTAACCAACCCCCATCTCCGACATTTCGCGAAAGTGTTAAAGTCGGTGAGCAGGTTCTCTTTGGGCAAGCCCGCAGCTTGGTGGGTGACCGCGATCCGCGCGAGCAAGAATTCACCGTGCAACTACGCGCAATGGATTCAGACAAGGCTGGCGCCGGATTGGGCGTGGCTGTCGTCGTGGCGCTATGCGGTTCACTGCTTGGGCGCAATAGCCGCGGGGGTACTATCGTTGTCGGTTCAGCTACTCTCGGAGGCTCAATTGAACTCGTTCGCAATGCGGCTCAGATCGCCGAGTTGGCAATTGAAAAACGGGCACAGACAATCTTGATGCCCGTATCCGCGCGGCGACAGCTAAATGAGCTCGCGGATGAAATGTGGACAAAGATAAATATCGAATTTTATCGTGACGTGCCCGACGCCGTGTTTAAGGCCCTAGAAGAGTAAGAGGTTTTACGAATTTAACGATCCGTAGGGAGCGATCATGCGCCACTGATCGCTGAATTCGGTTAGTTCAACTAGCACACACCGACCGACAGTTCATTGGCGCAATCCTGCTGATATCCGGCCTTTTTCATCCGATGGGTGTGCTGCTACAAATTGTCTTGATAGATACAGCAATAAAGGAGTGTTCATGGCAAGGATAAATGCCAGCTACGGAAGCGAATTTCATTTGTTGCGAATGTTGGGCCGCCATCGGCGATTCTTCGACTCGCGAGTTTGCGAAGCTACAGGGGCGGATGGCGTCGAATGGCTGGATTCTCCGTCTGGTGATATGCGAAAGGACAAAAAAGGAAATCCGATTTGGGATCAAGAATGGCTTCGACTCGATTTCCTCAATATCGACGATCCGGCTCGGATAGCATGGCAAACTGCGTGGCCGTCCGTCCAGCTAGGTGGTCACAACTGGGATGCGGTAGGTAGACTCAAATATGGAAATTCTCGGGAATGGCTGCTTATCGAAGCCAAAGCTAACATCGCAGAGCTTTCTTCCTCGTGCCAGGCGGAAAATCCAAACAGTCTCGACTTAATTAAGAAAACCCTGAATCAGACAAAGTTTGATTTGAATGTCGCTCAGAGTTGCAACTGGCTCAACGGCTACTACCAATTCTGCAATCGACTAGCCGTCCTCAACGTCATGAACACTGCTGGAACAGCAGCTCGCATGGCGTTTGTCTATTTTTACGGCGACGTCGGTGATAGCACAAGAATATGTCCTTCGTCTGAGCGCGGCTGGGAGCCAGCCTTGACGGCTCAAAATATGCATGTGGGCCTTTGCCCAGGACATCATCTGGAAGACCGGCTTCACAAACTGTTTGTGGATGTTCGATGTGGCGATTTAAGTCAGCGATTTGGCTCCCAGCTTGAATTCTTTTTGCGCCGTCATTCATTATCGCGTCGGAAAGAGTTGATGGCCGAAGTGGAGGAAAGGTTGGAGCGGTGCGGGATTGAAATCCATCAACCTAATTACGACAGTCCATGGGCATTCGGTGTCAGCGTGATCGAGAATAGTTGGGGGCTAAGGGACCTCATACACAAAATGAGGGAGCCACCAGAGGCCGCGGCGAATTTGAACCAGCTGTTATCAATGCTGGAAGTGGTGGTGCCGAGCGATGGTCACCTCGAATAATCAATCAACGCACTCAAACACAGCTTTTGACTTAGCCGTGCGTCTTCCATAATGGAAAAAGTCGTTGACCCGTCATTTCGTGCCTCACTACTTCGGTTGCTCCTGGACTCCCGTCGAGCACTTGATGGACGATAGTTGGCGACAAGAGTGCAAGATTTAGAAGACGGCTCACATAACTATCGGTAACATTCTCGCGGCTGGCAATATCCGAAATCGATGATGCCTTGCCGGACGTTAATTCCTCGAACCAGCATGTTCCGCGCGCGATCGCTGCAATGAGGGAAGCATCTTCGCTCTTCTGGGAGGGTTGTGTGACGACCAGCCTGACCGCTCCGTTTTGCAAGATAGTCGGCATGGGAAAATCGACGAAAACGGTATCGTCCTCCCGCGAATGGTCGAGATTTTTACTTCCGCTCAAATAGCGGACGATCCCTGTGAGACGGAACGTGATCCTCAGCCCTGCCTGCAGGACATCGATACGGGCTACCAAGCAGGTGATGAGTTCAAGCCTGGACCGAAATGGCATATCCTCCAATTCGCCGCTAGTTGCCTCAGCCTTCCGCAAAGCGTCAGCCAGCTTGCCCGAACGGACGTGCGCCGCTCTCAACAGCTTTGCCAATCCGGTATTATCAGCCAGAAACTTCTGAAGGGCACCGATGACAAATGCATCGATATCAGTTGCCGGCAGACGCAACTTTGCTTGACCCGCGGACGTGGGTTTTCGACCCGAGCCGTCTGAGGTGATATAATAAAGATATCTCTTGCCGTTCTTGGTGGTATGGCTCGAGACCAACCGACGGCCCGCTTCGTCATAGATCAGGCCCGCCAGCAGATTTGCGTGTCCGGCTTTGGAGCGAGCGCGGTGCTCGCGGCGGTTACTCCCGATCAGGGCGCTGACGGCGTTCCAAATCTCTGGATCGATGATGCGGGGATGCTGACCGGCGTGCCGGAGGTCCTTGTGGGCGATTTCGCCGATGTAGAGCGGGTTGGATAGGATGCGGTAAATGTGGCCGCGCGAAAACGGCAGGCCTCCGAGTATCCTTCCCGTCGAAATCGGATAGGGCTTGGTCGTAAGTCTCAGCCGGGCGAGCTCGGTCTGGACTTGCCGGACGTTCTTCAATTTCAGAAAAAGCTCGAAGATTGTCCGGACCGTATTTGCTTCGCCTTCATTGATGGTGAGCGTACGGTCCTTGCGGTCATAGCCGATCGGCACCCAGCCGCCCATCCACATGCCCTTTTGTTTGGAAGCGGCGATCTTGTCTCGGATCCGTTCACCCGTGACCTCCCGCTCAAACTGGGCAAAGGACAGCAGGACATTGAGCGTCAAGCGCCCCATGGAGGTCGTGGTGTTGAACTGCTGGGTGACCGAGACAAACGAGACGCCGGCTGCGTCAAAGATTTCGACGATTTTAGCGAAGTCGGTCAACGAGCGGGTCAGACGGTCGACCTTGTAGACGACCACGACATCCACGGCCCTGGACTGGATGTCGGTGAGGAGCTTTTTGAGGGCAGGGCGTTCGATCGATCCACCGGAATACCCGCCATCGTCGTAAAGGATGGGTAGCGCCACCCAACCCTCATGCTTTTGACTCTTTATATAGGCCTCGCAGGACTCCCGCTGCGCATGTAGCGAATTGAAGTCCTGCTCCAGTCCCTCTTCCGACGATTTGCGAGTGTAAATCGCGCATTTGAGGGACTTCGGCTTTGCGGCCTGATTACGCACGCGAATCCCTTTCGTTCCGGTTCCGGGACGGCACGCGAGCGTCCCCTTTAGGGTCCGGTTGGCTCATAAGCCGGGAATCGCGTTTCAAACCCGCCGCGGCCTTGTTGCCTCGGGCAACGCGCTTGATTCCAAAAAAAGCATATCCGTTCCAGTTTGTGCCGGTGATTGCCTTGGCGATCGCGGAGAGCGACTTATAAGTTCGGCCATCCAGTGCGAACCCTTCGTCGAGAACCATCACGGTGTGGGTCGTGTTCTGCCACTGCCGGATAAGTTGCGTGCCGGGTCTGATTTGGATCCCGCTGAACGCGCCGGTCCGATCGCCATTGCTGATCGCACTAGCAATCTCGCGGAGCCGGCGTTTCGTTGCTGCGGACAGGCCGCCGTAGGCCGCCACCTGCATTTGGTAAGCCACGGCCCGCGCCATGAACTTGCGCCGCAGCGATTGTGGTGCCGCATGCCCGAACAACAGTTTCCAGCGCTTGCGCAGCTCGTCATGGCCGAGATCGGGCAAACGCGCGATCTCGGCCTCCAGCGCTGCCTCCTCAAGTTCCCGCCGGGACATCGGATCACGCCGACCGTCGTTTCTTAGCGGCCTTCACGGCTCTCGATGCGCCGACCCGATAGGTCCGGATGCCGTCGATCTTTAGGGAGAGCAGGGGAAGTTTCAGCTTCTTGCGCACGGTCCCGGCCAGAAAGCCGCGCACCGAGTGTTTTTGCCATCCGGTTGCCTTGACTAGTACATCCAGGGTCGTGCCTCCCGGCTGCCGAAGCAGGGCGACAATCCGATCTTGTTTGGAGTCCGGCTTGCGACGGCTGGGCGACACCTTGGTTGTTTTGGCGGACGGGGCAGCCGCCTTTTTCGCGCTCAATCGCTTGGCGGGGGGTTTACTCGACTTGGTTTTTGCGGGCATTTTTGCCGCCGCGACTTCATTGGGGCCAGCCGTGGCTTTATTGTCCGGCGCGTCGGCGAGATCCTCGACCTCGATCGCTTTGAGGCCGGCCTCGGTGATTCGTAACGCGAAGGGCCTGTTGTCATCGCCGCGCCGCCATACCGGCATGTCATCCTTGGCATGAAGCTCCTGCAGGAGCTTTTGTTTCAGCAACCTGTCGATCACCTTCTTCGCGGCACTTCCCTTTAGATTTGCAGGGAGCGTCGCTGCATGATCGGTGCGTTGCGAGGCCGCAGATAGAATGAGAAGTTGAGTATCGGAGAGCGTCATAAGATCCTCCCTTGAGATCGTGCGGCACCATCGCCGCCACGACCTCAACCCCGCAAAAGCGCTTAGCGCTGGCGGGGAGGAGGACCAAAAGGAAGGATCGCTAACTCTGCCGAGCGATCCGACTGATCAGACTTGCAGCATTGAGCAGCGTCGATGCCTCATACAGCAGCTGTTCCATGTCGAGCGCGACTTCGAGGCCCTTCTCATAAAACCCAGCACCAGCGCAGGCATCGGCCGCGCGGCCAATTCCCGCGGCCTTGTCGAGCCGGCTGCGGATTTCATTCAAATACGTCTTGATTGTTATCTCAGTTAGCTGCAGGTCCATTGGCGGTGACTCCTTTGTTGTCACCACACATGCTTCCCGTGCCGACGAAGTCGAGCGAAACCAGAGCAATCTTGTTGCTCATTTCAGACAATCGCGCGCATGTCCGGGTCCGATACACTGAGGATCGCCCGGGCACGCGGACGCGAAGCGATAAGCCACCAAGATTGCTGGCGGCTGACGGCTATTCGAACGGCGGATGTCGTCGGTTAACCAACCTTGCGGTAAAGGACGCGGCGCGCCGCTATAGCCCCGCCGAAGTAGTAGCGGTAAGCCGCGATGTAGTAAGCGGCATCCCGACACAGGTCAGCACGAGCTACGTTGAGCGCCAAAACCTCACGCTGCGCATGAGCCAAAAGCGGTTTGCGCGCCTGACCAGTGGCTTCTCAAAAAACTCACGCATCACGCCGCCGCGATCAGTCTATACGTGAGCCATTACAATCTTTGCCGCGTTCACGAGGCGCTGCGGACCACACCGGGCGTTGCGCTGGGCATCGCGGATCGGGTGTGGACCATTGGTGATTTGCTGGACGCCACGTTGGCGCTTGAGCCCAACCGACCGATCCGGTTCAAACGGAATTTCACGGTAATCGAGGGCGGCAAAGTCCGACTATTGCAAAACAACTTTTGCTAGATACTATACGCCCATTCAACCACAATAAATTGGAGGAAATTGATGAAAGTTCCAGCATATCATACGGACTCGCCCGAATATCCGCCCTCCCATCGCAACGTCCATCACGACCACGATAATTGCCCGGCCGGGAAAACTATCAAGCCGCAGCACAGAAAGCAGGGGACCGCCGGGCGACCGCGATGCGACGATTGTAAAAGGCTTGGCTAATCGATGATGCGACCAGTTTTCTTCCGCTTGAAATAAGCGGCGGCCTTCGCCTTCTGACGTGCCAGGTGGGGATCCGCCTTGGCGCTAAAAGTCATTGACCAGATCGGTCCCTCAGGCCGCCCTCCGGTGCTAAAGCAAGGTGTCCTATTGGGAAGTTTGCTGGCAGGCTCGGAGCGTATAGGCCCGCCATTCAATGACCAGTGAGTTCGTCGCAGAGCAACAAATCAAGGAAGGTGCACTATGTCTCGTTTCGCCGCAGCTCTATGGAAGGTGTAACATGAAAGCACTCAGTGTCGGATTCTTAATGGCTATCACCACGTTATCGAGTGTCCACGCGCAACGCTCTCCTGAATCGCTGTCTGCCGTGACGGTTGATTGCTACCAATCGTTTGCCGCAAAGGCGCCATTGCCAGAACTTCCTTCCAAAGAAATAGTAATCGACGGCGATAATTTCGAAACGCCGTTGATACGCTACAGACTTCAAGTCGCCGATAAAACGACTCTTAAAATAATCAAAGACCCAACTCGGCCGGCATTTCGAACTGAACACGGAAAAAGCGTTTGGGAGATAAAACGGGATTTTACGAACAGGCATCAGATTGTGGGTTGGCGAGAAGAATTGCCGGGTGGAATCGTCAGGCTTTTCACATTCGACTTTGAGGATCTCTTGCTTAGTACAATTGACGTCTCACCAGCACGTTCGTCCCCCGCCGGGGTCGAACTTCACGTGATGAAATGCAGTAAATCGATTTAGTCCGATTTCAATTGCGCGGCTATCGAGTTGATCGGCAATACTTCGCCCGTGGCACCGACGGGTCTGATCGGCTGTTCTTCGACTTTCTTGATGGATCGGGTAACGGTTCGAGGATCACCGTTGCGCTGGCAATAATCATGGCTTCAGCCCGTAGACATGAACCTCGTCTTTATAGGCTACCCGAAATACATGACCTGCTGCGATTGTGGGAGGAACAAATTTTGCAAATGGCACTGGAATGGCAGGTTGATCATTTGTGTCTTCCCAAAGTTTTCTCAATGTGAGCGCATCTAAGGCAATCAGGCGGCCGTTTTCGCCGCCAAAGGTTGTGCTTGCATCTGTAGAACTGGCGACAGCCACTGAAACCCACACGACGCCTCCAGAATCTCCGTTGGCGGAAATTGACAAAAAGCCGCCCGGCATTCCTAAAGGTGATTGAACGTCAGAACCTTGGGTCGTCATATTCGGACAGTTTTTGATCGTTCCTAGGGTTTCATTGATTTCGAAAGCCCTCAGGAAGTCCTTTTCCGGCATCGCATAGATCTTCAAGCCTGCATTTTTTGGCTTCCATGCAACCGGCGCTCCATGAATATTCGGGCCGTCCATTTGGAGACCGTATTCTTGAATGATCGCAGGAGCGCATTCGCCGGCTTTCGGGACTTTCACAAATGTAGGCGGATTATCTGGGATCTGTAATGCAATGAACGGCTGTAGCGGGTCCTTTTCGTGGCTCGCTACAACATCTGAACGTTCATTGAAAAATGCCTGAAACTTTTGCACGGCCGGTGCATGTTGTGACCAATTAGGCAAGCCGCCCGGATTGGTTATTGCGTACAAGACGCCCTGTTTGCCTCCACCTACTAGAATGTGATCATCGGGAAACATCGGTCCGCCTGCTCCGAGATCTCCGTCCCGTGCCGCCCTGTCAAGGTCGTACGCCTCCGGAACCCGATAGCTTCCAAACGAAAATTCGCCCCCTTCAAGTTTGAGTCGCAATATCGATTCACTTAAATCGGTGGGCGGGTCCTCTCTTTTCTTACTGCTATCACCGTAGTTTCCAGTAAATGCGTATATGTATCCAGAATTATCTGCTGTCAGGCCGTTGCCAGATTGCCATATGCCTGCCAGCGCGCGGGAATCGGATTTATCAGGGGCCGTCGTAAACACGGCTTGCCGAGAAAGATCATGTGGTACGAATGCAAAGACCCATCCCTTAGGCAAAACAGCGTCCGGTTTATACGGGTTTCCGCCACGGTCGCAGACCGCAGATCCAAAAGCTACAATTAGCGATCGCGGTTGCTGAAATGAGCTTAGCTGTGCCGGTTCCTGAAGCAACAGCCCTGGCCTGTTCAATTGCAATGTGGCGTCGAACTGAGGTGCTTCACCTGAAGGAGGGGTCGCAATCAAAACCGGTGGATGGCGGTCGAGCCCTGTTCCTATATCAATTGCAGCGAGCCAATATTGTGCACCGAACCGATAGTCGTTTCCCGCAGGCGCTCCGTCATGGGCTCGGTGATGTAATGGCTCAACATCCAGCGGAGAACCGGTTCGGTAAACCACATACATGGTATTTGTTTTTGCGTCGATTACGGGCGTGCTCGTTATTCCAACCGGACCATGCGTTTGTCCGCACGGCTTAGGCCCGTCGTCCATGCCAGGTAGGGCTTCCGCTCTTAGCGGCACAGGGAACCAAGAACCCCAGCTGACGACATTTTCCCAATAGTTGCTTAGAATCACGTTGTACCGGTAACTTTTTTTATCGGAGTTTACATCTTGTCCGGGTATCGCGCACAAACTCGGGACATTGTTTGGTTCTCCTGTGCAGGGACCATTCGTTTTCAGGAACTGCCCAGTTGACTGATTTCCGGTCACAAACAGATCAAGATGAGAAAAGGCTGTATCACGCCAAATTGCGGTTACGGGCTGACTAACCGTGGTTGTTCCAGAGGCCGAACTGATGGCGAACCAGCCTGGATTTCCCGGTCCTTCTTGCCAGCAAGGCTGATGCGGCAATATTGTACAATAAATGCTTTTTATCGCACCATCGGCAGCCCTCATGAACAGGTTCAAATGCCGGGCATGGATCGGATCGCCCCAAACCGCGGTGATTTGTTGCGGCCTCCCACGTTGCACCGATCCGGATTCGTGCCGGATGGAAAACCAGTCGTGCCAACCTGGACCATTATCCCAATAATTGCTCAGGACGTCACCATCCTTCCCAGCGATGAAGAGATCTAGATGATTTGTATCTCGCCAAATGGCGGTTACGGGTTGCCCTGCAGGCGCGATGCCGGGAGCGCCAATTGCGGTCCAAGCTGGTTTCCCCGGTCCTTCTTGCCAACACGATAGATTTTGTTGGACCGTGCAAAATACGGTTTTAACGGTGCCATCGCTAGCCGTCATGAACAGGTTTAAATGCTGCGCATTATTCGGATCACCCCAAACAGCGGTGATTTGTTGATGCACTCCAGGAGCCGAAACTCCAGTGTCGCGCCTGATAGAGAACCATTCCTGCCAACCTGTGCGTTTATCCCAAAAGTTGCTGAGAACCTCGCCTTCCTTTCCTGCTACAAACAAGTCAAGGTGATCAGTGTCCCGCCAAACTGCCGTTACCGGCTGCCCCGGAAGCGAAATACGGGGACTTCCAATCGGAAACCATTTTTCGTTTTTCCAGCAAGGCTGGTCAGGTAGAATCGTACAAAATATGCTTTTGACCGTACCGTCGCTGTCTGTCATGAACAGATTCAAGTGCTGCGCATTGTTTGGATCGCCCCAAACGGCTGTAACCTGTTGTGGAATTCCGGCGGCAGCAACGCCGGTGTCGGGCCGGATCGAAAACCAGTTATTCCAACCTGGTCCCTCGTCCCAATAGTTGCTTAGAATATCGCCATCTTTTCCAGCAATAAATAGATCGAGGTGTGGCTTGTCGTTTGGATGAATTTTGTCTCGCCAAACAGCGGTAACCGGTTGTCCGGGGGCGACCGGCGGCACATCTGGCAATTCCCGCTCCCAGAGGAGACGATAATCGTGCTTGGTAGGATCGTCCTGGAGGTCTGCGGGCACTTTCTTATCCACGTCGAATGCGTAAAGCTTGTTCATTCTTGTGGCCACGTAAAGCACGTCCCGTTGCTTGCCTTTCACTTGCGCATCTTTCGCGAAAAGAGGCTGCGCAAGAATTGGTCCGTCGACTTTGAGGGAATATAGATGTCCAAATCTCCCCGGCCCCACCGTGGCAGGACTTAGTACCGTTTCAGCCAAATAGGCGCCGCGGCGCCAATTGTCGTTGTGCTGGGTTAGGACACTTTTGGATGGGTCGATCTGAGCGCGCGATTCAAACGGAAGAGCGAAGAGGGCTACGAAACAACCGAGCAATAATGCTTTGTGCTGTAGCATCTTAATCCCCCTGCAAATTTGAATAATTTTAAATCAAGATTTTGAGAGTAAGATTTAGTGGGGCCAATGTACTCCAAAAGGAAAAAGTCACAACTCACTGGATGGACGAGGGCGTGAAGTCGCCCGCCGCATTGATTCGTCGTGATCGAATAGAGATTGCACATCAGCAAACGCCCTTGCTGAAATTGATAACCTCGCTCCAATTGTTCCGAGTATCGACGTAGCCCACTGTGCCGCAAACCGTGCAGCGGAGATGGGCGCTAATGTCACGCCAGTCCCAATCCGGCAAATCCTTCAGCGGAAGACTACCGCAGTGGCCGCAAAGTTTGCCTTTTGGCGGCCCAACGCAATAGACCAAGACGGTCTTGAAGCCCGCGTTCCGATTGACGGGACCGTTCCAGTACCGAAGCCAGCTTGCGGGTTTTCGACGCCAAGGCATGGGCATCAAAGCATCAGTGCGAGTGCCAGGCAAATATTCAATAGGCTGCGGCTTGGAACGCATCAGAGCCGCTGCAGGTCGCGGGTGTTGATAACCTGGTCGGCGAATCACTGGGTCGGCTCACTTTTTCGGCTTCAGTCCCAGCTTTATGGGGCTCAACGGCGCGCCTAAGCGCAGGGCCATTTTATAAATGGCGGCTGGCGATCGCCTCATCAAATGTGCGACCTCTTCCAGAGACTTCGAAGACGCGGTGAGCGCCAGCAGCCGGCGATCTTCCGCATAAGACCAGCGAGCCAGTCTTAGTTTTCGCGCCATCTTTGCCTTTTCAGCTCGTTCTCAAATCCGGCCGCCTCCGACCGGGAACAGCCTGTCGTTGGCGTGATCGAGCCGTGTCTCGGTGCCTTCCGCGTCGTTTAGGTGCCCGACCAGCTCACCGGAAAGTCGATAGATATTGATCCCTTTTAACTCGTAGATTTTTTGGCCGACGAGATCGAAGATTGCTGCGCCGGTCACTATTCCGACGCGACGTCCCTTGCTGTTGAATATGTTCATGACCGACCTCCATCGAGGGGTTCCGGCCGAAGGCTGCGCTCATTGGGCGATGATAGCGAGATAAATCGCGCGCCGGTCGCCGCGCCAGCCTCGCCCGTGCCCTTAATCGACTGGGCCGCCCTGGCATCAGCCTACGGCGAACTGTTCATCAACGCAAAAATCCACCAAGACGCTTGGCATCACCGTTCCGCTGCCCTTGTCAGGCCGCGCCGACGAGGTGATCGAATGATGTCACCTGCTGGCAGGCCCAGGTAGCCTGACGATGTCTGCTCCTGAGGGTGTAACGGTGGTCACCCTCGTCGAGGTCCGGGTCTGACCCCAAACCGGAACGTCGCAGCCCGGCGTTTTTGGATAGCCCGCAAACCAGGGACTCATTTGTTCTCGACTGAGGCCTGTTCGATAGCCTCGTGGGGTCGATTGCGAACGCGAATTAACACGCGAGCCATAGGCAAATTTTCGATTGGGAGTACCGTTGCCAACGCAGGAATGTATGATTACCTTTTACCCTTGGTAGGCCCAGACGGTCTTTCGATCGGCCGCACGCAGATGCCCAAGTTCCTTCGCATCGGAGTCCATCAGTCGAACGTTTCCGGATACACGTCAAAGGCATGGTGGGTTCGCCGGGTTGGCTCGACGGTTTTCCTGAAGTGGGGCGCCGTCGAGGTCCATGGCGTGGGAGATGGGCGAAAGATTTACTGGACGCTGCCACCGCAGGCGAAAACAATTCGTTGCGGCACGGTGCAGCGTGCCAAAGACTATGCAAAAACCGCAATCGCGCGGCGACGCAACCATCGCTATGAACCGCTGGCTGGAAATATTGCGATCCGGCGCCGACCCGTCGATCGTGGCGACGAGTTCGAACAAGCGCTCGCCACGATTCTATTTGTCGATATCGTCCGGTCCACCGAAAAAGCCGCGCGGCTGGGCGATTCGCGTTGGACACAGGTGATGAATCACTATTACGCCGCCGTCCGTAGAGAGCTGAAGACTTTGCGCGGAAAAGAAGTCGTGACGACGGGAGACGGACTGCTCGCGACGTTCGGCGCGCCGGCTGCGGGGGTCCGTTGCGCGACCGCAATCCGCGAGGCAGTGCGCACGCTGGGGCTAGAGATCAGGGCGGGGCTGCACGCGGGCGAATACAAAGTGAGCGGGGCTGAAGTGTTCGGTCTCGCGTTTCACATCGGGGCGCGCGTCGCCGCGAAAGCGCGTGCCGGCGAAGTCCTGGTCTCGAGCGCGGTCAAGGATCTGATGTCGCAGTCTGGAATCCGCTTCAAGGATCGCGGCGTTCACCAACTCAAAGGCGTGCCGAAGCGATGGCGCCTGTACCGGGTCGAACATTAAGCTTTCCTGCAAAAGTGGACACCGGTTTTGCAATCGGTTCGATGTTGCGACTGCAGGTGCCGAGAGTCCGCATGGCGAACGGCTGGGCGTTGGGAAAGTTCGGCGGCGAGTTCGGCCAGGGCACGCAGACTTACGTTTGACCCGACTTTGGACATAAATGGCACCGACCCTTCGTCCAACTAACTTAAACCGATAGTATCAGCTGGGCACTGATAGAAACTAGAAGAGCGAGTACATCATGACCATCCGCAAGACCGTCACTCTCGTCGAGGAGATCAATAGCGAGTACGGCGCGCCCGCCAGCCCCCCGCTGCGACGCGTCGCGATTGCCGCGGTGTTCGAGAACCCGCTCGCCGGCAAGGCGGCCGGCGCCGACCTTAAACCTCTGATCGAATATTCGCTTGAGCTCGGGGCTTCGCTTACCAAGACGGCGCTAGCGACACTTGGCGCGAGCCCAGCGCAGCTGCGCGCCTACACCAAGGCGGCGCTGGTCGGCATCGGAGGCGACCTCGAACATGGCGCTGCGATGATACATCCGAGACTCGGCATGGCGATGCGCCGCGCGATCAAACGCGGTCGCGTTATCATTCCGGGCCACGCCAAGGTTGGCCCGCCGGGCACGACCGTCGATCTGATCTATGGGCCCCTCGACGAGGGTTGGGATCTCGATGCCTTTGATTCGACCCCGGTGCTGATCCACGACGCGCCGCGGCCGCACGAGATTGT
>Ga0070681_10003642_pt1 | contig 14458 bp, 16 predicted proteins | sample KBSC83BmetaG_FD_65650 | JGI IMG/M metagenome (GOLD analysis project Ga0070681, IMG submission 65650) | Corn rhizosphere microbial communities from Kellogg Biological Station, Michigan, USA - KBS C8-3B metaG | ecosystem: Host-associated > Plants > Roots > Rhizosphere | place: USA: Michigan... | reverse complement strand
GTTGGCGACGCGGGCTGCTGCGCGTGCGCGGGTGCGGCAAGAGTGATCGCAAGCAACGCGAGGACGCGGCGAAGCGCCGCGCGCGGCGCGAAAATCTCGAACGAGCTGGTGCTGAGCATTCGGGAGGAGTGGCGGGAGTCGGATCGAAGAAGGCGTGAAAGCTAACGGGAAGGCGCGGCGGACTGGCTGCCGACGCTGGAAGTGCGGACGCGGCTCCTTCTACGTCAGGTAATGCCAACAATTTTCCTGCAGGTCGCGCTGAATGGCGACTCGCTTCACCCCGCAACACCGCGCACCCCGGCGGAAATCGCGCAAGCGGCTCGCGCTGCCGCGGACGCCGGCGCCCAATCGGTCCATGTCCATGCGTTCGACGATGTCGGTCGGGAGACGCTCGGGGGCGCCGCTTGCGCTAGCGTGCTGCGCGCGATCCGAGCGCGCTGTCCTGCGACGCCGATTTTCGCTGACGACGTCAGCGTCGATCGTGCCGGATCCCGTAGAGCCTTTCAGATCCGTGCGCATGTATCGGGCTCGGCTCATGGGACTTCCGCAACGTTGCGTTAGGCACCGCGCACGCAGCGTTCCCGAGCTCACCAGAGAGCGACGCCGCGAATCTCCCTGCGGAGCGTCATGCCAACGGCAAGTCCCCATTCGCCGCGGGTCGCGTTCGAGGGGTATGCCAATAGATGATCACGGACGCGAAAAACGACGACGGGTGGCGGACCTACTCGCCAGCCGAGGACCTCGCGATTGAGGGTCTCGGCGATGGCGCGACAGGTCGACTCGTCGGTTATCTGCACAATGCTGTCCGCGGTCGTTATCCGCGGAGCGCCGCCGAGGACCCGGCGCCAGACGGCACCGAAGCGTGTCGTGTCGCTCAGGACTTGTCGGAGCCAGGAGCGGCTGGTTGTCGTCCAGGCGCCTCCGAAGTCACCGGAGGCCTGACCAGTAGTCTGCAGGCACCACGCAGCCGGGGGGACGGCGCCGGTGTAATCGGACGGTGGTGGGCCGACTGACGGGCCGCCGCCGTAGCGCGCGCTATCTCGCCACGCAGGGTTCGCGACAGCGCCTGAATCGCGAGCCGGCTGCCCTACCGCCGCCAGCGGAAGCAGGATTATCAGAGCTGGAACGCACACTGCCTGACGCGAGATGTGCATCATCGCCGAAGCGCAGAAGTACATGATACCTAACGCATCCCGTTTGACCGGTGCGGGTTCCAAGATGCAACACTGTGCGCCCAGCATCCATAGGAGAGTTTGTTAGTGGCCACCGGACGGTAGACCTCACGTGCCCGGCGCTGTACGCCCCAGAGGAGCGACTCATGCGTCCCGCGAAGCGCCTAACGCCTCAAGTGAAGCCAGCAAGGCGACACCGCTCAGCTACTCGACCCGAACATGAGCGTAAGCGTTCGGAGATGTTCGCGATCTACCGAAACTCGCCCCGCTCGAGAAAGCGCAGTATGAGCGCGTGCACGCTCGAGGGCCGCATGAGAAACGGGTGCCAGTACGGCACGGTCACGAAGTCTCGCATGCCGGCGACCCCAGCACGATCCACCCGAACCTTGCCATCGCTCGGCGCACCGAGAATGGCGGAGAACCACGGATTGTAGCTGCGCGTGCCAGCGATGATGCCCGTGTCGAAGGAGACGGGCGGCAACTGCGCGGGAATCGCGTCGGAGCTCGTTCCGAGCTGTAGTCCGGCTGGACCCGTGAAGCGACGGTAGAGCGGACCCACGAGAGCGTGGCCGGGAAGCCGATCCGCGAGCTCGCTGCCTGTGCTTGGTGGTCCGAGCATCACGACACGTCGAACGCGAGATCGTGGAATCTGGCCAGCGGCAACGGCGTAGCGAACAAGGATTCCGCCGAGCGAGTGCGTCACGAAGTCGAGCCGTTGACCGGGGTGCCAGCTCGCGAGCCGCGTGGCGATGTTGGCGGCGAGCACCGGAATGGTAGCGCTGGTCGAGGGATAGCCGACGTTCAAGACCTCGTAGCCGTGCGCAGCGAGGCGTCGCTCCACTGGGCGCATGGAGAACGCGGAGCGGCCGAGGCCGTGCAGCAGGACAGCGAAGCGCGATTCTGTGTGCATTGGGGCTCACGAACGATGCAACACGGGTGCGACCGCCCCCCAGAACGATCGCACCCGACCATCAATTATCTCTGACGTAGTAATCGCGCTCGGCGCCATCGTACTCGCCGGTCTGCATGCAGCACCGCTTGAAACCGGCGGCCGGAGCCGCAGGGACAGAGGTCGTTGCGACCGAGCTTCTCGATGAGCTCCTTCTCGCCACCGCGAACCGATCGATCGCCACGTCTAACGCGGACTTCGCTCAGGGAACCCCCGGCGCCGCTTGGACGTTACCTCAAAAGGAGTCGAGCTGCTCGAGGTCTGTGCTCTTGATGCGCGCCATACAGCCTCCATGCAGAAGGAGCCCGAAATCTACACGTCAGCAACGGCTCCCTGCCACCGAATCGGCACGCGACGTCCGTCTACCGATCTGGCGCCACTGTGGCCGTCGTCCGATGGCCCACCCGGGTAAGCGTTCCGCCGGAGCTTGAAAAAGCACACCTCCGTTGCGTATAACCTCCACTCGCAATCCCCGCGTCCCGCCAGACCGTGTCGCTCCCGGTGGGCCTGGGCCTGGGCCAGCCTCCACGCACTCCGTGAAGAAACTTCTCAGCACGTTGGCCCTTCTCGTTGGCACCGCGTGCGCGGATCAATCGGTCACCCAGTACGTCGGGACCGTTATGAACGACGCGTCGCCCGAGGCGGAGGGATCGCTCCGGCTGACGCTCTACACGCGAACCGATACCTCGTTCAGCGGCGTGATCGAGCTTGGCCCACCAGCACACGGGACCGGCGGCGCCTACCTCTGGCACGAGGGATCGGAGCTCAGGATCTCGAGCGTCGCCGCCACCGGCGGCGACACCATCTTCTGGATGTCCAAGCTCACCGACGAAGGCCTCGGCGGAAAGTTCGAGGTCACTGGGGGGCCACGCGCTGGTCAGGGCGGGACATGGCGTGCTCACCTAACGAAGGGACCCCCAGCAACGCCGGCGACGCTTCGACTCCCGAACGGCAGGCCCCGTGCACCACTCTCGGCGCTGTGGCCAATCGTCCTCGTGCTCGCGATTGGCCTGGGGCTAACGCGATGGGTGCGTCGCGCCCCGAAGCGAGTCGCGGGCGATGTCGCCACAGCCCCGGCGGTCCGCCTGCGGTTTGATATCGAGCCGGGCGTCTCCGGGTGGCTCGCGTTCTTCGTCGTCGCCCAGGCCATCGGGATCATCGTCGCGTTGACGGGTTTCTCGAAGGCCCGCAACGAGTACACGACTAGTATCGGGCTCGGCTCGCTCGTGATCGGCATGCAGCCCTTGCTCGTGCTGGAGATGACTCTGCATGTCCTGCTGCCACTCGTCGCTGCGACGGGAATCGTGCTCGTCGTGAGGCGTAGCCGGTACGCGCCGCGATTCTGGTTCGGCTGGTTGTTGTTCAGCGGCGCTTATCTCACAGTGGACGCGGTGGCGGCGCAGCACGCCAGGTCGATACTGAGCGGGGTTCTCGGGGCTTCGTACGACGCGGCGACCGCGAACTTCACCTCTCTTCTCATCAGCATGGCGAGAGGAGCGGTTGCGTCCGTGGTCTGGGCGCTCTATTGGGCCCGGTCGGAGCGCGTGCGAGTGACGTTTGGCGCGGCAGCGCTCGACCGGACGGCGCTGCCGCTTCCTGTGATGTCGCCGAGTGCAATCGACAGTCCGGCCCCAGGGCGTCGACGGCGCATCGTGGTTCGCACGATCGGGGCGACCGTCGGTGTCATCGTCGTGTTGTTCTTCATCGGCCTGTGGCAGACACGCGTCACCGCGTACTCCGTGCCCGCCGGTTCCGATATCCGCACGACCGTCGCCGGCCAATGGACGTGGACGACGGACACGGAAGGCTGCGCCAACGCGCACACCATCGCCTTCTCGGATGACGGCACGGTGATGACGATCGTTCAGCCGAGTCGCACGATCTCGTCGACGGATGTGACGACGACATACGACATCAAGCTCGCGACTCAGTCGATGATCCGAGGCGCCATTCGCGGCGAGACGCGCCTCGACAAGGACAGCAAGCCAGTCGTGTGGGACCTCGTCCTTGTCGGACCCAATACGTACCGGTGGCGTCGAAACGACTGGACCACCGCGTGGGGCTACACGCCGAGCATCGTGCGATGCCCCGACGCCACGCCAAACGGAACCCGGAGTCGTTAGGGCGGCGGAGCTATCGTGGCGCGGGCGTGCGGCCGCGTCGTGACGCGCACGTAGCTCCCTCTCGAGATGTACGACGCGCACGCGCCGCGAAGATCGGCCAGCGTCAGGTTCGCGACCTCACGCGGATGCTCGGCGATTTCACCAAAGGGCCAACCGAATCGGGCGTGGGATGACAGTTCCGAGATCCAGTAATCGTTGTCCTCGATCTCCCCGTCGTAGTCCTGGAGCCGCGCTGCCCTGGCGCGGTCGAATTCCGCCTCTGTCGGCCCGTTGACGCGCAGCCGTTCGATTTCCCGCAATGCCGCGGCTGCAAGCTCTTCGACATGTTCAGCCGCCGCACGAAAATCGACGGTCATCGTGTAGCGAGCCGGTGGTGCGAGACTCGTCGCGAGGCTGACGCTCACCCCGTATGTGCCACCCAGCTCATCGCGGAGACGATGTTCGATGGCGGCCTGCATGAGATCTCGAACCAGCTCGAGTCTTTCGAATGCCTGATGCGTCGTCGGCAACGGACCGGTCATCGCGATGGCCGCTCGCGCAGTGCCGCTGACGCCCGAATCGACTTCACGACGCACGACACCGCTCACGAGTGGGATGCCGACGTCTCGAGGTTGTTCCGGCGCGCCCGACGGGATCGAGCCCAAATAGCGTTCCACGAGCGGGCGCATCTTGTCCAGCGTGAAGTCGCCGGTGATGACGACGATGAAGCCGGCCCCGTTCGATGCGCGCTCCTTCCAGAAATCTACGGCAGTCGTTAGGCTGCCGGACTCGAGAAACCGGGCGACGCTCCGCATCAGGCGCGGATTGTTGCTGGCAAGCGCCGCCGACAGGGTGTCGTCGAACACGGCATCTGGATCGCGCGCTCGATCGCGGGCGAGTGAGCGCAGACGATCCCGGTATCGTCGGAATGCGACCGTGTCGCTCCTCGGCGCCGTGAGATAGAGATGCACCAACTGAAAGAACGAGGGGAGATCGCGTGAGGCGGTGCTTCCGTTGACGCTGATGCCGTCGTTGGTGACACCGAGGGTCGCCGATATCGATGTCGTCAGCAGCCAGCGGTCGAGTTGTCTATCCGTCAGGTCACCGACACCGCTGGACGCGATGATGGCATCGGCGAGGAACGCGGACGGATAGTCGGCATCCGGGACGAGCGACGCCCCTCCCGGGGCAACGGCCCGAAGCTGAATCTTGTCGAACGTGAAACGCGTGGGTTTGAGGATCACACGCATGCCGTTCGAGAGCGTCCACTCGTACCCCCGCACGTCCGCAAGCGGCTGTTCCTTGGCTACCCGCCCGGGGGTTACGGTCCGCGCCAGCAACTGAGCGACGTTAGGCTCGGCCCGCGGCGGCGCGATGGCGCGAGCGCCCGCGGCGAGCGCACGGGCCGAGAGCGCGTCGGAAGACCCCCGTGCAACCGGATCGTCTGTTGTCGCTGCGGCGATGACGACGGCGCCGCTGTCCAGCGCGAGCGTCTTCGCATACGCGGAAAGGTCGTGCGTCGTGATCGTCGGAAGGATGTCGCGCGTGAGCTCGTAGCCGGCGCGGTTGGAAACGACAGCATCGCCGGTGAGGAAGTGATTCACGAGCGAGGCGGCGAGGTCGCCTGGCGCATCCCCGGCTTCCACCGAACTCCGTGCGGCGCGCAACGCCGCCAGAGCCCGCTCATCCAACTCCTGTTGCGTCACGCCGTGATGGGCGAGCCTCTCGATTTCAGCGGCGACGGTTTCCGTGGCGGCGACCGCCCGATCCTTCATAGCCACGACGGAAACGACTTGCGCCTCGAGTGATCGCGCGAGCGTGTGTATTCCGACCCCGGTGCCCACGACAGGAGAATCCGCGGTCGCCGATGCATCCTCGAGGCGCGCCTCGAGGACGCTGCGCCACAGCGCGGCGATCAGCCCGGTCCGATAGTCGGCACGTCGTTTGTACGGCAGTGAACGGTGTGAATACCAGAAGCTGATCCAGGTATCGGTGGCTTCGGCGTCTGTTAGGATCGATGCCCGCAGTGTTTTCGGCGTGGCCAGGGAAAGCGGTGGCGGACGTGGCCGAGGGTTCGCTTGTCGAGGAATGGAACTGAAGTACCTCGTCACAATTGGTTCGATCTCGCCTGCCTCGAACGCACCGACCGCGACGACGGCCATGAGGTCGGGTCGGTACCACGTCTCGTAAAAGCGTCGCATCGCCGCGAGATCGAACTTGCGCAGGATGCTCGTATCGCCGATTACGGGACGGCTGGCGTACGGCGTCCCCGCGAAGATGAGGGCGTGGCGTGCATCCGTGATGCGTTGGAACGCGTCGCGCTCCGACCGCCATTCCTCGAGGACGACCTTCGCTTCGTTCCGGCTGTCCGCATCGGCGAACGTCCCATCGCGTGCGATGTCGGCGAGCATTGCGAGTGCCGTGTCGATCGCCCCAGGTCGGTCGACTGGTACGGTCATTCGATAGATCGTTTCGTCCATCGACGTCGTGGCATTGACGCCTTCGCCCCGACGCATGCCGATGGACTCGAAGTAGCTCTCGATCGCGTCGCCGGGAAAGTGGCGAGTGCCGCGCAAGAGCATGTGTTCTACCCCGTGCGCGAGACCGCGTTGGTCATCGTCCTCCAGAACGGAACCGGCGTTCACGACCAGGCGAAGTTCGACCCGACGGATAGGCGATGTGTTCGGGCGGATGTAGTAGTGAAGTCCGTTGGCCAGCGTTTCGGCCCTGATCCGTGGATCCACCGCGATCGGTTCGTTCAGCGCCGCCGGGCCGGCGCCCGGGCAACAGACGGGTTGCGGTTGGACTCGCCTGAACCAGACTGCAGCGGCGCTCAGCGCGATCGTGACCGCGATTCCGAGAAACGCGGTTCGTCGCGTCCAAAGGTGGCCGAATGGCGTGCTCACGCTCGTTGCGCTGGCGATCTGCCGTTACGCGAGTCCTTTCGCGCGCTTGTAGTAGGCGATGTACTCCTTCGGCGTCGACATCGCGATCACCGTCGCGACGGAGGTGAGCTCGAGATCGTCGAGCGTCTTGAAGTGGAGGCAGCACTTCCCCATGTCGAGCGGTTTCCCGGCTTTCGTGAATGCGTCGACGAGAAGCTTCTCGGAGAACGGCGATGTGTACTCGCCGCTCGAGCTGTCGTGGATGCCCATCAGATAGAGGGAGTCATAGCTCTTCTGCGCGCCGAGGCCGACGTCGGAGAGCGGCTGACCGTTGTGCGTGTTGGAGAACTCCTCGAGCGGAATCCCCCAGTTGATCACACCCCAGTTCATGAACTCTGCGTACCCTTTCGGAATGTGCTTATGGACGAAAGCGCGGGCCTCTTCGATCACCGCTCGTTTCTCCGGCGTGAGCGAGGCGAGGTAGGCGGTCACGGTCGTTGGACGAGCGACCTTCGACTTGGAGCGTGATATTCTGGCAGCCATCGACCTGTTCCTCGCACTCGGGCGTTCCGATCGGTTCGTGCGGCGTTCTCGGCCTCACTCATACGCCGAACGATACTGGTCAAAATCGACGCGAGGATCGAGAGAGTCACGAATTGCGGACTCCAGCCACTATCACTGGCGGCCATCAACTTGCCAACACGACGGCGAACCGCGGCGAGATTGTCAGAAGCCCCCCCGTTACTCGGCCGGTGCCGGTGCGTTCAGGGCGGCCATCACCGCGTCGCAGGAGGCCCCGTCGGGCAGCAGCCGAAGATTGGCGAGAGCAGCCGCTTCGCCGTGCGGAAAGTTCACGCCGAGCATCTCAGGCTCGGGAGATTGGGCCCGCAGCGCCGGCCACACCACACGCTCCATCTCGCGGTAGAGTGCCCGCCGCACATCGACCTCGGGATCTCGGTGGCCCGGGTCGGCTGGTTGGAGGTCGGGCTCTACTAGCGCACGCTCCGGCCCGCCCTCCTCGCCAGGGAGGCCGACTCGCCGCATGAACTCCGCATGTCCGAGCCCCGTTGGCAACCAGCGCAGCCAGCGAAGCATTGCATCCGGCGTCATTGCCCTTGCCAAGGCGATATTCGTCTCGAGGTCTACGCCGATCCGGCGAAGCTCCCGTTGGAAGTCGAGTGTTTCGAAAGCCATGAAGAGCCGAGTGGGGACGTGCCGCTGCCTAACGCGATGAGGACGTCGGGTGGGCTAAGCCTTCCGCACGGCGTAGCGCAGGTGCGTGACGCCGACGCCAGCGATCACCGTCGGGTCGCCAAGGACGGCTGGCATGCCGGCGAGGTGGTCGAAGAGCCGAACGCCCGAGCCGAGAAGCACCGCCGCAATATCAACGTGAAGCTCGTCGAGGAGTCCGCCGTTCAATAGCTGCTGGATGGTGTCAGCACCGTGGACGGCAACCGACTTCGCGCCTGCGGCGGCCTTCGCCTGCTTCACGGCGCTTTCGATGCCGTCGGTCACGAAGTGGACGGTCGAGTTGGGTCGCGGCCATCCGGCGGGGACGGCGTGGGTGAGCACGAATGCAGGTCCCCACGCGTGATTCCCGCCCCAGCCCTGCGCGACCTCGAACGTGCGTCGACCGGTGAGCACGGCACCAAGTTCGGACCAGAGACTTCGAAGGTGCGCGGCGCTCGGCCGGGACACCTGGAACGTCATGGGGTCCGACCCTCCGGTGTGGAACTCGACGTCTCCCGAATTCATGTACCAGTCGAACACTTCGCCCACGCCATCGTTGCGGTCGGCAACGAAGCCGTCGAGTGACATGGACATGATTGCGACAACCTTTGACATCACGCGCTCCTCTCGAGGCTGGATGCTGGGTTCCGGAACAGCGCGACGATACGCCGAGCGACGAGCCGCGTCGTCAGGCGCTGGGCCGCGCAATCCCGTCTCGGATCGCCGCTTCGAGCACGGCGAGATCGATATTGCGAAGTGAGCTGAACTTGATGCAGTACCCCGTCACGCTGGCCTTGCCGAGCTCACTGCCGTAGGTCTCAGCCAGGTATGTCTTGTCATCGAGCCCCATGATGTAGACCGAGATTCCAGTCGTGTTGGCACTCAGGCCGATCTGATAGAACTCCCGGGTTCGGCCATCGGCGTAGGCGATGGTCCGGAGTCCATACCCAATGTTCGGGTTGGAGACTGTTCGACCGCGCTCGTCCTTGCCATCCAGGAACCACAACCGGCAGTCAGGCATCAGCCTCAACATCATGTCGTGCAACGTTTGCAGGTCACCGCGCTTGCGCTCCGGCTGCGCGGCCAAATAGTCGCTGATCTGCGTGTGCACGCTCATGTATCGCTCCGTTTCTTCGCAGACGTTCATCGAACTATGTGCGCCTCATCTGCTGGCGGCGTCAAGCTTCTGGAGCATGATCGACATCTCGGGAGTTGACATGAACGTTCGCCACAGCAATCCCGTGCGATAGTTCTCCACCATCGCCACGATCGGCGCCTGGTTGAGTCCCATGTAGATCGGCGACACCCAGCCCGCCCCTAGGTTGAACGCGTCTCTAGGTCCATAGATGTCCCACAGCTCGGCGCCGAGGTCGCGGTAGTAGTGCTTGAACGCCACCATTGATTCCTCGGGCGTGTACGGCAAGGACGCGAGCGCTCCCGTCGGCGTGAGCGTCCCCGTATCGTGCGCGTCGTCCGGCGCGTGCGGCACATACTCGGACGGGCCGTCGCTCGCCGTGAGCCCCCACGCGTCCGCGCCGTAGCCGAGCTGGTGCTTCGGGTTGGCGATGCAGTACGCGCGGTTGATCAGCGCCATGTTGCGGAAATTCTGGAAGTACGACGACGTGAACCTGTCGCGCAGCTGGTGCGGATCGACGCCAATGTACGAGTAGTGCGCGAAGAACAGCGGCCCGCCCGTCCCGACGCCGACGTCGAGCGGGATACCGTAATAGCTCTTGCCATTGGCGTACATCTTCCCGTCGCTGCTCCCCGACCATCCCTCGCGATACGACTGCGCCATCGGCGCCTGGCTCGCCCAGCCCGAGTAGTACGTGGTCGCGGGGACGCCGTGCGTCGGCGAGGCGATCGCCAACAGGTAGACGACGTGCACCTCGTTGAAGCCGATGAGCGGGTGATGGATCTGGAATCCCCACTTGGGCGACCAGTGCCAGTAAATGAAATCCGTCTGCTGCGTCGCGTCGCGATACCAGTCCCACTCGACCGTCTCCCACAGACGCGTGATACGGTCGTGCAGCGCACGCTCGGCCGGGCTCGTCCCCTTGAAGTACTGGCGCGCGGTGAGCAACCCCTGCATCAGGAACGCGGTCTCCACGAGATCGCCGCCGTCGTCGAGCATGCCGAACACGGTCATCGTGTGACCGGTCGCGCCGTTCATGTAGTGCGACCATGCGCCGTGGTACCGGTCGGCGCGGTCGAGGAAGCTCACGATCTTCGTTAGGCGTTCGACGCCTTGAGCCCGCGTGATGAAGCCGCGATCGACGCCGGTGAGCAGCGCCATGATCCCGAACCCGCTCGCGCCCGTCGCGACGATGCGGTCGTCGCCTGGCATGTTCTCGTGTGCCATACCGGAGCTCGAATCGGCGCCTTCCCAGTAATAGTGGAAGGCAGCTTCCTGAAGCATCGTGAGCAGCTCGTCGTCGCTCATCGCGCGCGTCGACGCTGTCGCGGGTGGCGACGGCGCGGAGGTGTGGTTACTCCAGTCGGCGGCGGCGACGCGATAGCTGGCGGCCGCTCCCGTGCGTCCCAGCCAATCCACGAAGCGATGGACGCCCGGCACCTGGATCCCGATGGGGACAGAGGCGCCGCGGTCCTGCGACCGGTAGACGACGTAGTGTGCCGCGGGCTCGGCGCGTCCGGCATCCCATTCCACCACCACATGGCGCTCGTATCCCTTCGCCGTCACGTGCACGGGAGCGCCAGTCACGAGTGATCTCGCCTCCGCTGCCGGCTCGTCGCCAACGTGCACCTGGTCCACGAGCAACGTGTGCTCGGTGCCGTCGGCGCGACCCTGAAGGAAGACGACGCTCTGCAGCTGCTCCGGGATGAATGGATAGACCGACGCGCTGTTGAGCGTCGACATGGGGATGCGTACTTCGACCCACCTGTCCGCTGGCAGATCGCCAGCGATGAAGCGGCCGAGTGGCTCGGGCGCGGTGAAGCTGCCCGGGAAGGTGGCGACCTGAAGGCCCTCGCGCGCCTGCGACAGAATGACGTTAGGCAGGTCGGCCGCGGAGATCGCCGCTGGCGAATAGATCCAGAAATAGAGCGTGCGCCCGGACAGTCCCGGGGAGCGGTTCCGGAAATTGACGAGGTGCACCTCGGCATCCCAACCGCCACCGGGCATCGACTGCCAGCGGATGCGCAGCGCGTTCGGCGGAGACAGAAAGTGGCCACTGTCGACCGGCAATCGCGAGTTCTTCCCTTCGAGGGTGCTTGGCGCGGTCGCCTGCGCGAAGCTGTAGTAGTAGAACTCGCGCTCGAGGCTGTTGTCGAAGACCGAGTGACGGTAGTACTCGGTCTGACCCTGAGCGGCGCTCGCCAGCAGAAGGGTAAGCGCAGCGAGCGTGTGTGTGCGATGTCGCATACTACTGCGGAGAGGGCTGTGTCACGGTAAGCTGAAGGGCGAGTGGGATCGCGACGACCGAGTCACCTTCTCAGGACGCATCGTTCTTCGCGGCTACCCCTTGCATGCCGCGAACGCTTGCGTTAGATACAGAACCATATGGTTCAGTATATGACGACCCGACTTGATACTTCGTTCGCCGCGCTCTCCGACCCCACGCGGCGTGGCGTTCTGGAGCAGCTCGGACGAGCCGACGCTTCGATCACGGACCTTGCCGAGAAGTTCCACATGACGCTCACGGGCATGAAGAAGCACGTCGGCGTTCTGGAGCAGGCGGGGCTCGTCACCACGAAGAAGGTCGGGCGCGTGCGCACGTGCCGGCTGGGACCGCGCCGATTGGAGGAAGAGACGGCGTGGCTCGAGCGGTACCGCCAGCGCTGGGACGAACGGTTCGACGAGTTGGACAAGGTTGTCGAGGAACTGACACGAAAGGAGAAGAGCGATGAACGCAAGAATCGAAAGTAAGCCCGGCCCCGTGAAGAACCGCACCACCGTGGAACGGAAGTCGGACCGCGAGGTGGTTGTCACGCGGACGATCAACGGCCCGGCGCGCATCGTGTTCGAGGCATTTACCAAGGCCGAGCTGCTCAAGCGTTGGTGGGTTCCCAAGTCGATGGGAATGACCCTGCTGTCCTGCGAGGTGGATGCTCGAGTCGGAGGCAAGTACCGATTGGTATTCGACCACAGCCCCGAGCCTGCGGCGTTTTTCGGCACGTACGTCGAAGTGAAGCCGTATTCGCGCCTCGCGTGGACCAATGACGAAGGTGGCGAGGGCGGGCCCGTCACCACGGTGACCTTCGAGGAGAAGGGCGGCAAGACGCTGGTGGTCCTGCAGGAGAGCTATCCTTCGAAGGAAGCGCTCGACGCTGCCGGCACCGGAGCAGCCGAGGCAATGGTCGAGACGTTCGATCAGCTGGACGAGCTTCTCGTCGCCCTGGGTGAGAGCTCGGGACAGTAACAGAGACGTGGATCTTGCGGTCGGTCGTCCGATAGGCCCGGCTCATGCTGGCCGGGGCTATCGGGCGAAGTCGCGAACATTCGATCGACGGGTCCCACGCCCAGGCGAGACCGCAGATTGGCGCTGACGGCGCGAAGGAACCGGCCATTCCGAGCAGCGCACCGATGACCTCTCCGGCCGCTGTGACCAATCGCGGGTGTTCGTCGCGAGACACGTCGATACTCCCGGACCACGCCTCGATAGCCCGGCCGCGAGCGCCGGGCGTCACCTCAGAAGCGGCAGGCGAATCTTCCGAAGGCAGAAGAACGCAACGCCGCTTCGGCAGGTGCACGCCGTTTGGATTCAGGTGGCGCTGCGAAATGCACGCTGTTCAGGCGACAAGGCGGTTCACGCCCCGCGTATCATACCGCGAATGCGTCGTCGACCTCGTCCTCCGGGTAGCGATCGAAGATGAAGGCGACGATCTCTTCGTAGGTAGAATCGCGGAGGCTTCGATTCATCGAGTAGTCGATTGCTGCCTAACGCGTTCAGTTAAGCTCCCGCGCCTAGAATGAGCCAAGCGCGCGGTGCTGTCTGTAACGTATCATGTCGGCCAGGCGCCTAACATGAACGCTGCTCGCGCGGTCAGCTTCAACGAAACGTTAGCTGGCAGGTCGGGATGGCGGCGAACCTGCGGCGCGACGGGATCGAAGTCAGGTCGGATTTGGTCCGCTGGGACGCCGGTCACGCGCGCGACCACAGCTGCCACCTGCGGCCATAACGCGGCTCGCGCTTCATCGGATCGGACTTTCAGGACGAAACTGATATGGGCATGCAGGTCGCCGACCGTCGCGATGTTGAGCCACTCGTTGCGCCCTGTCCGAACGCCAAACTCGTTGCGTACGGCGTCGATCAGGAGGAAGAGCGTGTCGCGAGCCATAAGTTTGGTTGCCAGCTGACGTTCGGCAGCGTCACGGAAATCGCTCGACGAACCGCGCGCACATCGCGCCGGCCGCTTCAATGTCGCCCTCGGTGCCGTTCAGTGTCACTACGAGGTCCGAGAGAGCGGTCTTCATCGCCGCGCACTCGTCTCGTGCCTCGGCTTCCGTCGTGAAGAAACGCGTGTGAACCATCCAACCGTAGACGCCGCACGTAATCGAAAACGGAGCCGTGTGGCCGCCTCGCTCAATCGTTATCCGCGCACCGCCCGGGTGCTGCTCGTCAAGCACGATTCGTCCGCCCTCGGAGCCAACCGCCCCGACGCTGCTCCCCGAATCGAACGGTCTCCACGTTTCCACGATATGCCAGTTCGTCTGCCCAACGCCTGTACTTCACTTGCGGAGCGCCGTGCTGCGGGCGAATGACTCCTGAATTTCGTACCTCGCTGACTAACCTGCATCACAGAGACTCCGACAGGGGAGGCTGTGATGCCGTGGACAGAGAGTGATGCCATGGATCAGCGACTGCAATTCGTGACCGACGCCCTGAGTGACCGCTTTACGATGACCGAGCTCGTTGAGCGCTACGGCGTGAGCCGTCGCATCGGCTACAAGTGGCTCGCCCGATTCAACGAGGACGGCAAGCGCGGGCTCGTGAATCGGAGCCGCTGGCCTGCATGTCTGTGAAGTCCCAGGCATAGACTTCTGACTTCCGTGCCTTGCGGTAAGAAGGCGACGGTGAAACGCCGACGACGCTGTACCAATACCTTCACAGCATCGGTCATTGGTTCGGTGGGGTGGTGGGGTCAGGCCCGGTCACGGTC
>Ga0070681_10003638_pt1 | contig 14463 bp, 10 predicted proteins | sample KBSC83BmetaG_FD_65650 | JGI IMG/M metagenome (GOLD analysis project Ga0070681, IMG submission 65650) | Corn rhizosphere microbial communities from Kellogg Biological Station, Michigan, USA - KBS C8-3B metaG | ecosystem: Host-associated > Plants > Roots > Rhizosphere | place: USA: Michigan... | reverse complement strand
TTGTGCGCCTTCTTGATGAAGTAGGTCAGCATCTTCTCGGTCACTTCGAAGTCCGCGATGACGCCGTCCTTCATTGGTTTGATCGCCACGATGTTGCCCGGGGTGCGGCCGAGCATCTCCTTGGCGTCCTTGCCCACGGCTTCAACGCGTCCGTTGACCTTGTTGATGGCGACAATCGAGGGTTCGTTGACCACAATGCCTTTGCCGCGCGCGTACACACAGGTGTTGGCAGTACCAAGGTCGATCGCGAGATCGCTGGAGAAGAGGGAGAAAAACGAGCCGAGAGCCAAATCGAAAACTCCTTGGGCAACCTGCAGGGCCGCCCGGCGAACTACTGAGATCGCTCGTTAGGCGCCCTAGAAAGGCGGCGCCTCCTGAGCGACGTGAATCCCGTTCTTCCCTGCGTCCTTCACCCGGTACATCGCCACGTCTGCGGCTCGTAGTAATTCTTCGGCCGATGCGGCAACGTCCGGCAGGGTGGAAACCCCAATAGACGCGGTCAGATGGACGTCCAAACCGTCGGATTCCAGGAACCGGAACGCGTTGATCCGGTCCAAAATGCGTTCGGCCACCGACACCGCGCCATCCCGGCCGGTGTCAGGCAAAATCACCGAAAACTCGTCGCCGCCGAATCGGGCGGCCACGTCCGTTTCGCGCGCGCTCCCACGGATAATCTGCGCAACCTCCGTGAGCGCTTTGCTTCCAGCCAGGTGCCCATGGCGATCGTTGACCTGCTTAAACCCGTCGAGATCGAGGAACAACAACGACAGCGGACGGCCACTGCGCGAGGCACGCTTCGATTCTCTCCGCAGCACCTGGTTCAGATAGCGCGAGTTGTAGAGGCCGGTCAGATCGTCCGTAACTGATGCGGCCTCCGAGCGCTGCAAGGTAATCGCGTTTTCCAGCGCAATCGCTGCTGGCTGAAGCACCGAGCGAATCGCGAGCGCCAGCGGCGCACTCAGGGCTGGCGCCACCGTGGAGGGCGCCGGGTCGAGTCCTATCAGCACTCCGACGGTCCGATTCCGGCAGACGAGCGGAAACGCAATCGCACTGCCCGCCACACCGCTCGCCCCGCGGCTGTCCTTTGCCAAATCGCCGGACACGAACTCGGCCCCACGGCGGATGACGAAGTGGGCCGCAATCCAAAGTGGTGGGGTGAGATTGTCAGTGAGACCCTCATCGGCAATCACCGCCAGATCGCCTTTCAGGTCGCGAGCGACTACTACCCAGCAGGGCGAAGGAATCCACTGGACCGCCCGCTGTACCAGCCATGCGGCGATCTTCCTCGGCTCGAGCGTCGCGTTGACGTCGCGGATCGCGTCGAGCAGCGTTTCGCGCCGCTCGAGCTCGACCCGTAGAGCCCGGCTGCAGGCCTTGAGCCGCGAAGCGAGATCAGCACGACGGGTGCGGCGCGCCGCGGAATCGGGAAGGTCAGACTTTGCGGAGATAGGTGTCACCGCTCGAAAGAGGCGGGGGCGCTAAGTCCTTCTAAACCGGACAAATATACCATGAAACCGTTGCGGCTCCGCCGCTGGATAGCGTACGATGAGAGGCTTCAACTCACTCCGAGGAATTAGACCATGACGATGCTGGACTCGATGCGCCGCCATAAGAATTGGCTCAAATGGAGCCTTGCGCTGGTGGTGCTGGCGTTCATCGCGCTGTATTTCCCCAGCTATATGAACAACCCGACCGTAGGCGCCTCGCCGTCGGACGTCGTGGCCACCGTGAACGGGAAGGACATCAGCGGGCTCGACTACCAGCGTCGCTACCAGAACCAGATGATGGCCTACCAGCAGCAGTACGGCGGCAGCATCAACCAGCAGCTGCTCCGACAGCTCGGTGTGGACCAGCAGATTCTGCAGCAGATGGTGGACGAGCAGGCCGCGCTCGCTGAAGCCGAACGCCAAGGCATCCGCGTTACGGACGAGGAGCTCGCGCAGCAGATCTTCGCAATCCCGGCGCTCCAGGAGAACGGCCGTTTCATCGGCGAGCAGCGATACGAACAGCTGCTGGCGTCGCAGAATCCGCCGGTGACCAAGACGGATTTCGAAGAAAACCTGCGGCGCAGCATGATGGTCGACAAGCTGCGCTCTGCCGTGACCGACTGGATGGCGGTGTCGGACGCCGATGTCGAGCGCGAGTACCGGAATCGCAACGAGAAGGTCAAGCTGCAGGTGGTCGCGTTGACGGCGGACAAGTTCCGCGACAAGGTCACCGTCAACGACGCGGACCTTGCGTCGTACTACTCCGCGCATCAGGCGGAGTACCGCAAGGGCGAGCAGCGGAAGATCAAGTATCTGCTGATTGACCGCGACCAGATGAAATCGCGTGTCACGATTTCGCCGCAGGACATCGAGACGTACTACAACTCGAACATCCAGCAGTTCCAGACACCCGAGCAGGTGCGCGCCAGCCACATCCTCCTGAAGACAGAGGGCAAGGACGAAGCCGCGGTCCGCAAGCAAGCGGAAGACATCCTGAAGCAGGTCAAAGCGCCTGGCGCCGATTTCGCGGCGCTCGCGAAGAAGTATTCGGAAGACGACGGCTCCAAAGAGAATGGCGGAGATCTGGACTATTTCCCCAGAGGGCGGATGGTCCCTGAGTTCGAACAGGCCGCGTTTTCGATGCAGCCGGGGCAGATCAGCGATCTTGTCAAGTCGCAGTTCGGCTTCCACATCATCAAGGTCGTGGACAAGAAACCGGCAGCGACGCGAACGCTCGACGAGGTCCGCCCGCAGATCCAGGACATGTTGAGCACGCAGCGCGTCGATCAGCAGATTGCGGACCGCACGCGCGACCTCGACGCGCGCATCACCAAGCCCGCCGATATCGACAACGTCGGCAAAGAAGCGGGAGTCATGGTGGCTGAATCCGGTTTCTTCACTCGCGACGAACCGGTTCCAGGTCTCGGGCCGGCTCCCGACGTGGCGAGCCAGGCCTTTCAACTGAAGGATGGCGCCGTCAGCAAGGCATTGCAGTCGCCGCGCGGACCTGTGTACGTGACCGTCACAGGCAAGCGCGATCCCTACGTGCCGAAGCTCGAGGAAGTGAAAGACAAGGTACGCGAAGACGTCATCCGCATGAAGGCGGCTGAATTGAGCAAGGCGCGCGCCGGTGAGATCGCCGCGACGCTCCGGTCGGCCAAGGATTTCGCAGCTGCAGCGAAGGCGCAGGGACTCGAGGCGAAGGACTCGCAGCTCATCGCCCGCGGATCGCCGCTGCCCGACATCGGCGTCAGCCCCGAGGTGGACAAAGTCGCGTTCAGTTTGCCGGCGGAAGGTGTCAGCGATCCGATTCCGACCTCGACTGGAACCGTGATCGTGAAGGTCGCGGAGCGTCAGGATGTCACGCCGGACGCGCTGCGGCAGGCGAAAGAGTCGTTCCGCACCCAACTGCTGAACGAACGGCGTGACCTGTTCTTCTCCTCGTACATGACCAAAGCCAAGCAGGGGATGAAGATTCAGGTCAACGGCGACGTCGCGCGCCGCGTCATCGGAGCCTAGTCGGCTGTTGCAGGTGGTTCGATGGTTCGAGGTTCGAACCGCCGCACTAGCGAACCGTCGAACACCGAACCATCGAACCACTAACGAACGAACGTAAAAGGCATCAACGCCAGCGGCTCGCCGCGCCGGAACGCTGTCACGGGCGTGGCGAGCGTGGCCACGGCCTGGCGCTGCGCCGCGCTCATCAACAAACCCCACGATGAGAGTGACGCCGACGATCGCCCGAGCTGCGTAAGAGCTTCGTAGAAGCTGCGCCGCGGCGAATACACCACCAGCTCAACGTCCTCACCGGCCGGGATGTGGGCGCGCTGCTTCGCGATCGAGACCGCCGTATCCAGTCCGCCGAGAGCGTCAACAAGCCCGCGGTCCTTCGCCTGCGCTCCGGTCCAGACGCGGCCCTGACCGAGCGCATCCACACGGGCCGGCTCCATGTGGCGTCCCTCGGCGACCTTGCTGACAAACGTTTTGTAGAACCCGTCCATGTACTGCCCGATCTTCGTGCGCTGCTCAGGAGAGAAGCGCGCGAACGGTGAGTAGATGTCCGAGTTGCGTCCTGATTTCACCGTCTCCGTCGTGACGCCAAGTTTGTCCAGCGTGCCGTCGATGACAATCTTCCCGGCGAAAATTCCGATGGAACCCGTGAGCGTGCCGGGCTCGGCGACGATCACCTGGCCCGGCACGGAGATGTAGTACCCGCCTGACGCGGCGAGATCCGACATGGACGTCACGAGCGGCCGACCCGGCTTCTGGTCGCGCGTGATCATCAGTTCGCGCCAGATCACGTCCGACGCCACCGACGATCCGCCTGGGCTGTCCACGCGCAGCACGATTGCCTTGATGCTGTCATCGTCGCGGAGCCGCCGAAGCTGCTCGACGAACGTGTCCGAACCGACGACCGCACCGTTGGTGGGATCGAAGCCGCTCTTGCCGGAGGCGATGACTCCCGAGGCGTACAACACCGCGATCCGCGATTGTGGCCGTACGCCGAGAGACCGCGGTGTCACGCGCTGGTATTCGCTTCCCTCCACGCGGCGTATCTCTCCGGCCGGGCGCAGCTGCGGCACACGATCGTCGAGCTGATCCTCGTAAGCGAGGCCATCCACCAGGCCCGCGCGCAGTGCTTCCTCCGGCGAGAAGGGCCCTTCGTCGAGCAGCTGCCGCATTTCGGCCTCCGTCTTCTTGCGGGCCGACGCGATGCCACGTACCAGCTGCTGGTACGTGTCGTTGTTGAGCGACTCGGTCATCTCGCGATGCGCAGGCGTGAACGATTTCTGGGTCAGCTGATTGACCGCGGTCTTGTAGTCGCCGATCTGCAGGAAGTCAGGGTAGGCGCCAAGCTTGTCGAACGTACCGCGCAGAAACACTTCGTAGGATGCGACGCCGGTCAGATCGAGCGCGCTGGTCGGCAGGAGGTAGACGCGATCGGCCGCGCTGGCCAGGTAGTACTCGCGGTCGCCACCGAACTCGAGAAACGCCACGACGGTCTTTCCGGACTTGCGAAAGTCGAGCACGGCATCACGCAGTTCCTGCACCTTGCCCCAGAACGGCGAGTCGAGCGACCCGGGCATCAGCAGCACGCCGGTGATGCGCGGATCGCGTTTGGCCAGACGGAGATCTTCGACGAACGCCTGCACGGTCGTGGCGTTGCTCCCGATCAACTGGCCCACGACGTCATCCGGCGTCGTGTCCTCTAGTGCGCCGCTGGGACGCAACACCAGCGTCGAGTCGTCCTCGATGGACGGGCCGCGAGAGACGAGCACGTAGATGAACGCAACCCCGAGGAACGACACAATCACGGCAAGCGTGATCAGCGTCAGCACAACAGCAACGCCGCGGCGAACAGCCACAACCACCTCCGGCCTTATTGTCTACCGAAGCTCCTTCAGCAGTTCGCGTGCGGCGCGCAAGCCGCTCTCGACGGCGCCGTTCATGTATCCCTGCCAGCGTCTGCTCGTGTGTTCACCGGCAAACACGATGCGGCCGGCTCGCCGCGCCAGCAGCGGACGCCAGGCGGGATCGAAACCGGGATCGAAGAAGGCATAACCGCCGCGCGCCCATGGATCGGTCGTCCAGTCGGCCACCTTGACGGCCGCCACAGCCAACCGGTCCATTCGCAGCCAACAAAGCTGCGCCATCACCGCCTGGGCATCCTCGTTTGCCTCATCGCGCAGCCGCGCGGCCACATCGCCGCCAGCAAGAAACGCGATAATCGACGCCTCGCTGCCTTGCTCTTCGCTGGCATCCCAGAAGGCTCCCAGTGCTCCGTCGGTAGCGAATGCTCGCGCGCGACGGGCTCCCCACGGTCGTCCCGAGGTCTGCACGAGCAGCTTGGTCGCGCAGCCGTACGCAAGACGATCGATGGCATGCCGTTGTCGATCGGGAAGCGGAGGGTGGATCTCGATGTTGCGCAAGGTGGATGCAGGCAAGGTGACAACGACATCGTCTGCCTCGATTTTCTGCGTTCGACCTGACGGATCGGTTACCGCTACGGTCACACGGTCTGGCCCCTGCGCCAGGGTCCGGACTACGTGACCCAGCAGCAGGCGAGCACGGGTCGCATCCATCAGCGCATCCACCAGCCGGTCGTTGCCTCCCTCAATGCGGAATAGCTTCGCTTGTGCGGGAGAGCCGCCGTTGGCAATCTGCTCGACGACAGGAAGAACGGAGATGTCGTCCGGGTCCGCGAGGAAGAAGCCGCGCAGCGCTATCGCCATCTCCTCGACGGACCGCGGTGCGTTCACCGACCGCAGCCAACCGCCGAGAGACATCGTGGACATTTCTCGAATGGCGTCCGCCGACGGGTCGCCTTCAACCGTTTGGTAGCGGCGCACGAGGGGCTTCAGACTGTCCGCGAGCGCTGTCCATGGTGCGGTCCGAGCAACGGTGTATTGATCACCTCGCGCAAGGAATCGGTGAGTAAAGCCATTGCGCAGCACGCGTATCAGCCGCAGTCCAAAGGTTTCGCACAGCTGACGGATCTCCGTGTGGTCCGAGTCGATGAACTCGCCCCCGAGTTCGGCGTGCTGGCGGGCCGAGAAGTCGCGGATAGTACGCACGCGTCCGCCCGCGTATGCGCGCGCGTCGACTACAGTCACCGCCGTTTCATGGCGCGCAAGCTCGTACGCCGCGGACAAACCCGCGAGTCCGGCTCCTGCAACCACGACATGGGCCCGCGGCATGGCATCGGCTGGAGCAACCGCAGTGCCACGCCTCTATAATCGACGCATGAAACGTGTGGCGACGGCTCTGCTGATCAGCGTGCTGGCCGCATGCGGCGGAGACAATATGGGCCATTCCAACATCACGCAATTGATGAAGCAGGACGTGAAAGCCGGCACAGGCGCCGAAGCCATGCCGGGCCAGCGCGTCGCGGTGCAGTACACCGGCTGGCTGTACGACGAGGGAAAAGCGGATCACAAAGGCCGTCAGTTCGACAGCTCGCGTGGCGGGGAACCGTTCACCTTCCGTCTCGGCGCGGGAGAAGTGATCCCGGGATGGGATCAAGGAATCGCCGGCATGAAAGTCGGCGGTCAGCGGACCCTCACGATTCCGCCGGACCTCGGATATGGGTCGCAGGGAGCCGGTGGCGTTATTCCTCCAAATGCGACGCTCGTCTTCGACGTCGAACTGCTGAATGTGAGTTGAACGAGGTCCCCACCTCGCGAGCCCGCGGCCGGATCGCCGACGTCGAGATCGAATCGCTCGGCGCCGCCGGAGACGGCCTCGCAAACATCGGCGGCCTTCGCGTCTCGGTTCCATTCACTATTCCGGGTGAGCGCGTACGCGTTCACATTGCCGAGCGCCGCGGCCGCGAAGCTGTGGCAACGCTCCTCGAGGTGCTGCGGCCATCTCCGCACCGTACGACGCCGATGTGCCGCCATTTCGGTCCAGGCGCTGCGCCAGGTCTCGGCCCGTGCGGCGGATGCACCTGGCAACACATCGACTACCCCGAGCAGCTTCGTCTGAAGACAGGGATGGTGCACGAGCTTGTCCACACCGCCGTGCCGGATGCTCCCGCCGCGAAACCGACGCTGACCGGAACGGCCGTGGACAACCCGTGGGGTTACCGCAACAAGGTGCACTTCGTCTTCGGCCGCGGCTCGGGATTGACGATGGGGCATTACGCGCGAGGCTCACGCCGCGTGATTCCGGTCGAGGAATGTCCGGTTCATCACACGCGCGGGAATAGGTTTGCCTTTGCGGCGCGGGATACGTTCGTGGCCGCTGGCCTCGAGGCCGCTGATGCCGGTCGCGGTACCCTCCGTAGCCTCGCGGTTCGGGTCGGTGAGCACACGTCCGAAGTGATGGCGGCACTCATCGTCTCGAGCGACCGCGATCGCCGGGTACGCAACGCGACGCGTCGGCTGCTCGAGCAATCGCCGCCCACATCCATGCACGTCAACGTACACGCGCGCGATGACGCGTTCATCTTTGGACCATCGACGCGTCATCTTCACGGACCGGGACGGATGCGCGAGGTCGTAGCGGGCACGTCTTTTCTCATCTCGCCCGCGGCGTTCTTTCAGACCAATGTTGCAGCGGCGGGCATTCTCGTCGGTCTCGTGCTCGATGCCGTCAAGCCGGTGCAAACCGTGCTGGACCTGTACGCGGGAAGTGGCCTCTTCGCCATTCCGCTCGCGGCCGCCGGAAACACGGTCATCGCGGTTGAAGGGAATCGGCTTGCCGTCGCTGACGGAGAGGCGGCTCTGAAACTGAACAGAGAGGCACAACCGCGATGCCGGTTCGTATCGGGGCGTGTCGAGACGACGCTCCGGACCTTTCGCGAGACCGACGTCGTGGTGCTCGATCCCCCGCGCGAAGGATGCGCCCCTTCAGTGCTGCGCGATGTGTTCCGGCGACTCAGGCCGGCGAGCGCGGTTTATGTCTCGTGCAACCCCGAGGCATTGGCGGCGGACCTGAGGCGGATTGCAGAGGCGGGATACTGCGTGACGGATGTGCAGCCGATAGACATGTTTCCGCATACTGCACACATCGAAACAGTTGTTCGTCTTGCCCGGCGAAATACGCCCTAGGACACTAAACGTGAGGGGCAGGAAGACCTGAAATTTCCCAGTTTTCCCTGGTCGAATGTCCTGTAGATGACGCTTCTGTCAGCTGGAGTTACACCCTGTTGAATCCCTGGGCCCGCACCGATAGACGGGATCGGAATTCCATGAGACGCACCTATCTTGCGGTGAAGGCCGCAATCATCCTGGTATTGATGGCGCTCGTCAGTTGGCCGCAATTCCGGCCGCTGTCCGCGAGTGTATGGCGATATGTCCCGGCAACCGTGCTGCAGGCGCGGTCCGCGGACGCGGCGCGTTTTGCCGACGACAGTGCGACAAGCACTTGGAACCTCACCTCCACGGATCTCACCTCCGCCGACGCGCCGAACGCGCTGACGGGCGTCGCGAGAACGTCGCTGAATGCCGCCATTCCACACGCGCACGTGGCGCTTCGAAATATCCGCACAGGCGAACTCCGTGGACAGACGATCGCGGACACAAATGGCCGGTTCGAGTTTCTCGACGTCTCGAGCGACGTTTACGTCGTCGAAGTGCTGGGCTCGAGCGGCTCGGTCGCCGGCATCAGCGGACTTATCAGAATGGATTCCGGCCAACAGCAGCACACGGACATTCTGATACCGGCCTCGGCGGCCGCCGTCACAGCATCGTTCGCCGAAACGCTGACCGCGACAGCGCCGCAAGCGACACGAGCCGCCAGCGAAGCGGGCGTCACTCGCACGACCCCCGCGGCCATCTCGCAAATCAGCCCCAGATAAGATGGTTGCTCCCGGCGGTTCTCCATCGACAAATTCTGCGGCACTGCCGCGCGCGCCGCAGCCGGCGGCGCGGAAGAGCGCAGGACTGTTCAGCGCCGATCCGAACGACCATCTGTTCGATCGCCTCGCCACCATCGTCAAGCACTGGAAGGCGGCGGTGGCGATGACCGTGCTCGTCATCGCGGCGATGATGTATCAGACATTCACCACGGTGCCGCTGTATCGCGCTCAGGCGCGGGTCCAGATTGACGAAGAGCAGACGACGGCGCAGACGGATTTCAAGGAACCGTCATTCGTATACTCCGACCCCGAGCCGTACTACCAGACGCAATACAAAATTCTGCAAGGTCGCGACCTGGCGCTGCGCGCCGCGCGGCGGCTGAAACTCGATTCAGTACCGGAATTCAATGGACGCGGCGCGCAGCCGCCGCTGGTCACTCGGCTGATTGGCGCGGCGAAGGCCAAGATCATGGCACCGTTCGTCGGAAGCGCGCCGGTTCCTGGCGCCCCGTCGACCAGCCCGGGCAATGACAACGAGCAGGCGGATGCGCTGCTCGGACGAGTGCAGGTGGTTCCGGTTCGCGGGAGCCGTCTGGTCGATGTTTACTTCGTAGCCGCGGATCCGGCATTCGCGGCGCGCGCCGCGAACGTGTTCGTTGACGACTACGTCAATCAGAACCTCGAGTTCCGGCTGCAGAATACGGACAAGACGCTGCAATGGCTGACTGAAGAAGTTGCCAAACAGCAGAACGTCGTCCAGTCGAGCGAACGGATGCTCGCGGAATACCGTGAAAACCAGAACGCCCTGTCGCTGGAGGATCGCCAGAACATCATCGTGTCGCGCCTGAATCAGGTGAATGATGCCGCCTCACGGGCGCGCCTGACGCGCATCCAGAAGGAAACTCTTTACAACCAGATCATCGCCGCGAAGGATCCCGAGTCGCTTCTCCAGATCGCCTCCAACCCGTTGGTGCAGCAGCTGAAGACACGGATCGTGGAACTTCAGCGTGAGAAGACCGCGCTCACGGAGCGCTATGGCGAAAAGCACCCTGACGTGCAGCGCGTCAACGGCCAGATCGCGGATGCGCAGCGGCAGCTCGACGGAGAGATCGAGAAGAGTGTCGCGGCAATCAAGGCAGACTACCAGGCGGCCATCGACGAGGAGAAACAGCTGGCCGCCGATCTCGAAGGCCAGAAGGCGCAGGCCACCACCCTGAACCGCAAGAGCATCGATTACTCGGTGCTCCAGCGCGAGGCGGAAAGCAATCGGCAGGTGTACGAGTCGCTGCTGCAGCGCGAGAAGGAATTGCGCGTGGTCAGCAACAGCCGCGCAAACAACGTGCGCGTCCTCGACCGAGCCGAAGTGCCAGGCTCGCCCTTCACGCCGAACACGCGCCGCGCATGGTTGATGGCCATCCTGTTTGGACTCGGGTGCGGAATCGCCACCGCCTTCGCCATCGACTATCTGGATGATACGGTGAAGACGCCTGAGGACGTGACGTGGCGTCTGCGTCTGGACTTCATCGGCCTGGTTCCCAAGGTCCAGGGAGAACGACATCCCTTGCTGTCGGGGCCTGTCCCCCACGACTTCGGGGAGGCGTTCCGCGCGCTGCGTACAGCGCTGGTCGCCAGCAGCGGCACGGACGCGACGCGGCTCGTGGCGGTCACCAGCACCCAGCCGCTCGAAGGCAAGACCACGACTGCGGCCAATATCGCACTGGCGCTCGCCATCGGCGGGGCGCGCGTGCTGCTCGTCGACGCGGATATGCGCCGTCCGAGTCTGCACAAGGCCATGCGGCTCCCGAACGACAAAGGACTATCCGATCTGCTTGGTGGAAAAGCGCGGGTGCGCGAAGTCGTTCAGCGCAGCAGCGACGCCAACCTGCTGGTGATCACCGCGGGCCACACCCCATCGAACCCGTCCGAGCTGCTTGCCTCCGAACGCATGCGCGCGTTCCTGCACCAGCTCACGACGGGACCATTCGACTGGGTAATTATCGATACCCCGCCGGTGCTGGCGGTGACCGATTCCGTCATCATCGCCCCTCTGGTGCATGCGGTTACATTCGTCATCGGCGCCGAGATGACGCGCTGGCGGCTCGCGGAACGAGCGATCGAAACGCTGCAAGGGGGACATCCGCGATCGATTACGGCTATTCTCAATCGCGTTGACTACGACCGCAACCGGTACTACTACTCGCGCTACTACGGCCACCAGTACAAGAGTTATTACGCGGAAGCGCCGGCCGCGAGCTAACCGGCTCACGCAGTCGCTCGTGCCAGCAGCCCTCGTGCTGCTGGCCGCGTTCATGCTCGCCTCCGTGGGAGGCCGGTATTCGTGGCCGCTCGTGCCGGCCCTGTTGGCAGCGAGCGGGCTGTTCCTGATATCCGGCGCCCGACTTGGCGGCGATGCGGCGGCCCGAGGCCTGAATGTCATCATCGCTGCGTGCCTGGGGTTCATCGCGTTCCAACTGGCGCCGCTTCCCTCGCGCCTCCTGAACACGATCTCTCCCGCGACCTCACATCTCTACGACGCCTACGCCCTTCTGGATGCCGGCGCATGGCGGCCGCTCTCCATTGATCCACCAGCAACGCGCACCGGCTTCATCGTGGCACTCACGGCCGCCCTGGTTTTCTGGGCAGCGCGTGAAGCGTTCTCGCGGGGTGGAAGCCGAGCCGCGACGCGGCTGCTTGCCATCATCGGGTTCGCCTGCGGATTTATTTCGCTGTCGCAGCACGCAACGGCGCCCGGGACGGTTCTGTGGAATTGGACCGTTGCCGATCCACGGGCGACACCGTTCGGGCCATTTGTCGATCGCAATCAGCTGGCGACCTGGCTGGTACTGGCCATCAGCGTCGTCGCCGGTTCACTAATGATGCATGCCGCGAAATACAGGCGGGGACGGTGGCAGCCAGGCATACGGGCTGCGATCGTCGTTCTCGCAGACGGCCTCGGCGTCATACTGTCGGGGTGCCTGTTCGTCATGCTGCTGACTCTGGTCGCGACGCTCTCGCGGTCGGGACTAATCGCCCTGCTCGCGGCCGTGGTCGTCGGAACGTCGCTCTCGCGACGGGATCACAGGCGCGCGGCCTGGACCGGTGTCGCCGCAGCGGCGGCGCTCGTCGTGCTCGCCGCTTGGGTCAACGCAGAAGGATTTGCCGAACGCGTCATGAGCTCGATGGCGGTTGCGACGCCCGAGGCCGTTGGACGTCTGACCATATGGCGCGATACGCTCCGGGTCATTCGTGACTTTCCGGTGTTCGGCACAGGCGTCGGCACGTTTGCCGAAGCGATGTTCGTTTATCAACAGTCAGCGCGTGACGTGCTGTTCAACCATGCCCATAACGAGTATCTGCAGATTGCCGCGGAAGGGGGCCTGTTGATGCTCGTCTTCGTCGCCACGGGCGTAGTCATGCTGGCGTGGGCGGCGCGGGGAGCGCTGGCCGATGATTCGAGCACGTACAGGTACGTACGAATCGGTGCATGCGCGGGACTGACCGCCATCGCCGTGCAGAGCATCTGGGAGACGGGACTCCGCGCACCGGCGAATCTCATACTGGCCGCCATTCTTGCAGGCATGGCTCTGGCTAACCGCGTCCAGCCGGATTCGGAGGCGCTCGTGGTATGAGCATTCGTGTCGGTTTCGATGTGGACGGGGTGCTGGCGAATTTCAACAAGACCTTCCGCGAGACCGCGTCAACAGTCGAGCGGCGCGGCAACCGCACACCCGCTGACGCCGAATCGCCGTTAACCGCCGATACGATGAAGCGTGTCTGGGACCACATCGGGCGCACGGCCCAGTGGTGGATCCAGCTCGACCCCTACGAACCCGAACAGATCGAGCGTCTTTACAAGACCGCGCGGGAGCGGCGCTGGGAGGTCTATTTCATGACCACGCGTCCAGCCAGCGCCGGTGAAACGACGCAGTTTCAGACCCAATGGTGGCTCGAGACCCACGGCTTCGTGCTGCCGTCCGTTCTGACGGTCCCCGGTTCGCGCGGCGATGCGTCGAACGCCTTGAAGCTCGACATCGCGGTGGACGATCGACTCACCAACTGCGTGGACATCGTTGCCGCGTCGAGGGCGAAGGCGCTTCTGCTGCAACGAAGGGACGATCCAACCGTGCGCGATCAGGCGCTGGCCCGCGGCATCGGCGTCGTCAAGACACTCGCCGCCGCACTCGATGCCGTCGAGCAGTTCGAACAGGCGAAGCACACCTCGTCAGGTCGTTTGTCGCGGCTGGCCGACTGGTTCAAGCCTTCGCCGCACGAAGAGGAACGGCTTCCGCTGCATGCGCGTGCGACACTCGGGTCGGTCCACCCGCCGAAGTAATCGATGTACAGCGTCTCCGATTATGGTGCGCTGATTGCCGACAAGGTTCGACTGAACGCATTCGTCGCAGCGCTGCAGCGAACCATAACGCCAGCCTCGGTGGTCATCGACATCGGCACCGGCACCGGCATCTTTGCATTGATCGCCTGCGCGCTTGGTGCCCGGCGTGTGTACGCCATCGAGGCGAACGATGCAATCGAAGTAGCCCGCGCCATCGCCGCCGCAAACGGTTACAACGATCGGATCGAGTTTCACCAAGCGTTCTCGAACGACGTGTCGCTTCGTGAACGCGGCGATATCGTCGTCGCCGACATCGGCGGGATGCTGCCGTGGTTTCAACTGGCGATTCCGTCGATCGTCGATGTGCGTCAACGCATGATGATCCCAGGGGGCGTCATCCTGCCCGAGCGCGACACCATCTGGACGGCTGTGGTCGAAGCCAATGAGTTGTACGCTCGTCACACGGCTGCATGGGGGGACAACGAATTCGCGATTCGTATGGAACCGGCGCGCAACGTGGCGATCAACACGTGGATGCGCAGCCGGTTTACAGCCGATCAGCTCCTCTCGCCGGCACAGCGGTGGCACACCGTCGACTACGCGACGGTGACAGACGCGAACATCCGCGCGATCCTGGAATGGACCGTCACCCGCAGCGGCATCGGCCATGGGTTCGCTGCCGGGTTTGACCGGACGGTTCTCGAGGGCATAGAGATTTCCAACGCACCCGATCGACCGCAACAGGTGCAGCCCACGCTCGTTTACGAGCCGGTCTTCTTCCCGTGGCAGATGCCGGTCGCGCTCGACGCGGGCGATGTTGTGTGCGGCGAACTCGCAGCGAC
>Ga0070681_10003636_pt1 | contig 14465 bp, 16 predicted proteins | sample KBSC83BmetaG_FD_65650 | JGI IMG/M metagenome (GOLD analysis project Ga0070681, IMG submission 65650) | Corn rhizosphere microbial communities from Kellogg Biological Station, Michigan, USA - KBS C8-3B metaG | ecosystem: Host-associated > Plants > Roots > Rhizosphere | place: USA: Michigan... | reverse complement strand
CCTCCGCGCGGCTCGTTGAATCTGAATTGACCTCATTGATGAGTGGTTAGCGCGGCCGCCGCGTACGCCGTGTGGTCGTTTGCTTTATGACGGCCGCGATGCGGCAGTGGACGCCGTCGGGCGTAAAGGAGCGCTCGACCGTTGCGGACGGAAACCCGCTATCGATGAGCGTGGTACCGAGCCCTCGCCTTTCCGGTGCTGTGACGACGGGGCCGCCGCGCTCTTGCCAATCAAGCTCGAAGCGGACCTCTTCCTCATCGAGCTTCTCGATTTGCCAGGTGACGCTGACGGAGCCCCGTTCGTTACTCCACGCGCCATACTTGATCGCATTGGTGCCAAGCTCGTGGAGCGTCAGCCCAAGCGCACTAGCCACGTCGCCGGGAACCATCGTTTCCGGTCCCTTGATCTCGACACGAGAACGGCCGGGCGGCACGAGCGGCTTCAACGTGTCGGCGACCAATTCCGTCAGCGACGCGCCGGTGAAGTTCCGTGTCGCGACAAGGTCCATTGCCGTACCCATTGCCGCGAGGCGGCCCGACAGCGCGCTCGCGAAGCTGACAATGTCAGTGCTGAAGCGCGCCGACTGGCTGACCAATCCACCGATCACCGCGAACGTGTTCTTGAGGCGGTGGCGAAGTTCGACGTTGAGCTGTTCAAGTTGCAATTCTCCCATTGCGCTATCTTGTAGCATCGCCTCGTTGCGGGCCCGTTCATCGAGCAAGCCTTCAACCTTCCGGTTGAGCAAATGCACGACTGCAACGATCGATCCGGCGAGGAACGCAAACATGCCGAGGGATACGATCGACATCGCGTCGCTCTGATGCGCGAAAAAGAAATGCCAAGCGTGCAACAGCGAAGCGGCAACGACCAGCAAGCCGGGTCCCGTTCCCGCGACCAGCGTCGTCAACAGGGCGGCGATGAAGAATGTCAAAAACGGCAGACTTGGCGGCAGCCAGGGCGACAGCGCAGCACGGAGCGCGGCAGCGATGAGAAAAATCACGATGGCGATAGGGTACGCGACAAGTGGGCGGCGCCGTATCCTAGGAAACGTGCGCTCGACTAGAGTGTCGACAAATTGAACCATTCGCCCCCCGAACGGCTCCGCTGTCCGCTTTGTAAATTCTGCGCAATCGCGAGGCCCCCCCACGCGCGAAAAGATGCTAACATACATCGTCTAGGCTTACGAGGGCCGACGGCGGCTCTTAAAGCCAATCAAAACCAATACTTTCCCGAAACGACGTAGATCGTCGCGACACGGGTTTTTTGGGGAACTGCTAGTAATCCCCGGAGTTTACCACCCGCTGGCCGGTGCGGTCAGGACCCTGACAGTCTGCCGTCCCATCCCAGCATTTTACTAAGTGAAAGGAATGCCCGTCTTGAGCCGCCTCGTCATGGTTTCAAACCGTGTGATCGACCTCAATGCGGCGACGCAGGCGGGCGGCGTCAGCGTTGCCATCTACGATACGCTCGCGCGGCACCCGGGATTCTGGTTCGGCTGGAATGGAAAGATCGAGGAGGAGAACGATACCGCGGCTCCCGTGACGACGACGGCCGACGGTCATACGACCGTAACGGTGTCGCTGACAGCTGACGATTACAACGACTACTATCTGGGATATTCGAATTCCGTCCTATGGCCGGTCTTCCACAATCGTCTCGATCTTGCGCAGTTCGAAGCGGGCTACTATGCGCGTTATGTGGCGGTGAATGCGAAACTCGCGGACGTCCTCGCGCCGTTGATCGAGCCCGACGACGTCATCTGGATTCACGATTATCATCTACTTCCGATGGCGCTCGAACTTCGCCGCCGCGGCATCGAGAATCCAATCGGCTATTTTCTGCACATTCCTGTGGGCTCGGCACAAGCATTGCTCGCTATACCCGAGTATCGGGAACTGGCGCGCTCGTTAAGCGCATATGATCTCATCGGCCTTCAGACGCCAGGAGACGTCCGCAACCTCATCGACTTCCTGCTCCAGAGCGTGTCCGGTCGCCTTCTGCCGACGGGACGTATTCGCGTCTTCGATGCCGAACTCGATATCGGCTGCTTTCCTGTCGGTATCGAGCCTAGCGAATTTGCGTCTCCCGATCATTCTGCTCAAATCGAAAGTTCAGAACCCAGCCGCATTATCGGCATAGATCGATTGGACTACACCAAGGGTCTGCCGCAAAAATTCCGCGCCTTCGGCAAGCTCCTCGAGGAATATCCCGAATATCGCCGCCGCATCGTCCTCTCGCAGTTCGCACCGCCGACGCGCGAAAGCGTCGAAGCCTACGCCGACATCAAGTCCGAACTTGAATCGCTGTCGGGATCCATTAACGGCCGTTATGGCGAACTCGACTGGGTGCCGATAAACTACATTCACAGGACCATGCCGCGTAATGAGTTGAGAGATATCTACCGCTCGTCGCGCGTGGGCTGGGTGACGCCTTTGATGGACGGAATGAATTTGGTCGCAAAGGAATTTGTCGCCTCGCAAAACCCGCAGGATCCGGGCGTCTTGATACTCTCGAAGTTTGCCGGAGCCGCTGCGCAATTGACCGACGCGGTGCTGGTCAACCCCTACGATATCAACGACATGACGCAGGGACTGCGTACGGCTCTCGAAATGCCGGCGGAAGAGCGGCTCGCACGCCATGAAAAACTCTCAAGCGTCGTCCACGAGTCTGACTCCGCCGCGTGGAGCAGCAGCTACTATTCCGCGCTCGTAAAGGCGGGAGAGCGACGCCTCGGCAGAACCGCACAATCTTCCCCAAGAATGAATGAGGCGCTGGATCGGTTGAAAACGGCTATTAAAAAAAACAGCGAAAAAAGCAGCGCTTCTGGCCGCCGCGCCGCTCACGCGTGAGGGTATGGCTGAATCTCTCGACATAGGAATCTCCTCGAAATCCCGCCGGATTGACGGCGATCGCCGTACGCTGGCCATCGACATCGGCGGCACGCTCATCAAGACGGCCATCGTCGATGAGGACGGGGCGCTCATCTCCGAATTCGTCACGACGCCGACACCGAAACCGGCCACGCCGGAGGTGGTCATTGCTTTGATTGCGCGCGTGATCAAGCCGCTGCCGGAGTTTGGCCGGATATCCGTTGGCTTTCCCGGCGTCGTGCATCGAACGCATATCGCGACCGCTCCCAACCTCGGGACTGACTACTGGAAAAATTTTGACCTCGAGCAAGCGCTCGCCCTTGAACTCGGCAAGCCGGTTCGCGTCCTGAATGACGCAATCGTCTATGGCCTCGGGATTGCGCGAGGTCCGGGCCGTGAATGTGTTCTCACTCTGGGAACCGGCATGGGCTGCGCACTCTTTTGCGAAGGCTCGGCATTTCACGGGCTGGAACTGGGTCAGCATTATGCTTGCGATGACATGAACTACGACCAATACGTCGGGCACGCCGCCTATCTGACGCTCGGACTGGAGGAATGGAACAAACGCGCCGAACGCGCCCTCGTCGCTGTCCATAAGCTGACCAACAGCGACCGCATATATATCGGCGGCGGAAATTCTCGGCGCATCACGTTCGCCTTGCCGGCATGGGCGACGGTCGTACCGCCTTCAGGCGGTGTGGCGGGCGGCGCCCGGCTTTGGCATCCGGAAATGGATTTCTGGTTCCCTGCCCGAGAAAACCTTATCGAAGCGTAGCTGGGAAGCCAATGAATGTCCTCACCATAGGCGGCGCGATGCTGGACACGATCGTCACGATCGCCAGCGACAGAATCGAACAGATGAAAATGCGCAATGCCGAGAGCTCGTTTCTTCTGCTTGAAGAAGGCTTGAAGACGGAAGCCGATCACATCGCGACGCAGTGCGGCGGAGGCGCGGTAAATGCGGCCGTTGCGGCGGCACGCCTAGGCCATGCGACATCGGCCATCGTCAAGGTCGGCCGCGACGACAAGGCGAAGACGATCCTTGGCCGGCTTGGCGAAGAAGGCGTCAATCTCGAATGGATATCAGTCGATGAAGAGGCGCCGACGGGCGCGTCGGTGATTATCTCGTCGCACGATCGCAATGCCGCCGTCTTCACCTATCGCGGCGCCAACACGCGCCTGAAGGCAGCGGATTTCCCGGCCGATGCGTTTGCAAACAAAGATCTCGTCTACGTCGCCAATCTCAGCAACGAATCGGCCGATAGATATCCCCTCATCGTCGGACGCGCGAAGGCGGCGAACGCGCTGCTCGCCGTCAATCCGGGGGTGCGGCAGCTCACCGCGCGTTTCGATGACTTCTGGAGCAGCCTCGCGAAGATCGACATTCTCTGCATCAATCGGCGGGAAGCTCAAACATTCATGCCCCGGCTCCTCCATTCGTTCGGAGAGGGCGGCGCGGCGTTGACTGTCAAAAGCGGCGAGCCGGTACCGCCGCTTGCCAAGCACGGGCTGCGCAACGGCGGTTACGAGATGAGCCTGGTAAAGTTTCTCGCAGCCCTGATCAAGCTCGGCGTTGGCGTCGTCGTGCTGACGGACGGAGCCAACGGCGCATTCATTGCAAAGGGCGAGGACCTTCACTATCGGGAAGCGCAGCGCGTCGTCGCCGAGGCGACCACCGGCGCGGGCGACGCCTTTTCCGCAACATTCGTGTGTTACTTCGCAAAAACCGGAGATGTGGCCCACGCGCTAAGCGCCGCAGTTCTGAATGCGGCGAGTGTCGTTAAATTCGTCGATACGCAATCCGGCCTGCTGACGTACGCGATGCTGGAAAAGGAACTAGAACGGACGACCGACTACCCGCTCTACACTTGGTCTATATAGTGGCAGCCTGATGCAGCAGCACTTGAGAGAAGATAAAGCGTTGCGTGGCGACAACCTCTCGCGGGACGATCTCTCGCGGATAGAGCGTGCTGCGTCTCAGCGAAGCGGCGCCGAACGGCTTCTGACGGCGCCGGCCGCCGTTGCCCTCTATCTCGATATCGACGGCACGCTGCTCGACGTAGCGCTAACGCCGTCGACTGTCCATGTTCCAGCCGATCTTTCCGACTTGCTTGGTGCGATCTCAACACGTCTTTCCGGCGCCCTCGCCATCGTCACCGGCCGTCCCATAGTTGAAGCCGATCATTTGCTGAAGCCGCTGAAATTTGCAGCCGCGGGCGTGCACGGCGCTGAGATGAGAACGAGCGCTGCGGGTAACGTTGTGTCCCTGACACCGTCGTTCAGCCCTGAGCTGATCTCCGACATCAAATCAATTGCAAAGAGCCTGCCGGGCATCGTTGTGGAAGACAAAGGCGCCGGCATTGCACTGCATTACCGGATCGTACCGGAGTTGCATGCGTCCCTGCTGCATGCGCTTGAGGCTCTCAGCCCACGCCATCCCGGCCAATTCATGGTTTGCGGTGGCCGCAAGGTGGTCGAGATTCTGCCAATCGGCTTTTCGAAGGGCCGGGCCCTCCGGCAACTTGCAGCGCTGCCGAATTTTTCAAACCGAGTACCGGTTATGATTGGCGATGACATTGCCGATCTCGACGCCTTCCGCGCCGCCGAAGAGATGGGCGGCTACGGTCTGAAGGTCGCCGGCGAGAATTTTTCCGAGGCCGAGGCTGCCTTTCGCAGCCCAACTGAAGTTTTGGGCTGGCTAAGATCCTTCGGAGCTGGGCTTTAGCTGGCGTTTTCTCACGCCGCGCACCCGGCTCAACCCGCGTGTTCGAGGTACTTTCTTATATCCTTCGGTGCGAGCGAGATGTCCGCCAGCGTTCGCCGGTCGAGCGCTTGCATGAAGGCGTCGATTGCCTCCTTCAACGTCCCCTGAAGTTTACAGCACCGCGTGATCGGGCACTGGTTGCCCGTCGAAAAGCATTCCACAACATCGAAATTCGGCTCCGTCTCCCGCACCACGTCGCCGAGACGAATGTCTTTTGCCGGTCTCGCGAGTTTCAGCCCGCCGAACCTGCCGCGGACGGGAGTGATGAAACCGGCGCGCGTTAATGTGTTTACGACCTTCATCAGATGCGCGCGCGAAATGCCGTACGCCTCGGCGATCTCCTCGATCGTGACAAGGCGATCGTTGGCCGCATCCGTGTACATGAGCACGCGCAGCGCATAGTCGGTAAACATCGTGAGCTGCACGACAGGACCTCACACGTTATTGATGCCTTCCTGCTGATCGCATCTGGACAGGCACGCCAAATAAGATACATTCGTAACATATCTTATACGCAAGTGTCAGCATCTTATTGGTCAATGCATGACTCAGGGCAGCACGAAAACCCTAAACTTCCACGAATCCACTAGCAACCGCGGTAATCCGCAATCCTCGGGAGAAGCGTCAATCACCCGATGTCTGGATCAGCTTGTGTCGACTGCGAATCCATCTTGTCCAGATCCCAGGGCTCCGGGTACCGCCCTCGGTATCACCGAACCGATGATCGAGCGGCTCGTTGCGGAATTCTATCGCCGCGTGCGGCGGGATGCCCTCCTCGGTCCGGTCTTCGATGCAGCCGTCGAAGACTGGGACCTGCACCTGGGCCGGATGCGTGATTTCTGGTCCTCGGTCGTGCTGATGAGCGGCCGCTACAAAGGAAAGCCGGTTTTGGTGCACGCCAAGTTGCCGGGCCTTTCCCCGGCCCATTTCCGGCAATGGCTGGCTCTCTTCGATGAGACGGCGCGCGATGTCTGTCCGGCGAGAGCCGCGGAACTCTTCATCGATCGTGCCGGCCGGATCGCCCAATCCCTGCAGCTCGGCATCGCCATTCATAGCGGCGGCGCTGACGAGGCGATTGCAATTTCACCGGCACTCAGGCCGACACCGGCCCCACTAGCCTCTTCCAATCGTCCCGGCGCGGATCACCATTCCCGTGGCCCCAGGGAAGATCAAAGCAGCCAAATAGCTCGCCTTCGCCAGGAAGTATTATGACGTACGTCGTTACTGAAAACTGCATCAAGTGCAAATACACGGACTGCGTGGAAGTCTGTCCCGTGGACTGCTTCTACGAAGGTGAGAACATGCTCGTCATCAACCCCGATGAGTGCATCGACTGCGGCGTCTGCGTCCCCGAGTGTCCAGCTGAGGCGATCTTCGCCGATTCCGAACCGCAGGCGACCGAGCAATGGCTCGAGGTCAATCGCAAGTACTCTAACCTCTGGCCCAATATCCCGATCAAGAAGGCGGCGCTACCAGACGCCGATGCCGAGAACGGCCGCGCCGGCAAGGCCGCCGAGTTGTCTCCCAATCCTGCAAAGGAAGAGGTGATCCCGTGACCGCGCTCCGTGAGCTGCGTCTATCAACCGTGAAAGGCGATACGCCATGCGTTGGGTAATGATTTTCTCATCGGTCTGCGTCGGCCTCTTCATCCTCGCCTGTGGCGTGATGTGGGGCCTGGGTGTCTTTTCCGGTCTCGGCACCAAGGCCGTCTTCGCCGCGTTATTCGGTACGTTCCTGGCGACCGCAATCGGAACCGCATTGATGGCGCTCACGTCCTATAGCAATCGAAGCGGCTACGACGCATCCATGAACCACGTTGAAGACAAAGGCAGCGCGCCGAAGACTTTCTAGTGCCACCCAGCGATCCCGATGGAACCTGTTCGCGGTTATCGCGCTGGACGGGCACATTCACCGCTTAGCTCTGGACTGCCTGAGCCCCCGCGCCCGATCACAGCAATGCTTCCGATCAGTTCGATCGGAACGGCTTTTCGCTTTGCCCCACTGGATCGGTACAGCGCGCCCCCGCGCGTTGATTTCCCGGCTTGCGCCGGACTGACTTCATCGATTGACGATTGTTCAGCTTAACTCCCTGTTTATCCGAAACAGCGTGAACTCCCTCGATATTTCATAATTCATATTTGGATAAACAAAATGGAGCTTTTACGAATTGCCTTCCTTGTCGCCGTCTCGGCGCTAGTTGGTCTCTCATCCTCTGCACCAGCCGGAGCGCAAGGCCTGAAAGACAATCTAACGGCTCCAGAATCCAATTGGACCGGTTTCTACCTTGGAGCCGGTGGCGGCCTTAATTCCCTTGTTAGCGAGGTCGATGCAAAACCTGGTTCCGCCGTCTCTTCCGATCCCGGCGCCGCAGGTGCATCGGCTTCTTTCGATGGATTAGGAGCGTCCGGAGGTTTTGGAACGCTCGTGATCGGAGGCGACTATCAATTGCACCCTCGCGTCGTCATAGGAGCCTTTGGCGAGTATGATTTTGAGGACCTCGGTAGCGAAGCGACGCTGAACATACCCGGCAATTCTCTGTCGGCGCACGCCGATATCAACGTCAACGGCAAAGCATCCGCTGGCGCGCGGATCGGGTATCTCGCATCGCCGGGCACACTTTTGTACGTGTCCGCCGGCTACAGCAGGGTCTCTCTGAGCGACCTCAAGCTGGCCGTCGTTGGATCGCAACCGGATATCTCGGCCACGATCAATGTCCCTAGCTTGTCCGGAGTATTTATAGGAGCGGGCGCCGAGACAATGCTCACAGAGCGAATCTCTCTTCGAGGCGAATTCCGCTACACCGACTTCGGCAGCGGACCAGTGAGGCTGCCGACTATCGATGGAACAAACCTGAACGATTTCGTATCGGCACGTCTCGCGCCGACGATGCAGGAGGGTCGCGCCTCGCTCAACTATCGGTTCTAATCCGCCAGAATAGTTGAAAACAATATCATCCGCTGCCGTCGCAGACACTGAAGTGCGACACCCCTCAGGAAGGCTACGTCGCCAGCCTGATGAAGGGGCCCTTGAAGGTGCACCCGGCTTTCGGCACCGGTGAAAGACCAGGGTGGGGCAATCGCCGCCGGCCGGGCGTACCTGTCGCTGGTTCCGGCGCAGATGCCGCTCGCCGCTTATACCGACTTCATCGGCGGCACCAAGCGCTGCGTGCACGCTCGCAGAGTGGCACAGCCGGGCCTGCTTGGGTGCAAATTGCAAAACGCCGAATTGTCGGAGCCACCCGCACATAAGTCAGCGAACCGGGGAAGGTGCGTTGATCTTGACGCCGCATCAAAGCTCAACCCCGAGCCCAACACCGCCAACGCCCTGGCCTCCGCGAATGTCAGACACCGTCAGAGATAAAGCGCACGATCTCTGATTTTTCAGGAAAAAATTGGCTTCGTTTCGCAAAAAGTGCCTCGGACTTTCGACGGCACCATGAGCCGGCTGAATAAATAATCAGTACACGGATCAATAGACTTTGATCGTACGGCGGCGACCGCGATCGGAACCATGGGCGATGTGTGTGAGATCGTCATTGGCTTTGCAAACGGCCGGTCAAGCGCAAGATCGCAAGGCGGGCCATGTTCATCAGGTTCGTTGCCCGCAGTTGCCGTTCGTCACGCCGCGAGGTTGGTGAATGTGCCAGACACTCACGCGCGCGGCCTCTTAAGGCGCACGCCCGGTCCGTTCGCGTCGTCGGCGGCGATGAACACGATGCCGGCCGCTTCAAGGGCGCGCTGGAGGCGCAGCATCGTATCGACCGTGACGCGGAGATTTTCCTCGCTGCCCTCAATTCGCTTTACCGTCGCAACGCCGACTTTGGCGCGGCGCGCGAGTTCGGTCTGATTGATTCCCAAAAGGCCGCGGGCGGCGCGGATCTGATCAGGATGGATCAATTTGATAGGCCCCTGCCCCCTAACGGCTTGACACGTCCTCCATCGCATGATACAGAAAGTATCATATAAGAGACCTTTAGGATCAGTGCATGAGCCGCCATTCGTTCCCGTCCAATTACAGCGCCAGAAGGCTCATCATAACGCGCGTCGGAATCATTAGACTGCGAGCAACGCTAGCCGGGGTTGTCCGCTCAGCGCCAGCGAACGAGGGGCTCACCTCGGGGCTTTCCACACAACTCGGCATCGACGCTCGGTTGGGCCGCCTTGAACCCCGCGGCAAGAGGCAGCGTGTCCTGTGCACGACGCCCAACGCCCTCCTCAAAACTTGGCTGAAGCTGACGGACCTGCCGCAATGAAAGAAGGAGCGTCGGCGCCTGGCCCCGTCCTCAGACACGGCTGTCAAAATTACGGAGCTCGAAACGTGGGGCGTCGTCACGACGGCGCCGATTGAGTTGCATGTAAGGAGATCGTCATGGCGTTCAGCGAGTTGCAAATGAAATTGCTCAAGGCAAAGCTCCAGCGACGGTACGTAAAAATCCGCGAGGCGAGCGGCACTGCCATATCCTACGTCGAAGGCTGGCATAGTATCGCCGAGGCGAACCGGATTTTCAGCTTCGACAATTGGGACCGCCAAACGCTCTCGCCGCAGTGCCATTGGGCCAAGCAGCAAGGTGGCGAGACCGTCTGCTTCTACTCGACGAAGGTTCGAATTACGGTTCGCGCCGGCGACACGGTGACGGTTCGAGAAGGTATTGGCACCGGTTTCGGGAGATCACCGCAGCCCGAGATTGCCCACGATGTCGCCCTCAAATCGGCAGAGACGGATGCCACCAAGCGGGCGCTGGCGACGTTCGGCAATCCTTTTGGACTGGCGCTTTACGACCGCGATCAGGCCCACGTCACAAAGCCCCGCCAACCCGTCATGGCGGAAAAAAAGCCAGACCTTCCATCCCTAACTTTCATCTTGATCGACAGCGACGGCAACGACACCCGGTTTGCGGATTCGGAGGCATTCGTCGCCGCCACTTTGTGCCAGATCGACAGCTTGAATTCGATCGACAGCCTCTACGCGTTTTGGTCGCGCAATTCAGCAGAATTCGGCAAGCTGAGAATCGGTACTGACGATCAAGCCGACGGTCCAGCACGCAGGCTCGCCGACGCTCTTAGAGAACGCGCCCGGCAAATCGGACCGACCCAACTGGCCAATTCGGAGGCTGCAACAGGGGCCACAACGTCAATGCCTGGCGGACAGCAAATCGGACGATATCTCATTCCCAAAGAGAGGCGCGTCCGCGATCCGGCGCATCTCGCTTTTGTGGCGAGCGAGCCATGTCTGATTTGCGGCCGCCGGCCGGCGCAAGCGCATCACCTGCGATTCGCGCAGCCGCGTGCGATGTCGCTCAAGGTATCGGACGAGTACACCGTTCCGCTGTGCAACATTCATCACGACCAACTTCACCGTAATGGCAATGAACGGGCTTTTTGGGCGCGACACGGGTTCACGGAGCCATTGAAGCACGCGGCGCGATTTTGGGAGGTGTCGCGACGCCAGCGCGCAGACGCGGCGCCCAGTCAAATCTTTGATCCCGACCTCGAGCAGGAATTCAATGAGCCGTATCTGCAGAAGAACTCAGGCCCGGCACCGTGACCGGTGAACGCTCCGCGGCGGTTGACGTCCAGCGTTCAAATGTTGTCGACCACAACGTTGTCGACCATCGCAAGCGCATTGATCCGTATGCCACATATTTCCATTGCCTAATGCCGCCTTTGAGCTACGATTCTTTTCGTAGCAATGCGCAAATAGGAGACGCGTGAGAAGATGAGTGAGAAGCCTTCGAGTAATAAAGCTGAGTATGTCGCTTCTTGGGTTGGCGATAGTTTTCTGCTATTGGCGCGGCATCTACGGGAGGTGCAGGACGAGACTCCAGAACTCTTCTCTAGCGTCGCCAAGCTTTGCGGCATCAGTTTGCGCAAAGCATTTTATCTGGCGCGCATTGATCGGCAGTTCCGGACACTTGGCGTCGACGAAAACCACCTTTGTGCGATTGGTTGGTCGAAGCTCCGTCTCATCTGCGACCACATCACCGAAGCAAACTGCAAACAACTCATCCAGCTGGCTGAAACTTCGACCGTTCACGAACTGGAGCTCAAGATACGCAACGAACAACCGGTCGACGGTACGCGGTGTGTCACCTTGTATTTTGAACCGGCAGACTACGAGGTTTTCGCCGCCGTAATTTTGAGCCACGGAGGCCTCAAGAGCGGCCGCGGCTTGGTCGGCCAGGAAAAGGCTTTGATCAAGGCTCTTGCATCAATCAAGAGCTAGTCGTTTCTCCAGACCATGGCCGACCTGAGCACGCCGTGGTTCAGCGATGGAAGCGAAGGCCTAGCTCGCAGCGCAGTGCGCGCGCCGGCCGGCCACGTCGGACTCGCTGCCGATGGTAGACGTTTGCCTGCGAGCTAGGACACACAGGCGGACGCCAAAGATCGCCCAGATCTCAGGGTGTCCGTTGCCTGCAAGATAGAGAAAGTCGAATAACAGGTGGCTACGAGGAAGGATGAGCTATGAGTTCTGAGCCGGATGACCCAGATGAGATCGTGAGAACCATAACCGACGGAAATATTCGGATCGAGGTCAAGTTCTCAAAAGGGAAATTGCTCGAGTTTGTGAAAGAACTGGCTGTGCAGGCGGCGCGTCAAGACCTTGCTCGCGAAACGCGGGAACTCGCCAACCGTGCTTCCAACAGTGGCGCACGTAAGGCTCGTAAGAGGCTTAAAAAGCCGGGGCCGACTGAAGATTAGATCAACCGCTCGGTCGTGAAGGCTCGCTGTTGTTCGGGTTACAAAGACGAACCGTTGAGTCTGGCGGCAACGCGCTTGAAAACTGAGGCCCAGATGAAAAAATCGCCGGGCAAAGCCAGGCAAAGAAGGTCTTCCGACAGGAACGCGTGTTCCGCAGAGCACCTCGAACTAAGGAGACGCCGGCGGAAGCCTTGACAACACTTGGACATCTAAGTTATTGAAAAATATGGCGTTGTAACTCTGATAGCGTTTATTGGTTAATGAGTTACAACATCAATATTTTCAAATACTTACATGAATTTTATAGAACTTACCAACGAACAGCGAAGACAGCTCATAGACGCGCAACAAGCGTTTGCGGCTTGGAGGCCTGCTTCCTTTGAGCTTGAGGGCCTTGGCTCCTTGGTCTGGCATACGAGCAAGGGTCGCAGATACCTCTACGAAAAGCACTTCAAGGTGCAGAAATCGCTTGGCCGAGAAACCCCGGAACTCGTTCGGAAAAAAACGGCGCATGATGCCAAGCGCAAGGCCCTTGAGCCACGCGTGAAACAACTTTCAAAACGCCTTGATCAAATGTCGGCCGTTAATCGCGCCCTGAATCTCGGTCGGGTCCCGAGGACAACAGCCCGCATCCTGCGCGCGTTGGACCGCGAAGGCCTGCTAGGCAGTCACCTAATTGTGGCCGGAACAAACGCCCTATACGCGTACGAAAGTGTGACCGGAACAATCATCAGCAGCGAACATGTGGCGACGACCGACGCCGACCTCGTGTGGGATAATAGCCAATCACTGCTCTTGGCTGCCACTGGTGTTAAACGAGCAGGAATTATGGGCATCCTCCGCAGCGTCGATCCGACTTTCACGGCTGACTACGGTCTCAACGCCACAAATGACGAAGGCTACATCGTTGACCTATTGTGTCCGGACACAGACGATCTCCAACGAATGAATGAGAAATCTGACCTCGACGCCACGCCGATGGTGGGTATCCAGTGGCTGCTGCAAGCGCCGAAACTTGAGCAGATAGTGATCGGAGAAGATGGACTGCCGCTACACATCGTCGTGCCAGAGCCGAGAACATTCGCCGTCCATAAATTGTGGGTCTCTCAAAGAGGCGACCGACAACCCTTGAAGCGACCACGCGACGTCGCGCAAAGCCGCGTTGTCGGAGAGCTTGTGCAGAAGTATCTCCGCAAACCATTCCTTATTAAGGACATGCCTTGGCTGCCCAACGACTTAAAGAGCAATTTGAAGCACTTCAAAAAAACGATCTCGTCGGAGTAATTCGCTAGCGTAATCCCATGACCTGGACAGCGCCGCAAACGAAATCGGCGACCGCAACAGAACTGTTGGCAGGCCGATGGCCCGACTGAAGATTAGATCAAAGTCTGTTCCGCCAAGCGTGTCGGTCGCAAAGGGATCGATGTTGTTCGGATTAGGGAGACACGCCACTCATCGCCCTAAGGTCGATCGCTGATAGTTTCCCGCTGGTGCAAAGACACGCGGCCGCCCGGCCTTGTCCGTTCGGCGCGCGTGGTGGCGTTTACTCCATTCATCGTCGAAGCTGCTGATGGATAGTTTCGCTTTATTCGAACTCCGGAGCGCAGTTGGCGCTGCCTAGGGCGAGGCCGACTATTGTAAACATGAGTATCGAATCAATTTGGATAATTGGATCGAACTCGCCGAGACGCATTCCAGAAACTTTACAAGTTAATTTGTTTAATTTATTTGTCGCGCGCCTAAATGTGGCAACGAGAATATGGGTTTGATCCGCAAATAATTTTGTGGATTATTGAGTCCTGCCGGAATATTTTTTAGTCGAAGAATGCGGGCGATACCATTTATCCGGCCTCGCATTTCATTCGGCGGACTTAGTTGAAAGGAGCGGCAGATCCAATGGCAACCGAGCGACAGATTGAGGCCAATCGCCAGAACGCCTTATCGAGTACGGGGCCGCGAAGTGACGCGGGAAAAGCCCGCAGCGCGACGAATGCGATTATGCATGGGTTCACAGCTAGGCGCGCCCTTTTACCCGGCGAAGACGCGGAAATGCTGGATACGCTTAACCGATTGATGGTCGACAAATTCGGCCCTCATGGACCATATGAAGCTGACCTGGTCGCGACGGCGGCG
>Ga0070681_10003635_pt1 | contig 14467 bp, 8 predicted proteins | sample KBSC83BmetaG_FD_65650 | JGI IMG/M metagenome (GOLD analysis project Ga0070681, IMG submission 65650) | Corn rhizosphere microbial communities from Kellogg Biological Station, Michigan, USA - KBS C8-3B metaG | ecosystem: Host-associated > Plants > Roots > Rhizosphere | place: USA: Michigan... | reverse complement strand
CAGATCGCGATGACGACGGCGACCGGCGGGAGCACGGGCATCTACAAGATCGATCCCGCGAGCAAGAAGATGACGCCAGTTTTGGCGGGACGGCGTCAGGTAAGCGGTGTCGTCATGGACAAGAATCAGCAGCGCATCTTCTACGTCTCGACGGACCTCACGCATCCGACGGAGCTCTTCGTCGCCAACGCCGACGGGACGGGCGAGCGGAAGCTCACGTCGTTCAACGATCGCGTGAACAGCGAAGTGGCGTGGTCCGACGCCGAGCGGTTCATGGTGAAGTCCGTCGGCGGCCTCGAGATCGAGTCGTGGCTCATGAAACCGTTCGGCTACGACCCGTCGAAGAAGTATCCAGTCGTGCTCTACATCCACGGCGGCCCGCATTCGGCCTACGGCGAGAACTGGTTCGATGAATTCCAGAACCTGGCCGGCGCGGGTCAGTTCGTGCTGTTCACGAATCCGCGCGGGTCGAGCGGCACGAATACGGAGTTCACGTACGCGAGCCGCGGCGACTGGGGTGGCAAGGACTATGATGATCTGATGAAGGCGGTGGACGTCGTCGCCAAGCGCGCGGACGTCGATTCGACGAAGATGGGCGTCAGCGGCGGCAGCTACGGCGGCTTCATGACGGCGTGGGTCACGACGAAGACCAACCGCTTCAAGGCGGCCGAAACGGACCGCATGATCAGCGAATGGACTTTCTGGTACGGCGCGTCGGATGCGCAGGGGCTCACCGAAGGCGAGTTCTTCGGGAAGCCGTGGGAGAATCAGGTGATGTACGACACGCTCTCGCCGATCCGTCATGTCAAGAACGTCAAGACGCCGACGCTGCTCGTGCAGAGTGAAGAGGACTATCGTACCCCAATCGGCAACGCCGAACTCTGGTTCATGGCACTAAAGAAGCAAGGTGTACCGGCAGAGTTCGTGCGCTATCCGCGCTCCAATCATGACCTTTCGCGCACCGGAGAACCGTGGCTTCTCGTCGACCGGCTGAGTCGCATTCGCCAGTGGTTCGCCTATTGGCTGTCGGACAAGCCACAGTCCGTCCAGGCGGGGGGCGCCAAGAGGCAATAGCACGCCGGCTCGTCGCGTCGCTCGCCGTGTTGGTGATGGCGTGCGACGCGACGGGGGCGGGCAACGCGAACGGCGACGTGGCCGCGCAGACGCCGAGCGGCCTCGCGCGCGCCATCGGGCAAACTGGAGATCTGGCGAGAGCCGAGGCGGCGATCGGAGCGGGACACCCGTGGCGAGCGACACAAATCGTCGCGCCGGTTCTTCGCGACGCGAACCGAAAGACGCCGGCGGCATTGCTCGTCGCGGCGCGCGCCGCTGCCGGGTGGGGTGGATGGGCGGAGGTGGACAAGCTGCTCGGTTCAGCTGCGTGGGTCGATACCGCGTTCGACGCTGAGGGCCGCGAGCTTCTCGTACGCGCCGCTCTGGAGCGTGATCTCGACACCATCGCGATGCGCCACGCGTCGGCCCTGATGAAGGACACAAGCTCCGCAGAAACGAAAGCCGTGCGCTCCGTTCTCTTTGCGCGCGCGCTGGAGCGGAACAACTACTTCGACGGCGCCGCCACCGCGTACGCCAGTGCCGCCGACAAGCTTCACGCCGTGCGCGACTGGCTGCTGCTTCGCGCGGCGGGCAACGAGAGCGACTCCACGAAGCGCGCCGCGGCGTACGCGCGCGTGACGCTGGCGACGTCACGCACTCGCGTACCGTGGACGGAAGCACAAGCTCGTGAGCGCTTTCGCGATGCCCTCGGCGCCGCGGCACGCTTCGCGAAACTCGGCGCGATCGCGCAATCGTTTCGGTTGCGGCTTTCCGTGGCGCCGGATAGCCAGACGCGCGACACGATCAAAGCGGAAGCGCTCGCGTACATCCGCGAGCATCCCGGGACGGCCGAGTCGAAGAGCGCGATCGACGTGCTCGATCGCGCATTCACCTCGCACACACCTCAGGAGCAGTTCGTGATGGCGCGGAGCGCGTCGATCAACGGACCGCCGGCGCGCGCGGTGATGGGATACGATCGGGCGACGTCGTCCGGTGTGGAGCTGACGGCGGACGATCGCTATCGCTACGGGCAGGCGCTGGCCCGGGCGAATCGCTCGCGCGACGCGCTCAAGCAGCTCAGTCTCGTCGAGGGACCGCTGGCGGGGCAGGCGGCGTATCAGCGAGCGCGGGTTGTGATGTCGTCGAGCGGCGCCGCGGCCGCGCGCGCGGCGCTGCGCGATGTGTGGACGCGGTTTCCCGCCGATACGGGCGCGTCGAGTGCAGCCATGTCGCTGTACGCGGACCTGGCGACGGACGACGGCAACGACGCGGACGCTCGGGCCACGTACCTCCAGTTGGCACGGGCGTATCCCGCGACTGCACGAGCGCCCGAGGCGCGACTTCAGGCCGCGCTGATCGCCATCACCGACGGTCAGCAGGGACAAGCCGCGCGCGAGCTCGACTCTCTGGCGGCGCGATATCCGCGCTCCGATGCCGCGGCCGCGGCGCGCTACTGGAGTGGCCGCGCGTGGAAATCCGCCGGAGACGACCAGGTTGCCGCCGAACGTTGGCGCAGTGTGCTCGCGCAGCAGCCGGTCTCCTACTACTCGGTGCTCGCCGCGAAGCGGCTCGGAGACCGTGTCCCATCGCCAGTGCAAGCCGGCGGGGCCGCGGCCTCCCACCGTGTCGCGCCCGTGGACAGCGCCGTCGCGCGCATCAAGCTGCTGCAGCGGATGGGAATGGACGTCGAGGCGCGCTACGAGATGGATGCGCTCGAGGAACGCGCCAACGGGTCGCCTGCTCCCGATCGCGCGCTCGCCACGGCGGACGCTTTCCTCGCGCTCGACCAATCGTCGCGCGCGATTCGCATCGCGCAGAAGCTCGCCGAGGGAGCGGGGGGGCGCCGCGACGAACGAGTGATGCGGATCGTGTATCCGGTGGTGGATCGTGACGAGCTCGCGCGCGCGGCCAAGGTGCAAGGCCTCGACCCGGCTCTCGTGGCGGCGATCATCCGACAGGAATCGAGCTTCAATCCGCGAGCCATCTCAGCGGCCGACGCGCGCGGTCTCATGCAAGTGCTTCCGTCCGTCGGCCAGGAAGTGGCGCGGTCGCTCGGCTTCCCGGTGTGGTATCCCGTGCTGTTGCTCGACGCAGACGCAAATCTCCAACTCGGCACGGCACATCTCGCCGCGTATCGCAAACAATACGGCCCACTCCCGCGCGTCCTTGCCGCCTACAACGCCGGCGGCTCGCGTGTCGAGCGCTGGTCAGGCCGGCCCGGCGCGGACGACCCCGAGCTGTTCACCGAGCGGATCCCGTTTGTGGAGACGCGGGAGTATGTGAGAGTCGTGCAGAGAAATCTAGCGATATATCGGGCGCTTTACGATTGGTGAGCGTACCAAAATGTGCCAATTGTATACCAAATGGGGTCAGACCCTATTTAGTATACCAAATGGGGTCAGACCCTATTTAGAGTTCTGGAAATAGGGTCTGACCCCATTTGCGCCTGACCCCAATTGCGCCATTTGGGCGGAAAAGGAAAGGGGCGCCTATCGGCGCCCCTTTTGTTGGTATCCAGCTAACGAAGCGAGCGTGCACCCAGGCCGCGTCAAGCGGCCGTGCTCCCAGCGCGGCGCAAGCCGCGCATGCTTCCACCCTCTACAAGGTTACCATCCCGGCGACAGCTGGAATCCCCACACGGAGCTCTTCGTCGGACGCTGGAACGGATGGGCGACGTAGGCTTCCATGATCGCGTAACCCATCAGGTTGAAGCGGAAGGACAAGCCTGCGCTGAAGACCGGGATGCGGTCGGCGCAGGGGTAGAGCGACTGCTGCTGCGTCAGACCGAACGACGACGAGTTGCCGCAATTCGGGATTTCGTTGGCGCTCTTCGTAATCCTCCAATCCGGTCCCTGCGCGTTGGTGTACGAGACGCCCGCGTCGAAGAAGGGCGAGACTTCTGTTGGCAGGAAGGGGAAGTTGAGCAGGCCAAAGCCCTCCGTTCCAAACAGCGGAATTCGGAATTCCGTATTGAGCACGCCGATCTTGCTGCCGAAGAGACGCTGGAACACCGGGCAGCCCGTCGCCACCGCCTGCGCGCTACCGCCACTCACTACGCACTCGTCGCTCGAGAACGAGTTGTAGCCGTAACCACGCATCCAGGTTTCCTCGCCCAGATACAACGGCCACGTCGTGTTGATGTCCTCCGCGCCATTGCCGTAGCGACCGAGCGACAAGCCGCGGACGGCGAGCGTGAACGGGCGGAAGAAGAAGTACTTCCGGTAATCGAGCAGCGCGGTGTGGTACGTGACCGACCCCGACGTCAGCGTGTACTGCAGTCGGTACCGCTCACCCTGCACGGGCGAGGTGAATGCCGCGAATGAATTATCGCCGACGAACGCCATGGTCGGTTCGGCGAACCACACCGGTTTGTACTGCCCGGGGAGCGTGGTCTGTTGCTCGTCGACGATCACGTTCGAGGCGTTGAAGATCGTGCGCAGCAACTCCGTGTCGAATCCGTAGCGCGTCACGTTGGCCGTGAACTCGAAGCGCCTCGTCGACGAGAACGGATACTGTGTGAATACCGCCGCCTGATCGATGTAGATGCGTTGCAGAAGCTGGTTGACGCTGTACCCTCCGCCGCCCGCCACCGTCGCCGTGTCGAGGAACACGCCGCCGGTGAGATACGGGATGTGCTGCAAGCCGGCGCCCCAGTTCCATCGGTACTTCATGTTGTAGTACTGCAGCGCGCCGCCGATGTCCTTCACGGTGCCGTTGGCTTGAATGGCCGTGAAGATCTGTCGGTCGCTGAGTTGGTCGCCAAAGATCATCGATACGCCGCCGGCGACGCCCGTGCCGAACGGGCCGCCCGCCGTCACACCGAGGCTCGGCTGGCCGATCGCGTCGAGCGCGAACGACGAATGGAATGGCTGAATGCTGAACTCATTGCCCGAGGGCAGTCCGGCCGTCGGATCGGCGAGATAGCCCATCACGAGGCTGCGCGTGATCTGCGGCGGCGGGAGCTGCGCGCCCTCGGAAACTGTGGCCGCGGCGGACGGCGTTATCGGCGTTCCGACCGTCTGCGCGGCCTCGAGACCGCGAATCTCGTTGCCCTGGTTATAGAACGTATTGAACAGCATGCGACCCGTCTGTCGCGAGACGGAGATCGCCGGTGACACTGTCGTGATGCCGCTCACGCCGGTGGACACATTCGTCACGCGGAAGACCTGCCCGCTGGCGATGTTCAGCCGATAAATGTCGGCGAATCCGTCCTGATCGGAGACGAAGAACAGGTCAGAACCATCGGGCGAGAACTGCGGGTTGATATGCTTGCCGTGCGCGAACGGTGAGAACACGCTGATCCGGCCGGTTGCAACGTCGTACGTCGCCAGCTGCAGCGGCGAGAACTTGAGCGTATTGAAATCCGTCTGCGGCCCGCGGTCGGTCGAGAAGGCGATCGTCTTGCCGTCGGGCGACCAGGTCGGCTGGATGTCGGCGTTCCGGTCGTTCGTCAGCTGCGTGATCTTCTCGGCCTTGAGGTCGAGGAGATAGAGATCGCTGATGCCGCCGGCCTGACCCGAGAACACCAGCGAGCCACCGTCCGGCGACCACGAGACGTGGCTGACCGCTCCGATCTTGGGCAGCTTGATGCGACGCTCGACGTTCGTCGACTTCGTATCGAGAATCGCAATTTCATTCTGGCCTTCCGCGTATACGATAAAGGCGAACTTGCTCGCGTCGGGCGACCAGTCACCGGCGGAGTTGATGAAGCTGATCGCGTCGAAGTGCGGATCGCTCGACGGGCCAGCCAGCTTCTTGATCACCTTGCCGGTTCGCGCATCGCCAAGGAACAGGTCGATGCTGAACAGATTTCGGCTCGAGAAGAAGGCGAAGAACTTGCCGTCCGGGCTGATGGTCGGCGCGAGGTTGTAGTCACCCGTCCGCTCCAGGCCGACGATCTTCTCGCCGGCGCTATCCGGGTGCGTGCGTCCCGCGATCTGCGGCAGATACATCGCGCGATTCGCCGCGGCCCAATCCTTCGACAGTGAATCCTGGTTCTCACCGAGCACGCGGACGAGCGCCGCATCCCAGCCGAGCCGCAGGGCGGCGCGGTACACCTCGACGATCTGGCGATCGCCCCAACGCCCGCCGACGTATGCCCACAGCGCCTGGCCGTATCGATACGGGAAGAAGCGCGGGTCGGTCGTCAGCTGCTTGATCGTCGGGAACTTGTTCCGCATGACGGCGTCGCGCATCCACATCGCCGTGAGCGGGTCTTCGCGGCCGAGCGAGAAGTACTCGGCCATACCTTCGATGAGCCAGAGGGGCAGGGCGTCGAGGCGCATCAATCCGCCGCCCGGGGTGCCCTCGGCGATGTTGTACTGGAAGACGTGGACGAGCTCGTGGCCGAGTACGTGATCGTTGTCCGCGTAGATGCCGGTAAATGGCATGATGACGCGGGTCCGGTTCGATTCGGTGACGCCGCCCGTTCCTTCCTCGAGCGCCTCGCCGACGACGTTCGTCTGCTCGAAGTCAGGATGGTCGGCGTAGAAGACGAGCGATTTGCGGTCGAAGGCGTGCCGGAAGGTGTCGGTGTGTCGGCTGTACCAGCGCTCCGCCATGCGGGCGGCATCGTGGACGATCGTCGACTCGGGCGGGTAGAAGAAATTGTCGAAGTGCTCGGACTTGATGATCTTCCAGTCGAAGGTCTCGTACTGGACTTTGTTTCGTCCGAAGTACTCCTGAGCGCCGGCGCTGACGGAGGCCGCGAGCACCAGAAGGGGTGTCGCGAGGAGCGCCCTGCGCAATCCCAGTCGAGCCATTGAAAGCCCCGCGGACTAAGCCGCAACAAATTGTCTTCCGAACTACTGACGACCCCGAATTTCTCGGGGGTCGACCTTGGTGAGCGCGGGCAAACGACGTGCCCCCCAAACGATAGGTCTACGCTACCCGTCTGGTGAGTCCAGGTGCCGCTGTGGCCGCTCCGCTTTTCCAAAGCTAAACACGTTGCAGCTCAACGACGTTCCCGGCTGCAATTTGGACACGTGAACGTGCGTCTGCCCCGATGGACCAAGTGCTTAGGCGACCGGTGTGCGGCGTGTTTTTGGCTTGTTTGAAGCGATTTGGCCGCTCATGGCGATCGCCAGGTCGAGCGAGCCGAATCACGAGTACCAGCGGCTTCCGGCGCCAGTGTGATGAGGAGCACAGTCAGGGCGTGTGCGATGCCGGTCACGGGCTCGTCCGCCGGCTTTGACGTTCGTGGCTGTCCGTGCAATCGCCCCAGTCGCCGGCATGCCGCCGAGGACTGGCGTCACGACATTCGCGACGCCGACGATCAGTCCCGCAGTGAGATCCGAAACGAACTGCCGGCGAGTGTAGTCCTTTAAGGTTGTCGCCAGCTTCGGGATGAGCATCTCGACTCTCGAGAAGTTGGGGGAGCGAAAGCGTGGGAGAACCGACCGAGTACAAGAAAACGTTGTTCGACCGCCACGGCGCGGCGGCGGCGGACATTCTGAGAGCGTGGGGCTACGGTCTCATGGTGTTCGGTGTGACGATGGGCGCGATCAGCTTCGCGATGACGGCCGGCGGAGCGAGCCCCACACTGACGCAGTGGCTCGAGGCTCTCGGCATCAGCGCCTTACTCGGCGCGGCGACCGGCGGCTTCGGATTGTTGATCGCACGTGGGGCGGGGAACGGTTGGAAGCATGTGATGGTCGACGGATCGACCACGCCGTACGAGGAACAATACTCGCGCGAGCAGTCCCTCGTGATGCGCGGCCAAATCGATGACGCGTTAGCGTCGTTCGAGGCAATCCTTCAGGGAAATCCCGGCGCGGTGAGACCACGCGTTCGAGCCGCGGAGCTCTACGCCCGCGAGAAGGGCAACCATGTTCGCGCCGCCCAGCTCCTCACCGAAGTCCAGCACATCGAAGCAGCGGGCACCGGCGATTTCGTCTACGCGACGCACCGCCTGGTCGATCTGTACACCGGTCCACTCAACGAACCGGGGCGCGCAATGGTCGAGTTGCGGCGCTTGATCGAGCGGTTACCCGGCACTCCCGCAGCCGATCAAGCCCGCGAGGCGTTGGCGACGCTCAAGGCACGACATCCGGTGTGACGATCGGCGATGGGCGACGGGCGATGGACCGCCCACCGCCCACCGCCCGCCGCCGACCGCCGGCTGTCAGGCCTTACGATCAATACATCCACTAAAACTCGGATTCCCGACCTGCTCGTCGCTCGTGACCGGAAGGTTGAGATCTACCCCGAACACTCCGCCCTTGTAGTGCGTGCCGACGGGGAAGGTGTCCGAGCCGTCGGCCGCGCGGCCGTAGTCGCGGATCAGGCGACGCAGATCGCCGAGCCGGTGTCCGCGGCCAAATTGCCAGAACGCCTTCTCACGGAAGAGCAGCCGCACACGGCCGTCCTGCGTGCCCGGATCGGTAAGGGCGGTCATGACGGGCGTCGTCCAGCCCGGATGCGTACCCGTCGCCGTCGGACTCGGCGCGGTGATCTGGAGTGGCGCCGCCCGCAGCGCGTTGAGAATCGACAGCATCGACGTCGCATTGCCCGCCTTGAGTGCAGCCTCGGCTTCGATCAACCGGGCATCGAGTCCGTGCACGACGGCGACCGCCGACGTTTGGCCCCACAGGCTGTCGACCTGGATCACGTACGTGTTCCCGTCCTGCGACTTCACGGTGTCTTTGCCGTTGCTCGCGATCTTGTAGTGCGCGGGAACTCGCGGGTCTTTGGCCGAGAGGAAGGGGATCGCGTTCTTCACAAAGATGCTGCGGTTGTTGCCTTGCACGCTGTCGCTCACGGTGTACCGGTTCGAGCCGGCCGGCTGCGACCAGAGAATGTTGTTGCCACCGGTGAGTGACGCGGTCACGTCGTAGCGGAACGTCGTCGGAATTCCCGCCACCGCCGTCGCCGCGTCGGCTGCCTTATCGAGGCCGATCCCGAGTAGGGCGCGCGCCTTGCCGATGCGCGCCGCGCGATTGATCGTGACGCTCGCGTTGTCCGTGGCGCTGGCGATCGAGATCGCCGAATCGAACGACGCCACCGCGACCGTGAAGACTTCCTTTACGGTCAAGCCCGGCCCGTACTTGATCTCGTCGCCGGCTCCGTCGGTCAGTGGGATTCCGTTGCAGAAATCCGACGCGAGCTGCAACTCGGCGAAACCGCGCGCGAAATACATCTCGGCGATATCCGACGCCGGAGTCGGTCGATACTGGGTCAGCAGCTTGATCGCCTGATTGGCCGAGGTACGTACGCGGTAGAGCGCACGCAGCTGGCCCTGGACCGTGCCGTTATCGAGCTTGGTCTGTCGTTGGTCGGTTTCGTCGTTCTGGACGAACGTGGAGCTCGTTGCCCATTCGTCGACGAGAAGTCCGCCGAATAGCCAGCTACTTTCGTCGTCGGCGGTCGCGGCGCGCAACCGCGCCAGAGCCCCGTTCCTCACGGCGACGGCGCCCGCCGCCGATTCTACCGACGATGGATCGATGATGTCGGGGTCCACGGCTTCGAGCAACGCGGTCTTCGGGTCGCATCCGACGAAAGCTGCCGCGGCGGCGAGCACGATCGTCGCTCTCACGCGGCCTTGCATGATTCGATGTCTCATGGGTCGCGGTCCGGTTAGAAGCCGAGGTTCAAACGAAGGATGAAATACGTGGGCTGCGAGAACGTCTGGAATTCCGACGGCGCGTCACCGCCTTCTCCGACCTGGAAATCGCTCTCGGGATCGGTGCCACGATAGTTCGTCCAGAGTTTCAGGTTGCGCGCCGTGAACACGAGCGACGCGTTCTTGATGCGTGAACGCGAATACAGCTGTTGCGGCAGCTGCAACGTCGCCGACGCCTCACGCCATTTCACGAATCCGCCGGGCTGCAGGAACCCGTCGAGGGTCTTGGCCGCGTTGAAGTTCGCGGCGACGACCATGGCCTGCTCCTCCATCGACGCGTTCGGATTGAACATGCCGTTGCAGTTCGGGCGCGTGCAGCGAATTCGCTCGGTGTTGTTGTACCACTTGTTGCCGCCGCGCCAGTCGAACAGGCTCTGAAGGCGCACGCGGTGATTCAGGAACTCCACGCCAGGCGTGAACGTCGTGAGATAGCGCGGCTCGGCGTAGCCACGGAACGTGCCGACGCCGGCGACCGAGTGCTTCGGCTTGCCGGTGATCGGATCGATCGTGTTGTCGTACAGTGTGTCGTACTTCGTGTCGATCTCGTTCGCTGTGAGGATGCCGTCGTGATTGTCGTCGTGCCAACCAATGATCGGAATCGCCCACAGACCACGAATCGGATAGCCTTCGACGATCCAGTTCGTCGTACCGATCTGCGGCGGCGTGTTGCCGAGGCTCTTCACCTTGTTGGCGTTCAGCGCCGTGGCGAAATGGAAATCCATCGCGAACTGGCGCGAGTCGACGATCTGTCCGCCGACGGTGAACTCCCATCCCGTGTTCTGAATCGAGCCGAGGTTCTGCAAGCGCCGCGTACCACCGGAGCCGACCGACGGCGCGATGATCGCGTTGATCAGTGCGTCGTGCGTGGTCCGGTTGTAGTACGTCATGTCGAACTGCACGCGGTTGTTGAAGAGGCGCGACTCGAATCCCGTCTCGATTTCGGTCGAGCGCTCCGGCTTCAAGTCGGCGTTGCCGAGCGCCTGGTACGCTTCGTACGGCTGATCGGTGTTCTTGAGGCTGGCGGAGTTCGCCTGATAGGTGCGCAGCGCATCGTTCGGTCCGGGTTGGACGCCCGAGGCACCGTAGGCCCCGCGCAGCCGGAAGCTGCTGATCTGGCTGAAGACGCTGCTGTGCGGGAAGAAGCTCTCGTCCGACATCACCCACGACACGCTCGTCTTCGGATAGAACACATATTCGAAATTCGTCCCGAACGCGCTGTTCTGGTCCGTACGAAGCGCGCCGGTGATGAACAGGCGATCGCGCAGCGTCACCAGCTCCTCCGCGAAAATGCCCCAGGTCTTCTGCAGCGTCGTTGCCTCGTTGACGCCCGGCGTCGCGCCGGACGGCGACGTGACGGCGCCCGGGGGCAGCGTGGTGCCGGTCGCGCTGTTCCGGTCTTCGCGGTAGTTGCTGTACTGGGTTCCGACCGTGGTCTTGAAGCCGAGCCAGTTGTAACGCGACGGGTTGTAGTTCGCGGTCGCGCCCAGATCGGCCGTGATGCTGTTGATGTTGTCGCGCCCGTTCCGCGCCTGTCCGTCGCGGTACGTCGTCGACAGTGGCCAACCTTCACCGTTCATGTGCAGGTTGTTGTCAACGCGGTCGGCGAAGTCTGTTCCGAAGTTGGCGCGCGTTTGGAGCCAACTGGTCGGACGCCAATTAAGGTTCGAGCTGAGGATGATTCGGTTGGTGTTCTGCTGCAGCTTCTCGGCCCAAACGAGTCCCGGCGTACCGGCGCGATAGCCTAGCAGCGAATCCGGGAGTCCGCCGACGAGACCATTGCTGCGATACCCCGGTCCGCCGAACGCCTGAGAGCCGATGCCGACGGTGTTGTTCGACTCGTTGCTCGTGTAGCCCTCGTTCGTGACGTAGCCGAAGTTCACGATCGCGTCGAGCTGCGGATTGATCTGCGCGCTGATGTTGGCGCGGAAGCTGTTCAGCAAACGTGAATTCGGACGCAGCTGCCACGGGTGAATCGTGACGCCGAGCGAGTCCCAACGATTGCGCTCGTACTCGTCCAGCTGGAAGACGCCGATCTCTTCATCGCGTCCCCCCGACATGAAGTAGCGAATGCTTTCCGTTCCGCCCGTGACCTGGAGTCCGGCCGCTTTACGGTAGCCGTAGCCGAGGGGCGTGACGGTCGGATCGGTGATCGGATTGTAGATGCGAACGCTGTCGTATCCGGCGGAGCCGTCCGCCTTCTTGCAGCGTCCTTCGGAGACGTCGATCAAGCGGCACTCGCCGGCTTTGATGAGGAGCGCGCCGGTGGGACTGTGTCCCGCGAGCGTGTAGTTATCCGAGTACCAGTTGCGGTCATCGAGCACGCCGCCCTCGGCGTACACGTTCCACTTAGCGGTTCCGGTTCGACCCTTCTTCGTGGTGATGACGATGACGCCGTTCGCGGCGTCGGTGCCGTAGAGCGTCGCGGCCGACGGACCCTTCACGATCTCGACGTTCTCGATCGTTTCCGGATCAATGTCGCCCAGGCGGCTGAAGTTGCTGCCGCCGTTGCCGAACGCCGACGAGCTGTTGTTGGCGTTCATGCGGATGCCGTCGATCACATAGATCGGATCGTTGGAGAGGCTGATGCTGCTCACGCCGCGCACGCGAATGCGTTGGCCCGACCCGGTCTGGCCGCCCTGCTGCACGAGGACGCCCGACACGCGGCCATTCAAAACGTCCGCGAAGTTCCGAATCGGCGCCGTCTCGGTGATTTTCGCGACGGAAAGATTCTCGACCGCGTTGCCCACTTCGACGCGGCGCTGTTCACCGGTGGCGGTGGTGACGACTTCCTCGAGCTGAACGACGCTCTGCGACATCGTGAAGTCGAGCGTCGCCGTCTGGCCGTCGAGCACGCGCACCGAGCGTTTGACTTCCTGGTAGCCCACGCGGAGCACGCGGAGATCAGCCGTTCCCTCGGGCACGCCGCGAATGAGATACTTGCCGTCGGGGCCGGTGTTCGCAGAGCGCGACGTCCCGAGGACGATGACGCGCGCTTCTTGAAGCGGCGCGCCACCTGTCGCGGTGACGGTTCCCGAGATATTCCCTTGTGCGTGGGCGACGGCGCCGGTGGACAGGAATACGGCCAAAAACGCGGCGGCGACTAGGCCTGATGGCCTGGGCGATACCATGACATGCCTCCGGGGGGTGGCGGTTGGGCAGCAGGGCAGCGTGACGCGAACGCAATACTTTATGCAAACTGCGCCATGAATGTGTCTCGTCACGTCTCTAGTGCAAGCCACACAGCCGATCAGCCCGGTTGGCCCCCCATTGGACAGCCGTTGTCATCCTCAGCGAAGGGACCTACCGTCCGGTTTCCCCGTGACAAAGGGCGGGTTTAGCTAGACCCGGTATAGGAAGGTCGTACATTAGGGGTATGCGCTTCGTTCTCTTCGCAGGTGCCGTCTGTCTTCTTGGCGGTGCCTGCCACAGCCAACCACGGGCCGCCAGTTCCGTCGTGGCGACCCGTCTGTCCGTGTTCTCGGACAGCGCCATGCACGCCAAGTTGTGTGAGCCGGTGAAGTTTGGCGAAGACTGGCGAAGGGTCTGTATCCCGAGGGATCAAGCGGTGGTCGTCAGGTAGGCGATGGCTAATAAGCGCCCGAAGCTCCGCGAAGACATGGCCGAGAGGGCGCGCCGCGTGTTGTTAGAGAGCGTCGGCGAGTCGCTGAAGACGCCGCCGCCGAGCGAGCGCACGGAGAAGAATCCCGAAGCCGTGAAGCGCGGCAGGAAAGGCGGGCAGCAGTTCGCGGCCAAGGGCGGGCGCTCGCGCCGCGAAGCTGATCGGTGACGAGCCAGCGAAGGGCAGCACGACCGCCGCCCTCGCCCCAGCAGTATGGCCGCGACCCGAACTTCGCGCCGCAGTAAGCCATCGTCGCTACTCGCTCGCCATCTGCACGAGCATGGAACAGAACGTCGTCTTCGGCGATCCTGACTTGGACGAAGTGAGCACGTCGCACGTCGAGCGCACGAAACTCTTGGCCCCAACGCGCTTCAAAACGACGCAATTGCTATCGGCTATGTTCGGCGGCTTCGGCTGACGGCTGGCGTGCGGCTCGCGGCAGTGCGCCCGGCTGCCGGCCTGTTCGCTAGCAGCGACGGCTAACGGCCGGCTGCCGGCAGCAGGGAGCGGTATGAACCGCGAAGTAGCTGCTACAGCCGACGGCTTCCGCCGAAAGCCGAGAGCCCGCTGACAGCCGCCGCCGCCGACCATAGCCGAAAGCGACGTTCGCCGTTTCAGCGCCCTAGTCCAGCTCCACCCGGCGATCCCGCTTTCGCTCCGACCGCAGCTTCTTCGCCTTGATCCGCCGCTCCTTCGCCGCGGCCGGCGGTTTCGTTTTTCGCCGCTTCTTCGGCACGTGGAGCGCGTGGCGCACGAGGGCGGAGAGTCGCTCGTCGGCGGCGGCGCGGTTCTGCTGTTGGCTGCGGCGATCGCTCGCCACGACGCGCACCATTCCGTCGCCATCGAGTCGAGCGGCAAGCTTCGCGCGTAATCGCTCCCGTTGCTCGTCGCTCACGGCACGCGAGCCGGAAAGGTCCCACAGCAGCTCGATGCGCGTAGATGACGTATTCACATGCTGACCACCCGGCCCGCCGGATCGCGTGGCTCGATACGTCAACTCGCTACGCGGTATCGAGATCTCGGATGTGATGGTCAGCGATTCGGAATTGGTCATTGCGATCGTAACCGTGGGTGGCTGGGATCGTCCTTCGCTATAGCAGATTGCAACAAGTTGGCCCTATCGCGATCTGTGGCAGTTTGCAAAGCCCCACCGGCATCCCCCCCCCCCCCCCCCC
>Ga0070681_10003627_pt1 | contig 14479 bp, 10 predicted proteins | sample KBSC83BmetaG_FD_65650 | JGI IMG/M metagenome (GOLD analysis project Ga0070681, IMG submission 65650) | Corn rhizosphere microbial communities from Kellogg Biological Station, Michigan, USA - KBS C8-3B metaG | ecosystem: Host-associated > Plants > Roots > Rhizosphere | place: USA: Michigan... | reverse complement strand
GCTGCCAGTTCGATCAGACGGACAACGTCCAATTTGGCGGCTGGACCCCGAATGGGTTCAAGGCGGTGAGTGAGGACGACGGTCCGAGCCACGGGGATGGCAACGGTCAGAACCTTGAGGGTCAGGCGAACGTGATCTTCCGGGCAAAGGGAGTCGGCGCCGCTTCGATTACAGCCAACTGGACGGATGCGGCCGGCTCACACACCCAGACCTTTAACTACAGGGTCGTACCGCCGCACAAAGATTAGAAGTACTCTTGAAACCGGTGACAGACGGAACGTTTCCTTTCGTGAAGGCTAACGGCCGTCTGTCCTCAGCGCGCCGCGGCACTGCACGCGACGGCAATCGAATTTGCTAGCCTCGCGAGCGGCATCACGTTCCTTCGCGCCGTTCGCGCGTCAGCCATCTCCCGGCCCACCTTGCGCTCCACTTTGTCTCGGCGGGGCGAAGCGCAAGGAGTCGTCTCGAGCGAACGCCATTCTGGCCCGCTCAGCGGGTGAAGTTTGACACCTGTCCGGCGGGAAAGGGGTGTATCATGGCGACATTCTGGGCGAAGACGACACTACGCAATCGATTCATGAACTGCGTCCTCAATTAACGCGCGGTGTCCGGCTAGCGGGTCGTTTCGTGGTTGTTCAATTCCTGGCGCGAGGCGGCATGGGTGAAGTGTACGAGGTTGCCGATGAGCATCTCCAGGGGAAACATTATGCGCTGAAGACGCTGCTGCCAGAAATCGCAGCTGATCCCGTCGTGCGGCAGCGCTTCGAGCGCGAGGTGCTGCTGGCGCGCGAAGTGAGCCATCCGAATGTCTGCCCGACGTATGACATTTTCCGCGTGAACGAACCAGGCGGCGTCTTGCTGTTCTTGACCATGAAGCTGCTGCGCGGGGAGTCGCTGGCGTCGCGGTTGCACCGGTCGGGGAGGCTGGACCCCGATGTGGCGTTGGCGGCTGCACGGCAGATGGCGGCAGCGCTGGACGCGGCCCATAAGGCCGGCGTCATTCATCGTGATTTCAAGCCCGGCAACGTGATGCTGGAGAGCGGGGGAGCGGAAGTGCGCGTCTCGATCACGGATTTCGGGCTGTCGCGACTGTACGAATCGGACAACACGCTTGCGCAGACCGGCAGATTATCCGGGACGGTCGGATATATAGCGCCGGAGCTCTTGCAGGGCCGCATCGCTTCGCCTGCCGCGGATGTGTATGCGTTCGGCGTGGTCTTGCATGAGATGCTGATCGGACAGAAGCCTCAACACAAGCCCGGGCAAGCCGAGTTTGTGCGGCCGAGTAGCCTGCTGCGCGGATTGCCGCGGGCCTGGGACCGCGTGGTCCTGGGCTGCCTGGAATACGATCCCGCAAGACGGTTTCAATCGGCGGGCGAAGCCTTGGCAGCCCTTGAACCGGCGAGGTCGATGAGCGGGCCAGTAACGGTGCGGACGCGCGTTTCGCGGCGGCTGATGATCGAGGCTGGGGCGGCGGCTGCGGTGGTGGGAGCGGGAGCGGCATGGCTGGGCTGGCCGAAAATCAGCACGATGCTGCATCCGCTGCCTGAACAGCGTTTTGTGGCGTTAATGGCGTGGCCTCCGGACGTGGATGCATCCACGCGGCCGCTGCTGAGCACGGTGCTAGTGGCGATCGGCAACCGCCTGGCGCGAGCCGAATCGGTGCTGAAGCAGTTTGCGGTGCTTGCTCCGGGCGCCGCGGGCCAGGCGGCCCCGAAAGTGATGGCGGATGTGGTGAACTCGCTCGGAGCGAACTTAGTGCTGGGGGCGTCACTGCGCGCGCAGCGCGCCGGATATTGGCTCGGGTTGCGAGTGTTCGCTGCGGCGAGTGGGACTGTGCTTCGAAAGCGGGATGCATATTTTTCGCCCGAGGAAGTGAGCCTGCTTGCGGAGCACGCATCGACCTTCGCGGCGGAATTGCTGGACGTGCCTGCGGACCAGTCCGGAATGAAGGACCAGGACGAGATGGCCAAGCTCGCGCCGGTGGCATACCGGCTGTTCAGTGAAGCGGAGGATTTGCGTAGCCAGCCGAACGATACTGAGCTCGACGCGGCGATCGAGAAATACCAGAAAGTACTGGAGGTGGAGCCGCGGTTTGCGCTTGGGTATGCGGATTTGTCACTGGCGTATTCGAGGAAATTTCAAATTACGAACGATCGGGCGTTTCTGAGCCTTGCGGAAAAGAATGCCGCGCTAGCGTTGCAATACAATCCGCAGTCCGCGAAAGGGGTACTGGCGGCGGCGGTGTTCGATGTCGAGTCGGGGAACACACAGCGGGCGGTGGATGGCTTTGCCAAAGCCCTCCGGCTCGATCCTGGCAACCCGCAGACTCTCATTTATAAGGCCCGGGCCTTCGCGGATCTTGGCCATTTGCAGGAAGAGGAGAGCGTCTATCGCGAGATCATCCGGCAGCGCCCGAATTATTGGCCCGCATACAACGACCTGGGGGATAATCTTTATCGCCAGACGCGGTACCAGGAGGCTTCCGATGCCTTCGCCGAAGCAGCAGTCGTCGCGCCTCGTGTGGCTCTTCCCCTGGCCAACCAGGGAACGATGTACATGCTGCTAAACAAGGACAAGGACGCTGAGGACGCGTTCCGCCGAAGCCTGCAGCGCGCGCCAAACGAATTCGCGTATTCGAACCTGGGGTCGATCGTTTTCAAGCGGGGCAATTATCAAAGGGCGATTGAGCATTACACCAAGGCGCTTGATCTGAATCCCAAGAATTTCCGCACCTGGCGCAACATCGCGGACTGTTACGCGATGCTGGGCGATTCCAAGCGGCAGATGGAGAGCTATGGCAAGGCGGCAGAGACGCTCTCGGAGGCTTTGCGGGTGAACCCGAAGCCGGGTAGGAATTGGGTCATGCTGGCGTTTTATCACGCTAAGCTGGGGCGCCGCGGCGACGCTGAGGCCGATCTGAAAGCTGCGGAGGAGCACGGACTTGATCAGCGGGCGCAATTTACGAAGGCGCAAACGCTGGCCGTGCTAGGGCGGAAACAGGAGGCGCTAGATCTCGTTCTGAAGTGTATCGATCAGGGCCTCTCCCCCGTGGACGTCGAACTGGCGCTGGATCTCAAGGAAGTACGGGCCGATCCCAGATACCGCCGTCACATCGCGGCAAAGACCACCCGGCGCTGACGGCTGAACACAATCGATTCTACTAAGGAGCCTCTAGCATGAAACGCACAGGTTACTATTCGTTGTCGCCGTCTCTCCTTCTTGGCCTGGCAGTGCTCTTTCTGTCGGCCTGTGGAAACGAAGTCAATGTGTCCCTCGCTCAGAACGGAAAGGTCGTCTTGAATCCCAATTACGGCGACCTGATCCGATGGGCACCGGGTCTCCAGGTTCACTTCTTCGTGCCTCTGTGCACCGAGACGGATCAGTGGATCAGCGAGTGCCACGTCAACGTCAAGGCGCAGGGACAATTCGGGCAGTATAACTACATTTGCAAAGGCGGCGTTTGTATCGACCCGGAAGTCGACGTGGGCAGATCTACCCTCATGCTGCCGTCTCGGGCGGCGAGGGACCGGGATCCGCAAGCGGATTTCCAGGTGACATTGCCGTGCGAAAGCGGCACGATCAAGCCTGCGCCTTCGGACGTGCCGGGCGATCTTTACGAGCAGCCGGTTACGCCGGGCAAGATAGTTCAATGGCTGTCCAATGGAATCGGATCGGTGTTGCTGAGCGATTGGACGGTAACCTTCGACGCTGGCAATGCCGTGGTCTGTAATGAGGCCGATATTCATAACGCCAACGGGTACCGAAGCTGCACCATCAAGCAGGGGCTGGCTGCAGGGGTATACCGCTATAAGGCGGCCTCGGAGCATTGCCAGCCTGGCTATGGAACCGTGACGCTGAGATGAACCAACAGTAGAAGCCGATCCGGCGCATCACGGCGTATCCTGAAGTTGAGATTCGGCGGGACTTGTTAGAGTCTTCGCTGTTTCTCCAAAACCTTGTTTGAGCAGGCGTCGCGGCATTAGGAACAAGAAACGCGCTTGTGCCCGATATCGGGGACGAAGCTGACGAAGCTAGTGACGACGAAGCTAGTGACGAAGCTAGTGACAGTGACGAAGCTCGACAGAAACTCGTGACGACAGAAACTCGTGACGACAGAAACTCGTGACAGACGGAAGGTTTTCTTGCTTTCCTTTCAGGGTCGTGAACATTCCATCTATCCGCACGCAGCCCCCACGTGGGCATCTCCATATCATTTCTGCCAAGGTCTCAGTTGAACGCCAACGTTCTGGGTGTGAACGGTGATCGCGCCGCCTTTGGTGACGACCCAGAGCATGCAGTCGAGAACGGCTTCGCGCTGGAGGCCGTCTTTGAGATAGAGCTGAAGTGGACCGCTTGTTTCGTCGTCCGACTTGAGACGCGTAAGCATGTCCTTTTCCCACTGATCGCCAACGAGGTAGTAATTGCCTCCCGGCGAGATCATGCGCGGCTTGTTCTCGATGAGCCTAGGGCCGTCGCCGAGCTTCGTGCCCCAAAGCGAAATATTCGCATTGCCTTTGTTAAAGATCTGGAACTTTTTATCGGCGTAGATGACATCGATCGAAACATCGTATTTGAGGGCAATGTCCTGCTGGCTTACCTCAAGTTGTTTCTTGCCGATTTTTTCGAGTGCGTCGCCGTGCGTCGCGGTTTCGGATTTGAGGGCATCGATTGATTTTGTGGTCTGCACGGCGGTAGTGTGATTCTCATCTCGCAGGTCCTTTATCTCTTTCCGCAGTCCGCCGATGATATCGGCGCTGTTTTTCTTCTCCTGTCTTGATAACGCACGCTCGCGGTACGTATTGACGCCCATCAGGATTCCAAAAAGGAACACCAGAACGAGGGCGGTTCGCGCGGCGAGCGGATGTTCGTATTTATTCCAGTCCTTGTAGCGTAGGCCAACCGCTCCGAGGGCAACGAAAGCCATAGCCGCCGTATACGGAAGCGCAAGGAGAAAGAAGGACTCGACTAGTGGGAATTTCCACAAAACTGCCGTCGCGATAGCGGTCACGATTAGGGCGGAAAAGAACAGCTTCCGGCGCGGCCGAGGCCGTACAGGGGGAGTACGCACAAGGGGTTCAAGCGTGGGTATGCCGGACATTTCGACAATAACGGGGGCCGTGCTGTCCCTCTGCCGGTTCGGGTATCTCTTTTATTGTATTCATACACTTACATGTCAGGCGATAACTATTACGAACTGATGACGACCGCGTGTCGATTCGCTGATACGCCGGCTACGTTCTCCTTTTATTCGCTATAATATCACCGTAGGCAGGTGGTGTTAGCCTGACGGTCGCGGACGGCGAGTAAAAGCAATACGCCATCAATGTCAACGCGGACAGTTCGTACGATCCTGCACATCTATACCTGACGCATGTACGCGGCAATCCATCATGCGTTTTTCGGAGACCAACAAGTCGACGCTGTTGGACGTCGTTACCCAGGGGTGCATTCACCGTGTGCCGGGCGCCCTCGGGTACCGGAAGTGGGTAGAGAATCTGAATCCCCACGGAAGTCAGCGTCCGCAACGATGCTGAAAGTACAACGCTGCTATGCAAAGCGCGGGCTGAAATTCCTGCGCGCCCGTTCCAGAGATTGCCAGGCGATGGGTGTGCCTGAACAATCGCACACCGCGCGGCCCGTCAACCGCTAAGTTTAGAGCTTTGGAGTTGGGACGGCTGGTCGCTACGTATGGGACTCACTACAAATGGCAAAGCCCGCGATATTCGTCGAGGAAGAAGTCTGGCCGAATGAGTACTCTGAAGGTGCATCTCAACTGGGTTCAAATGTCAGCCCAACCCAGATGAAATTGAAGCGCCGGACGTGAAATGGTGCCTATGTCTGTGCATCGAGATGTCGTCGATCGCTCAGCTGCCAGCCGAAGTCTCACCGCTACCCGATCTCCCTCACCAACTGCACCGCCCGCTCATACAGCATCGCACTGTCATTACTGCATCCCAGAAACAGCATCCCGCGCTCTTTCCAGAATTTCGCCAGCGCGGCCGATCGTGTCTGGGTACCCGGCGCGATGCCGCGCTTGACGCAGCTGTCGCGCACCGCTTCCATCGCCTCCACCATCTTGGGATGCTGAAATTCCCCGGGTACCCCGAGTGAAATCGAAAGGTCCGCCGGGCCGATCATCACCGCGTCGATGCCCGGCACCGCCAGCAGTTCCTCGCGAGCCTCGAGCGCGCGCCGTGTTTCAATCTGCATCACCACCATGGTATTGGCGTTCAGGTGCTCGATGATCTCGGTGAAGCTCAGCGTCTCGTAATCCACCTGCACCGCGGTCAGGCCGTAGCCGCGCATGCCGGCCGGAGGAAATTTCGTCCAGCTCACCGCGCGCTCCAGCACCTCCGGCTGCTCCACGCGTGGAAAAATAATCCCCTGCGCGCCGCAGTCGAGCGCCCGCGACACCAGTGAATACTGCAGCTCCGCCACGCGCACAATCGGACTCAAGCCCGCCATGACCGAAACGCGGCAGATGTCCTGCACGGTTTCGAGATCGAATCCGCCATGTTCGGTGTCGAGAAATGCCCACTGGAAACCTGCGGCCGCCAGCATCTTCGGGATCTCCGGCGAGCGGAACTGTCCGAAGCCCGTGCCCAGCTGCAGCTTTCCCGCACGCAGGTTTTGCTTTACGAGATTTGTGCGCATGAGCCTTTAGGCTACCAGCAGTTGATGGTCAGGACACTCGAGGTGGATATTTTCCGCGATCTCCTGAATCAACCCGGGGCCGTGCTTGGCGAGGAATGGAAGGATGGAATAGAGCCGCTCCTGCAGGTGCTTGTGCGGATAGATCAGGCCCGAAAGCGAGGCCGCATCGCGCGCCGCTCTGGCATCGCGCGCCAGCATTTCCCGGCCGACCTTCCGTTCCACTTTCGAAAGTTGGTACGCGATCTTGCTGTAGCTCTTGCGCACGGCCGCATTGATAGTCGGATCAAATTCCGCCAAGTCCGCTTCGAGGCGCTGCACCGCCTGTGCCACGGCGCTCTTGGTTTCATCCAGAACGCCCGTCAGACGAGAAGGAACCAGTGACGCGGAAATGCGCTCGCGCAGCGCCTGCTCGCCGTGGAAGAAATCGCTCAGGCACAGGCCATACCGGTTCATGAGCTTGCGGCTGTGCTGGTCGACGACCGTGAAACCGCTGCGGTGCACCGGTACGGGCATGCGTCCCAGCAACTCCCTGTACATCACTTCGGATTGCGCCAGGTAGGCCAGCTCGGCAGGCCCACCGATGTAGGCGACCGTAGGGAGCATTGAATCCTGCACCACCGGACGCAGCAGCGCATTCGGGGAGAGATGCTCGGCACGCTCCATCAATTGTTGCGGGGAAAAGTGTCCTTCGGCAGAAGCGTAATCGCCGTTGTGCTTGCGGAGAGCGATGCGACGGCCGTTCTCCAGTAGGAAAAAGAAGGAGGTCTCGTCCTCGACGTGCACCTGGGCGTGATAGCCGGCGGCATTCAGCTCGCGATTGCGCTCGAGTACCATGCGTTTCAGGTCTGGAGCTTTCTCCAGCGCCTCGCGCATTACCGGCGCCGCCATTTGCCGGACGGCAGGCGCCATCGGATCGATCTGCAGAATGCCAAAAGGCTCGAGCAGGTCGCGCAGCAACGCACTGAATGCCTGACCGAGCGTCCGACCCGGGATGTATGCCTGTCCCACCCGGTCCGCTATTTCCGCGCCGAATGGGAACCCACCGAGCGCCGCGCGCAAATCGTCGATCGGGACAGAGGAGAGCCTTACCTCCCCTACCGGCTGGCGGTCGCCTGCCGAGCCGTTCACCTCGAGCTTGACAGGACGGTGGTCCGGATCGAAAACCCAGGTGTGATTCACCTCTGCGAAGTCGTGATCTTCGGTGGCCAGCCAGAATACCGGGACGGCCGGGATTCCGCGCTCCGTCAATTCGCGCGCGAGCGCCGCTGCTGTGAGCGCTTTGTAAATGGTGTATGACGGTCCGGAGAACAAACCGACCTGCTGGCCGGTCACCACGGCGACGGTTTCTGGCTTGGCGAGAAGGTCGAGCGGGGCGCTCGGGCCGTTCTGCTCCCGAAGCGCGTTGACTAATGCCGCACGGCGCTCTGCCGAAAGATTCACTTCCCGCGCTGCAGCTGCGTATGATTCAGGATCTTGAGGTGGATGGGGATAAAAGGCACGGACCCGGTCGGGGTGATATACGAGATCCGTAAACAGCTTGCTGGCGTTCGGCAACTCCGTTTGGCGGACACAGGTACACTCCATGCAAGGTTCAGGTTAGCAGATGTCAGAGACGATTCGATGGATTCAGCGATGTAGTGGCCGCAGACTCTGTGCGCTCTCAACCAGCCGGTAAGATTTTCGAAATATCGTTATAGATTACGAACGCCACCACCACCATCAGGAAGACGAATCCGACTTTGAAAACCGCTTCCTTCACGGGCAGACTTAGGTCGCGCCGCATGAGCATCTCGACGAGCAGCAGCACGAGCACGCCGCCATCCAATATAGGAATCGGCAACAGATTGAAGATGGCCAGGTTCAGGCTGACGGCCGACATCAGCCAGAAAAATGCGGACGGACCTTCGCGCGCGGCTTCGCCCGAAAGTTGGGCGATGCGAATAGGTCCTTCGAGCGACTTCGGGGACATGCGCCGCTGAATGATGCCGCCCAGGAATTTGAAAATCAGCGTGGCTCCCTTTAAGTTTTGGCGAACCGATTCCTCGAATGCCACAGGAAGGGTAAGCCGCGTAGTGACCACGTTCAGCTTCCTGGCTACACCGATCATCCACTGAGGCTGCCCCTCGAGATTGCTCTTGACGGGTGTGAGTGCCACGGTCTGTTGCTTTCCGTCACGCTCGAAGACAATCGTAACAAGCTGCCCATTCGAGTTCTTAATAACATCCTGCAGCGTCGCCATGGAGTGGATCGGCTGCGCATTCGCGCTCAGCAGCACGTCGCCGCGTTGCAAACCACCCTTTTGAGCCGGCATTCCGGCCGCAACGGTGCCTATTTGCACTCTGTCACGTGGGGCCCAACCAGCGAAACCCATTCCGCTTTTGTCGTCAAGACGCGGCGTGACGGCCGTCTCAATCCGTTTCCCGTCGCGTTCGAGGACCACGTCGAGAGGCTTTCCTGCAGCGGCGATTTCTTTCAGACTGACGTCTTCCCAGTTCGGATTGTCTTTGCCGTCGAACCGCAGGATCCGGTCGCCTTCCTGCACTCCCGCTTTCGCCGCCGGCGAATCGTGTTCTACGTGCCCGACTACGGCCGGCAGATCGGCATCCGCCAGCTTTTCATACTTAACCATGAAGAGGCCGGTGAGGAGCGCCACAGCCAGGACCACGTTCATCAATGGACCGGCAATGACGATAATGGCGCGCTGCCATCGCGGTTTAGAGAGCAGACTGCGCGGATCGTCTGCATTTTCGTCGCCCGGCTGTTCGCCCGACATTTTGACGTAGCCGCCGAACAGGATGGCTGAGAAACGATAGTCAGTGTCTCCTCTGCGGAAGCCAAACAGGCGAGGTCCGAAGCCAAAACTGAAGGTCTCGACCCGGACATCGAAAAATCGTGCCGCCCAGAAGTGGCCGGCTTCGTGGATGATGATCATCACCCCGATGAGTACCAGCAGCCAGAGTATATTTTGTATAACGACCATAAATTAAGCTCGCGCCGCGGGCGGAGCACTTTCTGCAGCTGCCAGTCGGCTGCCGGATGCCTTTCCTGGCGCACTTACCATTGTATCTTTCGCAATTAACTCTCGAGCCACCGATCGGGACTCTCGATCCAATTCGAGAATATCACCGATTGTTTCGGCCCGCCGGTTCGGGACTTGCGAAACCGTCTGCTCGACTACCTTATAGATCGCCGGGAAAGAAATTCGTCTCTCGAGAAATGCTTCGACGGCGATTTCATCGGCTGCATTCAACGTGCAAGTCGCCGATCCGCCTGCTTCCTGGCAGGCATATGCCAAGTTCAATAACGGGAATTTCTCGAGATCCGGCGGACCAAAATCCCATCGCCGCGCCTCGTTCCAGTCGATCTTTGGTACGGGCGCCTGCGAGCGCTCCGGATAAGTCAGTGCGTACTGAATCGGCATTCGCATGTCGGTCGCACATATCTGGGCAATTACGCTGCCATCGTTGAATTCAACCATTGCGTGTACGGATGACTGCGGGTGAACCACGACTTCGACCTGCGCAGGCGAGAAACCGAAGAGCCAACATGCTTCAATGACCTCGAAGCCTTTGTTCATCAGTGTGGCGGAATCGATCGTAATGCGATTCCCCATCTTCCATGTTGGATGCTTCAGGGCGTCTTCTGGTGTCACAAAAGCCAGTTTGTCGATGGGGGTCGTTCGAAAAGGACCGCCCGAGGCCGTCAAGATCAGTTTTGTGACGTCGGTGCGGTTTCCCGACCGTAGACACTGGTGCGCGCCATTATGCTCGCTGTCGATGGGTATCAATTCCGAGCCGCTGGCCAGAACTGCGTCCATTACCAGCTGGCCGCCAGAGACCAGCACCTCTTTGTTCGCCAGCCCCACTCGCTTGCCCGCGCGCACGGCTTCGTAGGTTGCTGCAAGGCCGGTGACTCCCACAATAGCCGAGATGACGGCATCCACCTCTGGAGCCGTCGAAATCGCGACCAGAGCCTGCGGACCGAATTCCACATCGGGCCAGTCAGATTTCGCGAGACCTGTTTCCGCAAGCCTGCCCAGAAGGAGATCCCGCAATTGTGCTGTCGGCACTGTCACGACCTCTGGCCGGAATTCGAGAATCTGGGCTTCCAGAAGGTCCACATTGCGGCCCGCGGCAAGCGCGTACACCGTATAGCGGCGGCTGTTTTGCCGGACCACATCAAGAGAGCTGCAGCCGATCGAGCCAGTGGAGCCGAGAATCGTCAGGCTGGGCATGCGGAGGGCGGCGGTGGCTGGCTCGATCATATCACGGAAGCTGATTACAGCGATTACGGCGCTTTAAGTTGGGAACGGGTGATCCGCTTTTTTGAAGACCCTCAAACCCTTTCGGGCGCCGGGGAGGATTGCTTCAGGGGTCTTTATTTAGAGGTTAGTCTCGCTTTGGTGGGAGTTGCCTCCCCGGCTTGATTCCAATATTAGGATATCGATTCTAAAAATGCAACCAAAATTTGTATTGTTCCTACCGTGGTTTTACCTCAACCCCCACAATGGACTCTAATACTTTGATAGTAGAGCAAATATCTTCATCACCGTGACCTTGGGCGATGGCCGTCTGAAACATCTGGCGGGTCAATCCGGTCAACGGAAGGGGTACTTTGAGCTCGCGGCCCGAATCCAGCATGAGTCCGATGTCTTTATCCATCCATTTTACGGAGAACTGCGGGCTGAAATCCCGCTTGAAGACATAAGGGGCTTTGAAATCAATAAGTCCGGATTTGGCGGCGCTATTCGTCAGGACTTCGAGCATTAAGTTCGGGTCGACACCGCCCTTGGTGGCCAGTACCATGCCCTCGTTAAAGGCCTGTAAGATATTGGATAGAATCAGGTTCTGAGACAGCTTAGCTTGTAACCCCAGGCCCGGTCCGCCGCAGTAGAAAATCCGTTTGCCCATCGGCTCCATCCACGGGCGAATCTTGTCCAGGATGGCCTGATCGCCTCCCACCATAAACGTCAAGGTTCCGGCATTGGCACCGGGCGTCGAACCGGTGCAGGGCACGTCCATATAGTGGATCGATTTTTTCGCCAATTCTGCACCGATTTTACGGCTGCCACTGGGCGAGATAGTGCTGGCATCGGCGACAATGAGTCCGGGCCGGGCACCCTCCACAATGCCCTCCGGCCCAAGGATGACGTGCTCCGCCATGGCGGTGTCACCCACGCAGATAAAGATGCATTCGGCATGCTGTGCCACCTCTTTGGGTGTACTAGCGAATTTCCCTTTTTCAGCGGCGGCAAGTTCTTTCGCTTTGGCAGCCGTATGCGACCACAATGCCACGTCGTGGCCGGCGCGTAACAAATTGCGCGCCATCGGATAGCCCATCGTTCCGAGCCCCAGAAAGCCGAGCTTCGCCATGAAATGTCTCCTCTTATCGTGGATGAAGTTTGAAACCGCAATTGTACGATGCGGCAGCCATATGCGACAATTGCCGTCCAGTGAAACCTGCCGTTCTTGTTACCAAACGCATCTATCCGGAAGCGATTCAATACCTGAAGCAGCATGTGGAAGTGGACTACGCCGATTCCGACGACGGGCTGAGCGCCGAGGAACTCCTCAAACGCATTCATGGCAAGCAGGCCGTGGTGAGCCAGCTTACGGACAAATTCACGCCGCCGGTTATCGATCAACTGGACGGGGTGCGCGTTATCGCGAATGTTGCGGTGGGCTTCGACAATGTGGACGTCGCCGCGGCGACCCGTAAGAAGATTCTGGTGACGAACACGCCCGATGTCCTCACCGACACGACGGCCGATTTTGCATTTGCACTGCTGATGGCGGCCGCGCGGCGAGTGGTAGAGGGCCACGAGTTCGTGCACTCAGGCAACTGGACGAAGTGGCGCATCGATCTGCTGGTCGGCCAGGACGTGCATCACGCCACGCTAGGCATTTTCGGTATGGGCCGGATCGGCCAGGCGATGGCGCGGCGCGGAGGCGGCTTTTCGATGCGCATCCTTTATCATGACGCGATGCGCGCGCCTGAAGCGGTCGAGCGCGACCTGAAACTGGAGTTCGTCAGCGCGGAGAAATTGTTGCGCGAATCCGATTTCGTGAGCCTGCACGTACCGCTGCTGCCGCAGACGCGCCACATGATCGGGGCCGAGCAATTCCGCATGATGAAACCCACGGCAATCTTGGTTAACACGTCGCGCGGGCCGGTGGTGGACGAGGCGGCGCTGGCAGACGCGCTCGAGAAGGGCGTCATCGCGGGGGCGGGAATCGACGTGTTCGAGAACGAGCCGAAGGTACATCCGAAGCTGCTCGAGCGCGAGAATGCCGTGCTCGCTCCGCACATCGCCAGCGCATCGGTTGAAACGCGTAAGAAGATGTCAATGACGGCGGCGGAAAATGCCATTGCGGCTCTCGAGGGCAGGCGGCCGGCGAATCTGCTCAACCCTGAAGCGCTGAACGGACGCTGAAAAGTGCTGAAGTACGATTCAAATACCTTCTAATTTGTAGCGCGGAGCCACGCGATTTGTGCAGGGACGCGCGAATTTTTGATGATCGGACGAAAGTGCCGCAGGTCTTCCGCAACCCCGGTGGCAGCCCTGCGCTACCAACGAATTTGCGATTGGTTGAAGCAAGCCCGATGGCCAGGCGATTTTTTACCGCTTAAGTTGCTCATTTCCTTACGCCGCAAAGGTTTACAAATCCATACAGGCGGACATGGGCGGGGCACATCCAATCAGGTGGAGGCAGTTATGTTACGAAAATTTGGATTCCCGGGAGTTGTTCTTGGTACGGTTCTGGCTTTGGCGGCGCCAATTGCCGGCCTGGCAAAAGATCGAAATGATTATGGTCGCGATAACGGCCGTTCTTCTTATAGCGCGTCATATCGTGACAACGAGCGCGTTCAATATAACCAGCGCGATCAACGGGGGTGGAACGTCCAGCGCGATGTTCGGGAGAGACGGGATTGGGACCGCAACGACGTCCAACGCGAGCAAGGCATTCGCAGCCGCGGGGCTTTCAGCAATCGGTATGCTGTCGAGCAAGACTGTCGCTAATGACAGGGAAGCCCCGGAGACTTGTTATTCATCGCGCAATGCTGCAGCCGGATCTGTTGACATGGCGCGCCGTGCGGGAAGCCACCCGGCAGCCAGAGCGACAGCTCCCATCAGGAGGGCGGCGAGCGCGAAGGTGACCGGATCTCTGGGGCTAATTCCGTAAAGAATCGGCAAGAATAAATTCCCAGCCGCAAAGGCCACGAGTGTACCCAGTGCAGTCCCAATAGAGAGCAACACTGCAGTTCGGCGCAATACGAGGCGCACGACCTGCTCTTTGGTCGCTCCAATTGCCATACGGATACCGATTTCACGTCTGCGGCGCGCTACAGCGTATGCCATGACGCCATAAACACCCGTCGCGGCGAGCACCAGGGCCAAGGCGCCGAAAGCTCCCAGCATTGAGGCCGCCAGACGCGCTGGAAGCAGGGGAAGCCGTAGATGATCCTCAAGACTGTCTGCTTGATAAAACGTCATGGCGGGATCCATGTTATGGATGGTTTGCTCGATCATCCGGACTACTCGATCATCCGGTAGCGAGGAACGGGCGACGACGGTACAGGTAGAGTTGTACCGCTGCTGGATAGGATAGAAGACGACTGGCGTTGGTCCATCGCTCAGTGAGTTATATTTTCCGTCCTCGGCGACACCAATGACCTCCATCCACTCGTTGCCCCCTGGACCGAATCGTTTCCCGACGGCGTTCTCATTCGGGAAAAGCTGCGCGGCGAGTGTTTGATTGATGATCGCGACAGGTTTCGCACCCTCGCGATCGTGCTGATCGAAGTCGCGGCCGGCCACCAA
>Ga0070681_10003625_pt1 | contig 14486 bp, 13 predicted proteins | sample KBSC83BmetaG_FD_65650 | JGI IMG/M metagenome (GOLD analysis project Ga0070681, IMG submission 65650) | Corn rhizosphere microbial communities from Kellogg Biological Station, Michigan, USA - KBS C8-3B metaG | ecosystem: Host-associated > Plants > Roots > Rhizosphere | place: USA: Michigan... | reverse complement strand
CGGAGCATCTCCTTCGTGACCGTGAACTCCTCGTTCATGATCGGCGCGGGACCCTTCTCGCGTGACAACTCGAGAGCGGCTTCCCATCCGGCCACAGCCATCTCGCGCGACACATCCTCCGTGAACCGGACGGAGTCGGACGAGCCGTACTTCATGCCCAGCAGCGTGATCGTGCTGCCCAGCCCCAGGAAGCCCATGCCGTGACGGCGCTTGCGCAGAATTTCCTCTCGCTGCTTCTCCAGAGGAAGGCCGTTGATTTCCACGACGTTGTCCAGCATGCGCGTGAAGACCCTGACGACCTCGCGGTACTCCTTCCAGTCGAACTCCGCGAACTCGGTGAACGGCTGGCGCACGAAGCGAGTCAGGTTGACGGAGCCAAGCAGGCACGAACCGTAGGGCGGAAGCGGCTGCTCGCCACACGGGTTGGTGGCGCGGATGTTCTCGCACCACCAGTTGTTGTTCATCTCATTGACGCGGTCGATGAGGATGAAGCCGGGTTCGGCGAAGTCGTACGTGGAGGTCATGATGACGTCCCACATGCGCCGCGCCCTGACGAGCTTGTAGATCTTGCAGGCGACGAGTCCTTCGTCGTTGACGACGTAGTTCTCGTGAACAGGCCACTCGCGCCACACGAACTTCGTCTGGTCGGCGAGGTCCGGGCGCTCGGTCTCGTGCTCCTTGCGCGAAAGCGGGAAGGCGAGCTTCCATTCTCGGTCGTCGCGCACGGCCTGCATGAACTCATCCGTAATCAGCAGCGACAGGTTGAACTGCCGCAAACGGCCGTTCTCGCGCTTGGCGCGGATGAATTCCATCGCGTCCGGATGGCCTATATCGAACGTGCCCATCTGCGCGCCGCGCCGGCCGCCGGCGGAGGACACGGTGAAACACATCTTGTCGTAGATATCCATGAACGACAGCGGTCCCGACGTGTAGGCGCCGGCGCCGGAAACGTAGGCTCCGCGCGGTCGCAGCGTCGAGAACTCGTAGCCGATTCCGCAACCGCTCTTGAGCGTCAGTCCGGCTTCATGGACCTTCCGCAGAATGTCGTCCATGGAGTCGCGGATCGTCCCCGACACCGTGCAATTGATCGTCGAGGTTGCAGGCTTGTGCTGCAGGGCACCCGCGTTCGAGGTGACCCGACCGGCAGGAATCGCGCCGCGGCGCAACGACCACAGGAAGCGCTCGTACCAATGCTCGCGAACCTCGGGCTGCTCGACGTCTGCCAAGGCACGCGCGACCCGCTTGTAGGTGTCGTCCATCGTGCCGTCGATGGGCTCGCCGTCTTTGGAGGTCAGGCGGTATTTCTTATCCCAGATGTCGAGCGAGGCCTCCTGGAAGGCGATGGCGTCGATATCTTTGGGTTCGATCTTCACTACGGTATTCATGGAATCCGCGGCGCTCCGATGTTTTTACGCCTGCTCAACGGATCTCAGGGAATACCCGGCTGGAGAGCGCTGTCGCACCCCGGACCGAACAAGGAGCCCAAAGGGCCTGCTACCCCTGGGCCACCGCTCGGCGCCACCTCGAGTAAACCCTGAACCTCCCCGACCGAGTGATCTTTTAGTCCGCTTCGCGCGAACACAAGATCTTGTGTCGGGGTCAAGAGCCTAATGAGGGGCCTCGCGGGCGTCAAGGTTGGCGAGGATATTCTGTCACACTACTATTTCGTTTTTATTTCAATAGTTTATGGAGATATGCGCCGCGCCGCGCCGTAAAAATATTGCTCCCGTGTAGCGTGGGCCTGGCAGGAGCACCCCCTAGATGTTGTGCCCAGCCCACCCACAGGTTGAGCACAGAATATCCACAGGAGGAACCGGGAAATGCGCCGCGGGAGCTTCAGGTGTGACTTGTGAAATCGCCTCGGGGGCGCGCCGCGATAGAATCCGGCGCTACCCCCGGGCCGGAAAAAAGTCCCTAAATGAAACGTACCGATCTCCTCTCTTTGGCCCTCGCGCTGGCCTTCGCGCCCCTCGCGCTTCTGCCCGCCGCTCCCGTCAGCGCCGCCCTGCCGGCCGTCGTCGGAGAGATGCAGGTCCCCTCGCTGTCGCCGATGATCAAAAAGGTCTCCCCGGCTGTGGTGAACATCGCCACCCGAGGCACGATCCACGAGAAGGGCCCGCAGAACCCGCTGCTCGACGATCCCTTCTTCCGCCGGTTCTTCGACGTCCCGCCGGACTCGGGACCGCGCGACCGGCCGTTTCAGAGCGCCGGCTCCGGAGTCATCTTCGACGCCAAGGCCGGCCTGATCGTGACCAACGCGCATGTCGTGGAAAACGCCAGCGAGATCACGGTGACGTTGCAGGACGGGCGCGACCTCAAAGCCGAAATCGTCGGTAGCGACGAGCCTTCCGATGTCGCGGTGCTGCGGGTCAAGGGGGACAACCTGATTCAGATCGCCCTCGGAGACTCCTCGAAGGTCGAGGTGGGCGACTTCGCCGTCGCGATCGGCAACCCCTTCGGGCTGGCGCACACCGTGACCTCGGGAATCATCAGCGGCCTCTCGCGCTCGGGCATCAACCCGGATGGGTACGAGGATTTCATCCAGACAGACGCTTCGATCAATCCCGGTAACTCTGGCGGCGCGCTCGTGAATCTCAAGGGCGAGCTCATCGGGATCAACACCGCGATCCTCTCGCGCAGCGGCGGCAACATCGGCATCGGCTTCGCGATCCCGGTGAATATGGCGCACAGCGTCATGGACCAGCTGATCAAGTACGGGGCGGTGAAGCGCGGCCTGCTGGGCGTCAGCATGTACACGGTCACTCCCGACATCGCCAAATCGCTGGGGTTGAAGAACTCGGAAGGCGCGCTGGTTTCCCAGGTCGTCGACGGGTCTCCCGCGGAAAAGGCGGGGATCCGTACGGGCGATGTCATCACTTCGGTCAATGGCCAGCCTGTGAAGTCCAACGGCGAGCTGCGCAACGCGATCGGCTTGCTCCGTGTCGGGGACAAGGTGGAGGTCGGGTTCCTGCGCGAAGGCAAGCCCATGCACGTGACGGCCGTGATCGCCGACACGACCGCGGGTGCCCCGGGGCCGGCGGAGAGCATTCATAAGGCGTTCGAGGGCGCGACGTTGACGGACGCGCCCGATGAAGGCGGCGCGCTCGTCAAGAACGTGGAGGCCGGAAGCGCGGCGGCCCAGTCGGGATTGCGCACGAATGACGTCATCGTGGGCGCCAACCGCGGCAAGGTGACCAGCGTGCAGCAGCTTCGTGAACGGTCGAAGAACGCGCAGGCGCTGGTGCTCGAGGTGCGGCGCGGGAATACGATTATTTTGGTTCCGTTGCGGTAAGCGGCGGCGCGCTCGAACGCCCGCGCGGGCGGCGCGGCGGCGGGCGCGACCCGGGCGGCCATTGCGGACAGGCGAGGCGCGCGGGCTCGGCGGCGCGCGGCGTTATTCCGCGGCGGGTTGGGCGGACGGCGGAGTCTTCTTGCAGAGCCTGTCGTGCCGCTCGGCCCTTGGAAGCTTCGAGAGCGCGCGAGCGGCGTCATAGAAACGGGGGAGGTCACCACCCTGCTCCGCCAACAAGCGCTCGAAACCCGGCAGACAATCATAATAAGTCGCCAGGGATGTCAGGTGCGCGTTGTTCATTCCCTCGGCGATCCACTTGTCGTAGACGGCTGACCGCACGTGGAGACGTTGCTCGAGCGCACGTAAATCCGTTCCGAGCTGCGTCAAAATCTCCTTTTTCTTGGGGCGCATCTCCGCGGGCATCTGCCCGGACGCGTACAGCTTGGCAAGCTTGTCGCGTGCACGTGTAAACAAGTCGACGAATTCGCGCTCGCGTTCGCGCTGCCTGCGATATGCCGACATGGCACGTGATTCGCCGCGTCGCTTGAGCCAGCGGCGCAGCCCCTCTTCCTCGACAGACGTCGCGAAGGCCTCGTTGAACTCGGTGTCGTTCTTCACGTAGAGCAGCTGATGGGCAAGCTCATGGAAGATCGTCGCCGCCAGCTCATCGTCGCCGTAACTGAGCATCGAGCTCAACACGGGGTCGGCAAACTTACCTAGCGTCGAGTAGGCAGGGACACCGCCTACGGCAACGTCATATCCCTGTGCGGCAAGGTCCGTGGCGAACTTGTGAGCCTTCCGCTCGCTGAAGTAGCCGCGATAGGCAACGCAGCCCGCCACTGGGAAGCACCACCGTTTGGGCGAAACCGAAAACTCCGGCGTAGCCACCACATTCCACACGACGTAGGGCCGATGGATGTCTGCGTAGGTCCGGTAGCTCTTGTTGTCCGGAAGTTTGAGCTCCTCAGATGCGAACTCGCGCGCCTCCCGTACGCGAAACAGCTCTTCACGGACTGGCTCCGGTGTGCGCTTGTCGAGCACGACCCCGTCGATGGGTCGCCGGGCACGCATGACGTGCCATTGGCCGACGGCGGCCTGGGCGACGTACATCGTCCCGCAGCCGGGAAGCGCGCTGGCTGCGAGTGCGACCAACATCACTCTGAGCAGGGCTGTGCGGGCGGGAAGACGAGATTCGGCTAACATGGGTATATGGAAGTCTACTTGGTCGGCGGTGCGGTTCGGGATGGGTTGCTGGGGCGACCGGTCCATGAGCGCGACTGGGTCGTCGTCGGCGCGCGGCCCGAAGACCTGGAGCGTGACGGATTCGTTTCCGTGGGGCGCGAATTTCCGGTTTTTCTGCACCCGAAAACGCGTGAGGAGTACGCGCTCGCGCGGCTGGAACGCAAGATCGCCCCGGGCTACCGCGGCTTCACTACGCAGTTCTCTCCCGACGTCACGCTGGAGGAAGACCTCAAACGCCGCGACCTTACGATCAACGCGATGGCGGAGAGCTCATCGGGGGACATCGTCGATCCCTACGGGGGTCGTCGCGATCTCGAGGCGCGACTGCTGCGCCATGTCTCGGACGCATTCGTTGAAGACCCCGTGCGCATCTTGCGAGTCGCGCGCTTTGCAGCGCGCTATGCAGAGCTCGGGTTTCGCGTCGCAGATGAGACGCTGGAGTTGATGACCCGGATGACCGCTTCGGGCGAAGTCGATGCCCTGGTACCCGAGCGCGTGTGGCAGGAGACTGAACGCGCGTTGGGTGAGGCTCGGCCCGATGTCTACTTTGAGACGCTCCGGAGCTGTGGTGCGCTGCGCATCATCTTCCCCGAGGTCGATGCGCTATTTGGAGTGCCTCAGCCTCCCAAGTGGCATCCGGAAATCGACACCGGCGTGCACGTGATGCTCGCGTTGCGCTACTCAGCCAGTGTTGGCGCGTCGACTGCCGTGCGCTACGCCGCGCTGACGCATGATCTGGGCAAAGCGCTGACGCCCAAGGCGATCCTTCCTAGTCACCGGGGGCATGAGGAAGCCGGAGTGGCTCTCGTTGAGGCGCTCTCCGAGCGGCTCAAGGTGCCCAACGGGTTTCGCGAGTTGGCGGTGCTCACTTGCCGCCATCACGCGCTGGTGCACAAGGCCGAAGAGTTGCGGGCTGCGACGCTCCTGACGCTGCTCGAGAACGTCGACGCGTTTCGGCGGCCTGAGCGATTCACGGAGCTATTGCTTGCGTGCGAGTGCGATGCACGGGGACGCACGGGGCTTGAAACTCGGGCCTATCCGCAGGTGGCTTATTTGACGGCGGCACGCGATGCGGCGGCGGCGGCGACGCTTACTGAGGACGAGCGGGCGGGACTCACTGGAAAGGCGATCGGTGAGAAAATCCGCGAGAAACGCTTGGCGGCGGTGACAGCTCTCAGGGGTGCGGAGTAGCCGCGCACGCGGTCCAGCCTCGCGAGGTGGCCATCGCACGCTCCGAGCAGCAACACAAGAGCCAGTGCCGCCATTCGTCGCATCAGGACAACGTCCCCTTCGCGACCATCGCCAGGAGGGCGACGCCAACAATGATCCGGTACCACGCGAAAAGCGTGAAACGGTGTGAGCGCACGTACTGGAGCAGCCACTTCACAGAGATGAAGGCCACGATGCCGGAGACCACGAAGCCGATGGCGAGGGCATTCCAATCCTCGTGCACCGGAGCGGCGCCGCCGTGTTGAGTCTTCGCGTAAAGGTAGCCCGTCGCGACGAACATGATCGGGATGCCGACGAGGAAGGCGAACTCGGTCGCGGCGGGACGCGAGGTCAGGCCCGCCAACATGGCCGCGAAAATGGCTGCGGCCGAGCGCGACGTGCCGGGGAACACTCCGGCGATGACCTGAGCCACGCCGACCCAGATGGCGACATTCCAGGTGAGCGACTCGAGCTGAGGGCGGCCGGCCACGGCGCGCTCGATAACCAGGATCAGAAGGCCACCGGCCAGCATCGCGAGCGCAATGGGTTTGACCGCGTCGTGCAGCTTGAAGCCGATGCGGTCGGCAGCGAATGCCAGGACGAGCGTGATGAGTACCGAGGCCGCGTACTTCACTGCGTAGTCGCGGTTCTCCGGCTGACTCCAACCGGTGAGGAGAGAGAGCAAACGCCGCCAGTAGATCAGGACGATGGCGAGGATGGCGCCCGACTGGATCGCGACGTTGAACAGCTCGGAGCGCTCGCCCAGCCAATGCTCCGCGATCAGCAGATGGCCGGTGCTGGAGATCGGCAGGAACTCGGTGATGCCTTCGATGATGCCGAGATAAACGGTATTCAGCACGTCTGACACAGGGACTCTCTCAGATTAAGGGGCGGCGCCGAGGCAGCGGCGCGCCATGTTACAGAGATCTCCGCAAATCCTGCAGGGAGAAACCTGTCAACGGGCTTTCAAGCCCTCGGCCCAGCGCCATCGCCTTGAAAGCCTCTCCCATCTCTCCCGGGAGCAGGAGGCGACGCGCTTCGCCCGCGCGCTGCACACGATCGAGGATGCTCCCCGCCTCCGTCGCGAGCCCCTCAATGCCCGTGGCGAGCAGAAATGCAGCCTGTGTGACAAAGCCGAGGACATCGAGGTTTGCGGCGACCGCACCTTCGGCGACGCGAGTGAAATCGACCCACGCGGTGATGTCCTGCACGCCCACGTTGACGAAGGGATCGTCGTGGGCCCGCTGTTTGAAATGACAGCGGAGCGTCCCGTCAACTCGATCGGGATGGTAGTACTGCGAGCGGGGCAACCCGTAGTCGAAGAGAAGGAACAAGCCGCGCTCCAGACACTCTCCGACCCCGGCGATCCAGGGTTCGACGCGCTGACAAAGCTCCGACCGGTAGCCGTCCGGTAAGGGGACCGGCAGCTCCGCGGCCACGGAGCTCCAGGCGCGCAGAAGCTCATCCGAGGGCTCCCGCTCGCACTCGGCGAAGCCGTCGCCCTCCAACGTGACGCCCAGCTCGCGCATCGCGCCGTCGCGCAGAGCGATGCGGTTGAATGGCAGGGCGTCCAGGACCTCGTTGGCGAGAATGACGCCTCGCAGTGTCTCGTCGGGAAGGCGGTCGAGCCAGACGACCCTCTCTCGCAGAGCCACCGGCAGCTTTTGCAGGTGCGCGCGCTGGCGGTCTGCCAGATCCGCGCTCACCTCGAGGATCGCGTAGCGGTCGGGCAGAGCCCCGAGTTCCGACAGTGTCTCCAGCAGCGTCGCCGCGAGCCGTCCTGTTCCCGCGCCGAGCTCCAGAATCCCGCCGCCCGTCTCGCTCAGTACCTGCGCGCATTGCCGTGCGACACAACGGCCGAAAAGATCGGACACCTCGGGCGCTGTGACGAAATCGCCCGTCGCACCGATCTTGGCAGCTCCGGCGCTGTAGTAACCGTACCCGGGAGCGTAGAGGGCCGATTCCATGAAGCTCTCGAACGTCACGGCGCCCCCGGCGGCCCTTATCCGCTCTCGGATGAGGTTGGCGACGGAGGCCGACTGCTCCGCCTCCTCGGGCGAGAGGGCCGGCAGGATTGAGCGGGAAGCGGATCGAGTCATAATGGCGGCTTATGCCGGATCCAACGCAAGCTCCGCTGACGGGCAAGGTTGTACTCGTGACGGGTGCGGCCCGCAGGGTGGGAGCCGACATCGCGCGGGCGCTGCACAGGGCGGGCGCGAAGGTCGTCATTCATTTCCGCAGCTCGGCCGAGCCCGCCGCCGAGCTGGCGCGGGAGATGAATGCAGCGCGGCCCGAGTCCGCGCGCCTGGCCGAGTGCGATCTGCTGGACATCGAGCAGCTTCCGGGACTGGCGAACGCCGCCGTGGAGGCCTTCGGCAGCCTGGACATTCTCGTCAACAACGCTTCGACCTTCTATCCGACTCCGATGGGCGACATCACGGAGATCGACTGGAACGACCTGATCGGCACCAACCTGAAGGCGCCGCTGTTCCTGTCGCAGGCTGCCGCCGCCGCGCTGCGCATCAGCGAAGGGTTGATCCTGAACATCGCCGATATTCACGGCCTGCGCCCTCTGGGCCGCCATCCGGTCTACAGCGTTGCCAAGGCCGGGCTCATCATGCTCACCAAATCTCTGGCGCGCGAGATGGGACCGCAGGTGCGCGTGAACGCCATCGCACCGGGGCCGGTGATGTGGCCGGAAGACGGCATGGACTCGCACCTCAAGGAAGCGATCGTCGACAAGACGGTGCTGAAGCGGCCCGGCTCCACGGGCGACGTGGCGCGCGCCGCACTGTTCTTCGCCAGCGAGGCTCCGTATGTCACCGGCCAGATTCTCGCGGTGGACGGGGGCCGGAGTGTCGGTTGGTGAAGGGGTTCGGCACTTTCTGCATCGGGTGAGCGGCGGCGTCGAAACGGCTCCACAACTCGGCGATCGTCACGCCGGCCGTGGGATGGATCAGATCCGGCACCAGCTCGGCCAACGGACCCAGCATGAAGGCGCGCTTCAACAGGTCCGGCCGCGGCAACTTCAGCTTCGGCTCCTCGCAGATCAGTCCGCCGTACAACAGAATGTCGAGATCCATCGAGCGCGGCGCCCAGCGCGGAGCTTCTCGCGGACGCCCGCACAGCGTTTCGATGGCCTGCAGACGTTGAACGACCTCGTGGACCGGCAGCTCGCTGGTGAATCCGGCGACGAAGTTGATGAAGTCATCGCCCTGGAAGCCCACGGCGGGATTGCGATACCACGATGAGAAGCGCGTGTCAGGAAACACTCGCAGCAACTCTTGTGATGCCAGCGTGAGATTGCGCTCCGGCTCGATGTTGCTGCCGGCCGCCACGTAAACCTCAGCCACGGCGTTCAACTGAGGTCAGCCCGCGTACGTTCCAACACGATCCCGACATCGCGAGAACCTCGGATTGCGCCTGGCTTGTTCAGCGAGAGCCTGACCCACGGCAGCGAGAATTCCTCGATGATGAGCATGCAGAGCCGGTGGCCCAAGGTCTCGACGAGCCTGAATTCGGAGGCCTCGACGAACGCGATGACGCGCTTCGCGACGGCCTTGTAGTCGACGGTATTGGCGACTTCGTCCGTCTGCGCCGCTTTGCGGCAGTCGACGGGAATCTCCAGGTCGATGACGACGGTTTGCTTGACGCGTCGCTCCCAGTCGATGAAGCCGATGATGCACTCGACCGCGAGGCCGCGCAGGAAGATCCGGTCCCCGGTGCCGGCGCCGCTCGGAGGAGAGGGTGTCGTCATTGAATGTTCGCTCATCAGGTCGTGTGTCTGGAGTGTAGGAAATCGCCTGCGCGTCCTGCGAGGCCCGCCGCCGGCGGCAAGGTCTGGAGCGGCCACTGGGCCCGCGCCTGAATTGCCAGCGCGGCGTGGGCCGGCGCACGGTCCGACGACCCATCGTGCTGTCCGGCGGCGAGACGCGCAAGACCGGCCACGGCAATCATGGCCGCGTTGTCGGTGCAGAACTCCGGGCGCGGATAGTAGACGCGGCCGCCGCGTCGGTGCACCACTTCGGAAAGATGCTCGCGCAAGCTTTGATTCGCGCTCACGCCTCCGGAGACGACGAGCACGTCGAGCCCTGTCTGCTCGAGCGCACGAAGCGCCTTTACCGCGAGCGTCTCGACAATCGCTTCTTGCACGGCGAACGCAACATCTGCTTTGACAGCGTCACTCATGTCGCTCGCGCGCACGGCGTGCAGGACTGCGGTCTTCAGGCCGGAAAAACTGAACTCGAGTCCGGGGCGGTCGAGCATGGGGCGCGGGAAATCGAACGCGCCGGGCTTGCCACTGGCCGCCAGTCGCGCGAGCTGAGGGCCACCCGGATAAGGCAGCCCAAGGAGTTTCGCCGTCTTGTCGAACGCTTCGCCAGCGGCATCGTCGCGCGTCTCGCCCAGCACCTCGTAGCTTCCGATTGCGTGTGCTTCGATCAACATCGTGTGCCCGCCAGAGACCAGCAAGGCCACGTGGGGGAAAGGAGGCGGATCGGCTTCGAGCAGCGGGGCCAGCAGGTGTCCTTCCAGGTGATGGACGCCGATGGAAGGCACACCCCACGAGTACGCGAGACTGCGCGCGAGCGCGGAGCCGGTCAGCAGGGCCCCGATCAGACCCGGTCCCGCCGTATAGGCGACCCCGGCCAGATCTCGGGGCGCCGTCCCCGACTGATCCAGGACGGTGCCCACGAGCGGAAGCAGCCGCCGGATGTGGTCGCGCGAGGCCAGCTCGGGAACGACGCCACCGTAGATCCGATGCAGCTCGACCTGGCTGAACAGCTCGTGCGCGAGCAGGCCCCGCTCGCTATCCAGCACCGCGGTGGCACTCTCGTCACAGGACGATTCGATGGCCAGAATGCGCAAAACGACTGCCTTTGCCTTTTTACCTGGGGCTCATTTAGAATCCCGCCCCCGCCTGCGGAGGGGGCAAAAACCACGTTTTTTGCCCGCGGGCAGAAAGCGCCGAAGGCGGCTTTCTGCATCGGGGAATAGCACGGGCAAATCCCATTTACGATCAAGCACTTGAGGTTTCGATGCCGAGCGTTCGTGTGCGTGAGAACGAGTACTTCGATGCCGCCCTGCGGCGTTTCAAGCGCGCTTGCGAGAAGGCCGGCATCCTCACGGAGCTCCGCCGGCGCGAATTCTACGAGAAGCCGACCCAGGAGCGGAAACGCAAGAAGGCCGCAGCGATCAAGCGGCACATGAAGCGTATCTCCCGCGACGGGATGCGCGCGAGCCGCTGATCGAGTCGCGCGGGCCACAGGTCCGCGTCGACCTTAGTGTCGAAGTATTCCGAGCCACTTCTGAGGCACTTCCATGTCGCTCAAAGAGAAAATCACCGAGGACATGAAGAACGCCATGCGAGCCGGCGAGAAGGACCGGCTGGCCACCATCCGCATGATCCTTGCGGCCATCAAGCAGCGCGAGGTCGACGAGCGCATTCAGCTGGATGACAGCCAGGTGCTCGCGGCAGTGGAGAAAATGATCAAGCAGCGCAAGGAAGCGATCGCCCAGTTCGAAAGCGGCGGGCGCGCCGACCTGGTTGCGAAGGAGTCGGCGGAGATCGCCCTCCTGCAGACCTACCTCCCGGCTCAGCTCAGCGATGCGGAAATCGACGGCCTGATCGCCGCGGCGATCGCCTCGACCGGCGCGGCGACCATCAAGGACATGGGCAAGGTCATGGGCGTGGTGAAGGCCCAGGCCCAAGGCAAGGCTGACATGGGCAAAGTCAGCGCGCGCATCAAGCAGAAACTCAGCTGATCGAACACGCGAATGTTCGGTCGCGGCTTCGCCACCGCACTTCTACTGATCCTCGTCGCGCTCGCGTGTCTTGCGGGCGTGCGTCGTGTCGAGCGCGACCGACGTCTCATGTCGAAGCTTCGAGGTGCGCGAGCCTTCGATCTGCACAGTGCGGTACCCCTCTCGGGGCTGTCCCCGGACGATCGCGATAGCACCGCGGGCCTCGCGCAGGCCGGCGTGGTGGCGATCGAGCAAAATCGTTGCTACATCGTGCAGTCGCAGCTCACTATGTTCCGGCGCAAGCGCACGCGCGTCGTGCTGGCTACCGGCTTCGTTGCGCTGATGATTGCAGTGCTCGTGATAGTCCTGATCCTGAGGCGTTGATGGGGCTCATTCCCCAAACGTTCATCGACGAGCTGATCGCCCGCACGGATATCGTGGAGGTCATCGGCACCCGCGTGCAGCTGAAAAAGGCCGGCCGCGAGTTCAGGGCGTGCTGCCCGTTCCACAACGAGAAGACGCCCTCTTTCTGGGTCAGTCCCGAGAAGCAGTTTTATCACTGCTTCGGCTGCGGAGCGCACGGGACGGTGCTGCGCTTCCTGATGGAATACGACCGGATGGCCTTTCCGGAGGCAGTCGAGGAGTTGGCGACGCGCCTGAGCCTCGAGGTGCCCCACGAGGGAGGCAGTGGCGCGGCAGGAGCGCGTCGCACCGATGAGCCGCTCTACGAGCTCATGAGCCGCGTGGCCCAGTTCTACGCGGAGGTGCTGGGCCGCGATGAGCGGGCCAAGGCCTACGCTCTGAAACGGGGCCTCGACCGGGCGACCGTCGAGAAATTCGGGATCGGTTTCGCTCCCAACTCCTGGAATGAGGTGTTGCGGCGCTTCGGGGGCTCGGAAGCGGAGCGCAAGTCGCTCGCGGAGCTGGGGTTGATCATCGAGCGCGACCGGGGACCGGCGCGCGAGGCCGAGCGCTATTACGACCGCTTTCGCGACCGATTGATGTTTCCCATCCGGGACGTCAAAGGCCGGATCATCGCCTTCGGGGGGCGGATCATCGATCAGGGCGAACCGAAGTATTTGAACTCGCCGGAGACGGTGCTGTTTCACAAGGGGCGCGAGCTGTATGCGCTGTACGAGACGCGGCGCGCCCGCTCGAGCCTGAAACGGCTGCTGGTCGTCGAGGGGTACATGGACGCCGTGCGCCTGCATCAATCCGGGCTGACGTACGCCGTGGCGACCCTCGGGACGGCGACGACTCCTGAGCATTTCAAACGGATTTTCCGTCTGGTGAATGAGGTCGTCTTCGCGTTCGACGGGGATCGGGCGGGGCGGGCGGCCGCCTGGCGTGCGTTGCAGCACGCGCTCCCGGAAGCCCGCGAAGGACGGGAGATCCGCTTCCTCTTCCTGCCCGATGGGCACGATCCGGACACGCTAGTCGCCGAGGAAGGCCCGGAAGCTTTCGAGGCGCGGCTCGAAACGACGACCGTGCCGTTGTCCGAGTACCTGATTCGCGAGCTGTCCGAGCAGGCCGACCTCACCCATGCGGACGGGCTCGCCCGCTTCGCGGAGCTGGCGCGACCGCTGTTCTCGAAAGTCCCGACGGGGGTTTTCAAGGAGCTGCTGCTGGCCCGGCTCGCCCGGGTGATCGGACTGGGGCCGGAACGGCTGGAGGAGCTGTGGAGCGCGGGTGCGACGCCGGTCGCCACGACACCCCTGCCGGCGACAGCTCCCACCCGACTCAAGCCGGCTCAGACGCGCACGAGCGCGGGGCGCGGGAGCCTAGTGCGGCAGGCCATCGTGCGCTTGCTGTGGTTCCCCTCGATTGCCGGCCACGTGAGCGAATCGGAACGCGCCGGACTGAACGCAAGCGAGGAGCCGGGTGTCGAATTGCTGTGCGAGCTGCTCGACAACTTGCGCACGAGCCCGGCGACGACGGCGGCTCAAGTGGTCGAGCGGTGGGCCGATAAGCCCGATGGAGAGCATCTATCGAAGCTGCTGCAACGCGAGGAGCTCGTGGCCAACGCGAATGCCGCCGCGAGCGAGCTCAAGGCAGCCCTGGTGGGGCTGGCGGCCGCGGCCGACAAGCGGCGGCTGGCAACGCTGGAGGCCAAGAGCCGCACGACGCGGCTGACGGCAGAAGAAATGATGGAATTTCAGAGACTTATCATGAGAAAGGCGCCCCCGGCGGCCTCATGACTTGGTTGTGGACGGTTTGTCAAATACAATTGCAGGCTTTACTTTGGCGCCCCTTGAGTTGGCACCTCGTGGCCGGCACATAGGGATAACGTCTCTCACCGCCATTCTTCAAACATGACACGTAAGCACAAGCCCCCGATTGTCGCCAAGAAGCGTGCGCCTGCGGAAGCGCGCAAGCCCCTGAAAGTCGCTGCCGCCGAGAAGGCAGTAGCGCCCGTCGCAACCGCGCGCGATAGCAAAGACAGGGCCAAACAGCCCGAGCGTGCTGCCAGGAAGCCAGGCGCCGAGGCGGCGCCTCCCCCTGCCCCCGTCGCGGAGACGAAGGCGACCGGCGCGAAGAATGCTGGCGACAAGAAACCGCTTGGCATCGAGCGCCGTGTGCCCGTGATGACCGAAGACAGACAGTCGCAGCTGAAGCTGCTCATTGCCCGCGGCAAGGAGCAGGGTTATCTGACGTACGCGCAGGTGAACGATCACCTGCCCTCCGAGATCGTCGATCCGGAGCAGATCGAGGACATCGTCAACACGATCAACGATATGGGCATCGGGGTGTACGAGAAGGCCCCCGACACCGAGTCGTTGCTCGCGACCGAGCCCTCGGCGCCTGCCGACGAGGAAGCCATCGAGGAAGCCGCTGCCGCATTGGCTGCGCTCGATGCAGAGCTCGGACGCACCACCGACCCGGTGCGCATGTACATGCGCGAGATGGGCACGGTGGAGCTGCTGACTCGCGAGGGCGAGATTCGCATCGCAAAGCGCATCGAGGAAGGCCTCGACGCCGTGCGCAGCGCGCTCGCGATGTA
>Ga0070681_10003624_pt1 | contig 14494 bp, 8 predicted proteins | sample KBSC83BmetaG_FD_65650 | JGI IMG/M metagenome (GOLD analysis project Ga0070681, IMG submission 65650) | Corn rhizosphere microbial communities from Kellogg Biological Station, Michigan, USA - KBS C8-3B metaG | ecosystem: Host-associated > Plants > Roots > Rhizosphere | place: USA: Michigan... | reverse complement strand
GCGCGGAGTGGCGGATCGCTTCCTGTCGCGGGGCCAGACGGCGCAGATCGGAAGCTTCGCCGGCGTGCGCCTCGACATCAGCGACTTTCCGACCCGCCACAACTACGGGCTCGCGCTGGCGCAGGCGCAGTTCGAGGAGATCCTGGCGGGCTGGGTCGAGGAGCTGGGGGTGCCGATGTATCGCGGACGCGAGGTCACTGGGTTCGCGCAGAGCGATGCCGGCGTCGGCGCCTACGTGGATGTCATCCCGTGATCGATGGCCTCAGTTGGACAGTAGGGTCATCGTCTGGTCGGAGCCGGGACGATCCTGCGATCAACGGTGGCTAGGGGGATTGAATCCGGCGCGCAACACGCCGCATGCCCGGGGTGGGATTCGAACCCACATGCCCCAATGGGGCCAGGGCTTTTAAGGCCCCTCTGTATGCCAGTTCCAGCACCCGGGCGGGTGCGCGAAGTCTAAGTCGGGTCCGGCTTGAAAACTGGCTGCGCGGCCAGTTTTCAAGCCGCACCTACCGGCGCATCTCTCGCAGACGATTGTTAGATTGGCCCGCGCGCCGGTAGGGGATATCCGCCATGAAGGCGGGCCGGCAGGGAAGACGGGAGAGAAAGCACTGATGCGTTCTGTCAGCCGTGTGGGACGGGTGGCCGCGATCGGCGCGGTTGTTATCGCTGCCGTGCTCGTGGGCGTCGTCCTGTTCCGCGGCGGGGGCGGCTACACGGTGAGCGCCGTCTTCCAGAACGGCGGGCAGCTCGTGAAGGGCAACCTCGTGGAGGTGGCCGGCGTGAAGGCGGGCTCCGTGAAGGGCATCTCGATCACGCAGGACGGCCAGGCCAAGATCACGATGAAGATCGACGGCGCCTACGCGCCGCTGCCCACGCAGACGCGCGCGGTGATCGAGCAGGCCTCGCAGTCCGGCTACGCCAACCGCTACGTCGACCTCCAGCTCCCGGGCGGGCCGCGCAAGGGTCAGCCCACGATCAAGAACGGCGGCACGCTGACCGAGGCGCACACGGTGGCGACGGTCGACATCGACCAGCTCTTCAACACGCTCGACCCGAGCACGCGCAAGGCCCTGCAGGACTTCTTCAAGGGCTCGGCCGCCCAGTACGCGGGCGTGACGAAGCAGGGCAATCTCGGGCTCCACTATCTGAACCCGGCGCTGGCCACCTCGAGCCGCCTCTTCAACGAGCTGAACCGCGACACGCCGGTGCTCGAGCACTTCATCGGCGACAGCGCGCACCTGGTGACAGCCGTGGCGCAGAAGCGCGACGACCTGGCGGCGCTCGTCCAGAACCTGAACACGACCACCCACGCGCTCGGCGCCCAGAAGGCGGCGCTGGCCGACTCGATCGGCCGGCTGCCCGACTTCATGCGCAACGCCAACACGACCTTCGTGAACCTGCGCGCTGCCCTGAACGACGTTGACCCGCTGGTGAACGCGTCGAAGCCGGTGGCCAAGAAGCTCAAGCCGTTCCTCGACCAGGTGCAGCCGCTCGCCCGCGACGCGCGCCCGACGGTGAAGGACCTGAACACCGTGATCCAGCGCGCGGGCTCGAACAACGACCTGGTCGAGCTGACGAAGACGCTCACGCCGCTCGCGCACATCGCGGTCGACACCGCGCAGCGAGACGGCGCGAAGCGCCAGGGCGCTTTCCCGGAGTCGACCGCGGCGCTGAAGGGGAGCGCTCCGATCATCGCCTTCGGCCGTCCCTACACGGCCGACCTGTTCGGCTGGTTCGACGACTTCTCCACCACGGGCAACTACGACGCGCTCGGCCAGATCTCGCGCACGCAGACCATCTTCAACGCCACTTCGCCCGACACGAGCGTGCTCAACTCGCTCGGCCTGAACGGCCAGCTGCCGGCCGGGGTGCCGCTTCAGCTTCCAGGCGGAGCAGGCAGCACGCCGATCTCCGCGGCGATCCAGCAGAAGCTCTACAAGGGCCTGCTCCGCACCGAGCAGTTCAACCGCTGCCCGGGCTCGGGTGACGTCGTGGCCCCCGACAAGTCCAACGTCCTCAGCTCCTCCGAGCAGCAGGCCCTCGGTTGCACCGAGGCCGATCGCGGAGCCGGCAACTACTCGCCCGGCGGATGAAGCGGGTCGCCTCCATCCTCGTCGTGATCGCGGCGCTCGGCGCGGCCGTCGTCCTCATGGGCGCGAAGACCGGCGGCGGCCAGTCGAAGACGATCAAGATCCAGTTCGACAACGCCTTCGGCCTGGTCAGCGGCGGCGACCTGAAGATCGGCGGCGTAAAGGCCGGCAAGACGACCGGCTTCAGCGTGACCAACACCCTGCCGCCGAAGGCGGTCGTGACCGCGCAGATCACGCAGCCCGGCTTCACCTCCTTCCGCAAGGACGCCAGCTGCCGGATCCGGCCGCAGTCGCTGATCGGCGAGTACTACGTGGACTGCCAGCCCGGCACCGCGAGCCAGCCGCTGCCGAACGACACCGTGCCGGTCACACAGACGCAGTCCACGATCCCGCAGGACCTGCTCCAGGACGTGATGCGGCGACCGTACCGCGAGCGCCTCCGGCTGATCATCAACGAGCTGGGCACCGGTCTGGCCGGCCGCCCGCAGGACCTGAACGAGGTGATTCGCCGCGCCGACCCGGCCCTTCAGCAGACGAGCCGCGTGCTGAAGATCCTGGGCGACCAGAACAAGGTGATCCAGAACTTCATCGTCAACTCGGACACCGTGATGAACCAGCTCGCCGCGCGCAAGAAGGACGTTGCGAACTTCGTGGTCCAGGCGGCGCACCTCTCGGAGACGACGGCCTCGCGACGCCAGCAGTTCCAGGCCCAGTGGCACAAGCTGCCCGGCTTCCTCGCGGAGCTCCAGCCGACGATGCAGAAGCTCGGCGCGCTGGCCGACCAGCAGACGCCGCTGCTCACCGACCTGCAGCGCTCGGCGCCCGACCTGAACACCTTCTTCACGCGACTCGGGCCGTTCACGCAGGCGTCGCGGCCCGCGTTCAAGTCGCTCGGCCAGACGTCGCTCAAGGGACGCACGGCGCTCAACGCGAGCCGCCGCGAGGTGGACCAGCTCGCCGCGCTGTCCTCGGACGCGCCCAACCTCGCGAAGCCGCTCCGCCAGTTCCTCCAGACGCTCGACGACCGCAAGCGCAGCGTGATGGACGACCCGCGCGCGGCCGCCAGCGCGCCGCCCGCCCCGGACCCCACCGCCTACCACAAGGGCCAGGGCTTCACGGGCATGGAGGCGTTCTGGAACTACGCCTACTGGCAGACGCTCGCGATCAACCCGTTCGACTCGGTCGGCCACCTGCTGCGCGGCCTGTTCATCCTCGGCTCGCCGTGCGCGAACTTCCAGACCGGCGACGGCTACAACACGGACCCGAAGGTCAAGGCGCTGTTCGCCAAGTGCAACTCCTGGCTCGGCCCGTACCAGCCGGGCGTGAACGCCAAGGACCCGACGGGCGAGGTCAAGTCGTCCTCCTCGGGCAAGTCCCAGAACAGCCTGCCGACTCCGGGCCGCGGCACCCCCGAGGCCAAGCCGCAGCCCGGCCAGCCAGACATCTCCAAGCCGCAGATCACGCTGCCCCCTGAGGTGCAGCAGCTGCTGGACACGCTCAAGGTGCCGGGCACGAGCCCGAAGCTGCCTCAGATCCCCGGCCAGCTTCCGCAGGACCTGCAACAGCAGCTCGAGCAGCTGCCGGCGAATGTGCAACAGCAGATTCTCTCGCTGCCGCTCGATCAGCAGATTCAGGCTCTGAAGAAGCTCCAGTCCGGCGCCTTGGGCGGAACTTCCGGAGGCGGCAACCCGCTCTCCGCGGTCGGGGCGTCGAGCTCGCAGTCGAGCGACGCCAACTCCCAGCTCCTCAACTTCCTGCTCGGACAATGACCCGCCGCGGAACAGCCTCCATCGTCGCGTCGCCCGTTCTGGTGGGGGCGGTGACCACGCTGATCGTGATCGTTGCCGTCTTCCTCGCGTACAACGCGAACAACGGCCTGCCGTTCGTTCCGACCTACGACGTGTGGGCGCAGCTCCCGAGCGGGGCGAACCTCGTGAAGGGCAACGAGGTGCGAGTGGGCGGCTTCCGCGTGGGCGTGGTGGACAAGATCGTGCCGCAGTACGACCCGCAGCTGAAGAAGACGATCGCGCGGGTGCACATGAAGCTCGACAAGTCCGTCCAGCCGCTCGCCAAGGACACGACGGTGATCGTGCGGCAGCGCTCGGCGCTCGGGCTGAAGTACGTGGAGCTGACGCCGGGCCACGCCCAGGCCGACTACCGCGCGGGCGACACGATCCCGCTCAAGTTCGCCGGCAATCCCGTGGAGTTCGACGACGTGTTCAGCACGTTCGACAAGCCGACGCGTGACGCGTCGCGCCTGGCGCTGAAGGGTTACGGCGACGCGTTCGCCGGCCGCGGCCAGTCCCTGAACGCGGCGATCCAGGCGCTGAACCCGCTCGTCACGCACCTGCAGCCGGTGATGCGCAACCTGGCGAACCCGTCCACGCAGCTCAACCAGTTCTTCAAGCAGATCGGCAAGGCATCCGCCGAGGTGGCGCCGGTGGCGAGCGTGCAGGCGGACCTGTTCGCCAAGGCGGCGGACACCTTCGCGGCGATCGATCACAACCCGAGCAACCTGCAGCAGGCAATCGAGAAGGCTCCGTCCACGCTGGACACAGCGACCGCGAGCTTCCAGGTGCAGCAGCCGTTCCTGTCCGACTTCACGGATCTGTCGCACAGGCTGCGCCCGGTGGCCGCGGCGCTGCCGCACACGCTGCCGTCGCTGAACACGGCGTTCAAGTACGGCACGCCCGTCCTGCCGAAGACCGTGCCGCTCAACCAGGAGACGGGCAGGCTCTTCGACGCGCTCGACGACCTCGCCAGGAACCCGAACACATTCCTCGCGCTGCAGGACCTGACCACCACGGTGGCGGTGGGCGCGCCGCTTCTGACCTACGTGGCGCCGTACCAGACCGTGTGCAACCAGACGGTCTACTTCTTCACCGGCCTCGGCGGCCACATGTCGGAGGACGTGAAGGGCGGAACGATCGAGCGCGTGCTCGTGCGCAACGACATCCCCGACCTCCAGCCGGGCAAGCTCGGCTCGAGCTCGAACTGGCGCCCCGCGGACCTGCCGAGCAACGTGAACCCGAAGACGACCAAGCTCGCGTCGGGCGACTACGCAGAGGTGCAGCACGGCCAGCCGTACGCGCCGGCCATCGACGCCGCGGGCAACGCGGACTGCCAGACGGGCCAGAACGGCTACCCGACGGGCCCGCTGCCCGCGTCCGGCACGCCGCAGTCCGGCCGCTATCCGCCGGCAAAGGCGGGTCCGAACTTCAACCCGAACAACCCGAACGACCCCTTCTATCTCAACCAGGCCGGCGGCAGCCACAACGTGGTGGCGCCGAACACGCCCGGCCTGGCCGGCCCGACCTACACCGGTGTCCCGAACCTGAAGGACGTGCCCTAGCCATGGCGATCTTCCGGAAGAAGAAGCATCCGCAGGACCCGGGCATGTCGCCGTTCAAGGCCGGCGTGATCGCGCTCGCCGTGATCGCCATCGCTGTCTTCTTCGCGTTCACCAAGGCCAACCCGTTCGCGAACCCCTACAAGCTCACCGCGGTCTTCCGCAACGCCAACAACCTCAAGCCCAACTCGCCGGTGCGGATCGCGGGCGTGAACGTGGGAAAGGTCTCGAGCGTGACCGGCCTACCGGGCGGCCAGGGCGCCGCGCGCGTGACGATGGAAATCAACAATCAGGGCCTGCCGATCCACCAGGACGCGACCCTCAAGATCCGGCCGCGCATCTTCCTCGAGGGCAACGAGTTCGTCGACCTCCAGCCGGGCTCGCCCGAGTCGCCAGTGATCAAGAAGGGCTCGCACTTCCAGATCCCGATCCAGCAGACGGCGGCGCCGGTGCAGTTCGGCCAGGTGCTCACGTCGCTGCAGTCGGACACGCGCAAGAACCTGCAGGACTTCCTGAAGGAGTACTCGCAGGGCCTCGCCGACGGCGGCGCGCAGGGTTACAACCAGGCGGTCAAGGCGATGCCGGACGCATACCGCTATGGCTCGCTCGCGAATGAGGGCGCGCTCGGCACCCAGCCGCACGATCTGTCGAAGGTCGAGGCCGGCCAGGCCAAGGTCTTCCGCGCGCTCGACCTGCACGAGCAGGACCTGAAGGACCTGATCACCAACTTCAACACCACCGCGGGCGCGTTCGCGCGCGTGGATCAGCCACTCGAGCAGGCGATTCCGGCGCTCGACCACGCGCTCACCGTCGGGACCCCGGCGCTGCAGCGGCTGAACGGCGCGCTGCCCGCGCTGCGCTCCTTCGCGCGTACGGCGCTGCCGGCGGCCAAGTCATCCGGGCCGACGATCGACGCCTCGATGCCGTTCGTCACGCAGGCGCGCCGGCTCGTGAGCCAGGCGGAGCTGAAGGGGCTGACCAAGGACCTGATGGTCACGATCCCGCCGCTGGCCAAGCTCAACCACGACTCGATTCCGCTCCTGGAGGAGACGCGCCAGCTCAGCGCCTGCCAGAACAACGTGCTGCTGCCGTTCGCGACCACGAAGATCCCGGACCCGGACTTCCCGAAGAACTCGGGGGCGTTCTACCAGCAGGTGGCGCGCACCCTGCCGGGCCTCGCGGGCGAGAGCCGGATCACGGATCCCAACTCCGGCCTGTTCCACATCGAGGTCGGCGCCGGGCCGCTCACCATCGCGCAGACCGACGGCGCCGGGCAGCAGATCTTCGGCCAGTCGGCGTTCCCGGTCGAGGCGACCCGCCCGGCCAAGCCTGACGCGCGACCGGTGGACCGCCCGAACGTGCCGTGCGAGACGCAGCTGCCGCCTGACCTGCACGCGCCCACGCAGCTCGCCGCCAACGGCCGGATCGACCAGACCAGCACCACGCCGATCGCGCCCACGAGCGCGATGGCGCCCGACATCGCGAAGCTCCACGAGAACGCCGTGACGATCATGAAGCGCGAGGCCAACGCCATGGCCCGGCAGAAGAAGGGCCTGCCCTCCTTCGATCCGCTCGAGTACGGCGGCCTGAAGGAACAGCAGCGCGCGGCCCGCATGTTCGGCCTCACCTGGGACGGCACGAACCTCGTCGACCTGAAGAGCCTGAGGAAGAAGTGACCCACGCGATCAAAAAGCACCTGGGCGACTTCCTGGCGATCCTCGGGCTCGTCCTCCTGTCCGCGGGCGTGGCCGGCTACATCCTGTCCCACGAGCGGCTGCGCTTCCCGTGGCAGTCCAAGCCGTTCCCGGTCAACGCCGCGTTCACCACCGCGCAGGCGGTCACGCCTGGCCAGGGCCAGACGGTGCGCATCGCGGGCGTGCAGGTGGGCTCGATCGGCGGGGTCAAGCTCGAGAACGGCCAGGCGGTCGTGCGGCTCGACATCGACCAGAAGTACAAGCACCTGATCCACAGCGACGCCACCGCGCTGCTGCGTCCCAAGACCGGCCTGAAGGACATGTTCGTGGAGCTGGACCCGGGCACTAACCAGGCCGGGCCGATGCCCAAGGACGGCACGATTCCCGTGCAGAACACCGCGCCCGACGTGAACCAGGACGAGATCCTCAGCTCGCTCGACACGGACACGCGCGCGTACCTGCAGCTGCTCGTGAACGGCCTGGGCCAGGGTCTGAAGGGACGCTCGACCGACCTGCGCAACGTGTTCAAGCAGCTCGGCCCGACTCACCAGGACCTGGCGCGCGTGGCCAAGGCCGTGGCGGAGCGCCGCACCAACCTGCGCCGCCTCGTGCACAACTACGGCGAGCTGACCGCCGCGCTGGCGGACAAGGACCACGACATCGCCAACCTGGTGGACGCCTCCAACGCCGTCTTCTCCTCGTGGGCCGCCGAGAACCAGAATGTGTCGAGCGCCGTTGCGCAGTTGCCCGGCACGCTCAACACCACCGCGCAGACGCTCCAGAAGGTGAACACGCTGTCCGGCGTGCTGCGCCCGAGCCTCGATTCGCTGCGCCCGGCTTTCAAGCAGCTGAACAAGGCGAACAAGGAGGTGCTGCCGTTCGTGAAGGAGGCGGCGCCGATCACGCGCAACCAGATCCGCCCGTTCGTCAAGACCGCGCGGCCGTACGTGAGCCAGAGCCTCAAGCCGGCTTCGGTCAACCTCTCGCGCGCGATCCCGGACCTGGACAGCTCGTTCCACGAGCTCAACCGCTTCTTCAACATCGGCGCGTACAACCCGGCGGGCAAGCAGTCGATCAGCGACGCGTGCGAGAAGAGCGGCCAGTGCACCTCCGCCGAGCTCAACCGCAAGCAGCCGTACCTCTACTGGCTCGCGTGGGTCGCGCAGAACTCGAACTCGCTGTTCTCGACCTCTGACGCCGAGGGCCCGCTGCGCCGCGCGCTGTTCATGTTCGACTGCAACTCGATCCACGCCATCCTCGACCAGTCGGGCGGCGCGGCCGACGCGATCTTCGGCCCGCTGTCGAGCGTGCTGACCGACGCCAAGTTCTGCGGGGGAGCGAGCAAGTAATGCCCAAGCAAGCGCCCAGCTTCGGCCGGATCGCCGCGATGGTGGTGTTCACGCTGTCGTGCTTCGGCATCCTGCTGTTCCTCTGGATGTCGTTCGGCGGGCCCGTGCCGCTCAAGCCGAAGGGCTACCGCTTCGAGGTCAACTTCCCGGAGGCCACGACGCTGGCCAGCGAGGCGGATGTGCGCATCGCCGGGGTGAACGTGGGCAAGGTCGTGGGCATGAAGCTCGACAAGGGCGGCACGCGCACCACGGTCACGATCAACATGAAGAAGGGCTTCTCGCCGGTGCCCAAGGACACGCGCGCCATCCTGCGGCAGAAGACGCTGCTGGGCGAGACCTACGTGGAGCTCTCGCCGGGCACGCGCAAGGCCGGCAACATGTTGGCCGACGGCGCCACCCTGCCCAACACCCAGGTGGAGCCGACAGTCCAGCTCGACGAGATCTTCCGCGCGTTCGACCCGCAGACGCGCCAGGCGTTCCGCAACTGGGTGCAGGAGAACGCGCAGGTGATCAACGGCGGCCGGGGCCAGGACCTGAACGACGCGCTCGGCAACCTCCAGGGCTTCGCCGAGGACGGCGCGGGTGTGCTCGGCGTGCTCGACCGCCAGAGCAAGGACCTACACAACTTCGTGAAGAACACGGGCGTGGTGTTCAAGGCGCTCACTCAGCGCCAGGGTCAGCTGCGCTCGCTGATCACGAACTCCCACGACGTGTTCTCGGCCACGGCGTCGCGGGACAAGGCGCTCTCCCAGGTGTTCGACATCCTGCCCACGTTCGAGGACGAGTCGAAGGCCACGCTGGCGCGTCTCCAGACGTTCTCCCAGAACACGCACCCGCTGGTGAACGACCTCAAGCCGGTGGCGGACCGCCTGCAGCCGACCGTCAGGGACCTGTCGGTGCTCGCACCCGAGCTGACCACGTTCTTCAAGAGCAAGCTGCCGCCGCTGATCGCCGCCGGCAAGCCCAACCTGCCCAACGGCGAGCGCTTCCTGCGCGGGGCGTCGCCGCTGATGAACGGGCTGCATACCTTCTTCCCGCAGTTCAACCCGATCCTGTCGTTTGCCAACTACTACCAGGCGGTACTGGCCGACTTCCTGTCGATCGGTGGCGCGGCCACGCTGTACAAGGGCGTGAACCCGCCGATCGACGGCGTCGCGATGCCGACGCTCAGCCAGTTCGGAATCATCAACGAGCGCTCGCTCGGCTTCCGCACCACGATCCCGACGTATGACCGCGGCAACGCCTACATCTCGCCGAACGCCTACACCCGCGCGACCAAGTTCGGCGTGATCGAGAGCCTGAGCTGCGCGAACTCCGCGACTGGCGGCGAGCAGAAGAACCCGGATCCGAACGCCAAGGAGCCGCCCTGCTACGTGCAGCCGCCGCTCTTGTTCGACAACAAGCAGGTTCCGATCCTGCAACAGGGCGAGGCTCCGGTCAAACCGGCGCCCGGGCCGTACGACGGCAGCAAGCCGGCTCGGCCCTGATCAGCGGCTGATAAGGGACAATTCAGCGGTGGAGCGCGGCTATGAATGGCTATACCGGCGCTCGGGGCGCCGCTATCTGACCGTCATCGCGGGCATCGAGGTCGTCTCGGCGATGGTGATCACGCTGGCGTCGATCGGCGTGTTCAGCCTCTACGTCGACGTCTCGCCCGCCGAGTTTCTGCGGGTCTCGTTGGTCGCCGGCGCGTTCATGCTCCTGGGCCTGGCTCTATCGGCGCGGGCGATCTGGCCCCGATGGGAACCGCTCCGGCGCTGGGTGTCCGGCGACCGCGACGGGCTCGACCCGGTTGACGTCTGGCGCAGCGCGATCTCGGTGCCGCTCGACCTGGTGCGCCTCGGCGAGCGCTTCACGCTGTGGGTGGTGGCTCTGCCCGCAGCTGTGTTCGCGACGGTCGACCTCGGCCTCAACTGGTACGCCGTGCCGCTGCTGCTCGTGGGCAGCCTGGTGTCGATCGCGTATGCCGCCGTGCTCGAGTTCTTCGCCTCGGAGGTGGCGCTCCGGCCGATCGTGCGCGAGGTGGCGGGCTCGCTTCCCGACGGCTTCGCTCCCGCGGGCACCGGGGTGCCGCTGCGCTGGAAGCTGCTCGGCTCGCTGCCCCTGATCAACGTGATCACGGGCGTGGTGGTGAGCGGGCTCGCGTCGGGCGACCACTCCTCGCTGGCGGGCCTGGGCGTGAGCGTTCTCGTTGCGGTTGTGGTGGCGTTCACGCTGTCATTCGAGCTCACCGTGCTGGTGTCGCGTTCGGTGCTGCGCCCGGTCCGCGACCTGGTCGACGCCACCGCGCGCGTAAAGCAGGGCGACTTCTCCACGCGCGTGCCCGTGATGTCTGGTGACGAAATGGGCTCGCTCGCGTTGTCTTTCAATGAGATGGTTCGCGGCCTTTCCGAGCGCGAGGCGCTGCACGACGCCTTCGCGAGCTACGTCGATCCCCAGGTGGCGGAGCGCGTGCTCGCGGAGGGCGTGCGCATCGAGGGCGAGGAGGCGGAGGTGACGCTCGCGTTCGTGGACATCCGCGGCTTCACCTCGTTTGCCGAGCGGGCGTCTGCGCGGGAAGCCGTGGCCTACGTGAACGAGTTCCTCGAGCTGCTCGTGCCGATAGTGAGCCGGCACGGCGGCCACGCCAACAAGTTCATTGGCGACGGCCTGCTCGCCGTGTTCGGCGCACCGGTGCGGAGAGAGGACCACGCCGTGCGGGCGGTGGCGGCGGCGATGGAGATGGCGGCCGCGGTGGAATCGCACTTCGACGAGCGTCTGCAGATCGGGGTGGGAGTCAGCTCGGGGCCGGTGCTGGCGGGCACCGTGGGCGGCGGGGGCAAGCTCGACTTCACCGTCATCGGGGACGCGGTGAACGTGGCCGCGCGCGTGGAGGAGGTCACCCGAGCCACCGGCGACGTCGTGCTGATCACGGAGGCCACGCGAGCGCTGCTGCCGGAGCGCGCGTGCAAGCTCGAGCCACGCGGTGCGATCTCGCTGAAAGGCCGCAGCGATCCCGTGCGGATCTATGCAGCGCTGGACAGCGCGGGCGGGATTGTTCAAACTCGGACTAGGGCTACAAGCGGGATGCGTAGTGGCCGATGACAAGAACATGGGGTTTTCCCCGCGGTTAGCGATCGGGCTCGTTTGCGCGCTGCTCGGCAGCGCCGTTTTCCCGAGCCTGACTGCCGCTGACTCGTCCGGCCTCCTGCCGACCGTCAGCGTGCCCACGGCCACGCTGCCGGCCAATCCGGTCCTGCCGCAGGACAACCCGGTGCAGCAGGTGGTGAACAACGTCTCGGGCACGGTCAACCAGGTGGGCGGGCAGGTCCAGCAGGTCGTGAACAACCCGCCGGCGCCCGTGCCGCCTGTGGGCAGCGGGAGCGGTGGGGGTGGTGGAGGCAAGGGAAGCAGCCCCAGCTCCGGCAGCAGCGGCAACACGTCCGCTTCGCCTTCATCGTCCAGCTCCTCACCGATCAGCAGCTCCAGCTCGCCGTCCGGCAGCGGCTCCTCGACCGGCTCCAAGCCGGCCGCCGGCAAGGGCAACAAGCGCGGCGGGTCAGGCGGCTCCGGCGGGGGCGGCACCACTGCCGCGGGCGGCAACACCAACCTCACCGGCTTCGTAGCGCCGTCCGGGACCGGTGGCAACGGCGGCGGCGCCAAGACGGACCCGCCCGCGAGCAAGGACAACAACGACTCGGTCCTCACCCGCACCGTTCACGACATCGTGCACGTGGTGCCGGGGTGGCTCAAGCCGCTCCTCGTGGCGCTCGCGCTGGCGATCGTCGGGCTGGCCGTCAACTCTTTCTTCCACACGCGTCGGGCACGCCGGCTCGCGCGCACCCGCGACGAGCTGCTCGACGAGGTCGGCGTTCTGCAGAAGGCGCTGCTGCCGGACGTGCCGGACCGCATCGGCGGCCTGGCGGTGTCGGTGGCCTACTCGCCCGCGGAGGGGCCGGCGGCGGGCGGCGATTTCTACGACGTCTTCCCCCTGCGCGGCGACCGCGTGGGGATCATCGTGGGCGACATCTCCGGCCACGGCAAGCGCGCGCTCGAGCACACGAGCCTGCTGCGCTACTCGATCCGCGCGTACCTCGACGCGGGCCTCGAGCCGCGAGCGTCGCTGGCGGTCGCCGGCCAGACGCTCGAGGACGACCTGGACGGCGACTTCGCGACCGTGGTCGTGGGGATCTACGACTCTGACAACGGCACCCTCGTGTACTCCACGGCCGGCCATCCGCCGCCGCTAGCCCTCGGACCGGGCGAGTTCGAGCCGGTCACCGTCTGCTCGTCGCCGCCCGTGGGCGTGAACGAGCCGACCGGGCGGCGCCAGACCACCGTCACGCTGCCGCGTGGCACCGACCTCTGCCTCTACACCGACGGCGTGGTGGAGGCCCGCAAGAACGGCGAGATGCTCGGGCGCGAGCGGCTGGCGGAGATCCTCGGCGAGCTGCGGCCGCGGCCGAAGGCCTTCGAGGTGCTGACCAAGGTCAGCGACGAGATCGACGGCTCGAGCGACGACATGGCGATCTGCCTGCTCACGATCGACTCGAAGCGCGCGGTGCCCGCCTTCCGGCTCGAGGAGCTGGAGCTGAGCGCGGCCGAGGTGGACGAGCCCCATGCCACGCGCTTTCTGGAGACCTGCGGGGTGAACCCCAATCGCATCGCCGACGCGCTCGCTTCGCTCAGGACCACCGCCGGCGAGTTCGGCGGCGCGGTCCTGCGCGTGCGCGTCGAGACCGGCGAGACGACTGTCACCGTCGGCTCGCCTCCCGGCGCCGCCGCGGAGCTGCCCGCGCTGCACGGCGTTCGGCTTGCCGCGCCGGTCGATCTGTAGCACTCTCTAACCTCCGCTCCGGGGTACAGCGCCTCGCACTGCCGGATGGATTCGCACGCTTTCACAGGCCCGTCACGCCGCCGCGCCTTGGTCGCGGCGCTGGTGCTCGCAGTCGGCCTGCTCGTACCGGCGGTCGCGCGCGCGCAGCTCTTCAGCTTCGACGGGTCGTTCGGCTCGGCGCTCCAGCCGGGTGGCAAGTTCGCGGGCGCGCAGGGGCTGGCCACGGACGCGGCCGGGCGCGTGTACGTGGCCGATCCCACGGCCGGCGACGTGGAGATCTACGACAACGCGGAGAACGGCAACCGCTTTCTGGCACGGTTCCCGGGCGCGCTGGTCGCGCCCCAGGACGTGGCGATCGACGGCCGCTTCCACATCTACATCGACGACGCGGGGCGCAACACGATCGGCATGTTCGACCACTACGCGGCAGGCATGAACCTGGTCCGCGAGTGGGGCGGCAGCGGCTCGGCGCTCGGCCAGTTGCTCGGTCCGCGCCAGCTAGCGGTCGACAAGGCCGGGCTCGTGTACGTGACCGAGCACGACAACCAGCGCGTGCAGTGGTTCAAGCCCGGCGGCAACAACACGATGGTGCCGGTGTCCGCGTTCGGCGTGGCCAACCCGCCCACGTTCAGTGACCCTGACGGCTTGGCGTTCGACGCCGCCGGCCGCTTCTTCGTGTCGAACGACAGCGATACCGATCCGGGGGTCCGCGTCTACACATTGCCCGGCTCGCTGATCGGAGTCGTGGGCGCCGGAGCCGGCACCGGGGGCGGTCAGTTCTCGAATCCCAAGGGCCTGCTCGTGGACCCGTTCGGCCGGCTGATCGTCGTCGACTCCGGCAACGACCGGCTGCAGGCGTTCGGCTCGGTGGACCAGCACAGCCCGTTCCTCGACGGCATCGGCAGCGCGGGCGCGGGCGCGGGCCAGTTCTCGCACCCCAGCTCGATCGCTCTCGGCCCCGGCGCCTGGATGTACGTGAGCGACACCGGCAACGGCCGCATCGTGCGCCTGCATTACGACGACGCCGACCGCGACGGCGTGCTCGACGACGCCGACAATTGCAGAGGGCTTGCCAACCCCGGCCAGGAGGACACCGACCGCGACGGCCAGGGCGACGCCTGCGATCCCGACCTCGACGGCGACGGCGTGCCCAACGCGCAGGACCGCTGCCCGTTCACGCGCCGCGGCGCGGA
>Ga0070681_10003623_pt1 | contig 14496 bp, 10 predicted proteins | sample KBSC83BmetaG_FD_65650 | JGI IMG/M metagenome (GOLD analysis project Ga0070681, IMG submission 65650) | Corn rhizosphere microbial communities from Kellogg Biological Station, Michigan, USA - KBS C8-3B metaG | ecosystem: Host-associated > Plants > Roots > Rhizosphere | place: USA: Michigan... | reverse complement strand
ATTGAATAGAAAACCGTCGCTGGTTTTGGGAGTCAAGTAATAGATCGTCTGGGGAGCCGGATCATCACGCGTCAGTTGCCTGGCCCCTTTGCGAGACGCGGCTTCCTGCTCTTCTATCGTACGCGTTTGACCAGCGCCACCATTCATTTCAAATCGCGCCTGCAAGGCTGTCCATTTCCGTTCCCATTCAGCCAGTTGCCTGCCTGAAACCGGTTGCGTTTCGTTCGTTAGCGACAACGAGAGCGGCGATTTCGTTACGATAATCGTGAGCAGCTCGCCTGCTTGATTGGGTTTCGGCTTGGCTCTGAATGGCATTCGATCTTCGGCTGGAATGTCGATCAGTTTGCCTGCTTCTAAGCGGTTGTCTTCACCGCGCGTAGGAAAGATCAATAAGGTCTCGCCCGAGTTGCCATCACTGAACCAGTCACGATCGACCACATACAGGTAACCATCGACAGGTGATTCAATGCTCAAGCGAATTTGATCGCCTTCGCGAAACTGTGTGTCAGATTCAATGCGTCTCCATTCAGAGTTACGGCGATTATTCCCAGCCGATTGGCCAAACCTATAGTCAGCAACTGTTGCGGGTTGCCATTTCCAAATGGTTATTCCTAACTGAACGATGCTTGAGTTTGAGCTATCGAAGATCTTTTCCGACTGGGAAGAGGCAAGATGATAGTAACTTGGTCCTTTCCGGATTCGTTTAGATCTTCTCGGCTTTGGACGATTCTGAATAAAGTCGTCTGAGGTGATTGAGCGATCCGTCTCCTTTTGTTGAGACGTTGTCAGTTGCGTTCCAAAGGACAGCAACACCAGGAAAACCAGGAAAACAATTCGAGTCAAAGCGCACCTCTATCTGTGTTCAAATTTGACCATCTTGACGACGACGTCGCCCGTGCCTCGCACTGTGACCTGATGATTGTTCTTGTCTGTCGTGTAATGAGGATTCGATTCGTTCTGTTTCGTTGTCAGAAATGATTTGACCGCGTCCAGACTCGCGCCAATCAACGCTCCATTAGGTTCTTTGAAAGCTTCGGCTTTCGCAGACTCGAGTTGATTCACCGGAGCAGTTGACCAAACAATCCAGAAGTTTTCAGGTCCAGCTGCACCGCCAAAAGTGTTCCAGTTAGTTCGCATCCACTGATCCGCACCGAGCGTAGCGGAGCCGTTGTTAGTTGCGGGAGTTGGATACAGGATGGTGAAGCTGCTGCCGCCGGGTTCCGGAGAGCCCTCATTAAAAAGGTAAAGATAACCGGGATGAGAAGTGGAAATGTTCAGACGAAACTTATCACCACTCTCAAATATTTCGCGGCCACTCGAATCAAACGGATCCCCAAAGGGTTTGTTATCGCGCATTCGTTGCACGGTGAGATAATAGGTGAAGGCGCGCTCCTCTGCTGGAGGTTCTAGCCGAGGCCACAATCCCACTGCAACCCCGATCAGGATCGCTAAGACAATGCCAATGGCCGCGAACTGAGGTTTGCCCAGTCTAAACGTTCCGTGATTCTGACTGCCGGAATGATCGCTTGAGTTTCTGGCTGGTGGAAACTCCCACTCGCCAGTATCAGACTGTACTGTTGTCGGAAGATCTAATTCTCGCGAATAGCCCCCTTGAGTCGAACGTGGTCTCGGCACGGTTTCTTCCTCGGTCAAGAGGGCACGTGCCAGCGTGTCGCCAAATTCAGCCGCACTTTGATAACGAGCCGTGCGCTCGAACGATAGCGACCTAAGGATTATGGCTTGCGCTTCCGTCGAAATGCTCGCCCGGAGATCGATGGGCTTTACGCGCACACCATCGCGATGCATCTCGAGCAACTGAGCCGCCGACGTTGGATTAAATGGCCGCCGTCCGGTGACCATTTCATATGCGATAACTCCCATCGAGTAAATGTCACTCGCGGCTGTTAGCCGTTCCGCGCCCCGAACCTGCTCCGGAGACATGTAAACCACCGTCCCAACCGCTACGTTATCGACAGTGCTCGGCGCGACCATCGAATCTTTCACTTTGGCAATACCAAAATCGACGACTTTGACGAGTTCCATCCCACTGCTAAGAGACTGGAGCATGATGTTGTCGGGCTTGAGATCACGATGAAAAATGCCCTTCTCGTGAATGTCTTCGAGCGCCTCGCCAATCTGCTTGAGAATTGCTGCGGCACGTTCGAGGTTCATACCCTCGCTGAGGATCTGCGACCGCAACGTCACGCCACGAACATATTGCATGGCGATGTACGGCCTTTGGTCCGGCAATTGTCCCGCGCTTAGCACGTTAACGACCCCTGGATGATCGATCCGCGCGAGAGCTTCGACTTCCTGTTTGAACTTCTTGACCACATACGCGTTTTGCAGCGAGGCCTGCAAAAGGACCTTGATCACGACGTGCCTGTTGTGGAGCATAAGATCGCGCGCTAGATAGACTTTACCCATACCTCCATGCCCGAGTTCGCTCTCGATTAAGTAGCGACTCTCGATCGTCTTTCCCAATAAGTCATCTAACGCAGACACACTGGCGTGATTCCCGCCATTTGCGCCACTGCTCGAGATGATCTTGAGACCTATTTCGAATACGGGTGTTTCGAGGAAGCCGGCCGCTGATTCGTCTGCTTTCAATAAGGAGTTGATTTCATTTTCGAGGACTGGGTCGTGGTCACAGGCATTTGCGACGAACTCTCCGCGCAAAGAGTGGTCCATCCGCAATGTCGAGCTATAGATTTCCTGGATACGATCCCACAGCAGGCGCTCCATTCAAGTTTGTCTCCTAGGGTGGGAATTAGAGCGGCGAAAGTGTATGGGGCGCGGGATTCTTAGCGCCTTGAGTTCGCAATTTCGGGGCGCATTCTATACACCTCGAGGCTCTGTGACAATACATGCCCGCGAATAAAACAAGTATCAGGGACGTGTTCCGCGGCGGCAAAGGTCTCATGAGGTAATGGTTTCGCCCGCCGCTTCATTACATTTGTCAAGGTGACTAAAACACGAAACCGCGCAATAATCCCCGCAAGCGTGCTCCCGATGCCCAGCACCCACGAAATCACAGAGCTACTGCAAGCCTGGAGCCGAGGTGATCCCGAAGCTCTCGAAAAGCTAATCCCACTCGTAGATCACGAGCTACGGAAGATCGCACACGCGTACATGGTCAAGGAGAAGGCCGGGCACTTGCTGCAAACGACGGCCTTGATCAATGAAGCCTTAATGAAGCTCATCGAGGGTGAGCCCATCACGTGGCAAAACCGCAAGCACTTTTATTCGCTCGTGGCCAGGCGGATGCGACAAGTCCTGATTGAATACGCGAGAGAACAGTTAGCGGCGAAGAGAGGTAAACGCGCGGAACACATTGACATTGCCGATGCTGTATTCCTGTCATCGGAAATGTCTGAAGAGTTGGTGCTGCTGGACGAAGCATTAACCAAGCTAAGCGAGATTGATGAACGCAAGGCGAGAATTGTCGAATATCGTTATTTCGGAGGGTTCACGCTTGAAGAAATAGCGAAGATTTTTGATCTGGCGCCCTCGACAATCGAACGTGACTGGCGATTTGCTCGCTCATGGTTGAAGCGAGAAATGACTGAATGAGTCTACTTGAGCAACCGTGCCAAAGGGAAATCCCTGCTCGTGCCGGGAAGAGCACGAGGGTTTTGTCGCGACTTCGTTTCCTGACGCACTTTGGTGCTTACGAAGTCAAAAAGTTCGCCGGTAGTAATCACTCGATCATGGTTAGCATCCGCGATGCCTCGCAAACCTTCAAGAAGCGCCCACGTAAAAACCCCGTGACCGCCTCCCCAGTTCTCTCCTTCTTCCGAAATCTCGTTAACATCGGACGAAGTCAACAGCGCACTGCCCGCGGCATTAAATAATTTTTCTGCATAGACACTAAAGGTGTTGTTTTCCTTGCGCTCGAGTTGACGAGTGAAATTTGTTTGCGCAGCTCCTATACCGCCACTGTGGCACGCATCGATCAGAATCACCATTCGCTTGGCCCGCAAACGATTCGCGAACAGACTTTGAAGCTCTGACATGCTGAGCGCAGTCCGTGGCATATCAGTCACCTTGCTGTCGTGCAGAACAAGATAAAGACTCTTCGGATCAAATGGATCCTGTGCGCCATGACTGGCGACAAAAAGAAAGACTAAGTCGTTTTCACGTGCCTGCTGGAGAACAAGATCAACCGCGGCGCGGACGTTTTCGACAGTCGCGTTTTCATTCTCTAAATAACTAACGTCAGAGTCCTTAAACCCGCCGCGTTCTTTTAGAAATGCCGAGATGCTGCGGGAATCGGCGTCCGCATAATTCAAATTATTTAGACCACCCTCATGAAACTTATAACGAGAGACGCCAACAACAAGAGCATAATTCCGACCTCCAAATTGATAAGAAATCGGCGGCGCTGCGGACCGAACCGGCTTTCCCGCGACAGTAGGGTCAGCAATGATGACGAATGACGCGTAGTACTGTTTATGCATGTTGTCAGTGGCGCTTATTTCGATGACGTTTTTACCAGGCTGCAAGCGAAAACGGATTTTCTGTTCCAAGTCGAGGGACACCACTTTGCCGGTAGCTGATGCAGTTACTGTTTGAATTGTATTGGCCGACTCGGCATTAACGACCGTGTAAATCCTTTCATATGCAATTCGAGTTGCGATTGGGTCAGCGATGTGAATTTTTAGCGTGTGAATCTGAGTGGTACCAATGCGGACTTCCAACGCAGCAATGCCTGATTGATTAAGTTGAGGTATTTCGAGAGAGAACGGTGCACGTGACGGCGTTTGCAGATCTTGTCCTCGCGACCAGTCTTCAACGACCAGCAGTCCTCCAAAAATTATGAGGACGAGACCAATCGTCACTTTGCGGTTGCTCATCGTGATGTCTGATTGCGGCCGCCCACGATTTCAGACGGCCATTCACTTTCCCTAAATGCTAAGGCCGGCGCTTATTTGATTTCGTGACCGGCCGCTGGCCCAAAGGTACTGACGGCGTTTGCTGGTTGGGTGGCGCTATATTCGCGGGCAGATTAGTCGACGTTTGTTGGACCGATGAAGTAACGCCGATTGGATCGATATCCTTTGTGGAGACATTCATTGCCGGAATGGCCTTCCAGGATGCCTCGCCGGCGTCTTGCATGTAGTCGTAGATCAAATCAATGTTTGCAGGTAACGCACCGCCGTGTTGTTGCTGGTACAGTTGCACATATTCCTTGAGACTGTCGACGATTTCGCGTGTTTGTGATTCGTTACTGTCCAACATCGCCAATGCGCGATAGAGGTACGGCTCCGCGAGAACCTTGCGCTTATCGTATTGCACTGCCGAAGCAAATTCATTGAGGGCTCGAGATTTTTCTCCCAGGCTCCGTGCAGTCAGCTTGAGCACCTTACCATAGTAATAATGAGCATACGGATCGTTGGAGCGAATTCTGATCGATTCTTCGAGATTTTCGCGTGCCATCTGAAACATGTCGTAGTAATAGGCACGAATACCATTGTCGCGTCTGATGGCGGCCATCACTGCTTGAAACTCGGCCGTGCTGCCAATCATATCTCCGGAATCCAGGAGCTCTTTGATCTTCGCTGCGTATTCACCGGTAATCGCCGCCTGAGCTGCTTGCCCACGCGCGGCGGAGTTTGCAGTTGGGTCCAGCGCTTTGCCGGTGTCGGGTTTTTTCTCAGGCTCGGGTCGCATGGACTGCACCGTCTGATTAACCTGTTCCTGCGTATTGAGTGAAACTGCGCCATAGAACAGCATCGTGGAAGGTGACCCTGCAAGCATGGGAGCAATCATTCCCGTTAGAACAGGCTCACGGTCCGCAATGCGGGCAGCACTTGCGATAAATCCCAGACCGGCGCGTTTATCACGTTGACTGATGCCCTTGAGCTTCGCGTAGAACTTTGGAACCTCTCGCGGATCGTACTTGCGATTCAACATATAATGGAGCGCGATTTCGTCAGCCTGATCTTCCTGCTGGCGATCCCACGAAACAACAGCATTCGGCATCGCTAGCTTGAGGATTGTTGGCATCGAAGCGTTCGCAAACATTGCCATGCTTGCTGCGCCAAAGTTGCCTGCATTCCATAGTCCTCCTGTAACGACACCGAGACCAACTTTCGTAAACAAATCGATTTTCTCTTTTTTCTGTTGCTGCTTCTCGTTCCAATCTTCAAGGCCCTCGGCCACGAGCACGTCGTCTTTCCAGTGTTCTTTCTCCACGTGTGCAATCTCGTGTCCCAGCACGTAAGCCAGTTGGGCTTCATTGTCGATTGAAGAAAGTAAACCGGTTGAAACGTAGATCGTTCCTGTGGAAAGCGACCGCGCTTCGGGGATGGGATTGAGAATGATCTTGAACGCATAAAGCTTATCCGATCCCGCGGGCACTAACGATTGACCAACTCGATTGATGTAGTCCTGCGCGAGCGGATTGTCGTACAAAGTCAATTTAATCTTCACTTTGTCTTCGTCAATCGTTACTTGCTCAGCCTTGGAATCCCGCACGTTGATTGAGAACGCATACTCACTATGCTCGCGTTGCATCCTGCGATATGACTCGTCAACCTCCTGCCGAAACTCCGGGTTAGTTTCATAGCGCTGTTTGCTGAATTGAAATACTTCGACCCACTTGCGCTCTTGTTTAGAAAGCGTGTCCTTTGGGTCTTTGGGTGATTTTTCTTTTTTGTCCTGGTCCTTTTGCGCCGTATTGGCTGAGGGTTTGCCGCGCGCCGCCACAGACGAAGTCCGGAACACGGGTAGGAAGAGCGCGGCCAGTATGATGAAGGCAATCGATGGTCGAGAGTGCGTAAGCATTGAAGGTCTCCTTGTGAAGGGCTGGCGAACGGTTGGGCCAACCAACGGTTTTAAAGCTATGGTGGTTAACTAAAGGCTATGGTAGTTTCGTGAGAATCATTACAGCAGACCACGTAAAGCTTTCTGTGCGGCGCATAATCTAAGTCGAGAACAAGACCGCCGTCAAAGGCTTTTTAACGCGTGTTTTTTAACGCGTGGCGCAGGCGATAGGTCGAGATGAGAAGATGGGCGTCGTGGAGGTGTTCAGGATTCAGGGTTGCGAGATCAGTTGAGTGCAGCTGCGATGAGCGGATGCTCGTCGCGTCGACTTCGGCGACAAACGGATAGACAACTTCGGGCGTTACGCCGGGGCTGGAGAAGTATGAGCCGCCCAGTTCCCACACGTTCCGGACAGTGAGGGCGAAGTCGCGTTGCAGCGCGTCGGTGATGAAAGATGGTAGTTCTCCGATGCTGTGCAAGGAGAGCGGGAGGCGCCAGGAGGGAATCGTCAGGATGCGAGAGCTGCCTGAGAAGGATTGCACGGCCGGCAGATCGCGCAGCTCCACACCCACGTACGTGCTGTGTTGAGTTTTCACGGCCGGTATGACGGTGACCGTGCTCGCACTCAGTTTCTGCGGTACGACGTACTCAAACGCGACTTCCGAGATCACTTCACCCGATCGCGTGCGCTCGAGAAAAGTCCCATCTCGGATCGAAAGGAATTGCGGAGTGGACATCTCACAAGACTCAAACGCACTGCGAGGCGAGAGCGAAAGAACATCAGATTCAAACGCCTGCTCCGACAACTTGATCGGCGCACCAATCCACGGACCGCAAGATCGCCCGAGTTCGTGAAGCAAACGATAGATATTGATCTCGAGACGCGCGTCAAACATCCCACCCACGTGACTCGCCCGCAACACTTGCTGCGCGTCAAGCTCGCGCACCGTGCCGGCACTCGCGAACGACGTGTAATTCGGAGACGACGAACTAAACGATGCCTGTGGCCGCACTTGGACCAGGCACGCCATCACAAGTTCATTGATCGCGCCCGGCGACGTGAAATAAGAGTGGGGCTCACCGATCGAGATCACATCTGCTTCCGACAGGTTTGCGCGTTCGCGCAGGATGTCAGTCACCACACTTGGATGTAACAAGTCAGGAAGGGCGGCTTGCCCCCGCTGTTGCTGTTCAACGATCGCGCTGATCGGCTCGGTGATGTAGCCGGAGAGTGAAGCGCCCGCGAGGCGCACCTGCTCCGCACACGCATTGACAAGCGGACGCGGAAAGTCCTTTTTCGCCAGCACGAGAATCTGGCCGTCGTTATCAATCCATGGAAGGATGTCGATTGTCTGATGCGGCCGCTCGACTAACTCCCACACTTCACCCGTCTCTTTATGACGATAAGCCGAAAGCTTCAGAAACTTCGGAGCCGCCAGCACTTCATTCCGCGACTCACACAACTCAACACCCTCACTCGCGTCGACTTTCTCCCCAACGATCAAATAATTCGTGGGCGGATACGGCAGCGGCCGGTCGTCCAAGTCACTCAAATAAAACTTTTTCTCGAAACGATTGCGCACGATCCACGGATTCCACAACGGTCGCGAAGTGACGATTCGCAAACCTCTCGCGCGAAATGCGGCTTCGAATTGTGCCTGGCTAAGATACGTGTACTCTTCCAGCACCTCCGTGTCCCAGTCAGCCCGATAATCCTTGCGCAGCACGAACTCCGCTGCCGCACGCAACGCCAGTTGAAATCGAACAAATCCATAGCGTGGAGACTCGAGCGATGCAAATGGCACTGGACGATCCGGATTCACGCTGCTGCGCCAATCGCGCGCAAAGACTTCGAAGAGCGCCGCGGTGCCATCCGCCGTGGGCAAATCGAGGAACACATGCTCTGGTCCATCCGGAATGACAAAGTCGCGGATGATAATCACGCCGCGAGGTTTGAGTTGGGCCACCTGGTTATCGAGCGTTGTCAGAACGCGATTGACGTCGAAGTTGTTGAAGCTCGTGACGTGATGCAGCACCGATGAATCGAGAATGCCATCGAGCGAGTTTGCGGGAAAGACCATCTGCGAAATGTCACCGATGAGGTAGGAAAGATTCGCACGCTGAAACTTTTCACGAGCGCGCTCAACCGAAATCGGATTGACATCGACGCCAACCAACTCCAACCCGTCGTATAACGACGCGAGATCGAACGTGCCGCGTCCGGAGCCCGAACCCATGTCCGCGATGCGGCCGCGCACGGGAAAGTGCGCCGTCGTCAGCGCCACCTTCTGCTGCATCGACGAATCCATCCCCGCGAAATACGATTCGTATGCAGCCGCGCTGCCGCGATCTTGTTTGCCGTAGGTTGTGTCCGCGCTCAAATCAGGGCACCAGTTTGAGTTTGTAGAGCTTGCGTCCCTTGGCGATTAGCGCCTGTTTGCCTGTATGGAAGAGTTTGAGATCGTCTTTCAGCGCCTCGTCTTCAAGCACGCTGAGCTGCGCCGAGTCTTTCCTGCTCGAGAAGATTTCTAATTTATTATCATCGATCAGATGAAGGACCACTCCGGTATCCAGCACCGTAAACTCGATGTCACTAGTAATCACATCCGACAACTTCCGCACATCGTAACTGCCAAAGTCTTGAGCGAAACGAAAGACATACTTGTCGTACTGTCCCGCCGTCGTGACGACAACAACGAGAACGTTCCGATCGATTTTTGCATTAACGATCTGAGCGCTGTCCAACTCCGCGAGACGAACCTGATGACAACCGCCGCTGAGATTCGGTATCGACGCGTACTGCGCACCGAGCAGGTTCTGAATCGCCACGCCATCAAACATCCGCGTCGAGCTCATCATAACATTTGCAACTGATCTCAGACCCAGCACGGTATTGTTCGGCAGTTCGATAAACTCGATCGCAAAGATGTGCTCGTGTTGCTTGATGTAAAGCTGCCCGTGACTGAGCATCACCTCCTCGCCTTCGATCTGCGTCTCGATGAATCGATTGATCGTGAGATCGTGAAATCTGAGTCGAGTTCCATCGTGGTAAGCAGCGGTGAGATGTTGTCGACGCGGAGTGACTATGAGCTTCACGTCAAACGGCGGTCGCGCGTATCGCTGCCCGTTGAAATAGACGCTCTGCTCCGTTGCGGCAATGACACCGTCGTACCAGATGATCTCACCGTCGAATTCTCGGAATTCCTGAATATCAAACTTGCGACTCGCAATCGCCTGCGTCACTGATGGTCCAACGACAGCCACAACAGCCTGCACGCCCTGCGGCGGTCCTAAACGTTTTCCCTGCTCAAACACTGCCCGGTACCAATCGAGATAGTTTGGTGGGATAACTGAAAACGGCAAGCAAGCCGGCGGCACGGAAACCCCCGCATGCAGCACTGATACGTTCGCACGCATGCGCGCGTCGAGTTTCGCCGTGTTGTCAGGCAAGTGCTGAAACGCAGGGTACGTCCCTTTGAACGGGTGAATGCCGACGAACATCTGAAACGACACCACCGCAAACGAAAACCAATCGGAGTCGCTGCTAAAACTTTTAGCGTGCCGGTCTCGGACACTTTCCATCAACACGGTCGCCGGGAACGATGGCGTTTGATAACTATCGACGTCGATGAAGAAGAGCTCGTTGAAGTCGGACGCAACGAGGAAGTTCATCTCGTTCAGATCGACGATCAAGATGCCGCGGCTATGAATGTGCGACACGCCCGTCTGTAATTGGCGAACGAGGCGAAGCATCAAATCCGGCGTGAGGTTGTTTCTCTGGCGAAAGGCCTTGGGAAAAAGTTGACAGAGCGAATAGGTCTTGCCGGCGGAGCGCATCGAGTAACCCACTGGCCGGTTGCGGCCATCGATTATCAACTCGAGGGGACGGATGATGTTCGGTTGGACCAATACGGAGAGCTCGTCGATCTTCGCTTGCGTGATGCAGCGTGACGGATCGGAGTAGATCTTGTAAGCGTTCGCGCCTTTGACATAAACAGAGCCTTCGCCACCTTGAGCTTTGAATTCCGTTTTCCCGAGGCGAATCTCGCCTTTACTCCGGACGAAGTAACGACTGCTCGTGTCGTCATCTTTCCAATACGTTTTGAGCGCCTTGCCGAACATGGTCCTCTCCGACATAAATGACGCCGATTGCGAGATCGTCGGCGTGTTGCCAACCCTTTGCCTGCGTGTCCTTCTTGAACCGTTTCATGCGACGCTCGACGAAAGCGCCGTGCGAGTTTTTGAACGACCAGAATTCGCCAAGGACATCAAGCAGCGACAGCGGTTCGAGTCGTTTGCCGCTGGTTGCTTGTTGCGTGTGGAAGAAGGAATTGAGGCCGTCGGATGCAATCGCGGCGTACTTGTAATCGGCGACGTTGAATTTGAACGCGACGGTTAGCGCGTCGCTGGTGGTGATGCGTTCGCCGTGTCTGATCTCTTTGGTGCAACCGTTGTTAGCGAGTAACTGCGCGAGACGCTCCGGTTGATGCACGTAAGACGGATAGAACGGATAACCTGAAGGGCTCGAGATCGCGTAGACATCGAGAACACCCGTTTGCGATTCGAGGATGATCACGCCGTCGCCCGAACACGCAACGATCAAATCGTCGCATTCGACATGGGCGCTGAGCAGCGTTGCGTCTACAGATTCAGGTGGTAGTCCGAGCATGCTTGCCCAGCCGAGTGCTATGCGCGCGGATTCTTTGTGCAGCTCCTCGATGTCAGTCGCTGTGTTTAGGTGTTGGTCCAATGCTTTGACAAGCAGCCGGGCGCCGATGTCGGTGTCAGGTGAAGAAGAACAACCGTCCGACAGGACCACGTAATCATTTTTCGCGATCACGTAGTCCTGGCAGATCGAGTGTGTCGATCCGATGTTGATTGTGGCGTCGGTGTTCATGGAAGGATCAAGATCCAAATTGGGCGAAGTCAATCCTTACTACTATCAAAACATGAGCGGTTGCGACGCGCCGCCGGTGCCGAGCGCCTGCGATTGCGCGCTGATGCTCTGCGAAACAAACTCCGCCAGTCGCGCCAGGGTCTTCGTATCCGCATTGTCGAGCTCGACGTACTGCGTAAACCCCGCCTCGACATGAAACGCCTTGAGGTGACTACTCACCGACGGATTATTCACGTTCACACCGATGAGCACCGATACGATTGACTCGAGCGCCTCGCTTCGAATCGCTTGCGCAAACGCCGCCTTCACCTGTTTCGCCGAAGTCTTCGAAGCATTGTCCTCGCCATCCGTGATCACAAACAGGATGGCGTTCGCAGAGAAATCGCCCGCCGCGAGTTTCTGCGCATAATTCGTCGTAGACGCGACCGCATTCTCCGTCGCATCGAAGAGCGCCGTTGAGCCACCCGACTTGAGCAGCCCACCGTAATCAGCGAGATGGCAATTCTCGAGCAACTTAAACCCGTGCAACTCGCTCAACGAATCGTCAAACGCGACCAGCCTCAGCAACAGGTTGTCAGCGCGCGGGCTGAGCTTGCACGCCTGCACGATCCTCATGATCGCCGTCTCCATGTCGAAAACAAAAGCCGACGTACTGCCACTCACATCCGCAACAATCGTAGCGATCGTGTATTCCGTCGCTCCCAGATTGTCGAGACCCGTAGCCGAGTAGCCGTAGTGACTATTGGGAAGGACCACGTGGTCCAGTTGTGTGTCATTGATTACCGGCATTTTGCAACTCCTTTCTACGCGAGAAACTCAGTGGTCGTGGAAAGCTGCATTCCCCTGCTCGTCATCTCGTTCATGAAGTTCTGCGCATGAGTCTCGAAACCGGGAATGTCGCTCGAAGCATCTGTGAGCAGCACGAGCTTTGAAATGTACGAATCATCGCCGAAGTTGTTGGCGATATCGCGCACCGTGTTCGCCAGGCAGTGCGTGCGCGCCTCACCCGCGATGACGATGAGATCCGCATTCTCCAACGTCTGGATCAGGCGCGTGTTGATCTGCGTCGAAGGATCAGCGGGATCAGGGACATCAGCCTGCACGGCGGAATAGTGCTCGGTCAGAATGTTGCTGCCTTTGGTCACGTAATCCACGAAAGCAAAACGCGACTCCCATTCGGTCAAAGCAGCGAAGAGCTCCGGATAGACTGTGTGACCAGGGCTTCCGATCAGACAGTGCGGCGGCCAGATCGTTAATTCGTAGCGACCGTTTTGCTCGAGTTTGCAAACGTAGTCGAGCGCGCGGCGATACAAACCCGGCACGGTCGGCGTCCAAACACCATCTTCAACATCCGTGCGAGTGATGCGCGTGAAAGGAGCCGGATGCTCACCGCTCGAGTCGCGCCAAAAGATCGGGTGTGCGATGTGAATGAAATGATGCGAGTCGAGCGTAACGTGTATGTCGTCAAGTTTATCTTTGAGACGCCTTACCATCTTCGCCAACCGCGCCATGTCATGCTCAGCGCCCGGCACGTACAGCGCGCCTCGTTTCGGATCACAAAAATCCACCTGTGGGTCGATAATCAGCAGTTCAATTCTCTTGCTCATGTTCTTCTCCTTCTACTTAGCGTCATTTTAACGCTAACAGCGCCGGACAAAAAAATTCGCCGGCTGTTCATACTTCAAAATTCAGTCCTCGTTTGATCATCTGGTTGTACTTGCGTTCATCAAACTTGTAGAGACGCGCCGCGCGGTGCGGCACTCCCGTTTGCATCTCGCCTAGCTCACGCAACACGTCCATCGCGAAGATCTTCTTGCGGAAGTTACGATTGTCGAGGGTTCGCCCCAGGACGATCTCGTAGAGTTTCTGTAGCTGCTTGATCGTGAACTTCTGCGGCAGCAACTCGAAACCGATTGGCGCGTAAGTTAGTTTGCCTCTGAGTCTCGCGAGCGCGGTGGCGAGTATCTCGTCGTGATCGAAAGCGAGCGGCGGCAGCGATGTCACTGGAAACCACTGCGCAGCCCGGGCGTCGGTCGCGGCGTGAACGTGATGCTTTTCAGGCGACACGAGCGCGTAGTGCGCCACGTCCACTACCCACCCGCGCGGATCACGACCGGGATCGCCGAAGGTGTAAAGCTGTTCCAGGAAAACCCCGGTAATGCCAGTCTCCTCTTCGAGCTCGCGAGTGGCGGCCTCCATCAGTGTTTCCCCGCGACGCACGAACCCGCCGGGTATCGCCCAAACGCCCGCAAACGGCTCAATATCACGTTCGATCAGCATAACCTTCAGCGTCTCTTCCTCGAGATCCAGCCCGAAGATCACGCAATCAACCGTCAGCCCCGGCCTTTCGAACTCGTACTTAAACGCCATACCCCTTCTTCTTAGCGTCCATCTGACGCTATCCTTGCCGTCAATAATACGCTAAGCTGTCGACTTGTCAAGCAGAATTTCGGGAGGATCTTACTCGAGACGAGGCGGCGCAAATGCAGTTTCTGTTGTGTGCTTTTTGTGCCTTTTTGTGGCGAATGCGTTATTCTTTGCCGCACTATGAGAAATCTCCTGACTGTCGTTGCAGCTACGCTGCTTTTCTCACTTAACATCACCGCGCAGCAAGCAAACACTGCCGCTGTAAAAAACGTTCAGATCACGCCATCAACCAGGGAAGCTGAAGTGGGCCAACAGGTGAGACTCACCGTTGTCGCCACCGACGCGTCCGGCAACGTGATAAGCGACAAGCCCCCGACTTACTTTGCAGGTCCGTTCGATATTGCCGCCGTCGACGACGAAGGCAACGTGAGGCTGTTCGGCACAGGTCAAGTTACCGTCGGCGC